>Ga0316626_10001196_pt1 | contig 11359 bp, 7 predicted proteins | sample OWC_Aug_T1_C1_D5_FD_207656 | JGI IMG/M metagenome (GOLD analysis project Ga0316626, IMG submission 207656) | Wetland soil microbial communities from Old Woman Creek delta, Ohio, United States - OWC_Aug_T1_C1_D5_A | ecosystem: Environmental > Terrestrial > Soil > Wetlands | place: USA: Ohio...
ATGTTGTACGTCACCATGTCCTTGTCCTTGGTCGCGTCCATCAGACCCTTGTACGTGGAGATCGCGCACTGCTCGCCCGCGATGTTCTGGTCGAGCAGGACAGCCACGTAGGGGTCTGCCGGCGCCTCGTAAGCGCACGGGCTGATCTTCCCCCAGGCCTCGGGTGTCAGCACGGGCGTGCCGCCGATCTGGATGATGCGGTTCGCGACCAGGACCGCATGGTTCAGCTCCTCGGTCGCATGCAGGTTGAGCTCGGCCGCCACTGCATCCTTCATCGGGCCCTTGATGAGCTTCGCGCCGAGCCAGTACTGGTAGTAGGCGAGCCACTCGCTCGCGTAGGCCTGGTTGAGCAGCTCGAGGAGCTGCTCGACGTCCATACCAACGATCTCACGACCTCTCGTCCCCATTGTCGTCTCCGTTTCCGGTGGTCACCGTTGCTGGCATGGTTGGGATGGTCCGGAGCATGCCGTGGTTACTGGTTCTTCGGGACCTCGCTCATCGGGATGCCCAGGGCCCCGGCCACCCCCTCTCCGTAGGCCGGATCGGCCTGGAGGCAGTTGGCGATGTGGCGAATCTTGATCTCCCTGGGAGCATCCCCCATGGCGCGGGCGGTGTTCTCGAAGAGCGCCTTCTTCTCGGCGGCCGTCATCAGGCGGAAGAGAAGCGCGGGCTGCGAGTAGTAGTCGTCGTCATCCGCGCGGTGATCCCAGTGATCGGCGCCGCCCTGGATGCCGAGCGGCGGCTCGGCCGCCTCCGGTTGCTGCTGCCATTCGCCCTGGCTGTTGGGTTCGTAGCCGAGCGTGCTTCCGTGGTTGTCGTCGACCCGCATGGCGCCATCGCGATGATAGCTGTGGAACGGGCAGCGCGGCGCGTTCACCGGGATCAGGTGGTGGTTGACGCCGAGGCGGTAACGCTGGGCGTCGCCGTAGGAGAAGAGACGCCCCTGCAGCATCCTGTCGGGGGAGAAGCCGATCCCGGGCACGATGTTGGCCGGATTGAAGGCCGCCTGCTCCACATCGGCGAAGTAGTTCTCCGGGTTGCGGTTCAGCTCCAGGACGCCCACCTCGATCAGCGGATAGTCCCTGTGCCGCCAGACTTTGGTCAGATCGAACGGGTGGTACGGGCACCTGGCTGCGTCCTGCTCGGGCATGACCTGGATGAACATGGTCCAGCGCGGGAAGTCGCCCTTCTCGATGCTGTCGTAAAGGTCGCGCTGATGGCTCTCGCGGTCCCTGGCAATGATCGCCTCGGCCTCCGCGTCGGTGAGGTTCCTGATGCCCTGCTGGGTATGCAGGTGGAACTTGACCCAGAAGCGCTCGTTCCTGGCGTTGAGGAGGCTGAAGGTATGGCTGCCGAAGCCGTGCATGTGGCGGTAGGAGTACGGAATGCCCCGGTCGCTCATGGTGATCGTGATCTGGTGCAGCGCCTCGGGCAGCGAGGTCCAGAAATCCCAGTTGTTGCGGGCGCTGCGCAGGTTGGTGCGGGGATCCCGCTTCACGGCATGGTTGAGATCGGGGAACTTGAGCGGGTCGCGCAGGAAGAAGACGGGCGTGTTGTTGCCGACGAGGTCCCAGTTGCCCTCCTCGGTGTAGAACTTGATCGCGAAGCCACGGATATCGCGCTCGGCGTCCGCCGCGCCGCGCTCGCCGGCGACAGTGGAGAAGCGCACGAACAGATCCGTTTTCTTGCCAATGGAGGAGAAGATCCTGGCCTTCGTGTACCTGGTGATGTCGTGGGTGACCGTGAAGTGGCCATAGGCGCCCGAGCCCTTGGCGTGCATGCGGCGCTCCGGAATCACCTCGCGATCGAAGTGGGCCAGTTTCTCGAGAAACCAGACATCTTGCAGGAGCACCGGCCCGCGCGGACCCGCGGTCATGGTGTTCTGGTTGTCGGCGACCGGTGCGCCGGCATTGGTGGTCAGCTTCTGCTTCTCCTTCATCGTTCTCTCCTCTCCGGTCGAGTGCTCGATGGTGCCGACGTCCCGTGGGGCGGCCGCGATCTCAGCCGAGGTTCGCCGCGGCGAACTCCCAGTTCACGAGCTTCTCGATGACCGCGTTCACGTACTCGGCGCGCCGGTTCTGATAATCAAGATAGTAGGCGTGCTCCCAGACGTCGATCGTGAGGAGCGGCTTCAAGCCCTGGGTCGTCGGATTGTCCGCGTTCGCCGTCTTCACGACCTTGAGCGTGCCGCCGTCCGCGACGAGCCAGGCCCAGCCGCTTCCGAACTGGCCGGTCGCCGCCTCGGCGAGCGCCTTCTTGCATGCGTCAACGCTACCGAACGCCGTCACGATGCGCTCCTTGAGCGCGGATGGCGGCTCACCGCCACCCGCGGGCTTGAGGCTCGACCAGTAGAAGGTGTGATTCCACACCTGCGCTGCATTGTTGAAGATCGCGGTGCGCTCGGCCTGCCCGGTGCTTGCGCTCACGATCTTCTCGAGCGACATGTCGGCCATCGGGGTGCCAGCGACGAGCTTGTTCAGGTTGTCGACGTAAGCCTTGTGGTGTTTGCCGTGGTGGAAGGCGATCGTGTTGGCCGAGATCGCCGGCGCGAGCGCGTCGTCCGCATAGGGCAGCGGGGGCAACGTGATGGGGGAAGCCGCGCGCGCGATGTGCGGAAAACCGGTGACCGCGGCGGCGGCGACGCCGGCCGCGGCCACGCCCGCGGCGGCAAGGAACTCGCGGCGCGTGATCTGCGAGGTCGAATCATCCTGAGAGCGGTCGTTCATAGAACACCTCCGAAGGGGACAGATCCTGGGGGACGGCACGCCATTGTACATCCAAAAACCAGGAGGAACCGGCCGTCCGGCGGCTATACTTGCTTGCGGCAGGAGCAAGAGCCCCCCGGCGGCTCGCCGCCCGCCTTCATCTCCATAGGGAGGTTATGGAATGAGATTTCGTGCGTTCGCCGTCCTCGTCCTGGCCGCGCTGCCGGCCATCGCCGCGGCGCAGTCCCCCAGGTACGTCCCCGAGTTCCTCGGACCCTTTCCGGCGGGGAAGATCAATAGCCGAGGCGAGATGGTGAGCGGGATCGCGGTCGGCAGCGCCACGCGCGCGCTCGTCGTCCGGGCCGGCGCCCCCCATGAACTCCTGCCCCTGCCGGCCGGCATGACCAGCAGCATCGCGCTCGATCTCAACGACGGGGGAGTGATCGTCGGCGCGGTGAGTCCCTCGACCTCGCCCGAGTTCAGTGGGCGTGCGGCGGCGTGGACGCCCGCCGGCTCGGGAGGGTACACCGTCCGGTTGCTCGGCGAGTTGCCGGGGCACGCGATCAGCCGCGCGACGGCAGTCAACATCCCGGGCGACATCGTCGGTTACTCCTCGAACGGCACGTACCGGTATCCTGTGCTGTTCACGGCGCCGGGTGGCGTCCTCGATCTCTCCGCGACCGGCGTCTTCGACCCGGTGGATTTGAACGATCAGCGCGTGCTCGTCGATCATTCCTTCACCGCGAAGCGGCTCGATCTCGACACCATGATCGCCGAGGATCTCGGCGTGCCGGCCCCGCCCGGCGGGCCGCGCTATGTCGCGACGCGGGCGGAGGTAATCAACGAGTCCGGGCAGGTGGCGGGCGCGGCGATCCTTGCGACCAGCACGACCTGCGACCGGCAGGGTGCGCGCTACAGCGACGGGGTCGGCTGGGAGATCTTCTCGAGCTGCGGTCCGTACAACAGCGTCTCCGACATGAACGACTTGGGCGATGTGATCATGCGGCTCAACCTCGCCCCCTACGTCCGCCTGGAAGGCGTGGGGATGTACCGCGTGGAGGATCTGATCGTCCAGGACATCGGGCACTGGTATGTGGTGAACAGCTTCGGTCTCGGCATCAACAACGCACGACAGATCGTCGTGTGGGCCAACAATCAGGCCACCAACCAGAGCGGGGCGGTGCTCCTCACACCGGAAGACGTGACGGCGATCGCGGACCCACCCGCCGGCGCGCCGCCGGCCGCGCTCGCGCTCCGCGCCGTCCCGAACCCCTTCCAGGCGTCGACATCGATTCGCTTCGAGCTCGCCGCCGCCGGCGCAGTCACCCTCAGCATCCATGACACTGCGGGCCGGCTCGTGCGCCGCCTCGACGCCGGGACGTTCCGCCGAGCGGGCTCGCAGGCCATGGTCTGGAATGGACTCGACGAGGGGCGACGCCCGGTGGCGAGCGGAATCTACACGTGCCGCCTCGATGCCGGCGGAACGTCGCGGACGGCTCGTCTCGTCCGCCTGCGCTAGTCCGGCCTGCGGCTGGACTCGCGCATGACATGGAGCGAGACCAGCCGGGCCAGCATGATCACCGGATAGAGCTGTCCGACCAAGGCTTCGCATGTCGCCAGCGTCCGGGCGTCCTGGCGCAGCGGCGAGATGTCCCCGTAGCCCACCGTGGTCAGCGTCATGAAGCTGTAGTAGGTGAACTGGTCCCCGTAGCTGCGGAGGGCGGCGAGCGTGTCTCCGGCAGCAGGCATCACTCCGGAAAAGGCGCCGGGGTCCCTGGCCGCCATCAGCTGGTAGATGAGCGAGAAGGCGATGCCTGCCAGCAGGTACAGGAGGACCGCTCCTCCGATCCGGTGCATCGTGACCCTGCCGGGGGCGAAGGCGCGATAGGCGATGACTGTGGTGACGAGCACGATGAGTACGAGCCGCGAGGCGAGCCGCCACATGAGATGCGCCATTTCCGATCCGAACTGCGGCGACCACAGGCTCATGACGGCGGCCAGGGCGATGACTGCGGCGATGAAGCGCAGGACGCGCACGCCCAGGACGACGGCGAGGGCCGCCACGATCTGGAGCGTGAGGAAGCCGTCGATCCACACGCTCCGGACCGGGATGAGCGGCAAGACGAAGAGGCCGGCCGCCGTGAGGACGAGGAGCACGGTGAGCGAAGTCTCCGGGCTCGGGAAGCTCGTTGCGTCCGCCCGTACGGGCTCTCGGCTGCGCCGGGTCGGTGTCATCAGCGGGCGATTCTAGCGCAGGCGATCCTGCCCGGCCATCTCATCGCCGGGCACTCCGTCCGCGCGTCATTCCAGTATGATTCCTATCCATGTCGCTCCCCGTGCACCTGATCGAGCCTCCCGACGAGGATCTCCGCGCCGAGTTCGAGGCGGCGCTCGCCAGCGCCATCCGCCTCACGGTGGGGGAGGATCCGCCTGCCGATTGCCGGATCCTCGTCGCCGGCCGCATCACGCCGGAGATCCTCGCGCACTGTGCGGCGCTCGAGGTGGTCGTCATCCCGTGGGCCGGGGTGCCGCGGAAGACTCGCGATCTCCTCCTCGCGCATCCGCGCCTCGCCGTGCACAACCTCCATCACAACGCGGCGGCCACCGCCGAGATGGCGGTCGCCCTGCTCCTCGCCGCGGCCAAGTCCATCGTGCCGCTCGATCGCGCCCTCCGGGCCGGCGACTGGCGGCCGCGCTACCAGGGGCAGCACTCGATCGAGCTGCGCGGGAGAACGGCGCTCATCCTCGGCTTCGGCGCCATCGGGGAGCGCGTGGCGCGGGCCTGTCTCGCGCTCGAGATGCAGGTGCTCGCCACGCGGCGCAGCGCGACGGCGACCACCACAGCGGAAGTGATTGCGATGCATCCGGCCGCGGCGCTGCCTGCTCTCCTCCCGCGGGCGCAGATCCTCATCGTGTGCCTGCCGCTCACGCCGGAGACGGAAGGGCTCATCGGCGCGCGTGAGCTCGCGCTCCTCCCGCCCGAGGCCATTCTCATCAACATCGGCCGCGGGCCGATCGTCGACGAAGAGGCGCTTTACGACGCGCTCGCGTCGCGGCGCCTGCGCGCCGCCGGGCTCGATGTTTGGTACCGATACCCCGAGAACGAATCGGCTCATGTGGGCACGCTGCCGGCGCGCCTTCCGTTCCATGAGCTGGACAACGTTGTCCTGAGCCCCCACCGCGCCGGCGACAACGTGGAGACCGAGTCGCGCCGGATGGCGGCGCTGGCGGCGCTCCTGAATGCGGCGGCTCGCGGCGAGCTGCCGCCGAACCGGGTGGACCTCGAGCGGGGGTACTAGCGGGACCTGCTGCGTGCGGAACCCCCGGCCCGGCTGGGACTTCTCGCCCCCGGAGCCCGGCCCGGGGCTCAGAACCCTGGACTCGGAGGCGGTCATCGCAGGTCACCGCTGCCACCGGGCGCTCCACCCGCGTGGTATCATGGATGCTGATCCCACCGATCCGGAGAAGTCGGCGCGCGGCGAGTCCTGATCCCGTGCTCGCGAGCCGGCAAGCACAGCTTGGCTCCGCCAGCACGGAGGCGTTCGATGATCCCCATCCCGGCGCACTCCTTCCGAAGGCTTTCTCGCCGCTCCCTCCTCTTTGTGTTGCCCCTCGTTCTCGCGGTCATCGACCCGGTCCTTGCCGCCGGTGCATCGCCGGCCTGGCTCCCGGATCCGGCGCCGTCGGTGTACAAGCCATTCCTGTGGTCGCTGATCGAGGTCTGGAACGCCGAGAGCAACCAGGTGGCAGGGCGGTTTGGGGCCGCCCTCGCCACCGCGGGCGACGTGAACGGGGATGGATTCTCCGACGTCGTCGTCGGCGCGCCTCTCTACGACGACGGGTTCACCGACCAGGGGCGGGTCTCCGTGTACGCCGGGACGCCGACCGGGCTTCCGGCCGTCGCGTCGTGGACGGCCACGGGCGACCAGGAGGGCACCGAGTTCGGCCGCGCAGTGGCCGTCGCCGGCGACGTGAATGGAGACGGCTTCGCCGATGTCCTCATCGGGGCCCCGCGCCATGACGGCGCGGCGGCGGCCGACGCGGGGCGCGTCGTCGTCTACCACGGCTCGCCTTCGGGATTGACGGCCGCACCGGCCTGGGTGCTCGAGGGCGACCGCGCTGACGCGAATCTCGGTAGTGCGGTGGCCACCGCGGGTGACGTGAACGGGGACGGCTACGCGGACGTCATCCTTGGGGCGCCGGGTCAAGATGGCGGAGCGATCGGCAGCGGGCGCGTTCTCGTCTATCACGGTTCGCCATCGGGATTGACGGCCGCAGCGGCCTGGGTGCTCGAGGGCGACCGCGCTGGCGCGAATCTAGGTGCCGCGGTGGCGACCGCGGGCGACGTGAACGGGGATGGTTACGCCGATGTCATCATCGGGGCGCCGGGTCATGACGGCGGAGTGGCCGGCGGGGGGCGCGCTCTCGTCTACCACGGTTCGCCATCGGGATTGACGGCCGCAGCGGCCTGGGTGCTCGACGGTGAGCAGGCCGACGCGAATCTCGGTAGTGCGGCGGCCACTGCGGGCGACGTGAACGGGGACGGTTATGCCGACGTCATCATCGGGGCGCCGGGTCATGATGGCGGAGTGGCCGGCGGGGGCCGCGCCCTCGTCTACCACGGCTCGCCCTCGGGATTGACGGTCGCACCGGCCTGGATGCTCGACGGCGAGCAGGCCGACGCGAATCTCGGTAGTGCGGTGGCCACCGCGGGCGACGTGGACGGCGATGGATTCGCCGATGTGCTGATCGGGGCGAGCCGCTATGACAACGGACAGCGGGATGAAGGTCGCGTCTACCTTCATGTCGGATCGGCAGGCGGGCTCCTCGCCGCCGCGAGCTGGATGGCGGAACCCCATCAGGCCGGTGCCGCCTTCGGCGCCGCCGGAGCCACGGCGGGCGACGTGAACGGTGACGGGTTCTCGGACATCCTGGTCGGTGCTCCTGGTTTCAACAACGGGCAGAGCGGAGAGGGGCGAGCCTATCTCTACCGAGGCCGGGGGGCGAGCGCGGCGGCGACGACCAGCTGGGTCGACCACGGCCCCCACCTCGGCGCCGACTTCGGTATTTCAGTCGCGACGGCCGGCGACGTGAACGGCGACGGCTACTCGGACGTCATCATCGGGTCGCGGTTCTATCACAATGGAGAAGCGGACGAGGGAAGGGTGCTCGTGTACCACGGTGCGCCGGCCGGACTCGAGCAGCAGCCGGCGTGGATTTTCGAGAGCAACCAGGCCGGTACGCTCCTCGGCTATGCAGTGGGAACTGCCGGGGACGTCAACGGCGATGGCTACTCCGATGTCATCGCGGGCGGATACGACTACGACGGGGATGGCGGCCTCGATGAGGGAGCCGCATTCGTGTTCCTCGGCTCGCCGTCCGGTCTGGTCGGAGGTCCGGCCTGGCTGGTCACCGGCGGGCAGGCCGGGGCTCGCCTCGGCATTGCGGTGGGATCCGCCGGTGACGTGAACGGCGACGGGCTCTCCGATGTCATCGTCGGCGCCTACACCTACGACACGACTCACCCGAGCGCGGGGCGCGTGGAGGTCTTCCACGGCTCGCCATCGGGTCTCCCCCTCACACCGAACTGGAGCGCCACGGGTGGTCAGGCTTCGGAGCTGTTCGGCGCCTCGGTGGGATCCGCCGGTGACGTGAACGGCGATGGCTTCTCCGATGTTGTGATCGGAGCCCCGGGCTTCGGCGAATCGGAGATCAATGCGGGGCGAGCCTACGTCTACTGCGGCTCGCCGGATGGACTCGCCGCCGATCCGGCCTGGGTGGTGGGGAGCAATCAGTCGGGCGCGAGTTTTGGCTCCCGCGTCGCCACCGCGGGTGACGTGAATGGCGATGGGTTCTCCGATCTTCTCGTCGGCGCGCCCGCCCATGACGATGGCGAGGCGGACGAAGGAGCTGCCTTCCTCTATCCCGGTTCGCGCAACGGCCTGGCCCGCGTCCCGCTGGTCACTTTCCAGTCGGATCAGGCCGGGGCAGCAATGGGGTTCCCCGTCGCACCGGCAGGGGACGTGAACGGGGATGGAATGAGCGATGTGCTCGTCGGCGCCTGGCGCTTCGACAATGGGGAGCGCGACGAGGGGCGAGTGTACCTTCACCACGGCGCGATGGAGGGGCCGGGTCCGGTGGCGTACTGGATCGCCGAGGGCAATCAGATCGATGGCGAGTTCGGCTTCTCCGCCGCCGGCATCGGGGACGTCGATGGAGATGGGTTCGGGGATGTCATGATCGGTGCGCCCGGATACGACGGCGCGGCATGGAACGAAGGCAAGGCGTTTCTCTACCTCGGCAATGACGGGGGAGGGCGCGATCGTTGCCCGCGCCAGGTGCGCTTCGACGGCTTGGCGCCCATCTGGCTCCTCAACCGGTCCGACTATCCAAGCTGTTTCGGCTTGCGGCTCATCGGGCGCACTCCCGCCGGCCGCAGCCGCGTGCGCCTCGAGTGGGAGGTCAAGCTTGCCGGACAGAAGCTCGACGGGAGCGGCCTCGAGACCGGGCCGGGCCTGGACAGCGGCGGTGCGGGCGTGTTGTTGGCGGGGGCGGCCACGGGCCTGACGCCGAAGACACTGTATCACTGGCGACTGCGGATCAAGACCGACTCCCCGTTCTTCCCGCGCTCGCCCTGGCTGTGGCTCCCGTACAACGGGAGCGCCGAGGCCGATGTGAGCACGGGTCCGATCCAGGTGGCGGTGCCGGAGGCGCCGGCGCCTCGCGCCGGGTTCACGCTCGGGCCAGGAATGCCCAGTCCGTTCCGGCTTTCTACCGTCCTCCGCTTCAGCTTGCCCGAGCGCGGCCAGGCCCGGCTTCGCGTGTACGATGTCAGCGGTCGCCTGGTGAGCGACGTCCTCGATGAGGAGAAGCCGGCGGGACGCCACGAGGTGCGCTGGGACGGTCGCGATCGCGATGGCATCCGGCTGCCGGCCGGGGTCTACCTCGCGCGGCTCGATTTCGCGGGCCGCACGGCGACCTCGCGGCTCGTGCTCCTCAGGTAGTATCACCATGTTCCGATGCCGGGGGAACGATGGCGCTGCCGGCTGATCTTGCCTACTACTACTACCCGCAGTATCGCTGGGCCAGACGGCTGTGCGCGCTTCTCCCACCCTACCTGACCGATCATGACACGCAGGTCGTCGACGCGCCGTGCGGCGACGGCGTCATCAGCTACTGGCTCTTGCGGAGCGGGAAGTTCGCCCATCGCTTCCAGCTCTTCGATCGATCACCGGAGTCGATCGCCCAGGTCGAGCGGTTCACCGCCGGACACCCCGCGGCCACTGCGGCGGCCTGCGACATCTTCACGATTCCCGCAGCCGAGCCGCGCCGTGACGTGTGGCTACTCGTGAACTCGCTCTACCTCTTGCCGGAGATCGATCGTCTCGTCGCGCAAATGCGGCCTCGCTTCCGCGTCATCATCGGCATCTTTCCGCATCTCGATCGCCCCAACATCCGCTACTACATTCGAAGAACCGGCCGCGACGAGAACATCAACAGGATGAACGTCGCGGAGACCGTCGGTTTCTTCGCCCGGCACGGCTATCGCCTCGAGCACCGCGAAGATCAGGGATTCATCGCCCAGTTCCGGTGGAGCGGGCCGGGTCTCCGGCGGCTGCTCAATGTGCTGGAGCCCATGGCCGGGAAGCGGCAGGGCAACTACTGGCTCGGCGTGTTCGTCCGCGATGGCGGCTAACCGGGAACTGCATCGAAGCGGTGAAGTCCGACCTCGCGGGCCATCGCGAAGGCGGCGGCGAGCTCGCTTTCCGTGATCCGGCGGTCGATCTCCGAGTACCGATCGGGTCCCACCCGACCCGCCGGACGGTACTGGTCCATTAGGTTCAGGTAGGTATCGGGCGAGATCTCCTTGGCCAGGAAGCGGAGGATCTCGCGCGTTTCCTCCAGCATCCCCGGCATCACGAGATGGCGGACGAGGATCCCGCGCTCGGCAATGCCGTCGGCGCCGACCACTAGATCGCCCACCTGCCGGTGCATCGCGCGCAGCGCGGCGCGCGCAGCCTCGGGATAGTCCGGGCATTTGAGGTAACGCCGCGATGCCTCCTCCGTCCACAGCTTGAAGTCAGGCATGTAGATGTCGACGATCCCGGCGAGCGACTCGAGGCTCTCGAGCGAGTCGAATCCACTCGTGTTGTAGACGATCGGGATCCGGAGCCCGTCCGCGATCGCCAGGTCGAGGGCTTCGAGCACCTGCGGCACGACATGCTCCGGCGTCACGAGATTCACATTGTGGCAGCCGGCGAGCTGAAGCTCGAGCATGAGGCGCGCAATCTGCTCTGGCTCGAGTTCGACACCCGCGTCGCGCTGGCTCAGGTCGAAGTTCTGGCAGAAGACGCAGCCAAGGTTGCAGCGCGCGAAGAAGATGGTGCCGCTGCCGCGCCACCCGCGGAGGCAGTCCTCCTCCCCGTGATGCGGGAATACGCTCGCGACCCGGGCGTGGCGACCGGTGTGGCAGATGCGTTCGTCGCCCGCGAGGCGATCCACGTCGCAGTGCCACGGGCAGACGCGGCAGCGGGCGAGCGCGGCGCGGGCCAGGTCGGCGCGCCGGCGGAGCTCGCCCGAGCGCTGGAGCGAGACATAGCCCGGCAGCCGCCCTCCGCTTGGCGTGGCAGATGGCCGGATGCGCGGCGCCGCGT
>Ga0316626_10001197_pt1 | contig 11342 bp, 10 predicted proteins | sample OWC_Aug_T1_C1_D5_FD_207656 | JGI IMG/M metagenome (GOLD analysis project Ga0316626, IMG submission 207656) | Wetland soil microbial communities from Old Woman Creek delta, Ohio, United States - OWC_Aug_T1_C1_D5_A | ecosystem: Environmental > Terrestrial > Soil > Wetlands | place: USA: Ohio...
GCTCTTCTTCAACCTCCAGAAGGAGAAGGACCGACTCGAGGCTGAGGGCTTCGTCGCCGGGCCGAAGCTCCTTGCCCAGCGGCTCGACGTGAAGGAGCGCGAAATCATCGAAATGGAGCAGCGGCTAGGATCGAGTGATCTCTCGGTCGACATGCCGCTGCGGCAGGGCGAGGAGACGACGCTGCTCGACGTGCTGAAGAGCGGTGCCGCGACTGCCGAGGAGCAGGTCGCCGACGCCGAGTACCGCCAGCGCTTGAGCGAGAAGATCCACGAGTTCGGGACGACGCTGCGCGACAAGGACCGCCTGATCTTCGAGCAGCGGCTGCTCGCCGAGGAGCCGCTCACGCTGCAGGAGATCGGCGACCGCTACGGCATCAGCCGCGAACGCGTGCGTCAGATCGAGGGCCGGTTGAAGCGTCGCCTGCGGACGTACCTGGAGAGCCAGTTCACGGATCTGCGTGATCTCGAAACCGACCTGATGTGGGCGGACCAGCGGGGCGCGGCGGCGCGGGCGCGCGCCGCGCGCTCGACCACGGACGAATGAGACGCATCAGGGCCAATCCGCCTTGCCACCGTTGAACGGCGGGGAGTATAGTGCCGCGTCGTTTTCGCGGCGCAAGGATCGTACCACATGAGCCAATTACACGGCGGGCGCATCGTCGCGCGGGCGCTCAAGAACGAAGGCGTGTCCCACGTCTTCACCCTATGCGGTGGGCACGTGATGGCGATCTACGACGGCTGCCTCGACCAGGGCATCCGTGTCGTCGATACTCGCCATGAGCAGTCGGCGGCACACGCAGCCGACGGCTGGGCGCGGGTCACCGGGCATCCGGGGGTCGCGATCGTGACCGCGGGCCCGGGTTTGACCGATGCCGTGACCGGCGTCGCCAGCGCCTGGCGCGCCAACGTCCCGATGCTGATCATCGGGGGGCAGGGGCCGCGGTCGCTCGCGGACAAGGGCTCGCTGCAGGACATGAACCACGTCGACCTCATGCGGTCGATCACCAAGTGGTCGCGCGCGGTGCCGGAGGGACGCCGCCTGGCGGAGTACGTGAGCATGGCCTTTCGGATTGCCACCACCGGCGTGCCGGGGCCCGTCTTTCTCGAGGTGCCGGTCGACTTCCTGTTCGACGCCATCGACGAGGTCAAGGTCGAGTTTCCCAGCGGCTACCGCACCGAGGCGGGCAGCGGTGGCGACCCCGTCTACGTCGAACGCGCGTACGAGCTGCTACGTGGGGCGCAGAAGCCGGTTGCGCTCGTCGGCAGCCAGCTCTTCTGGTCGAAGCGGCGCGATGCCTACCAGCCGTTCGTCGAGCGTTTCGGCTTGCCCGTGTACGTGAACGGCCAGGGGCGCGGCTCTCTGCCGCCCGATCATCCCCATTACTTCCACCGGACCCGCAAGGAGGCGCTGCGCGGTGCCGATGTGATCCTGGTCTTCGGCACACCGCTCGACTTCCGTCTCGGCTATGGCCGATCCAGCCACGTGAATCCGGCGGCGAAGCTCATCCAAGTCGACCTCGACGGTGCCGAGATCGGCCGCAACCGCCACGTCGACATCGGCATCGTCGGCGATACCGGCATGGTGATGGCGCAGCTCAGTGAGCTCGCCGGCCCGCATGACCGTGGCAGCGCCGCCGCCGCCGAGTGGGTGCGCGAGCTGCGCGCCAAGGAGCGCGCGCGCTGGGAGCAGATGCTGCCGGAGCTCTCGTCCGACGCCGTGCCGATCAATCCGCTGCGCCTGTGCAAGGAGATCGACGACGTGCTGCGGGACGACACGATCGTCGTCGGCGACGGCGGCGACTTCGTGGCGACAGCGGCCTCGGTGCTGCGGATCGCGCGGATCGGCCAGTGGCTCGACCCCGGGCCGCTGGGGACGCTCGGTGTGGGCCCCGGTTACGCGATGGCGGCCAAGCTGGCGCGCCCCCAGAGCGACGTCATCATCGTCTACGGCGACGGTGCCTTCGGCCTGAACGCGATGGAGTTCGAGGCCTGCGCCCGGCAGGGGATCAACGTCGTCGGCGTCGTCGGCAACGACGCGGCGTGGATGCAGATCCGCCGCGGCCAGGTCGAGTTTTACGGCGAGGAGCGCGCGGTCGCGACCAAGCTCGCTTTCACGCGCTACGACCGAGTCGTCGAGGCGCTCGGCGGCCACGGCGAGTACGTCGAGGAGCCGAGACAGATCCGCCCGGCGCTCGAGCGCGCCCTGGGAGCCGGCAAGCCGGCGTTGGTCAACGTGCGCCTCGGGGTGAGCGAGTTCCGCAAAGGATCGATCTCCATCTGATGGGACCGCGCATGGGTGAGCTCTCCGCGGCGGCGGTCGTCATCGGCAACGAGATCCTCTCCGGCAAGATCACCGACACCAACTCGTCGTTCCTGGCGGCCGAGCTGCGGGCGCTCGGCGTGAGCTTGCGGCGTGTCGTCGTCGTTCCCGACGAGGTCCAGGTGATCGCCGACGAGGTGCGGGCATGTCATCACGCCTACGATCTCGTGTTTACCTCGGGGGGCGTCGGACCGACTCACGACGACATCACCATCGAGGGTGTCGCGTGCGCGCTTGGCCGCGGCGTGATCCTCCACCCCGAGCTCGAGGCGAAGCTGCGGGCGTTCTACGGCGACAGAATCAACCCGGCGCGGCTCAAGATGGCGGAGGTGCCCGAGGGCGCCGAGCTTATCACCGACGTGAGCCTCAACTTCCCGACCATCAAGGTCGAGAACATCTACGTCCTACCGGGCATTCCGGAGATCTTCCGGCAGAAGTTCTCGGGCCTGAAGGAGCGCTTTCAGGCCGCGCCCTATTGCCTCAAGGTGGTGTACACGGGGGTCGGCGAGGGCACCATCGCCGAGTTCCTGAACGATACGATACGCGAGTTTCCCGATCTCCTGCTCGGTTCATATCCGAAGATCAACGATCCGGAGTACATGGTGAAGGTGACGCTCGAGTCGAAGGACCCCGGCTACGTCGAGCGCGCCTTCCGGCATTTGTTACGCGTGCTGCCCGAGGGCAGCGTCGTGCGTACGGAAGAATAGGACGGCGAGGAGCCACACGAGGGAGGAGAGGAACGATGGATACGTGGAGCGCGAGAAGCACGGTGGGCAATCGAGAGGGACGAAGGGCGCGGTGTGCTCGTGGCACGTTTACGCGGGTACGTGCGCTGGCCGCGGTCGTGACGCTGGTCGCGACCCTCGGCGCGGCCGTGCGGCCGGCCGCCGCCGCGGAGCCGTACGTGAACGACTTCGGCATAGGGCTCGGAACGGTCGTGGTCAATCTACTCTACATGCCCACGAAGGTCGTGTACGCGACCCTGGGTGGCATTACCGGCAGCTTGGCGTACGTGCTCACCATCGGTCGTCTAGACATTGCACGCGACATCTGGACGCCATCGATGGGAGGCACCTACGTGCTGACGCCTGCGATGTTGAGTGGAGAAGTCCCGATCTATTTCAGCGGTGTTGGCGGCGAGAACCACGACGACCGCGACGACCGCGGCGCCGAGCGGTCGCGGGATTCGGGCACGCCGCGCGAGGGATACTGAGACGTGCACGCAGGAAAGAGGAGGTACGAGATGAAGACGGTTCTCGCGATTGCCGTGGTGATCGTGTTGTGCGCTTCCGGATGCTCTCCCAAGCTCGAGGAGGGTGAGCTGCTCGAGAAGCAGGGCGATACCTTCACCATCAGGCTGACCAAGAAGATCGACGAGCCGATCGAGCGGGTGTGGGAAGGATTCCAGGCTCCCGAGCAGCTGGAGAAGTACAGCGAGCAGTACCAGCAGACCAAGCTCGTGAAGAGCGAGGGCAACGTCAAGGTCATCGACTACCGGGTCTCGACGCTCGGCCAGATACAGGCCTTCACGATGGAGCTCACGATGCAGCCGGCCGAGCACGTGGTGAAGCTGAAAACGCTCGAGAGCTCGCTCATCGACCTCGTCGGCGAGTACGATCTCAAGCCCGCCGACGGCGGCAAGGCGACGATCGTCACCTACAGGGCCACGCAGAAAGACAAGATGAACATCCCGGCGCCGGTGAGCGTGCAAAAGACCGCGATCAAGGACGCGTTCGACAATCTCGTCGCCGGCATCAAGAAGGGCATCCAGGAGCAAGCAGCAGGGCAGCAGAAGGCATCGTGATCGGCGGGCTGCGGCCGGCTGGCTCGCCTCGCCGTGCGGTGCGGCGAGCCGGCTGGCAGCACCGCCACGACGATTGCCGGCGCGACCTTCGGGGTGCCGGGGCAGCGCTCCCGCCATGAGAGTCACCACGGCCGAGTTCATTGGTGCCGCCAGCGAGCCCGGGCGTTTTCCGGCGCCGACGCGTCCCGAGGTCGCCTTCGCGGGGCGCTCGAACGTCGGGAAGTCGTCGGCCATCAACCGCCTCCTCGGCCGGCGCGGCCTGGCGCGCACCAGCACGACGCCGGGGCGCACGCGACAGCTCAACTTCTTTCGCGTCGACGATCGTCTGGTCTTCGTCGATCTCCCGGGCTACGGCTACGCCCGCGTTTCGCATGCCGCGCGTGCCGCCTGGCGGCCGCTCGTCGAGAGCTACCTCGCCGGGCGAGGCGTGCTCGCGGGCATGGTGCTGTTGGTCGACGTGCGTCGCGGGGTCGAGGATGAGGAGCGCGGGCTCCTCGAGTTCCTGGCAGCCCTCGACCGCCCCGTGCTGGTGGTCGCCACCAAGGCGGACAAGCTGAATCGCCGCGAACGTACGCGCGCACTCGCCGACCTGGCTGCGAGCGGCTGCGAGGTGGTGCCCTTTTCCGCCGTGACCGGTGAGGGTGCCGACGCCGTGTGGCGTCGCATCGCGGCCTGGACGGCGCCGAGCGGGGGCACGAGGGCTCGGTGATGCCCCGCGTCGTCGTCGTGATTCCCGTCCGCGATCGCGCGCGCATGGTGCGAGAGGCGATCGCCTCGGTCCTCGCGCAGCGTTACCGCGATCACGCGCTCGTGGTGGTCGACGACGGATCGACCGACGGCTCGGCCGCCGCCGCCGAGGCGGCGCTTGCCGGCGCGCCGGTGCCGGCGGTGGTGCTGCGGCAACCGGCGCGCGGAGTGGCGGCAGCGCGCAACGCTGGCGTCGCCGCCACCGCGAGCCCGTGGCTCGCGTTCCTCGACTCCGACGACCTCTGGCTGCCGCACAAGCTCGAGCGCCAGATGGCCTGGCTCGACGCTCACCCAGACTACCGCATCGCACAGACCGAGGAGCGCTGGATCGAGAACGGCAGGCAGCGCAACCCGCGCGCCTGGCACCGCAAGGAGGAGAGGCTCTTTCGCCGCAGCCTGGCGCGCTGCCTCGTCAGCCCGTCGGCGGTGGTGGTGGCGCGCTCGCTCTACGTCGAGATGGGAGGCTTCGACGAGGCCTTCGGGTTGTGCGAGGACTACGAGCTCTGGCTGCGCGTGACACTCCGCGAGGCCGTCGGCCTGGTGCCGGAGCGGCTGGTCGTGAAGCGCGGTGGCCACGCCGACCAGCTGTCGCGCTCGACCTGGGGGCTCGATCGCTTCCGCGTCGCCGCTCTCGTCAAGCTCGTGCTGGCGGCGCCGCTCGGCGCCGGCGATCGCGACGCGGCCCTGACGATGCTGCGCGCGAAGTGCGCCATCCTGGCAGCGGGGGCCGCGCGCCGTGGTCAGCACGACCAGACCGAACGCTACCGTGTGCTGGTGGCCGCCGTGGAGGAGGTTACCGCGGCGTCGCCGGCAGCTGTGCCGTTCGCCGCGACGCCGCCAACGGGTGCGGCTCGGCCGGGCGATGTGGTGGCCGCAGGGTCGGCGTGCCGCGTCATGGCACCGTCGGTATAAGTGGGAGCGATCGTGACGATCGAGACACTGATCGCGCAACGCACGGCGACGTGGACGGACGAGGAGCGGGTCGCACTCGGGACGGTCGTCGAAGCACTTCGCCCGAGCCCGCGTCACCTCACGGATATTCTCGACTGGCTCGACGACATCGCGGCTCGCGAGCGCGTTCGGCCGGCGGCGGCGCTCGCCGATCGCGATCTCCAAGCAGTGCTTCGCTTTCGCGGCGCGCAGGCCGACCGCCTGAAGCGGTGGAAGGAGCGCTTGCGGCGCTTGCGTTATCCGCGGCTCGCCGCCCGCGAGGCGGCGATCGCCGACCTGGTGCGGACGATGGACTTGGGGAGCGCCATCGCGGTGATGCCGCCGCCGGCGCTCGAGGGCGGTCTCGTGACCTTCGCGATCGCCGTGCGCTCGACGGGGGAGTTTGCCGCGGCGCTGGAGCGCTTGCGCGAGGGCTTTGCCCGGGGCGACGTCGGCCGCCTGTTCGCGCTCCTCGACGAGGCATGACGCCCGGCGCTCGGGCGTGGTACACGGCACGCGTGTTCATCCCTGACGCGATCACGGTCGAGCGCGGCGCGGAGGACGCGCCGATGGTGCGGCGCTGCCGCGAGCGGGCCCCCGGCGTGCCGCTCACCGTCGTCGGCGACCGCCGCGAGGTCATGCGGGCGCTCGCTGGAGACTTCCGCGCCGCCAAGCGCCACCTCGTCCTGGCGCCGCGGCGCGGCCCGTTTCTCGAGCATTGCCCGGGTGGCACGCGCGGCGTTGCGTGCTGCAGCTATCTCGTCCTGAACCTCGCCTCCAACTGCCCGATGGACTGCCAGTACTGCTTCCTCCAAGAGTACCTCACCCACAATGCGCCGCTCACCGCGTACGTGAACCCCGAGGCGGCACTGGCCGAGGTGGCCGAGATCCTCGACCGGCATCCCGATCGAATGTTCCGCATCGGCACCGGCGAGCTGGCCGACAGCCTCGCGCTCGATCCGCTGACCGGGCTCAGCCGCGACATCGTGCCATTCTTCGCCGCCCGGTCGAACGTCCTTCTCGAGCTGAAGACCAAGACGACGGCGGTCGATGACTTGGTCGGTCTCGACCCACGCGAGCGCGTGGTCGTCTCCTGGACGCTCGGCCCGCCGGCCACGGTCGCGATGGCCGAGGAGGGCGCCCCGCCGATCGCGGCCCGGCTCGCGGCGGCGCGTCGCGTGGTGGCCGCCGGCTACAAGATCGGCGTGCACTTGGATCCGCTGATCGAACACCCGGGATGGGAGGAGGGCTACCGGGGCCTCGTTGCGGCGATCGCCGACGCGGTACCGGTCGAGCGCCTGGCCTGGGTGAGCATGGGCGGGCTCCGCCTGACGCCCGGGCTACGCGCCACGGTGCGCGAGCGCTTTCCTGGCACGGCGCTGCTCGCCGGCGAGCAGGTACTGATGCCGGACGGCAAGTGGCGCGACTTCCAGCCGCTGCGCGTGCGGATGTACCGCCGCATCCGGAGCTGGATCGAGGCGGCTGCCCCGGGTGTCCCGGTCTATCTCTGCATGGAGACCCCGGAGGTGTGGGCGAAGGTCTTCGGGACCCCACCGCTCCCGGATCGAGCGCTCGGCGCGCTCCTGGCGGCGCGGTGAGCAACGCGCCTGGCGACGTGCGGGCGGCGGCGAGGCGAGGTAAGGTGCGGGCGTGAACGAGCGCGGCATCGGCATCTTCGACTCCGGCGTCGGCGGCCTGACGGTCCTGCAGCGCCTCCTCGAGGCCGTGCCGCACGAGCACCTCCTCTATCTCGGTGACACGGCCCGCCATCCCTACGGCACGAAGTCCGCCGCAGTCGTCACCCGCTACGCGGTCGAGAACACCGCGTTCCTGATCGAGAAGGACGTGAAGATGGTGGTGGTCGCGTGCAACAGTGCCTCCGCCGTCGCTCTCGAGGCGCTCCGCGAGCGCTTCGCGGTGCCGGTCATCGGCGTCATCGCGCCCGGCGCGCGCGCCGCCGTCGCCGCGACGCGCAACCGCAAGATCGGCGTCATCGGCACCGAGGCGACGATCGCGAGCGGCAGCTACACGCGCGCGCTCCACGGCCTCGACGCCGGCCTCGAGATCTACACCCGCGCCTGCCCGCTGCTCGTGCCGCTCGCCGAGGAGGGCTGGATCGATAACGACGTCGCGCGCCAGGCCGTGGCGCTGTACCTCGCGAGCCTGAGGCAGAGCCGCATCGACACGCTCGTGCTCGGCTGCACCCACTATCCGCTCCTCGCCGCGGCGATCGGTGCCTACATGGGTCCCGGGGTGCAGCTCATCGACTCGGCCGCGGAGACGGCCCGCGAGGTCGCGGCGACGCTCGCCACGCGCGGGCTCTCCCGCGCCGCCGGGGCGGGATCAGCCTCGTTCTTCGTGACCGATGTTCCCGACCGCTTCGTCAAGATCGGCGGCCGCTTCCTCGGCACCACCGTCGACTCGGCGGTGCGTATCGAGCGGTAGGCCGGGCGTCCTCAGTCGCGCCCGCGCCCGTAGCGGGTGCCTCGCGCCGCCCCGCCTTTGCGGCCCCCCGGCCGCTGGGTTATGAAAGCGGGGGTCCATGCTGCAATCCATCGTCCGCAAGATCGTCGGCACCAAGAACGAGCGCGAGCTCCGGCGCCTCGCGCCGTTCGTCGACGAGATCAACGGGTTCGGCCCGGGCGTGAAGGCGCTCTCGGACGACGCGCTCCGTGCCAAGACCGGCGCGTTCAGGGAGCGCCTCGACCGCGGCGAGCCGCTCGACGACCTCCTCCCGGAGGCCTTCGCCGTGGTGCGCGAGGCTTCCGAGCGCGTGCTGGGGATGCGCCACTTCGACGTGCAGCTGGTCGGTGGCATGGTGCTGCATCACGGCAAGATCGCCGAGATGAAGACCGGGGAAGGGAAGACCCTGGTCGCGACCCTGCCGGTCTATCTGAACGCGCTCGAGGGCAGAGGCGTCCACGTCGTCACCGTGAACGACTACCTGGCGCGCCGCGACGCCGAGTGGATGGGTCGGCTCTACACCTTCCTCGGGCTCTCGGTAGGGGTCATCGTCCACGGTCTGGACGATCAGGAGCGCAAGCGGGAGTACAACGCCGACGTCACCTACGGCCAGAACAACGAGTTCGGCTTCGACTATCTCCGCGACAACATGAAGTTCAGTCTCGACGACTACGTGCACCGCACGTATCCCGAGCGGGTGACCGACGCCAAGGGCAAGCAGACCGACAAGCTCTTCCACTACGCCATCGTCGACGAGGTCGACTCGATCCTCATCGACGAGGCGCGCACGCCGCTCATCATCTCCGGGCCCGCCGAGGAGTCGACCGAGAAGTACTACGTGATCGATCGGGTGATCCCGCGCCTGCAGAAGGAGACCGACTTCACCGTCGACGAGAAGACGCGTAACGCCATCTTGACCGAGGAGGGCATCGCCAAGGTCGAGCGCATCCTCGGTGTCTCGAACCTCTACGACCCGAACCAGATCGACACCCTCCACCACGTGAACCAGGCGCTGCGCGCGCACGCGATCTACAAGCTCGACGTCGACTACGTGGTGAAGGACGGCGAGGTCCTGATCGTCGACGAGTTCACCGGCCGTCTCATGCCGGGGCGGCGGTGGAGCGACGGGCTCCACCAGGCGGTCGAGGCCAAGGAAAACGTCAAGATCGAGCGCGAGAACCAGACGCTCGCGACCGTCACCTTCCAGAACTACTTCCGCATGTACAAGAAGCTCGCCGGCATGACCGGCACCGCCGACACCGAGGCCGTCGAGTTCCACCAGATCTACGGCCTGGAGGTGATGGTCATTCCGACGCACAAGACGATGATCCGCGACGATCTCGCCGACGTCGTCTACAAGACCGAGCGCGAGAAGTTCAACGCGGTCGTCGACGACATCCGCGAGCGCCACGCGCGCGGGCAGCCGATCCTCGTCGGCACGATCTCGATCGAGAAGTCCGAGCGCGTCGCCGCGACGCTGAAGAAAGAGGGCATCAAGCACCACGTGCTGAACGCCAAGCACCACGAGCGCGAGGCGGAGATCGTGGCGCAGGCGGGCCGCTTCAACGCGCTCACGATCTCGACCAACATGGCCGGGCGCGGCACCGACATCGTGCTCGGCGGCAACCCCGAGTTCCTCGCCGCCACCGAGGCCGGCACCAAGGATCCTGCCGACCCGGCCTACCAGGCCGCCCTCGAGAAGTACCGGGCGCAGTGCGCGGCCGAGCGCGAGCAGGTGCTCGAAGCGGGTGGGGTGCACATCCTCGGCACCGAGCGTCACGAGAGCCGGCGCATCGACAACCAGCTCCGCGGCCGGTCGGGCCGCCAGGGCGATCCCGGCACGTCACGCTTCTTTCTCTCGCTCGAGGACGACCTGCTGCGCATCTTCGGCGCCGAGCGCATCCAGAAGATCATGGAGCGCCTCGGTATGGAGGAAGGCGAGCCGATCGAACACCGTTGGATCAACGCTGCCATCGAGAACGCGCAGAAGAAGGTCGAGGCGCACAACTTCGACATCCGCAAGCACCTCCTCGAGTACGACGACGTGATGAACAAGCAGCGCGAGGTGATCTACGCTCGCCGGCGCGAGGTCCTGGCATCGGAGAGCCTCAAGGACGACGTGCTCGAGATGGCGACCGGCCTCGCCGAGGAGGTCACTGCGGTGCAGGTCTCCAGGGAGATCGCGCCCGACGAGTGGGACTGGAAGGCGCTCGACGACGTGCTCTTCAAGCAGTTCAACTTCCGCCTCGGCCTCTCCGAGGACGAGCGCGCCGAGCTCACCCCGGAGACGGCGCAGGAGTTCGTGGTCCAGCGGGTCGAGCAGCTCTACGCGGAGAAGGAGCAGACCTTCACGGCGCCGGTGCTGCGCCACCTCGAGAAGGTCGTCATGCTGCAGACGATCGACACGCTCTGGAAGGATCATCTCCTCGGCATGGATCATCTCAAGGAGGGGATCGGGCTGCGCGGGTACGGCCAGAAGAACCCCTTGCAGGAGTACCAGCGCGAGGGCTTCGAGATGTTCGACGAGATGATGGGGCGGATCGAGAGCGACGTCGTCGAGAAGCTCTTCACGGTGCAGCTGGCGCGCCAGGAGGACGTCGAGCGCATGGAGCAGAAGCGACGCGCGGCGCCGGTGGTGATGAGCCACGGGGGCGAGGCCGCCGACGCCAGGACCGAGACGATCCGGCGCGATCACGCCAAGGTCGGGCGCAACGACCCCTGCGTTTGCGGCTCGGGCAAGAAGTACAAGAAGTGCTGCGGGCAGAAGGTGTGAGCGGTCGTGGGCGCCCCATGTGTGCCCACGCGTGTCCGCTGACCGGTCGCTGGCGACCCGTGAGCGGTCACGGGTGCCGGGCGTGAAGCTCCCCGTCCGCGAGACGCCGCTCGCGGTGCCGGGCTTCCGCTTCGCCGGCGTCGCCTGCGGCCTCAAGGCGCGCGGCCGCCTCGACCTGACGCTCATCCACTCCGAGGTGCCGGCGACCGTCGCCGGCGCGTTCACGCGCAACCGGGTGAAGGCGGCGCCGGTTCTGATCGCCGCACGCCACGTGCAGAGCGGGCGGGCAGGCGCGGTGGTGATCA
>Ga0316626_10001198_pt1 | contig 11335 bp, 32 predicted proteins | sample OWC_Aug_T1_C1_D5_FD_207656 | JGI IMG/M metagenome (GOLD analysis project Ga0316626, IMG submission 207656) | Wetland soil microbial communities from Old Woman Creek delta, Ohio, United States - OWC_Aug_T1_C1_D5_A | ecosystem: Environmental > Terrestrial > Soil > Wetlands | place: USA: Ohio...
GCCTCCTCCACGACCGCCCATGTCCAACCTCCTGTTCAAGCTGCCCGTGTTCGGCGATTACGGGTTCGCGCGGCGACGCTCACGATCCCTCCGCACGCCGAGGACTGCGCCGTTCCCTTCTCGGAGCGCCCGACTGCGCGCCTCTGCTGCCGAGAGCCGACTGCCAGTGACGCGGAGCGACTCGACTGTGGCTCCTGTACGCCCGCTGACGCCAAGCGTCTCCACGTTGTAGGTGCCAGGAGCTTCCCTGTTCGGCGTGACGCGAACGATCCGTTGCACGGCGTCGTTCGTGGTGCCGACGGTGATGGTGTTGCCCCTCACCGAGATGTCCGACGGGGCCATGTTGTTCGGAAGCCTCCCCGCACCGGCCATGTTCCCGGTCTGTAGGCCGGTCGCTATGTCCGCCGCCATTTGCGCCGCGGCAGCGCCGCCGCCACCACCACCACCAGCCGCGCCACCACCACCACCACCACCACCACCTCCGCCGCCGCCTCCGCCTCCGCCTCCCCCTCCGCCACGACCGCCCATGTTCAACCTCCTGCTGCCTCGTCCCAGAGTTGAAGCTGCCGCGTGTCCGGTGCCTGGTTCTCCAGCCGCGAGCGCATCTCGAGTATACCCTTCGGGGAGTACAGGGCGAAGGGTGCCAGCTCGGCCAGCCCCAGCTCCTTCCAGACCTCGCCGTAGACCAGCACCATCGACGGTGTCAGCACCTCGACCATCGCCCGGTAGCCGTCCCGGAAGCGCCGGGGCACGTCACCACCGGCCTTCACGCCGACCGTGGAAACGCAGACGGTCGATCCGTGCATGACCCCGGCGAAGGCGAAGTCGAAGGTCCGCCAGTCGCCCCAGTTGATCGTCGGGACCACGTTCGCGCCAAGGCTGGACCAGTAGGCGCCCAGCCACCGCGAGCGATACGTGTTCCAGAGCTGGAGCGTCATGGGCCACTCCAGGTACATCGAGAAGTCCGGGGTCAGGACGCCCGCCGCGCCGAGGACGAGCGAGTCGTACCGCTCGGGCTTGTTCCAGACGCTCTCGAAGCGGTAGTCGTCGAAGAAGTAGTGCCAGCACCCGACGGCGATCTGCTCCGCGTCGAGCTTGTTCCTCAACACCCACGGGAGCAGAGCGTCTGGCACCCATGCGCGCGGCCCGCACACATCGGGCAGGCCATAGCGGTTCGACGACGGGAACTGCTTGGTCGCGTGGAGCGGGTCCCAGTTGCCCGGGAGGCACTTCCAGTCCTGCACGTTCGGGATGCCCATGCTCGCCTTCTACCACACGGGTCATTGCGCGCCCGCGGCTCAATGACCAGGACGTGCTTCCCCTGCTGGACAACGAACTACCCCGCATGAACGGCCGCAAGGACCGCCTGACCGTGGAGCCGGTGCTCGCCCTGTTCGCCGACGAGGACGCAGCGGCGATGCGCCTCGGCGCAGCCGCCCGGCTCCGCCTTCATCCCCGCGGGTACAGCACGATCGTCGTGACCGTGACGATGCCACCCGCCCGGCGGATCGTGCTCCGCGCCGAGGTGGAGAGCGTCGGCCTGACGGTCGGGCTGGTCGAGGTGGCGCGGGCGCTCGGATGGGACGTGGCGTTCAGTGGAGGCATTCTGGAAGTTGGCCGCACCAGCGACGGGACGGCGATGGTCAAGCACGCTCCGCACGTCGCTTCAGCTCGTCCTCGATGAAGGTCCACGGCGGGCAGTTCACCGCCTCGCTCCAGCCAAGCTCACGGGCGACGCGGTGAAGCTCCGCCGAGTCGAGTACCAGGGACCGCAGGACGACGGTCGCCTCATCCGGCGTGTTCCAACGCCCCTCCCCGGGTACCGCGGCGTCGATGGCGGCGATCCAGCGTCGCCGGGATTCGCGGAGGCGCGTGTTCCGGTCTCGCATGGCGTCGATGGAGCGGACGGCTTCGGCGAGGGCAACGGGCAGCTCCGGGTACTCTGCGACGGCCATCGGGTTGTGCTTCAGCAGGCTCTGGTACAGGGCTTCGAGCTCGTCCGCGACCTGGTAGCAGGCCAGCGCCCGCTCCTCCGCGAGCATCCCTGCGACGCCGCTGGGCTCCGTGTGGCGGAGATCGCGCGCCTGCGCCTCGTGCGCGTCGCCGGCCTCGTTGGCGACGTCCCTGGCGCGCATGGCGACCGCGGTCGGGTCGGGGAGGTCGAGGTCGGCCCGGCGCTCGGCCTCCAAGCCTTCGTCGTTGTGGAACGTCCCGAGGTCGGCGCGCTCTCGGAGCATGAGCACGGCTTCGTCCGCCAGCGAGACGGCAAGGTCGGCCGCCCTGGGTGGCTCTGCCATGGACGTGTACTTGGCGACGTTGACGCCGAAGACGGTCGCCCAAACTATGCGTTCCTGTCCGTTCATGGCACCTCCACGCCCTCGGCTACGGCCCGGGCGAGCAGTGGTGCGTCGCGAAGCGACGCGGTGAAGGCGGAGCCCTGCTGGTTGTGGGCGATTCGCCGAAGGTCGGACGGCTCCATCGTGGATGCAGCGCGGACTCGCTCCCACATCTCCTCCGGTGGGCCAGCCGCCGCCTCCAACCACGTCGCGACCTGGAGCGGGAGCGCCCGCATGTAGATCGCGAACGGCCAGCCGAGCCCCTCGGCCGTCGTCAACGAGACGTGGATCGCCACGCTGACCGGGCCCTGGTTGTTGACGGCAGCCACGAACGGTCGGGCGCCGTCGGTGCGGTCGCGGTACGGCCGACAGTTCTCTCGGCCGTCGAAGACCAGGTAGGTCCGGCAGTTCATCGGCCGGTCGCTGTAGATGGTGCAAAGGTTCCGCTGGTCGATGAACGGGCAGCGGTTCCTGGCGTCGCTCTCCGTGCCCCGCAGCAGCGACCGCTCGTGCTTCTCGCCGGCCCGGCGCAGCTCGCGCCGGAAGGCGCGTGTCGCCCGGCCTTCTCGCACCAGGCGACGGGCGATGACGAGCGCCTCGGCGAAGCTCACGAGGACGGGCTGTTCGCAGCAGTGCCCGAGCCGACACCCGGGGCAGGCGACCTGCTGGCCTTCGCCGGCAAGCTGGCGCCCGGCGTCCACCGACCAGGTGTCGGCGAAGGCGTGGATCTCCGCCACGGCGTCCGCGATGGAGAGCCCGTCGCAAGCCACCCGGAGCGCGGCGTCATCGAGGAGACTGGTCACGATTGCCCTCCTTCCTCGCCAGGTAGGCGCCGATGTTGGACCACAGCGCCCGCAGGTCGTCCTCGCGCAGCGTCAGCAGCGCCCGCCCCTCCGGGACGCGAACGTCGAAGGTGAGCCCCTCGTCGTGGTCGAAGGTGAGCGTCAGCCTCGTCTCGAACCGGAGGCCGGACCCGACCCCTTGCGCCTTGGACATCAGGCTGCCTTGCGCGTGTTGTACAGCGAGATCAGCAGAGCAATGCCGTCGTCCCGGCTCGCGGTCATCCGTGCTGTCCATGAAGACATCCCCTGCGCCGGGCGCACTTCCCAGTGCACCGGGCCCTCACAGAGCCAGCCGAGCCGGTAGGCCAGCGGGCTCCCGGCCGTCACGCGGCGTGTCACCTCGTACTCGCCGCGGACGCGCTGGCGCGCCACGACGAGCGCCTCCTTCAGCGGGCAGCCTCCCGTCCAGTGCCCGAGCGCGTCCACGAACGTGACCTTCTCCCTGGCGTAGTCCATCACCGCGCCCTCTCGCTCCAGTAGTCGCAGCACGCCTTCATCTCCTTCGCGGCGTCCATCGCATCCGCCGAGGGGCGCATGACCAGCGTCCGCCCCCAGGCCGACAGGAGCCACGTCGACAGCGGGCGGGCGACCTCGATGCCCCAGCACTGGGGCAGCCAGTACCAAACACGGTTCCGACGCACCGAGAACCTCGGCAGCGCCCGCTTGAACTCTCGGCAGAACCTCACCACACCAGCCATGCTCACCTCCAGGCTCACGACACCGGCCCGGGCGGGGCGTGGGCCTTCAGCACCTCGGCGACCAGGGTCTCGAGCGCCTCACGCAGCGACCGCGCGTGCGCCTCGAACGCCGCGTTCCGCGAGAAGGCGCGCACCGTCCACTCCGCACCCTTCCTGTGCGCGAACATCTCGTAGATCTCCAGCTCCGCGAACGTCACATCCAGGGCATCCAGGGTCATTCCCCCACCTCCACCAGCTCCTCCAAGTCCCGCGGGCCGAGCCACACTTCGATGCCCGTCGTCTCCAGCACGACGCGGTACTCGATGGGGGCGTAGCCTCGCCCGCCGGTCCACAGGTCGCCGCGCTCGACGGCACGCACCTCGGCCACCTTGCCTCGGACCGTGCCTTGGCCGCGGACCCAGACAGCCTCCCCGACCCTGAACGGGTTGCCCTTGGTCCCCTTCCGTGCTGGCGTCATGGCACCTCGACCTCCCGCCCGCCCGTCGCCGCCACCTCGGCAAGCTCCGCGTCCGTGTAGCCGGCGATGAACTCCAGGGACCGACGGTACAACTCCTCGCCGCCGCCCATCGACCGGAGCATCGCGCCCATGCCTTCAACGGCCGCAGCGGTGAAGCCGTGGTCCACGCGCATCCGTTCCAGCGTTGCCGGGATGCCTTCCCAGCGTTCCACGATCCCGCGCGCCAGGTCGAGGAGCTGCGCCTCGGTGATCGTCCGCTTGGTCATTCGGCACCAGCCTCGCCAGTCCCGTCGATCTCCGGGGCGAGCCACGCCTCGGCCATCTCGAGCGCCTCTGGGACGGTTCGTGCGGAAGCGGTCTGCGGGAGAGCCTGGTCGCCCTCGACGCAGCCGAGGAGCCACCACCTACGCTTCCCGCCGACCGAGCAGTACTCGACGCGGGTGCGCGCGGTCGGCGTCAGCTTCAGCGCCGAAGCGAGGCGCAAGACGCGCTCGTGGTAGGTCACGCTCCACCCTCCCGCAGCAGGTCGGCGTACTCCTCGCCGTAGCACTCTGCCACCGACTCCGCGACCACGTCACGCAGGCACTCGGCCGGGGTGTCGCCCGCGTCGAAGCTGTCGCGGAGGTTCATGTCCTCCAGGTCGAACAGGCTCAACGGCACGCGCGCCGCCACGAGCCGGTCAACGACCTCCAGCCAAGCGGCGAACACGAGGTCGCCACATGCGTACTCCACGATCCGCGCCCTGGTCGTCATGCCACCGCCTCCTCACGAGCGAGCGCCTCGGGGTGCAGATGCCAGGACCCGTGCTCGTCGCTCACCACCGCGTAGCCGTGCGGGTGGGCGTAGCGGTCGAAGCGGAACCTCCGCCCGACCATCGCCCGCTCGGTCTGGCTGATCGGGTGAAGCACCACGACGCGGTCCCCTGGCTTGAACGTGCGCCACTCCTCCACGAGCGCCTCCCTTCAGCCCAGCGTGCGCTCCAGACGCGCTGCCAGGACGTGCGCCCCGCCGAGCAGGCGAAGCTCCTCCCCTGCGTACTCGGTCCCGACCCTGTCGCCTCGCACGACGATGACGGCGATGCCGTGGATCGGGCGGTCGCTTGCGCGCACCCGCTCCGCCGCCGCCATCAGCAGCTCGGCCCACCCATCGAGGTCGGCCGGGCTGTCGCGGAGGACGTGGATGTTCGCCCCGCTCATCGCGCGGCCCGGGCTCGCGCTTGGGCGGCCAGGTTGCGCCGCGTCTGCGCCTCGGTCCGGAGCGACCGCGCCTCTGCCTCCGCCTTCTCGGCCAAGGCGTCCGCCTCGGCTGCCTGCGCTTCCCAGGCTTCCGCTTCGCACAGGTGGAACCGCGCCTCGGCGGAGTTGAGCATGACCGCCGTGCACAGCGGCTTCTTGGCCAGCTCTGCTCCCTGTCCCATCACAGCCTCCCTCCTAGAATCCCCACCAGTCGCTTGTAGTCTGCCTCGTCGCGGGCGGCCCGGCGAGCCTCCCGGCGCATCTCTCGCTCGCACCATACGCCCTGCCAGTCGGCTCGCCGCGCGAAGCGACGGCGGAGGCGTCGCATCTCGGGAACGTGGTCACCACTGATGTCCGGCCAGATGTCGTGCCAGACCACGTTCCACCGCTCCCCGCGGCCCGGCCTCCAGGTGTGAGCATCGCCCAGACGGAGGTCGAGTGCGTCGCCGTACCGCGCCTTCCAGTGCGGCCCGACCAGGGCGAGCACGTCGGCGTCGAGCTCGATGACGGTGACGCGGACGGCCCCGCAGCGGAAGGCCATGAGCACGGTGCAACCGAGCCCGAGCCCGTGAAGCAAGACGCGGGAGCCCGGGCGAACGGCGACGCGGAAGGCGTCCATGTCGCCCAGCTCCGCGGGCGTGTCGCTCATCCACAGCCGGCCGTCGACCCGCAGCTCCGTGAACTCCCCAACGGGGATGCCGCGGCGGCGACCGTGGTTCGCCTCGCGCAAGTTGTGGACGAACGCCCCCATCTCCGTCACGGTGAAGCGCCGGACCTCCGCCTTCCCCACACGCCCCGGCGGAACGTCCACGAGGTAGGGCTTCCACCAGGGTTCGCGGAGCTTCGCGTCGATCTCGACCATCCCGGTCTGTATCCGGCCCGCGACGGCCAGCGCCTCCTGCGTCCAGCGTTCGTCCACGATCAGGTCATTGCGCGGCTTCGCTGCGTCCGCGGCGGCGGGCGCAACGAAGAAAGAAACCGTCGGAGAGCCCGCCCATCATGGAAGGAGGGCCAGGCGCAGGACGCCCGCCTGCTGGTGCTCCACGTCGCAGAGCGTCCAGGCTTCGTCGATGAAGCGCACGGCCACCCCAACCCGAGCGGCGAGGGCGAAGTACGCCCACCGTACCGCGTCGTCATCGCGGTCGTGGTCCCAGATGAGCCGAACGGCCAGCGCGGTCCTGTCCGCGTCCGTGGCGATCTTCATGTAGGCCACGGGAAGGATGTCGGCGCCCAAGCGAACGGCAGCCTCGCCGGCCTCGGCCTCCGCGGGCGTGTCGGCCAGCACCAGGAGCGTGCCGTTCCGGTCCACGAGGTACATGGGCTCGCCCGGTCTCATGACGGGTTCGCTCCGAGCATCCAGACCAGGGACAGGTACAGCACGGTCGGTGAGGACGTCACGCCGAGCAGGAAGAACCAGAAGCCGTCGGCGCGGACCGGGTAGTGGGCGAAGGCTCGGAGCGGCAGCACGAGCGACGGCTCGGCGACGTCCCCGGAGACAGCCCGGCGCTCGCCGGCCATGTCGATGTGTGGGTCTGGGATGCGGAGCCCCTGGAGCGAGGCCTTCACCGGCCCGGTCGGTGTACGCCCTGGCGAGACGTGCTCCACGACGAGCGTGCTGACCTCGTACCGCGGGCCGCCGAGCCGCGCCTCGGCCTCGGCGCGGAGGATGTCTTCCCTGGTCGCCGCGAGCACGACGGAGCGACCCCGCCCGTCGAGGAAGACGACGGGCTCCAGGTCGGCAGCGAGGCGCACGTCATCCTCCCTTCGGCACCCGCCGCATCTCCAGCGTCGGGACACCGGCCTCGCGCAAGCGCGCTGCCGCGCACCGCGGGCAGAACCGATGCCCGTCAAGGACCAGGGCGCAGTTGATTGGCCCGCACACCGGACAGCACTGGAGGACGTCCTCGATGCGCGGGCGCGGGCCGTCGTGCTCGGCGCAGCCGATCTCGTTGCCGTGGACCGGGCGCTCGTGCTTGGCGCACGCGCCGTACCCGTGCGGGCCGCCGAGGCGGTGCGCCCGCTCATAGTGCGAACAGGTCCGGCAGGCCTGCTTCGGGGCCCCCATCACGACCGCCCCACGTGCCCCGTACCCTTGCAGGTCTGGCAGTCGGCGATGTACGCCTTGCCGCCGCCGCCCCGCCCGGTGCCGTCGCAGTCGGGGCAGTCGACCGGCGCTCCCTCGGCCTCGCGGTAGAGCTTCGCCATGCGGTCGCGCCAGGCGTCCACGACGGACAGGAGCGCCTCGGCGTCGAAGGCGAGAGTCACCAGCTCCTCGGTGCGGCTCTCCACGACCAGCCCGATGCGCTGGTCGTCGCGGAAGTAGAACCGCGCGACCAGCCCGAGCGGCAGCTGAAGCTCTAGCAACACGTCAGGCATCCCGCACTCCCCTCTCCGCAACAAGCTCGCGCAGCAGCCGCGCCGCACCCATCGCGGCGCGGAGCGCGTCGTCTCGCCGGGCGGCGGTGGCGCGAACCACCCACTCGCCGTCCACGAATCCCCAGACCCAGACCGCCCGTTCGTCCTCCTCGACCACGACGGAGACCCGCCCGTCGCAGACCTCGGTGCGGGCGTGGTGGGTCAGCTTCACCGCCGCCCCGCGTCCTGGTAGCGCGTGACCGAGTGGCCGCCCGGGTTGGCGTAGTTGGCGTGGAGGTGCTCGGCGGCTTCATCCTCGGACCGGAAGGGCCCGTGCTCGTCGTACTCCTCCGTCTCGCCGTAGGGCCAGCACTGGATGCGGTACCACCAGCGCCCCGGGGCGCGCTCGATGAAGCGGCAGTCAGCTCCCGTGCTCATCGCACTTCCTCCTCGGCGTGCCCGGGGCGATGTGCCAGTCGTGCTCGCCACACTCGGGCGGGCACGGGCACTTCATGCCGAGCAGGCAGTCGACGGACGGGTCGCAGCACGGGAACAGGTCGCTCGCCTCGCAGGCGCACTCGCCGTCCTCGTTGAACAGCCCATCCCAGCCTTCAGCCTCGATGGCTCGGATGACGAGGTCGCGGATCGATGCGGGCATCATGACTCCTCCGCGTCGCCGGCCGAAGCAGCATCAAGAAGCCGCCCGACCTGCGCCTTCGCATCCCGGATGCCCTCGCCGTAGGTGTCGGCGCGCGGCGGACAGAGCGCCCGACCGAAGCGACGGGTCCACTCTCGGATCATGACGAGCTTGGCCTCGGCGCGCTCGGCGCGGGTCACCGCCTCGTCGCGGGCGTCCTCTGCTTCTTCGGCGCGGGCCAGCGCAGCGTCTCGCTCCCGCTGCATCCTCTTGACGTAGGACTCGCTCATGGCTCGCTGCCTTCCAGCTCCGCCGCGTGCGCGTCGAGCTGATCGGCGAAGCCCGGGTCCGGCGACCAGGACGGCCCGCCATCCCGCCAGAGCCTGGCGGCCCGCCGGTACATGAGCACCGCGTGGGCGGACTGGCTGCCGGGGCACTGAGCGACCTCTTGCGCCAGCCGCTCGCTGGCGAAGGCCATCCCGCAGCTCGCGCAGCGCGGGAACACCATCAGCCTACTCATCCTCGACCTCCTCGCAGTCGTAGACCGCCTCGTACCGCCCGGTCACGCGGAGCGCCCGCGGCGTCTCGCCGAGCCGGCAGGCCCGGACCAGCGGGGACGCCTCGCCGAGCGCGATGGTCGGGCCGCAGGCGTCTTCGGCCTCCGCCCACTTCTCGACGGCCCGGCGCAGCGTCCGAGCCCAAATCGTCCGCGCCGCAGCCTCGGACGCGCCGTCGCTCGGGCACCAGACCCGGTGGGGGAAGCAGACGTGCGGCTCGGGCCAGGCCAGGTCCCCGCACTTGTCGCAGAAGCTCATCGCTCGCGCGCCTCCAGCCCGGGGAAGCGCCGCACCCAGCGGGCGGTGCCCGCCACCGCGGCGACGGCGCCGTCGATGACCCACGCGACGAGCGCAACCCATCGCGGGAACAGCATCGGGTGATGGAACACGGTCACCTCCAGGCCGGTCATTGCGCGGGCGGTGGCTGCCAGGGCTCGCCCACGGTGACGGTGAGCCGGCCGACCTTCAGAGCCGCCCCGAACGCGCCGTTCACCGGCCACATGACCGTCCGATGGCCAGGGTCCCACAGCGGAGCGCCGAGCGCGAGCACGAAGTAGGTCGTGCCGCCCGCCCAGCCGGCCCGGCGACGCGAGCCGGTCATCGCCTCGACGTCGGCGAGGCACAACCGGACCGACGAGAACCAAGACGCCCGGGGCTGCCGCCGCCCCGGGTACCAGCGGACCAGGACCACAGCCCCGGTCAGCCCGAGCCCCGTCACCTCTGGCTGGTTCGTGTCGTCGGCGGCGAGGAGCGACACCTCCTCGGCCAGATACGGCGGGTCGCCCAGCCGCCGTGCCGACTCCGCGGCGACGAGCGCCTCCATCGTCTCGGCCAGCACCGCGTGGTGCATCGGCCCGGGCGCCGTCGCCGGCATCCCGTTGGGGGCGTACCCGCTGGCCGTGGTCACCGCCAGCGACAGCCATCCGGCTCGTTCGCGTCCCGCCATGACCAGGTCATTGAGCCGGCCGTTGCGCTTCCGTTCCCAGCGACAGCCACAGCTCGGCCCCGGGGTCGGCGTAGACCGTGAGGCACAGCGCACTGGCTGCCTCGACGACGCGCGGCACCGCCGTCGGCCGAGTGGCCCGGCCGACACGGAACAGCCCGACGCCCTGCACCTGCACGTCCACGACCACGAGCCGCCCCGCAGGCGACCATCCCGGGACGAACTCCGGTGCCCACTGGCCGCTGACCTGCCCGTCCAGCACCCAGAACCACCCCTCGCTCGACAGCCGGGCCGAGACCATCGTGACCTTCTGTCGGCTGACCGCCCGCCCGAAGCGCCGCACGTCCGACGGCATGAAGCCCTCCCGCCGAGGCACCCGCTCCTCCAACCACACCGAGAGCCGCCGCCCGCCGAGCCTCCACTCCGCGACCAGGTCGGCGGGGACCCGCTCCAGCAGCAGCCGGCCCAGCTCCGCGTCCGTCGCGGTGTCGAGTGGCGAGAGCGGCACCCGCCGGGCCCGCGGCGACGGCGACAGCCCGGGCGCCGAGGTGCTCGCGCCGCAGCGGTCGATGCTGATGTGGTAGGTGCCGCGGGAGCCTAACCCTGGAGGGGCGGGCGTCCACGAGCGGTAGGGCAGCCCCGCCCCTTCGCGCCACCGCTCCCGCTTCCGCCTGTTGTAGCCGGTGCCGCGGCTCATGGTGGCGCCTTCGTCCCGAGACGCCACTCGGCCTCAGCCGTGTCGCCCGCCGGCCCGGGGACGCGAAGCACGGCAGCACACCGCACCGACGAGAAGGTTCCGCCGACGAAGACCCCGACCAGCGTGCAGAGCTCGTCGTGGAACTCCCGCGGTGCGGTCACGACCAGGAGATGAAGGTCGCCAAGGTCGTCACGGACGAGGACGGTCCGCACGCCGCGAACCCCGGGCAGCCGCCGGATCGCCCGGACCACCGTCGCCACCCCGCCGAGCCACTCCCTGCCGCGGTAGACAAAGGCGTCGCGCGCCCCGCCAGCGTGGGCCAGGACGAGGACGTGCCCGTCCTTCGGCTTGAAGGCGAGGTGGGGTAGGAGCTTCCCCGGCTCCCAGGAGTAGTCGCCGTGCCCGTCGGGGGCGTCGGTGTCGTTGAGCAGGAACTGCCCGTTGTAGAACACGTCCGGGGCTCGCCGCCGCCGCGTCATCGCACGCCCCGGCCGTAGTGCCCCGCCAGCACGGCGTCCCACACCGCGAGGGGAACCTGCTGACCGAAGCCGCCCGCCGCCGCCACGACCAGGGGCGAG
>Ga0316626_10001199_pt1 | contig 11330 bp, 11 predicted proteins | sample OWC_Aug_T1_C1_D5_FD_207656 | JGI IMG/M metagenome (GOLD analysis project Ga0316626, IMG submission 207656) | Wetland soil microbial communities from Old Woman Creek delta, Ohio, United States - OWC_Aug_T1_C1_D5_A | ecosystem: Environmental > Terrestrial > Soil > Wetlands | place: USA: Ohio...
TGTTAATAGTTTTACAAATGAAAGGTATTTCTATCCCATGCCTTAGAAATAAGTTCATGGGTAGGCTAATGGCTGTCTTATAAAACTCTTCCATTCCTTTCATTTCCCCATCTTTTGAATAAGCCTCATAAATCTTGTACAGGTAGTTAGGTTTATAATGGTAGCCAAAACCTATCTCATCATTCTGTAGTGCACTACAAATCTCTTGTTTCTTTGGGCTCCTAATTACCATTAAATGATGCACACCTGTAGCATTTTTAGGTTTGCTAAGAAACTGCACCCCCTTTAACTCATTCACATATTGATCGTGAATTCTAGTCCTCCATTGGTTATACATGTCCAATTCTCTTAATTGCACCCTACCTATGGCTGCCATAATGTCATTCATATGAGCCTTATACCCCAAATCAGTTACATCATAATCCCAGGAATATTGTTTATCTGAAGCCCTAGATATAGTGGATTTGTCTATGCCCAACCACCTCATATTGTGGCAAAACTTGGCGAAATCGTCATCCTCTGTGGTAATCATGCCCCCGTCTCCAATATTAAGGTTTTTGACGGCATGAAATGAAAAACAGGTGGTTTGACCCGTCCCCCCTATTTTAAAGCCTCTGTAAGCAGCCCCGCAAGCGTGGGCGGCATCCTCAATAAGACCCAAGTCAAATTCCTTTACTATGCTGTAAAGCCCATCTAAGTCAATTGGCATGCCGCCATAGTGAACCACCATCAATCCACCTGGGTCATACTTTCGACACATGCGCCTGACGCTATCAAGGTCCAAAGCCCCTGTATTTGGGTCTATGTCAGCAAAGATAGGCCAGAATTTGTTCTGTAGAAGCACATGGTTGGTAGACACAAAGGTGTTAGGGGTGGTCAGCACTTTAGTGTTTCGTATCTTTAGGCCCACTCCAAACCCACTGTCAAAGGAAGGGCACCAGTAATGAACGGCAAGTCTTAAAGCCTCTGTGCCCGAGTTCAGGGCTATGGCATGCTTGCATCCTACATATTTGGCAAACTCCCTTTCAAATAAGGCAACTTCAGGTCCTAAACCTATCCAACCAGAATCCAACACTCTGGCTACCTCTTTCTTGGCTCTGTGTGAAACCAAGGATTTAAATAAGGGTATCAATCGTCACCTCCAAAATCAGGCATACAAAATGCCTCCCTGTTGTTATAATTAAAGTTTACGGCTTCCATAAGCATTATGGGACGTTTTACACTTCTGTATCCTGCAGAAGCGTATAACCCTATAGCCTGGGCATTATCCAGAAAGACATCAAGTCTTAACTTATAAAGGTGCATGGTCTTAAAGGCTGCCCCTGTCAGTAGAGTTAAGGCTTCTTTCATATACCCACATCCTCTGAAATCATCCAATATTAACATCCTTCCTATATTGGCTGTTCGATCAGCTATGTTAATATTATACAAGGCTATAGTTCCAACCTCAATCCCATTTTTCAATCTGATAATAAACATCTTATCAGTTGAGCTTTCTTTGTAGTGCTCATACCAGGCTCTCTGTTGCTCTGGTTTAATATAATCGCTGGTGAAGAAATCATCAGAGTACTGATTTCTTGTTTTCCTTAGCCACTCTATATCATTCTCTGTTATAGGGTGTAAATCAATTGTTTCTCCCTTTATCATACTATCTCCTTTAACCATGTATTAAATTCTTTATAAGATATTAATCCTAAAGTTTTTCCTGTTTCTATATACCTATAGGGAACATTGGAAAACTTTTCCACATCTACTTCTTTTATTGTATCGTCATATGTCTTTTTGATAACTCCTAAGCCTTCATCCTCATCAATAGTAACTGAGGGGTAATCCATATAAGTCTCTCTAAACCAAATCATGGCCCTGTAAACATCCCCATTCCAAGGACCTACTTTAGGTTTTATCCTGTTAGCATATTCCTCTTTCCTTGGGTAACAGTCGTGTACTATTATAAAACCTCCCAAGTTTAATGAGTTCAAGGAGTTAACTATGTCTTGGGCTACCTGCTCATAGAGATGAAGCCCATCTATAAAAACGATATCAAACTTATCTTTGTTTGTCATAAAGAAACTGTGTGACGTCTTTTGAACCACACCTTCAAGCTCCACAGACACGTCGGGCTCCATTCCTCTTTTAATAGGGCAGTTTATCCTTCTGTAAGTCCACCCAGAGGCTACCCCAATTTCCAAATAGCTTTGAAGCTTATATCTATCTATTAGGTCCTGAATAACACGAACTCTATTCATAAGTGCCCTTGTAAGGCAATTCAGCATCATTTGCCTGAATTTCATAAATCACTGGGGCAGGATCATCAAACCCATATGGGAAGGTCTCATAGGCTATTCCATAAGCCTCAGCCAATCTTGAAATTCTGGGGAAGTTTAATCTACTTTCAGGTCCTCTTCCAACGTAGTTTCCCTTGAAAAAGTTATCCTGGGTAGCCTTTATAGAGGCATACCCTCCATTATTTACCACAAAGATTTTGAGGTTTAAGTTCAAATCTTTAACTGTCTGCAGCTCTTGGACATTCAATTGTAGGGATCCATCTCCCTCAAAGCACAAAGTCCTCTTTCCAGAAGCTATGGCAGCCCCTATAGAGGCTGGAAGGGCATAGCCCATAGACCCTAAACCAGAGTTGGCTATGTATCGATCTCCCTCATTCAATCTAATATACCTATTTAAATAAGTAGGAATTACCCCATTAGAGCTTACTATGACATTTTCCTTTCCAGCCATAGCCTCTGATATCTGAATGATGTTTTTAATTATGGGGGTGACCCTTATTTCCTCAGTTATCTCCCCTACCCAATCTGCCAGTTGTCCCTTGTAGGATTTAAGAAAATTATCTATAATAAACCCAACATCTGCCTTAACCTTCATCTGGGGCACAAAGGTAGGCTTGTTGAGTTCAGTTTCATCAACATCTACCATTATCTTAAAGGCATTTTTGGCAAACTTATTAAATTCATATCCAGTTAGCCTAACATTCATTCGGCATCCAAATATCAAAATAACATCAGCCTTTTGAACTACTTTATTAGTCATTTGGTGCCCGCACATTCCAAAAGGACCCAAGTTTAAGTAATGAGATGTAGGAAGTAAATCTATGGCATGCTCGCTTAAGGCCACAGGAATGTTTAGCTTTTCTATAAGAGTTCTAAACTTAGAAATAGCCCCAGCTAATCTAATGCCATTACCAGCTAAAATTAAAGGACGTTTAGAAGACAATATGGCATCAAAGCAGCTCTTATTAAACTGGTAGGAATTCAAATATGGAATATGTCCAGTTTGCTCTGGGAGTTCGGCATTTTGTATATCCAAGGGGATATCTAACCATACAGGACCAGGTCGTCCTGAAGTAGCTGTTTCCACAGCCTTGTCCCATACCCTGCCTACATCGGTCACATCGGATAGGACCTCAGCCATTTTAGTTATGGGCTTAACTATTTCAGTAATAGGAAGTTCTTGGTCTCCCAGCTGTCTCATCCAAGGAGTTTTCATCATGGGTATTCTAACCTGACCAGAGATGACTATCATAGGTATAGAATCAAGCCAGGCTCCAGCCACTCCATTAATAGCATTAATTCCCCCAGGTCCAGTGGTTACCACACAGACACTTGGCTTGTTGGTAATTCTGGCATATGCCTCGGCTGCCATGGATAAAGCTTGCTCATGGTGCATACAAATATAATTAGTAGCTCTTCCTATGGCATCAGCCAAATACATATTTCCCCCTCCTACAAATAGAAAGGTATGTTCATTTAATCCCCTACACTTCTGGGCTATAAACTCGGCTACTGTCATTTAATCTCCTTTTTGTGTACGATGGCAGAACACCCTACTCTTTCTATCTCCTGGGGGTTATATAACTCATCTACAAATTTCTTAACACCATAAGTTTCCCATATCTTGGCTTCAATTTCATCCATGGGAAAATTCTTCTTATAATCCTCATTATAGTCATAATCATGAAATATAAATATTCCATCATCTTTTAATTTGGAATAAGAACTCATGTAATCATCTTTAACTCCTTCGTAAGTATGATCGGCATCTATAAACACAGCATCAAAGAATCTATCCTGTAAGCAAGGAACTACTATCTTCGATGGCCCTGCCATAACAATTAAGTTATTAAATAATAGCAATGAATTAAGAACCCTAGTAATATCATCTTTAATCCATCTCTTCTGATAAAATACATTGTTGGTCTTATAAGAATCAAATATATCAATAGTCACCACTATGGCTGCATTAAGAGAAAGTAAAGAAGAAGTTCCACCATCCCCCGTTCCAATCTCTAATATATTAAGACCTTTTGGGAGATTAACAAAATATTGTATTTCAGGAGTCCAAAGATTTAATCTAAGATAATCTCCATTTGGTAGGTATACACAATTGTAACCTGGAGACTCTTTAATAATCTCTTCGTCTGTTTTACTTCTAATACTATTTGGGGTATCCATTATTACAATTCCTAATTTATCTACATCTTTCATTTAACTTCCTGCTTTCACATTTAAAGTTTCTCTGGTATTACCATCGCAGTAATCACAGGCACATAAGTACTCTTTAGCATATAATTGGTTAACCTTTTCTCCCAAGTTACTACCTCCATATATATCAACAAAATCACTGGGGAACAGAGGGATCAAATCCAAGTTTGTTCCATGAGACGACCTGGGGCACCTGTACAAATATCCATTAAGTAATTCTGAACATGTATTAAAATTACACCTTTTAAATAAGCTTACTAATTCCTCATGGTATCTATGCCTTTTGTGGAACCCTCCTAAGTTAGCCCATGACCAATGGGTGTTCTCCCTATAAGGTATATTAGCTTTTCTTAGAGCATCTATCAATTTGGACCTATTTGTACCATAGTTATTAACTACTATAGTAATTGGCATGCCCTCTAACTTATGTAATACTTTTTGTGGAGGAACTATAGTTCCATTTGTAACAACTTCTATGTTTGAAGTTTTATTAAGTTGAACCAAATGTTCTAATATAAAAGGTAACTCAAGATTGAGAAAGGGCTCCCCTCCCAATACCTCAACTCTTCCTATATGATTAAAACAATCAAACACCTTTAACATAGAGGCTATTAATACCCCCACATTACAATGTTTGGGCTTCTTATATAAAGGCATCAGGCTGGAGCAATTCTTACACCTTAGGGTACACTTCTCAGTAACCACAATGTTTAATCGTGGAAGCTGCCACCCATGAAAAGAATTTACTTCTGGGTGCGAGAGCCTATAGATATCAGTATAGTAAGGCTCAACCTGCTCAAGAATTTCTTCATAATATCTATGGGCTGCTATAATAATAGTGGCCTCTGGGTAGGTGCGTCTTAGCTCCTCAAAGCTAAGAACTCCATACCCATGAAAGAATTTCTTCTGCTTCTTTACATCATTGTCTACAAAGCAGGCAGGTTTAATACCAAGCTTTAAAAGCTCTTCCCCCATTACGGAGGCTCCAAAGATTATTATAGGTTTCATAGTCTATCCTTTACATAAGAGTCGTTATAAACAAAAGAACAAGTTTGACAACTTGCATTCTCATACCTTCTATGAAGTAATTGCATAAACTGAAACTTCTTTAACTTCTCACCTTCCCAAATGTCTTTTATTGAAGTTTCTAAGGCATTCCCTACCTTCGTATTATTCTTCCAGTCAGGGTCACACACAATTACATCCCCATTATACCTAATACTCAGCATCTTAAATGGCTGAGGGCAAACAGAAGGGGGAGAAACCCCAGCTCCTAATTGGTCATTCAACCAAAAATGTCTTCCTTCTAAGGCAACCTCATCGGCTATATCTTTATAGGGCTCAAGCTTCTCTTCATCAAAAGCCTTCACATAAATGAAAGGATATTCTTTATCTCCTCGTAGCCTTTTCAAAACCTTGAGATTTTCAGTAACATCTTGGTTATAAATAGATACCCTTAAATAATCCAACTCGGCATCAATTAATAATTCACTTAGCCAAGGAGTTAGCAGGGTTCCATTGGTGGTTATTTCAGTACGTTGGGTAATAGGTCTTACCTCTTTAACCATGTTTGGAGTATACTTATTTATTAAAGGCTCACCAAATCCTATGAACCTTATTACCTTAAACTTATAGGTAGTTTCGGCACACCAATCATGTAAATCATAAAATATCTGTTTAAACTCTGCCCACTTCATCAACCCTCCAGGAGTAAACTCAGGGTCACTATAATAACAGAAAGGACACTTCATATTACATAGATTAGCTGGTTCAAATAGAAGTGCAAGAGGTTGCTTTAAAGGAATAGCCTTTCGCAAATCTATTCTATCTTTACTCAACTGGGAGTATGTCTTCATCATTGAAGATCTCTGTATATGGAACTGGAAGAGGTTTTCCATAAAACTTTGCCATGTACCTATTTATAAATTCTCTGTCTTCCCCAGCCAAACATATGGCTGAGGGTTTTCTTATTTGTTTTATACTCATTCCCCTCTCAACTATAGTTTTAAGAGAGTCTTGGAAAATATTACCTATGGATATGTGCATAAAGACGCATATAAGCACGTCCCCATATTGAGTTATGTGGAAGCATTTCTTTAAGGCCCCACATCCACCTCCACGGCCAAATGCTGGAAAAGTATCCCGTCTAGCCGCTGGGTAGCGTTGGTGGAGCCTCCAAAGAAAATCAGCATCAAATCTATCTATTAATATTTCATGTTTCCCTTCCCATTCCCCCAAAGCCTTTCCTAAGACCAAATCCAAGGAGAAATCATGGGTCTGGGCAAATTCGGCCAGTTTGACTGTGTTCGTGCTTATACAGTTCTGATGGGTTATAACATGCTGTATGACTACATCTAAATCAGCTTCCTTGGCATTCCATATGGCCATTATAGCCTTATCATAGGCATCCTTATCGTCCCTGTTACCATTATGAAGTTCAGAGTCCATGCTGTCTAAACTAATCATTACCTTGTCAAGGCCTAAACTCTTTAGTTCCTTGGCTCTGTCTAAAGTTAGGTAATACCCATTTGTGCTTATTCCTATATGAAACTTGTCAGGCATACAGGCCTTCAATAACTCATTGAAGTTTTTCAATATCAAAGGTTCTCCCCCTGATAAGTTAAACTGGCACCATCCTAGGGCGTCTGCCTGTTCAGCTATGTTGTGCATGTCCTCCACTGTCAATGACCGTTCTTTCTTCTCAAATTTATCAGCCATGCAATGTAGACATTTAAGGTTACAGGCGTAATTAAACCCTACATCAATTCGGCACACGAGCTCTCCCCTCTTCTCTCTGTCTACGATTTGTAACATCTTCTCATAGACCAGGGGCTTCTCTCTCTTTATCTTATTACGCTTTCTCTCTTCTATTTCTTTCTGTGTCATTTCCGTCTTAGTTTGGTAATAATAGGAAGTTCAGAATCAATTACTCGCTTTACCCCATCTCCCAGGGCTTTCTCAACTAACCTAACATCCCGTATTAACTGCATAATCCCACTTGGCCCCAATGAGGCTGCCTGGTCTGACCCCCACATGGCTCTATCCAAGGTTATGTGCCTTTCAATTACACATACTCCCAAGGCTACTGCTGCCACCGTAGAGGGTATTCCTGTCTCATGTCCTGAGTAACCAACAAGCACATTATATCTCTTTTTAAGATTTAATATTACATTCAGATTCAAATCCTCTGAGTTTGATGGGTAGGTACTACAAGTATGCAGTAATATTAAGTCCTTTCTTCCCCAAGGGTAGTTCTTACCAAGAACATCCATTGCGTGGTCAACTTGTTCAGAAGTACTCATCCCAGTAGAAAGCATAATTGGTAGTTTTTTAGACCTTGCATGCATAAGTAGGTTATCATCTGTTAAAGAAGCCGAGGCTATCTTTAAACAGGGGATATCAAACTGACATAGAAAATCGATCGATTCCTCATCCCACCCAGAGGCAAACCAGGGGATTCCAAGGGTTTTACAGTAAGCATCAATCTCTTGGTACTCCTTCAACCCAAACTCCAATCCTCGTTTTAGGTCTCCATTTGTATTTCCAAACGGGCTCTCTCTTGGCTTGGTTAATTCCTCAGGAGTATAAACCACGTCTATAGTTCGTTTCTGAAACTTCACGGCATCCCATCCAGCATGAAAAGCCAGGTCAATCAAATGTTTGGCTATGCGCATATCACCATTATGGTTAATCCCTATCTCGGCCACCAAGTAACAAGGATGACCTTTCCCTACTATTTTATTACCTATTTGAACATTTTCGTACATTAAGCAGCATTCCCCCTATGATATTCAAGTGTTCTTTTAATTGCTTCTTCTAATGAAATTAAAACATTTAATCCTAATTCTCTACGAGCCTTATCTATATTTGGGGCATAACATTCTGGAAGACCTGAAGCATAACTTGATAGTTGTATTGGAGAGTAAATTCCAGCTATTCTTTTTACTGTTCTCGCCAAGTTATAAATAGAAATAGTTCTATCAGACCCTACATTGTAAATGCTGCCTTTCCTCCCCACCGTCATGATTTTCCATAGCCAATTAACTAAATCCTCGGCATGCATGTAAGACCTGAAAGGGGTTCCATCTCCTTTAATTACTATAGGAGTATTCTCTAAACAATTCTTAATGAAGTTGGCTATGGCAAAATGAGCCTCCAAAGGAAGGTACTCTCCGATAAAAGAAAAGCATCTGGCTATTCTACAGTCAACCCCAGACTGTAAGCACATCTTCTCGGCTTCCAGCTTAGCCCTACCATATTCAGTAAAAGGGTTACAAGGAGTATTCTCCCCTACTTTTCTACTGGCCTTATGATACACAGCCCCTGAGCTAACAAACAAGAGTTTGGCTGATGTGTTCTTGGCAAAGTTCAATACACGCTCTGTCCCATCTATTATAGTAGAGACCATCACATCATCAGGAATGGGCTCAATGCTACTGGAGGGAGCAGCCCCATGATATATGTAATCAAAGTCTCCTTCTGGATATTTGAAATTTCTTACATCACCATGTATTACAGTAGCCCTCAAATTACTCCAAGGCATTTTCTCTCTTCGGGAAACTAAAAATGTATCAGGGTTGTTTAGCTCATTCTTATACCTAAATAAACTCTTTCCAAAGAAGCCTGTTCCCCCTGTTATTAATATTCTCATTCCATCCTCCTTAAAAGTTCCTCGGCATACTCATCAATTATGTCAGGCTCGCAGTATGCCAACGATATGCATTTCCCACATAGACCATGCTGAAACCTTTCTCCTCTTAATTGCATCTTTTGAAAATCCCTAAGTTTTTGCCCATTCCATATTTCATATAGGGTTTCTTTAGTCACATCCCCAAGGTTGGTTCTCTCCTCCCAATCTATAGAACAAGCTGATACTATACCCTTGTGGTTTACTGTTAAATTGTAAAAGGGTAAAGTACATACTTTTACAGGTTCTCCTATAGGCTTTCCGTAGTACCCAATAGTGGGATCAATCTGCAAATGGGACACATCCCAATTTGGCCAGGCAGGAAAGATGCGCTCAACAAACATCTCATCTACAAAAGGCTCAAATATATCAAAGAACTCCTGGGCTTCCTCTTTAGTCACCCCTATATCAGGAACTTTAATATATACCTTTGTGTGGTCTCTATGAACACAAAAGTACAGGATATTCTCAAGTAAATCATTAAACTTCAACTCATACTTAGACAAGGCTCTATAAGCCTGAGATGTAATCCCCTGTAGGGATATAAATATCTTATCCAACCCAGCTTCTATAATAGCATCTGATAACTCTGGAGTTAACAGACTGGCGTTTGTGGTAGTATCCACAATAGAAGTTGGTTGGCATGTCTTGGCATACTTTACCATCTCAGCAAAGTGTTTGTTTAATAAAGGCTCTCCTTCCCGTACCAGTCTAATGGTCTTAACCTTGTCTGGGAAATCATCTAAATCATCTATAATCTTTTTAAATAAGTCTAATGCCATAAGCCCTTTTCCCTTTCGGGTCCAGGTTGGACAGTAGATGCATTTGAAATTACAGGCACTGGCCACAGCTATTTGCACCTCAAAGGGTGTCCTAAGAGGGATAACCTCCTCAAGTTTAGTTCGTTCAGATGATCGTTTGTCTTTTATCTTAGCCATAATTTACCTTAAAGAAGAAGGTCCTCCATAATGTTCTGTTAGATATTTATATTTCTTTTTCATCATTAGGTAAGGGGTCCCATTAGTTGACTGATCGTAGTTATAACTCTCAGCCTTTTCATGTCTCCTATACCAAACCAAAGGCTTATCTAAATCCTTCCATTTCCATTTATGAATAAGAATAGCCTTAATCCAAAAGTCCCAGTCACCAAAAATAGGCTGTTTTGGATCGTAGCCTCCAACTGATTCCCACACTACTTTCCTAATAGGAGACGAATGAAATATCTTATTATATTCAAGAATCTCCTCTGGTATAATTAAAGGAAAAGGCTTCCAATGTGAGCCCTCAGGAAGTTTCTCGCTAAACTGGTAAAGTCCTATTCTGATAAATCCTATGTCCTCTTCAAACAAGGGCAATACCTCTTCCCAATACCCTTTAACCATTTTATCATCTGAGGGCAACTGCATATATACTTCACAGTCTGTGGTTTTTAAGGCTTCATTAATTCCTGGGTTCATAATCTTATTAAAGGGTTTATAATGAAGAGTTCTTACCATAGGGTATTCTTTGGCTACTAAAAGGTCGACTCCATCATCACACCCATTAAAAGATACTACTATTTCCTGCTTGCTATACGTTTGGGCTAAAGCACTATCCAAACATTCTCTTATAAACTCTTTATTGTTGTGGCAGGGCACATACACTAATACTTTGGGTTTCACTTATCCTCCATATAGAAAATTGAATATGGTATGACCTGGATACTTCTCTTCAATAGTTTTACGAATTTCAATTGAGTATTCAGGTGAGGCTATTATAATTGTATCAACTGGGTCCACCAACAGATGGTCTGGGGGGAATATCTCTATTCCAGAACCAGGAGAAAACTTCCCTTGCTTAAGAGGGGAAGAATCAACTATATAGGATATCTTTTGATCGGCTGAAGGTAAGGCAGAAATAAGACTAAAGGCAAAATGACTGGCTCCCCAGATGGCCACCTTTTTACCTGAGTTGAGAACCATGTCCACAACTTCCTCAAGGTTTACTCCTGTCTTCACATATAAATTCTTTAAGTTTTCTATGTTAAGTTGAGGGCGTTTTATTACATAGGCTGTTAATACCCCTAAGTCATAATTTCTAAACAAATCAATAACTTCAAGCCCGTTAAGGGATAAAGCCGTATTAAATGAGTTTCTGGTAAAGTATAA
>Ga0316626_10001200_pt1 | contig 11330 bp, 7 predicted proteins | sample OWC_Aug_T1_C1_D5_FD_207656 | JGI IMG/M metagenome (GOLD analysis project Ga0316626, IMG submission 207656) | Wetland soil microbial communities from Old Woman Creek delta, Ohio, United States - OWC_Aug_T1_C1_D5_A | ecosystem: Environmental > Terrestrial > Soil > Wetlands | place: USA: Ohio...
GGCCTTCAGCCATTACCCAGGCTTCCCCCGTAATGGTCGGGATAACCTTACCGTCCTGAATCTGGACCCGCCCTTCGAAAATACTGCCCACCACACTTTGCTGTCTCCAAACCTGACCCTCGGTCAGTTTGCCATCCGCGTACAGGCAGGCCAGTTTTGCGCTGGTCCCGGTCCCGCAGGGCGAGCGGTCATAGGCCTTGCCGGGACACAGCACAAAACTCTTGCTGTCGGCCTCATGACTGCTTGCAAATAGTTCAACGTGGTCGATTTCCTGCCCCCCAGCCCCTCTGATGCCCTGACGGATTACTGCTGCGCGCACGCGCCAGGCGAAATCGGTCAACTCCTCAAAATTCTTGAGGGACACCTCCAATCCGTGATCGTGAACCAAAAAGAACCAGTTGCCTCCCCAGGCCACGTCACCGTGGATGGTGCGGCCGTCGATCTCGACCGGCACCTGTTTCAAGTGCCGGTAGGCGGGGATGTTGCGTACAGAGACCCGGTTTGCATAAGCGTTTTCCGTTCCGCCGGGATGCAGCGTCGCTTCAACCACCCCGACGGGTGTTTCGATGCGGTAGGTGCCTGGCGTAATCCGTCGCTGGTAGGAGAGTGATGCCATCAGGCCGATTGTCCCGTGCCCGCACATGCCGAGGTAGCCCACGTTATTGAAATAGATCACGCCCAACTGGCAGGTCGGGTCTGCCGGGGTGGCAAGCAGGGCCCCCACCAGCACATCCGAGCCGCGCGGTTCGTTGAGTACCTGCGCGCGGAAACTGTCGTGCTCTGCTTTCAGCCGGGCCAACTTCTCGGCAACCGAACCCTGGCCAAGCTCAGGCGCGCCCGCCTCAACCAGGCGGGTCGGCTCGCCGCCAGTGTGCGAATCAAGAAACGGAATGCGTTTCATCGCCTCCTCCTAGATATTCAGGCTCCCGCCACTGGCTGAGGATCGATGCCCCAGATGGCGGGAAGGTTACCGAGCGCCTGCTCGAGCGCGTGTCCGACGGCGAACAGGCGTGCCTCGGCAAAGGGCGGGGCCACGAGCTGGATACCGACCGGCAGCCCGTCCGCCGTGGCGCCGATCGGCACCGCCATCGCGGGCAGACCGACGAGGTTCGCAACACGATTGAAGCGCGACGTGACCATGCGAAGGGGGTAACTCGCGCCGTCAATCTCGATCGTGTTCACGCCGTGCCGGGGCGCCGCCGCGGCGTTCGCCGGTAAGGCCAAAACGTCGATGCGCTCGAAGACGTCCAGCCACAGGCGGCGTATCTCGGCCTGCGCAACCTTCGCCCTCGCGTACTGAATGGCAGTGGTCTGACGTCCGCGTTGCGCGCGCAGCGTGAAATCCCGTCCGTACTGCGCCGCGTGATCTTGGAGCCTTTCGTGGTACAGCCAGAGATCGACCTCCAAAATCAGATCACAGACGGCATTCGTCTCCTCGGCCCGCGGAAGCTCCAGTGGGAACGGCGTGAGCCCCAGATCAACGAGCGCCTGCCGTCCCTGCTCCAGGATTGAAAGCACCTCGGGCTGCCCGAATCGGTAGATCGTGTTGGTCGGCAGCCCCAGCCGTAAGCCGCGAACGTCGCGGCCCACCGCGGCGCTGTAGTCACTCGGGGGCGTAGGGCCGCAGTAGGGATCGGTGGGGTCGTAGCCCGCCACAGCCGCCAGACCGGCAGCTACGTCCGCGACAGAGCGCCCCAGCGGTCCCACGCAGTCCATCTCTGGACTCAAGGGGATCACACCCTTGCCAGGCACCAACCCGTTCGTGGGTTTCAGGCCGACGACCCCGCAGATGCTCGCTGGATGGCGAATCGAGCCGCCCGTGTCCGTCCCGAAGGACAGCACCCCGAGTCCCGCGGCGACGGCTGCGCCCGAGCCGCTGGAAGAGCTTCCAGCGTAATAGCCGACCTTGCGCGGGTTCTGCACGTTACCGAATGGGCCCTCTGGATCGGGATCGCCCATGGCAAACTCGTGCAAATTCACCTTGCCGATTAAGACGGCGCCGGCCTTGCGCAAACGTTGGACAACGACGGCGTCCTCCCGATCGAGCGGAGCGTCCAGGCGAAGCCGAGACCCGGCGGTCGTCCGGGTTCCGAAGACGCTTATGAGATCCTTGACGGAGACCGGCACGCCGTGCAGCGGCCCAAGGTCCGCGCCAGTCGTGAACTGCAACTCGGCCGCGCGCGCGGCGGCGAGAGCGGAGTCCGCACAGACGGTCAGGTAGATATTCAAGCGGGGGTTCAACCGTTCGATCCGGTCGAGGACCGCTTGCGTCACCTCGACCGGCGAGAGAGCGCGGGCGCGGTAGAGGCGACTTAGCTCGGCGACCCCCAGGGAGCACAATTGAGTTGGCGACACCATTCCCGGAACAGCCATGTCCTGCTCCTTGCTACTTCATGGGATAGCCAAACAGGAGATGTGGCCCGATCAGCGCTATTTTGGGAAAGACCGCGACAAGGGCGATATTCACGGCCATGATCAGCATGAAGGGGACGGAAGCCCGCACCGCTTGGCCGTACCGCACCTCCGCGATTTGGGTGGAGATGAAGAGGTTGAGAGCGATCGGCGGCACGATCATCCCCAGACCCATATTCACGACAAAGAGGACACCCCAGTGCACCTGGTCGATTCCACTGAGGACGATCAGGGGCATGAAGGTCGGCATGAACCCAAAGATGATCGGCGCGGCCTCCAGCACCATCCCCAGGACGAGGAACACCATTTGCAGGATGAAGATCATCAAGTACTTGCCGGCGTTCAACTCCGACAGGAGGTCCACCACGAGGATGGAAAGCATATCGCGCGCGACCACGAAACCGAAAAAGCACGAGGCCGCCACCAAGAAAAGGGTCATGCCGCTGGTGTAGCCCGCCTTGATCGTCGTGCGGTAGAGCAGCTGTAACGGGGCGCTGCGGTAGAGCCGGATGGATAACAGCAGCACATACGTCAGCAGGATCGTGCCGACCTCAGCCGGGGTGCACACGCCGCCCAGGATCCCACCCAGGACTATGGCAAGGGCCAACAGCCCCGGCAACGCTGCGAGAGTGCGCGGCAGGATCACCTTTCTCGCCACCTCCTCCCGGGGATACCCGTGGCGGCGCGCATGCAGCAACGTCACCAGCATAAAACTGCTGGTCAAGACGAAAGCCGGTACGATGGTGGCCGCGGCCAGGCGACTGACGGAAGCCCCGATGCTGACAGCATACAGCAACAGAACGATGGACAGAGGCGCGGTCATCCCAAGCGTGCCAGAAGCGGCTTGAAGAGCCGCACAGAAATCGGCACGATATCCGCGGGCCTTCATCGTCGGAATCATAAGCGCGCCGATGGCTGCTGTGTCCGAGACCGAGGACCCGGAGATGTCCCCGAAGAGGAAGCTCGCCAGGACATTCGTCGCGCCGAGCCCGCCCCGCAGTCGGCCAACTACTACCTGCGCGAAATCGACCAGTCGTTCCGCAATGCCGGCGGCGTGCATGAGGTGGCCGGACAGCATCAGCAGGGGAACCGCGAGTAGGGTGATCGCATTGTTACCGAAGAAAATCTGCAAGGCGCCTGTCTCGAACGGCACGCCCCCAAATACCGAAACGTATGTGAAGGCTACCAACCCAAGCGCAAAAGCGACGGGAACACCGATGATGAGTGGCACGATGAAGGCAAAGCTGAGGAGGAGAAACTTGGGCAGGCCTGTGAACTGAACGTAGTCGCCGATTGGCAGGTAAAAGAGCCAGAACAAGCCGAGCGCCGTCGACAGCTTTATCAGAAGCGTTGGCCAGGACCAAGTCACCAGGTTGCGACGGCACCAATGCAAGATCATCAGCCCCGTGCACAGCGGAATGGCGAGGAACGGCGCGGTCATGGGCAATCGCAGCGAGTCGGTATGGCTGCGACCGGCCACCTCCAGCCCCGCGATTCCGGAGACCGCCAGGGAGATTAGGAACGCTCCACCCAGTCCCTCGGCTAGGGCGTTGACCACGATACGCCAGTTCGGCGCGAGCCAGCCCATCTTGAATCCCATGTTAACGTGCTTGTCGTGGAGGTAGCCCGTCGCCGCCGAAAGGAACGTGGCCCACATGAAACAGAGGACCGCCAATTCGTCGGACCAAGAGAGCGAGTTGTTTAGGACATAGCGGAAGAAAACCCCCGCCAGCATCACCAAAGCGAAGCCGGCGGTGGTAAACACGTAGCAGGCCTCGGTAACTCTGTCGATCGCGTCGCTGACCATTGCCAGGGGATGACGAGGTGATGCATTGGCAACGTCCTCCTTCAGCATCCCTAGCGCCTCGTTCTCCAGCGGTGCAGCGCCTTTCGTATGGGCCATTAGAGGTCTCCCGCTTTAGCAGTCGCTAGGGCGAGGCCACCCCATGCGTCTTGCTGAAAGTACCCGCGCTCCACCACACCGTTCTCGCAACGCATGGCGCCAGTCGACGTGTACTCGCTCGCAGTCACTCGCGTTGCCCGATCCGGCAGCAGCGGGGGGCGACAACGCAGGCAGCCTCGCCCTTGCTTCTCCTGATACCAAACTTTCTACCCGACCTCCCTCAGGCCTACTGCGACTCGTAAAGCCTCTTGGCCAGACTGAGATCGACCTTTCCGGGCATCTGCGCGGAGACGTCCTCCCACACCTTCTCCCGCACCGCTGCCCACTCGGCGTACTCTGCCGGTGTCGGTTCGTAGACCTTCATGCCGTGAACATTTGCCAAGTCTTCGACGACCTTAGCGATCCGCGAAGCCCCGTTGTTGCGCTGCCACACCTTTGCCTCTTCCGCAGCGTCCATCAGCGCTTTCTGGTGCTCGGGCGACAGCGAGGCGAACTTCTTCCCGTTGATGAAGATGAGTTGCACAACCATCTGATAGTTCAGCCGGAGGTTGTACTTGACGACCTCGTGGATCTTGGCTGGAGCGATGATGTCCGGCACCAGTTGCAGTCCGTCGACCACCCCTTGCTGGAGAGCCGTGTACGTCTGCCCCCAGTCGATCGGCGTGGGGTTAGCGCCCCAGGCCTTGAAGGTGGCGAGGTCGGCGGGCGTGCTCACGACCCGAATCTTGAGTCCCTTGATATCGGCAGGCACCCGAAGCGCTTTGGCACGCGTCTGGATATCCCTGCCTGCACCCTGGCTCTCCACGAAAAGGAGCTTCAGGCCCGTGTCTTTTTCGAATTTCTCGACCGCGGTCCGACCCACGCTGCTGTCGAAGGCCTTGAGGCCGGCGGCGTGCGTCTTGAAGAGGAACGGCAAATCGAAGGGCACGAACGCATCGGTGAACCGCCCGGCGTTACCGTTCGAACACATTCCGACGTCCACGCTTCCGCTCATTACAGACTGCGTCAGCTGCTGTTCCACGCCGAGTGCTTGATAGAAGTTGGTGATTACCAGCGTGCCGTTGCTCTTCTGCTTCACCAGCTCGGCCAGCTTGTCCATACCATCTGAGAGAGTCGTGCCCTTGACGTCCGACGTGCCGGCACGTAGCTGCACCACCGCTGCGTCAACCGGTCCGATGGGCACGGAGATCAGTGCGAGGACACTCCAGACCACGAACAGCGCGAGGGGCAGGCGATCACCGACGAGATTCGATATGGTGCTCTTCATGATTTTCCCTCCTCGACGTTACCTTCAGTTTGATGAATCCGTCGTGCCACACTTCCGAAACCGATTGCGCCGCCACACAGGATCGTCACGATAGCCTTGCCCACCCGAATAACACGATGAGGCGTTCCCCGGTCAGCGCCTTGTATAACGCTGGCCGGCGGGCTTGACGGAGATCCAAGGAGATTCCGCCCGTCGCCGTGACGACCTCCCCAGACCGCCCCTCGTCTCGTCGATGCTCGCCGCGATCCTACACTCTTCCGTAACCGCGACCACGACAAGGGCAACGATGCCGCGACTGACGTTGATGCGCTCAACAGCCCTTGGCTCCTGCATCGACGCGTCGAAGCTTGCCACTCCGCCTCAATAGGAATCTTTCACCCGCCCCAGAGGTCCCCCACGGTGAAGCCTTCGGGGAACGGGTCCTCGGCATCGAGCACGTAGTGGCTGAGCGCGTACACCCAGGCGGTGCCCGTGATCGTCGGGACCACAGCCGGATAGCGGCCGACCTGGGTGGCCGCCACGCACCGGCCGGTGAAGAGCGTGCCGATGAGGCTCTCGTGCCGGAAGTCCTCGTGGAGGCCCAGCCGGCCCTTGGCATGGAGGGCCGCCATCTTCGCGCAGGTGCCGGTCCCGCAGGGCGAGCGGTCGATGACGCCGGTCCAGGAGGCCGGGCGGTCCAAGGCAATGGCCCCGGTCGGCACGACGACGGCATTCTTCCGGGCGGCGTCCGGCCGCGTCGGGGGGCCCGAGAACTGGGCGATCGTCGGCCCCGCGATCCGGTCATTTTCAGGGTGCCCCACGGGGTACTGCTCGCGGGCGGCCGCGATGAGCAGGGCCCCCGCCCGTGTGAGGTCCCGGCCCTCGTCGGGGGTGAGGCGAAACCCCGCGGCCTGCGCGTCGGCGATGACGTAGATCATCCCGCCGTAGGCGATATCCACGGTCAGCGTCCCGAGGTGGGGGACCTCCACGGGGACCTCCAGGTGGAACGCGAAGGCCGGCTGATTCTGGAAGGTGATGCTCCGGACTTTGCTGTGCGCGACCTCGGCCTGGATCCGGATGAGGCCCGCGGGGGCCTCGAGGACGAACTCGGTCACCGGCTCCCGCATGGGGATCATCCCGGTCTCGAGCAGGGCGGTGGCCGTGCAGATCGTGTTGCTCCCGGACATCGGGGGATACTCGGTGTGCTCCATGATCACGAAGCCGGCATCAGCCTCGGGGCGCGTGGGCGGGAGGACGAGATTGCAGCAGAGGGCCGGGTAGCCGCGGGGCTCGTTGAGCATGCGCTTCCGGAGCCCATCGGCGTGGGTCTCGAGGTAGACCTTCTTCTCGAACATCGTCGCGCCGGGGACGTCTGCCACCCCGCCCACGATGACCCGCCCGGGCTCCCCGCCGGCGTGCACGTCCACGGCCGTGAGCATACCGGTCAGGCGCATGGGCTGACTCCTTTGTTCGCTGACTGCGTTCGTATCAAGTGTCTTTACCCCTTAGCCGGCCAGGTGGGGTAAGCGCACGCGGTGGCCCAAACGAAGCTGAACAGTTCAGGGTCATCGTTGTCGCTGGCATCAGACCATGATGCGGTGTCAGTCCGCGCCCTCGGGCTGTAGCGCAAAGTGGATATTGACCAGCCTCTCGATATCCCGCAAGTGCGCTCTCGTAACCCTTCGAGCCGCTGCGACGTTCCTTTCCTTAATGGCCCTGGCCAACTGCTCATGAAGTTCTATTGATCGATCAATCACGCCCGGAATCTGCGAAATCTCCACCGTCGTTTCTCGGAGGTACTTTCGAAGAATGCGGTACATCTCCACGAGAATCTCATTCTCTGTCGCGCGCATGATCGCGGTGTGAAACTCAAGATCGCACTCTATGAACTGAAGAAAGTCGTCGACAGAGGCCTTTGCTTTTCCGAGGGTTCTCTCGATCTCCCGTACATTCTCCGGCGTGGCATTGGCAACCACGGCGTCCAGGGCTCCAATTTCCACGATCTGGCGGGCCTGGAGGATTTTCGATGCGTTTCCACGCATGAGGACGTCGTGCAAGGAACGTGTTGTTGAGAGGGCCTCGTTGGCCCCTTTTCGCACGTAAGTCCCGTCGCCCACACGAATGTCGACCACCCCCATTAGGGCCAAGCCCCGCATGGCCTCTCGTACGGTAGATCGCCCCACCCCAAATTGTGCCGCTAGCATCGTCTCCGTCGGCAACCGGTCACCCTCTTTGAGCGTACCGCCCTCCACAAGTTGGTTGATCGCTCGCACTACCTGATCGCTCAGGGAACCGCGGGCCACTCGGCTAACGGGAAGCTCGTTCAACCTCGACACGACGATTTCCTTTTTTGTCGGCGACCCGCCGCAGAACCAGAGGCTTGTGGCGGCTTAGCCCTCAACGGGATGTCATCGCAACCGAACAAAAGCACGAAGCGATCAGTCCTTCGTCTGTTGCTTCTCGAATGGCCCGCCGTACCGCCGAATCCCGGACCTGTGAACCGCCGGGAGTTTTCCGGCACAGCCGGTTCGACTGCTCGGGCCAGCGATCTCCACTCCTGGCGGCCACGGGCCCCCAGAACCCGACGCCGCCTAACCGCTCCGCCCGCGGTGTTCCCGCCCCTCTTCCGATTCCCCGAGGCGGGTCAGTTCACGACTCGACTCTCACCTCGTCTCACAAGCGGGGGTCGGGGCCACGCCTCGGTGCGGTGAATTGTTGTCGCGCTGGTGCCTTATCCATGTGGTATCCCTCGGCGGGAAAAGAGGACACCCAATTGCGGAGAAGTCTGAAGTCGAGATCGCCGACCCCCGATCCCAGCTTGCGTGGCCTCTCCCCATTGATTGGTCCACCAATAAGGTTAGTGCAAAACAATCTCACTATTTCGGGCAGGCTCTGGAATCCATGACAGTAATAGGATTCCAGAGCCTGTTCGGAACGGATTGGAGGCGCGTCCAGGATTTAGTCATTGCAAGGTCTCTGCTCAGACAGCACAGTAACTACTTCCCACCATAAACCTTCGCCATGTAATCTTCGATGATTTTGATGCCCTTTGCGCATCTTGCGTTCTTCCGTGCAATGTCAGGCATAAAGGTGGACGCAGCATCCCTTAATTTTTTTAACTCTTCAGGAGACCAAGTAACCGCAGTGGCGTTCAGGGACTTAAGGTTTTGGATCATGTCTTCGTATCCCCACCAATTTGCATGGCTGTGATCCTCGGAGAAGACCCGAAAGGCCTCGTTAACGATTGCTTTGAGGTCGTCAGGTAAGTCGTTCCAAGATTTCTGAGATGCCAAGATAACCATTGAGCTCATGTTCAAAAGAGGGGTAACAGTCAAATACGGGGCGACTTCGTAGTGTTTCAAGTCTCTGTAATAGTTTCCATATGTCATAGAACCATCAATAATTCCCTGCTGCAACGCAAGATACGTCTCTTCATGGGGGACGTGGACTGGCGCCGCGCCTAATTTCTGAAATGTCTTGGCTATGTAACCGAAAGACCTAAATTTTTTTCCCTTGAGGTCCGCTACTGTAGGTATTGGACGTTTCGACCAGAACGGGACCGCAATGTCGATCAGCGCGTTCCCAAAGAAATGAACACCATGCTCGGCATAGGCCTCCCTTATGAGCTCATCAACTCCCATGTTCCACCAAATTTGTCTCGCATCGTTTTTCGATCTGATAATTAGAGGCGGAAGAGATCCCGGCTCCAGATCCCCTTCTGGAATCGTTCCCGTATAATAATTTCCAGCAGTGTAGGCTATATCCACCGTCCCTCTTTGTAATGCGCCGAGTATCTCCAGCGAGGGAACCAGCTGCCCGGCAGTGAACAAAGTAATGTCGAGCCTTCCGTTGGACATCTTTTTGATATTTTCAACAAACGCCTTTTGTGTTATCCGAGGCCCGACCAACGATGGTGGGTCAATAGTCTGCATTCTCCATTTAAAAGTCTTAGGAGGCGTCTGGGCGCCTACTGTCTGGGGCCAACAGAGGATGCCGCTGATCACGGCCGCCAAAAACATCACCATTGCTCCAAAGAATACCGTGCTCCTCCGCAGCTTAATCATTACCTTTCCTCCTTCACACAAGACAGTAATTGACACCTACGTCGATTCCCCTGTCCAAGTCACCAATCTTCACCTCCTCTCTAAACCTTGGTTTTGGCCAGCGGTGTTTCTTAGCCTTTGCCCAGCTCCTGCGAGCGCCGCGTTGCCGCCTCGACGGCATTGATGAGCGCGGCCCGGACGCCACCCTGCTCCAGGGCATGCAAGCCGGCGATCGTGGTCCCGCCGGGGGAAGCGACCATGTCCTTCAGTTCTCCCGGGTGCTTGCCGGTCTCTAAGACGAGCCGGGCAGAACCCCGCACCGTCTGTGCCGCCAACGCGAGGGCCACATCCCTGGCCAACCCCACCTTCACCCCGGCGTCGGCCAACGCCTCGATGATCAAGAAGACGTATGCCGGGCCGCTCCCGGAGAGGCCGGTCACGGCGTCCATGAGCGACTCGTCCAGGACCACAACCTTCCCGACGGCCTCGAAAAGCTCGCGCGTCGTCTGCAGGTCCCGGGGCGTGGCGTGACTTCCCCGAGCCAGCGCACTCACACCTTCGAGAACAAGGGCCGGCGTGTTCGGCATCACGCGGACCACGCGCACCGGATGCGGGAAGCGCGCTGCGATGGTGGCGGTCGCAAAACCAGCCACGATGGAAATGAGAAGTCGCGCCTCGCCGACGGCCTCCGTCAGTTCCGCCAGGACACCAGTCATTTTTTGGGGCTTGACAGCCAGCAGGACCGTCTCGGCTTGGCGCACGGCCGCGGCGTTGTCCGACGTGACGCCGATCTTGTACGCGGTCTCGAGATACGCCAGCCGTTCGTTGCGCACGTCGGTGGCGAGGATGTCGTCCGGCCGGATGCGACCCGCCGCGAGAATCCCGCGTAGCAGGGCCTCCGCCATGTTCCCACCGCCGATGAACACGAGCCGCTTCAGCATGGTCATATGCGTCTCCGCGTGCAAGACCTAGAAACGCTTCTCGCTTTGATTCTTAGGATTCAAATAAAACCCTTTCTTGGCGTGGAGCATGAGGCGGGGGCTCCAGTGACGCTAACCACATCCCGTGCTTGTCATTTCAGCAACAAATTTGGCAACCATGTGATCAATTCTGGAAATATCATGACAAAGACTAGGCCGATTGCCTGAAGTGCAACGAAAGGCCATACAGACGAGTATATTTCTCTAGTAGTGGTATCCGTACCCTGAGTGATGCCCCTCATGACGAACAAGTTGACGCCAAACGGCGGCGTCAGATAACCCATCTCAGTATTCACTACGTAAACAACCCCAAACCATAAGAGATCTATCCCCAAAAAACTCGCCACGGGAACAAAGACTGGAGCCGTGACCAATAAGATGCTTATACAATCCATGAGGCAACCGAGGATGAACCAAGTCACTTGCATCAATATAAGAATAACCCATTTGTTTACTGGCCAAGTCTGAAGCATGTTTTGTATTAATGCAGACGCTCCTAACCCTTGGAAGACGGCCGCGAAAACCCCAGCTCCAAAGATGATCCACATGACCATACAAACGGTTCTTATCGTCTTAAAGATCACTTCTCGCATGATGCTCCAGTTAAGCTTCCGATGAAGACCAGCTGACAACACAGCACCAAAAGCGCCAATTGCTGCTGCCTCAGTTGGCGTTGCCACACCAAAAGAAATTGAACCCAGAACACCAAGAACCAATAAGAAGGGTATTATTATATTTTTCAAAAT
>Ga0316626_10001202_pt1 | contig 11323 bp, 9 predicted proteins | sample OWC_Aug_T1_C1_D5_FD_207656 | JGI IMG/M metagenome (GOLD analysis project Ga0316626, IMG submission 207656) | Wetland soil microbial communities from Old Woman Creek delta, Ohio, United States - OWC_Aug_T1_C1_D5_A | ecosystem: Environmental > Terrestrial > Soil > Wetlands | place: USA: Ohio...
CTGGCGTACGCCGATCCTGGCGGCGCCTTGAAGGTTGGGCCGGAAAGCGCTGGCGCCGATCCTGGTCCGGCCTGTTACGGCCGCGGCGATGCGCCGACCGTGACCGATGCTGATCTGATTTTGGGCCGGCTGGTGCCGGAGGCATTCCTCGACGGTCGGATGCGGCTGGACGCGTCACGGTCCACCCAGGCGTTGAGCCGACTGGCGAAAGCGCTCCGACTTGGCGTGGAGCAAACGGCTGAGGGGGTCGTGCGGGTGGTCAACGCCAGCATGGAGCGAGCGATCCGCCGGATTTCGGTGGAGCGCGGCCACGACCCGCGCCGGTACGTGCTCGTCGCCTTTGGCGGGGCGGCGGGTATGCACGTCTGCGAGCTCGCCATGGCATTGGGCATCCGTAAGGTGCTGGTCCCGTATCATCCGGGGTTGCTGTCCGCGTGGGGTGCGGTCGCGGCCGATGCCCGGCGGGATTACGTGCAGACAGTGCGCCAGGTTGACGCACCGGTAAGCGACCTCACGCGGCGTTTCGACCCATTGCTGCGGCGGGCGCGCCGGGAGATGAAGGCGGAGAGTGAGAGCAGCCGGGCGGCGACGGTGGACATGTTCCTCGACGTTCGTTACCGGGGACAGTCGTATGAGGTCCGGGTGCCGATGAACCCCCGTTACCGTGCCGCTTTTCACGCTGCTCATCGGCGGCTGTACGGGTATGCAGACGAGTCACGCCCGGTGGAGGTGGTGAACCTTCGCGTCGTCGCGAAGGTTCACGGGCCCCCGATCCCACGCTTTGCGGTTCCGCGCCAGCCCTCGGCGCCGCAGCCGCACCGGTTCCGCTGGAACGGGCGTTGGCTACGGGCGCAACGCTGGCAGCGCATGGCACTGCCCAGATCGCGGCGGCTCTCCGGGCCACTGCTGATAACCGAGTTTAGCGCCACCACGGTGCTGCCCCCGGGCTGGACCGTGACGGCATTCGCCACCGGCGATCTGCTCCTGGAATGGAGACCCAAGTGACCGCCAGTACATCGAGCCGAGCTGATCGCTGATGGCTGCCCGCTCTTCCATCGATCCCATCACCTTGGAGGTCTTCAACCACCGGCTCAGCGCCATTGCCGAGGAGATGGGTGTTGCGCTGTGCCGGAGTTCATATTCGGCCAACATAAAGGAACGCCGCGACTTCTCTTGCGCGCTGTTCGACGCGGCAGGGGAGATGATTGCGCAGGCGGCGCACATCCCCGTTCATCTTGGGTCCACTCCGCTGTCTGTCCGCGCGGCCATTGCGCACCAGCCGATGGATCGCGGCGACGTGGTCGTACTCAACGATCCGTACGCCGGCGGTACGCACCTCCCAGACGTCACCGTCGTCGCGCCCGTGTTTGTGGGACGGAGGTTGGTTGGGTACGTTGCCAACCGGGCGCATCACGCTGACATCGGCGGCATGGCGCCCGGTTCAATGCCCCTGGCTACGGAGATCTACCAGGAAGGCTTTCGGTTGCCGCCGGTGCGATTGGTGCGTCGCGGACGGATCGTCGACGATGTGCTGGCGCTGTTTCTCGCCAATACCCGGGTCGCCGACGAGCGCAGGGGCGATCTGCTGGCGCAGATTGCGGCCCTACGTGTCGGAGAGAACCGCCTTTCCGAGCTCGTCCGACGCGACGGCATGGCGCTCACCCGGCGAGCGATGGCGGCTTTGCAGGATTATTCGGAGCGGCTCATGCGGGCGACTATCGGCCGGTTGCCCCCGGGAGAATACCGTGGCGTCGACTGGCTCGACGACGACGGCATGGGAAAGAGCAGGATCCGCATTGCGGTGACCATTCGCTTGACCCGCGGGCGTGCGCACGTCGATTTCGGCGGCACGGACGCGCAGGTGCGCGGCGGCGTCAATGCCAACCTCGCCGTCACCTTGGCCAGCGTGTACTACGTCTTCAAGACTCTCGCGGAGATGCCGATCCCTGCCAACGCCGGTCTGATGCGGCCGATTCGGGTTGTGGCTCCAGCCGGGACGGTCGTCAACGCGAGCCTTCCTGCGGCCGTCGCCGGGGGAAACGTCGAAACATCCCAGCGTATCGTGGACGTGATCTTCCGCGCGCTGGCCAAGGCGCTGCCGGAGCGCATTCCCGCCGCCAGCTGCGGATCGATGAACAACATCGCCTTCGGCGGGTTCGATCCCGTCCGCTGCCGCGAATTCTCTTACTACGAAACCGTTGCGGGCGGTGCCGGTGCTGGGCCACGCGGCCACGGCTGTTCGGCTGTGCACACGCACATGACCAACACCATGAACACGCCGGTCGAGGCGCTGGAAACTGATGTGCCGGTTCGGGTGATTCGTTACGCGATCCGTCACGGATCCGGCGGCCGCGGACTTCACCGCGGCGGTAACGGCGTATGGCGCGAGCTTCAGTTTCTCGCGGATGCGCAGGTCACCTTGTTGACCGACCGGCGGACCACCAAACCTTTCGGCCTCTCCGGCGGGGAACCGGGGAGAGCCGGTGCTAACCGGCTCTTTCGGTCAGGCCGGGTAAGTCGGCTTCCCGGCAAGACATCATTTTGGGTCAGACAGGGCGAGCGCCTGCAGGTGCTCACGTCAGGAGGGGGGGCCTGGGGCATCCCACAGGCGCCGCCGCTGACCCTCGCTGCACTCCCAGCGGGAGGCGCGAAAGCTCTCCGTTCCCCTTTTTCGGCGGGAAAACACTGAACTGGGGAACAGGACGAACATTACCGCGCTGGTGGGACGCTTCAGGCCGCAGCCGCCGGATGATGAGACCTCGGCTTCTGGTGCATCTGGCGCTCGATCTGGCTGAGCCGCTTGCTCAACCGCTCCACGTCCGCGCGAGACGCCACGTCCAGCCGCCGAACCAGCGGTTTCATTGCCTGAGCCGCCCGGTGTTCCACCGTCGCCACCAACCGTTCACGGCGGGCATTGACCTCTTTTAGTGCCCGCTCGCGGCGGCGCTCCAGCTCGACTGAAGCTTTCTCCAGTCGGGCCGTCATCTCCTTCACCGCCTTCCGCGGTTTGGGGGGCAGGACCTCCAACGCCTGCTTCCAAGCCGACCCGAGGAACTTCTCAGCACGGCTCCGCGCTTTCTCCACCCGCTTCGGGAGCCCCGCGAACATCGAACCCTGCTTGGTCATGGCCATCACCTCCAATCTATATGCCGTTTAACACGCTGCGTCAAAATGTCAATGCGCTGCGTCAAGGAAATTTCCCGGCCCGCGGGATTCCTCCCACCCCGGCAGCCCATCGTTTGCCAACGGCAAAAAAGCCAAGAAATTTGCGCGCTTCGCGTGCCGCTTCTGCGGCGATTGCCGTCCCGTCTTGAGGGCATTCCGCGTTCCCTTCCTGGCTGACAGTCGCGGAGCCCGTGCGTTGCCTTACCCCGATCGCTATGGTACCGAAACAGCGCGCGCCCAACCCCCAAACGGTCGCATAGCTCAGCTGGTTAGAGCGCCTGCCTCACATGCAGGAGGTCCGTGGTTCGAGTCCACGTGCGACCACTCCCCGTTCTTCATCCGGCAGGTTGGGCCGATTGGACGATCAGATTTGGGGGCTGCCGACGGAGGTGTTCTCGCCGGCGACATTCACCGTCACCCTCGCTGGGCGACTTCCCAGAGTTGCTCCGTCGTCGCCACGAGATCGGCGGCCGATTTCACTCCTCGCAAGCCCTGAGCCTCGAAGAAGAGCTCGTGGGCCCCGATCTCTCGTGTCGCGGCGATGTCGGCGGCGATCTGATCCGTGTTCCCAGTGAACACTATGCGTGGCTCGCGCAGGGGCCCGTCCAGGATGAACAGGTTCGCACGGACGACCAACTCGAGCGCTCCGGGGTCGCGCCCAGCCCGCTCGGCCGCCTCGCGGATCGACTGGAACATCGAGTCCATTGCGTCGACCGGGATGCCGGCCGGGTTCCAGCCGTCGGCCGCGAGGGCGACCCGGCGCATCGCGGCCGCGGTGAAAGCGGCGAGATAAACCGGCGGGTGCGGCTTCTGGACGGGTTTGGGTTGCACGACGGACCTCGGGATGCGGAAGTGCTCCCCGCGGAACTCGACCGGGTCGGTCGTCCACACGGCCTTCAGGATTGCCAGAGCCTCGTCGGTTCTGTTGGCGCGACCGCGGGTCGGGACCCCGACCGCCTCGAACTCGTCCGCGGACCATCCATTCCCGAGACCCACGCACGCGCGGCCGCTCGAGAGCACGTCGAGCGTGGCGAACCGCCGAGCCAGGACGAGCGGGTTGTGGAAGGGTAGGTTGATCACGCTCGTCCCGAGCCGGGCACTCCGTGTGTGTGCGGCGACGAAGGTCAGGGTCTCGAGCGGGTCGAGCTGGATCTTCGCCTGTTCAGGAAGCCGCCCGTCGCGAGAGGCGGGGTAGGGGGTTTGCGGGTCGAGGGGCCAGAGCAAGCGCTCGCTCACCCAGAGGCTCTCGAAGCCGATTTCTTCCGCCCTCTGCGCGACCGCGATCAGGGCATCGGGCCCGGCGATGGGACCGTTCTGGGGCAGGCAGAATCCGAGGCGCATGCCGTTCCTCCTCCCTTTCTTGTTTCTATTCCATTCGTGGCGATGAAAGCTTCGAGCTCCCGTCATGGCGACCGGGCCGGCAGCCGAGCACACAGTATATACCCGCCGCAGGCTGGGAATCGACGCAAGAATGGACGGCGAATCCCGAGCCTGCGAGGCGGGATCCATCACCCGCAGGTCAGGAACGGGGGCGCCGTCGGCCCGGCGTGACGCCATGGCTACAGCGGCAGGAGACGGCCGTCCTCGATGCGCAGGACGCGGTCGGCGATGTCGTGAATGCGGCTGTCGTGCGTCACCAGCAGGATCGAGCAGCCCTGTTTCTTCGCCAGTTCACGCATGAGCTCGACGCACTGGTGACCGGTCTCCCGATCCAGCGCGGCGGTCGGCTCGTCGGCGAGAACCAGCCACGGGCGATGCACCAACGCTCGGGCGATCGCGACGCGCTGTTTCTGCCCCCCCGAGAGCGTCGCCGGGAAGTCATCTGCCTCGGCCGCGAGCCCCACCGCGGCGAGCGTCGCCCGGCTCTGCTGCTCCGCGTCGGGCGGTGGCGCGTCGACGTGCAGCGCCAACTCGACGTTCTGGCAGGCGGTCAGAAACGGCAGCAGGTTGTGCTCCTGGAAGATGTACCCGACCCGCTGCCGTACCGTTCGCCGCAGCTCCGTGGACGCGCCGTGCAGCTCGTGGCCGAACACGCGCAGACTCCCTTCCTGGACCGTGCGCAGCGCGCCGACCAAGGTGAGCAGCGTCGACTTTCCGGCGCCCGAGGGGCCGGTGAGCAACACGATCTCCCCGGGGTAGATGTCGAGACCGACCTCGTGCAGGATGCGTTTCCGGCCGACCCCATCACCGAAAGCATGGCTCAGGCCGCTCAGGGCGACGACGGCGTTCATCTCAGAACAGATCGGCGGGATCGGCCTCGCGGAGCTTGCGCAGCGCCATGCCGCCCGAGACGAAGCACATCACGATCGTCAGGCCGAAGACGAGCAGGGGCTTGGCGACGCCGAAAATCATGGGCAGGAACGTGACGCGCTCCGTGAGCCGGTAGAGCGTCAGCGACAGGAGGAAGCCGGGCACGTAGCCGAGGACGCTCAGAATCATTGCCGCCCCGGCGACGATGCCGAGCAGAAAGCGGTGCGGGTGCCCCATCGCCGTCAACGTGGCGTACTGGGCGAGGTGATTCGCGACCTCCGTGTAGAGGATCTGGTACACGATCACCACCCCGACCACGAACCCCATGAGCGCCCCCAGCGTGAACACGAAGCCAATGCCGGTGGCGTTCTCCCAGTAGTCGTGCTCGAGCCGGACGAGCTCGTCGCGGGTGAGCACGCGTACGTCGGAGGGCATCAGACGCGCCACGGCGGCTTGTGCCGCGGCCCGGTTCGCACCGGGACGGAGCCGAATGACGCCGAGGTCGGCCTGGCTCGGCCGGCGTTCCGGAAGAATCCGGAGGAAGTTCTCGTGGCTGGTGACGAGATTGCCGTCCGCCGTGAACGAGGCCCCGAGCCGGAACAGCCCGCGCACATACAACCGGCGATGGTTCACCTCGGCGCTGAGCTGCTGGCCGTCCCGCATCACCGTGGCAACGGGTCCGAACTCCGGGTGCGAGTGGGCGTCGTACAGCACGGCGTCCTCGTCCTTGATGGCGTCGAGCTGCTCAGGGACACCCGATAACTCCAGCAACCCGATGGCCGGGTCGATGCCGAAGATGAGAATGGCGCGGTGCTTGGCCGTCCACGGATTCTTCCAGTCGCCCAGGCCGACATAGAGGTAGGTGGCCTCCGCCACATCAGGCACGGCCAACGTCTGGAGCACCCGCCGCCGCGAGAATGGGGCCATCCGCCACAGCGTCTGGCTCTGCCGGTGCGCGATGAACAGGTCCCCCGAGAGCTGCCGCTGCACCGCCGCGGCGCTGTCGAACATCGCGTCGCGGTAGCCGAACTGCATGAACATGAGCACCACCGCGAATACGACGCCCGCCACGCCAGCCAGCAGCTTGCGCGGCTCGTGGCGGAGCTGGCGCCAGGCCAGACGAACTGGCAGCAGCGTCGCCGTGGACCTTCCGCCGCGCTCGCGCACCGTCAGCCGCCGATGACCACTTGCACGCGCATGTGACTGAAGCGCGACAGCCGCAGCGTTCCCGCCTCGTCCAGACGGACCCGCACTTCCACGACCCGCGAGTCAATCTCGTCGACGGGATCGGTGTTGAGCACGTCGCGTTTGCTGACCTGCCACCCCATCGCCACCACCTCGCCGCGCAGGCGCTCGTTGGTGCCGGGGACGATGATCACCGCCGGCTGCCCGACGCGGACGCGCGGCACATCGGTCTCGTACACCTCGGCCACGACGTGCATCTCCTCGACGTCGCCGAAATCGAGGACGCCGTGCTCGTCCACCTTTTCCCCGGGCCACGTGTGGATTCTCAGAACGGTGCCGCCAATTGGCGCCCGCAGCTCCGCCAAGGCGACCTCGGCGCGGGCGTGATCGAGGGCGGCGCGAGCGTTGGCGACCTCGGCTTCCGCCACTGCGACGTCGACGCGGCGCACCTCCGCCACGCTGTCGAGTTCTTGCTCGGCCGCCCGCAGCTCCGCCGCGGCGACCGCCCAGGCGGCGCGCCGGGCGTCCAGCTCCGTCGCCGCCACCATTTTCTGCGCCGCCAGCTTCTCGATCCGATCCCGCTCGGCGCGCGCGTTCTGCTCCGCCGCCTGCTGGCGCATCACGCGTGCCTGGGCGGCGGAAACGTCACCGCTCTTGGCACCGGCCTTGACCTGCTCCAGACGTGCCTGGCTGCGCTGCACCTCGGCTGCCGCCTGCCGCTCGGCGGCTGCCCGCGCGTCGCGATCGCTGAACCACCCGAGGAGCTGTCCGCGCGCGACCCGGTCGCCTTCGCCAACCGTCAGTTCCGCCAACGTCACGATCCCACGGGACTCGGGTGCTCCGAGGCGGCGCACGCGGGACGCCGGCTCCACCCGGCCGAGGCAGCCGACCGCGGTGTCTGTCGGCGGCAGCGAGGCTTCCGACTTCCCATCGCCACCCGCGCGCCCGCGCACGGCCGCGAAGCTTCCGATCAAGACCAGCGCGCTGCCGATGAGGCTCGCGATGACCAGCGTGGGTCGGCGGTGCGTATGCTGACTCCGCCGTGTCATATCAATCGATCTCCGCGCCTCCGATGCTTTGGCTGAGGCTCCGCGGGTTGCGGCGCAGGTGCGTGCGCCATCGCTTCGAGTGCTTGGCGCATGGCGCGCGCTCGCGCCGGCGACAGACGCGCGAGTCCCAGGAGGTTCCAGAACCAGAGGCCATCGAGGGCCGCGAGGACGGTGACCGCCTGGCCGGCCGGCAGACCGTCCCGGCTCGCCTGCTCCATCCATCGCGCGTACGCGTCGCGCACCGGCGCGAGGAGGGCTGGCCGATTGACCACGGCCGCGAGGAGCGCGGCGGCCGTCCGGCGCTCGCGCTCGGGCGGTTGCAGTGACGACTCGAACGCGGCGCGCACGACGGCTCGTGTGAAGCGACCGGGACCCGTCCGTTCGCCCCGAAGAGTCTGATCGAGCGCATCGGTGTAGGAGTGCAGGTGCCGTTCGACCATCGCCTCGATCAATGCGTCCTTGGAGGGGAAATGATAGAGGAGCCCGCCCTTGCTCACGCCAGCTTCGGCTGCGACCCGGTCGAGGGTCAGCGTGCCGACTCCCTCGCGCGAGACCAAGACCTCCGCCGCGTCGATGAGTTTCTCCCGAGAGTTGTCCGGCCGCGCCCGCTTCATGGAAGGGCCTCTGACTATACCGTCCAGCCGGTACAGTCAACGCGCGCCGTGCATCATGCTCAGCACCGGGTGTGCGTCAAATTTGTGGGGAAGGTGCGGTGGACCTCCGCGGCGCAGTTCAGCTTTCCTCTCCCGCATCACTGGCGGGAGAGGGACAAGATAGGTTCTTGCTTCATCACCCACAAATTTGAAGCACACCCCTCGGCACGGTGGTCGCAGCCGCAGCCAGCGGCCAGTCAACACCTGCCCGCGCGCGCGGGCACGATGTCGGCGGCGACAGCGCTGCGGGTGGGCGGGCGCTCCTCAGCGCTGGGCGAGTTGGGCGTCGCAGTGGAAAAACGAGGAGTTCTGCAGCCAGCGGCGGTCGGGATAGTAGGCGAACACGGCGCTGCCCTCTTTGATGCGGTCGATGACGCGGCGGTGCGCTCCCAAGGGGAGAGCGGGGCAGCCCCAGCTCCGCCCGAGGCGTCCGTGCTTCGCCGCGACCGCGAGGTTCACGTACGGGGCCCCGTGCATGACGATCTTCCGCTCCTCGGCGAGGTCGTTGATGCCGGCCTCGAGCCCCGACAGCCGCAGCGAGTACCCGTGCTGCCCTTCGTAGGTGTCCTCGGTGCGGAACAGCCCGAGGCTCGACTGCAGGGAGCCGGGCTCGTTGGAGAACGCCACGGCGAAGTTGTCGCCACTGTTCCGCCCGTGGGCGACGAGTTCCTGGGACAGCACCCGTTTCGACCGCACGTCGAGCACCCACAGGCGAGGCTCAACCGACGGCAGCGAGTAGTCGATGACGGTCAGCAGCGGCTGGCGAAAGTAGCCGAGCGCTTCACCGCAGGCATACGCGCGAAGGGCGAGATCAAGCACGGGCTTGCGTGGCAGCGGACCCGTGATGGGCTTGGAGGATTTCTTCGCCGGCACGGCACGCGCGAATCGTGCTTTGTGCGGCGCGCGTCGCGTCCGCGCCTCCACCGGCAGGGTGAAGCCAACCACAAGAACGAGCGCGCCGAGGACGCCCGTCGTCGCCCGCTGCCAACTCCGTTTCAACCGCATCTCCCGCTACACGCCTCCGTTTGCTCACTACCGGTCCGGCTATCGCTGCTCCAACAGCCGCGCCAGTTTAGCATCGTGTCCGTAAATGTCATCGAGAAAGTACAGGGTCCCGTTTTCCTCCACCACCGTGGTGTAGAAGAGGTAAACGGCGACCGGCGACCGCAGGTCGACGCGCCGATCGGTGTGTCCCGGGGTCTCATCGTTCATGGTCTGCACGATGCGTTGCCGGTCCCAGCTGTCCTGACCGCGCAGCACGAACTCGGCGAGCCCGACCGGATCCTGGACGCGAATGCAGCCGTGGCTGAAGTCCCTGCGGCTGCGCTTGAAGAGCCCCTTGGAGGGCGTGTCGTGCAGGTACACATGCTTGGGATTCGGGAAGATGAACTTCAGCAGGCCGAGTGCGTTGTGAGGACCAGGGCGTTGCCGCAGCCGCGCGCCGCCCGAGGTGAGCTGTGCAATGCTGTCCGGTGTCTGCGGCAGGGCCTTGCCGGATGCGATGATGTCCATCTTCTCCCGGGCGAGATACCCGGGCTCGCGTCGCAACCGCGGCAGGATCTCCTCGCGAGTGATCCCGGGCGGGACGTTCCAGTACGGTTGGAAGATCACGTACCGCATGTCGGCGAAGAGGACCGGCGTCTGCGTCTTCCGGGCTGACGAGCCGACGACGATGTTCATCGCGAGCTGCGGCGTGCGCTGACCGTGTTCGTAACAGCGGAGCCGGTACTCCGGGATGTTGACGGTGAGAAAACGCTCCGGGAACTGCGCGGGCAGCCAGCGGAGCCGCTCCATGGCGAGCTGAACCTGTTTCACGCGGTCGGCCAGCGGTGTTTGCAGCTGCCGCAGTGTTGCAGCTCCGATGACGCCGTCGGGGTCGAGTCCGTGCCGCCGCTGGAAGTTCTGTACGGCTGTGGCCAGCGCCGGGTCATAGAGCGTCGGATCGTGCGGTACCGGCGTTCCCTCGGCCAGGTCCCCAAGCGCCGTCAGCCGCTGGCGCAGAGCTGGCATCGCGGGATGGGTGTCGCCCGGGCGGAGCTTGGGCAGCGCCGGCACCGCCGGCAGATCCGTTCGAGCCGCGAGCGCGCGGACCCGGGCCAGCGCTTCTTCGAGCCGCCCATACACCGTGAAGCCCGGCTCGAGCTCGGCCAGCCGCTCGGCTGGGGCGCTGTCTTGCGCGAGCTCGCGCGCGATGCGCGGCAGGTCCATCGTTTTCCGCTCAACGGCGAGCTCGAAGCCGACGCCACGCGGGTCGATGCGGCCGCGATGGGAATCCGAGGCGAAGCGCATCACCGAGACGGTCGTGGCGACGTCGAAGAGCGCGACGTCATGCATGGCCGGCTGGCTCGCGTCGGCGAGCAGGTGGCGTTCCGCCTCGAGCCGTTCCGCATCGTAGTCCGCCGCTGCGAGACCGTGTCGGTCGGCTTCGCCTAGAGCGGCGATGATCGCCGTGGCCTGCGGCGTCGGCTTGCCGCCACGGACCCAGATGGGAAGGAACCCGCCCGGTGCGTATGCGGCCTGGACATCTGCCTGGTGCTCTGGGAAACGACTCCGCCGCAGCCACGGATGCGTGCCCCCGTCGGCGAGGCGGCGCACCTCATTCGCCAGCTCGTCGGCAAACGCGGGAATCGTGCACAGCAGCACCGCAACCACGGCGCCAGCCGCGGCGAGGAGCCGCGACCCGGGCTGCGGGCACGTCACTGTGCGCCAACGCGGCTGGGACGGCATGGGCGTCGATCCGTTCTGTTGCACTCTGCTTGCCCTGAGCCCCCAGTACGCACTCGCCAATCCTCCTTCGTATCCGACGCCGCCTATCATTGTCACAGCGGGGAGTAAACGCCGCCCCCAAGGGTGTGCGTCAAATTTGTGGGGAAGGTGCGGTGGACCTCCGCGGCGCAGTTCAGCTTTCCTCTCCCGCAGGCATTGCTTAGCCTTACCCACAAGTCGGCCCGCTGGACACGAGCCGCGAATTGTGAGACAAGGGAGTGGTGGCGGAGGTGGTACGGGCTGGGGGCCGTGAGT
>Ga0316626_10001204_pt1 | contig 11313 bp, 7 predicted proteins | sample OWC_Aug_T1_C1_D5_FD_207656 | JGI IMG/M metagenome (GOLD analysis project Ga0316626, IMG submission 207656) | Wetland soil microbial communities from Old Woman Creek delta, Ohio, United States - OWC_Aug_T1_C1_D5_A | ecosystem: Environmental > Terrestrial > Soil > Wetlands | place: USA: Ohio...
GGCCGTTCGCAGCGCGGTGGGCGGCGCCACCGAGGTAGCCGCCAGCCCTGGGGCGAAACCGGCCGCGACGGGCGAGGTCTCCGCCACCTCTGCCGCCCCGGTCGCACCGCCCGGCCAGCTGATCGAGAGGGCCTGGGGATTCCTGCCCGACTCCCGAAAGGCCTACGTCCGCCTGCACCAGCCGAACTACCTGCTGTTCGCCCGCTACACCAGCGACGTCAACCGCGAGCCCTACGAACCGCTGTTCGACTCCTTCGCGGACGAATACGACTTCGAGGACCTCGAAGCCAAGTTCCAGCTCAGCTTCAAGGGCCGGCTGCTCACCACCGAAGACCGCCGCTGGGGACTGTGGTTCGCCTACACCCAGCAGAGCCAGTGGCAGGTCTACAGCGACGACATCTCGCGGCCGTTCCGCGAGACCAACTACACGCCGGAGTTGTTCGGCAGCTTCCGTCCCGATGTCGAACTCGGCGGGCTGAAGTTCAACCTGCTCAACTTCGGCTACACCCATCAGTCCAACGGTCGGGCCGACCCCATTTCCCGCAGCTGGGACCGGCTGTTCGTTGAGGGTGGCCTCGACAGCGAGAGCTTCGCCCTGATCGTACGCGCGTGGACACGCATCGAGCCCTCGGCTGGCGAGGACGACAACCCCGACATCACGGATTACCTCGGGCACGGGCAGGTGACCGCGCTGTACCGATGGCGGGACAACACCTTCACCCTGATGGGCCGCGGCAACCTGAGCACCGGCAAGGGCGCGGCGCAGTTCTCCTGGACCTCGCGGCCGATCCTCGGGCCGCTGCGCGTCCACTTCCAGGTGTTCTCAGGCTACGGCGAGAGCCTGATCGACTACGACTGGAACCAGACCACAGTGGGTCTCGGCGTGACGCTGAACGACCTGCTCTGAGCAGGCCCCACAAGCTCCGCCCGGCACCGCGTTCGCTGCGGCGGCCAAAATCGCCTTCGAATCCTGTTCCGCAAACCCTCGCACTGGAGCACTCCACACCGTTGACCCAGCAGGCGCAGGCCGACCGTATCGCGCTCAAGAATCTCGCAGGCGAAGCGCTCGCCCAGCTCGCCGACCACGACAAGCGGGAGGTCCGCGCTCTCGAGGAGCTGCTGCTCGACCTCGTGGATGACGACGAGTTCTGGGCCGTGCAGGCCAACGGCCTCGCCGTGTTCGCGACCCCGGCCGGGCTGCACACCTTCCGCCTGCCCACGCGCCTGCAGCCGATGGCCGAGGTCAGCGACCGGTTCCACGTCCAGCCCCTGCTGCGCGTGGTGACCGTGCCGCAGTCCGGTTTTGTCCTTGCGCTGACTCCCGGTAGCGTCAGGCTGGTCGAGGTCCTGCCGGGCACGGTCGGCGAGGATGGCGAGGTTACGCTGGCCAGCGGACCCAGCGCCTCGAGCTACGGCGTGGTGGACGAGATCGCCGGGCGTGCGTTGCTGAACGGCGCCCGGGTGCTCGGCGTGCGCCGCGAGGACATTCCCGGCGGCGGCAGCCTGGCGGCGATACTGCGCTACGCGTTCTAGCGCTCAGCTTCCGGCGCGTCCGTACAGCTCGTCGAGTCCGCGGCGCAGTGCCGAGGCCCACACGCCGATTGCGCGCCGTGCATCGGCCGTGTTGGTCACGCGGTTGGTGATGGTCCACATGCCAGCGTTCCGTCCGGTCTGCGTGTCGACCGCGCGGGCGAGCAGGGTGCCCGTCTCGGAATCGCGCAATTCCACCACCAGAGTCATGCGTCCGGAGTCGGCGGTGTAGGTGCGGGTGCGGCCCGGCGCCGAGGTATCCGGCGCGTTGATGAACAGGTTGATGATCGCCGGCGTGACACGCAGGGTCTCCGGGCCCGGCTGGTCTACGAGCTGGTAGCCGCCGCGCGCGAGCTCGTCGCGGAAGATCTCGCGGAACAGCTCGGCGAGGTCGCTCTTGATGGCCGCGATGTCGTCGGCATTCAGCCGGGCCGACGCGCTGCGTGTGCCGCGGTTCGGGTCCCAGTTGCCGTCGAAGCTGACCTGCACGGGATCGAGCATCACGCTGCGGTAGGCGACGACCTGGGCGTCAGGCTTCACGAACACAGCGTTCAGCCGGGTATTTGGCTGGCGGACGAGCCCGTCCCACTCGGTGACGGCGTCGGTGCTGGCGCAGCCGGAGAGTACGACCGCTCCCATCGCGAGCATGAGCGGCAGGACCTTGTGAATTCGAACCATGGCGAGCTCCCGGGGTTGGTGTTTCGCCGCGCTTTTCGTGACGGCGTTGCGATTATGCCGTAATCGGGAAGTTGCAAGTGCAGGGCAGGCGCGCTAGCTTCCGCGCACCTGCGGTGAGGTGCGAAGCGACGTGTCCGGCTTGCAGTGGATCAGGCGACGACAGCGAAAGCTGGCCCGGGCGGTGATGCCGCTCGTCGCGCTGGCGTGGCTGCAGGTCGCCGCCGTGCCCTGCGTCGCCGCCCACCAGACGGCCGGACTCATGGCGGCCGCCCAGCACGAGGCGGCCGACGCATCGAGCCACGGTCCGTGTCTCTATTGTCCGCCGGACCACGCCGGCCACGGGACTTCCGTCGAGGGCAGCGGCCGCTGTGCCTTTCCGCACGACCCGCAGGTGGATGCGCGCGTCGCGAGCCTGGCGTTCGCGCCGCCGCTCGCCTTCGCGACGTTCGCCGACCTGCCCGAGCCGGCACAGACCGGCACCCGCGCGGCTGCGGATCGCCCGGAGCCCGTTCCGCGCCGCTCACTCGTCGTCAGCTACTGCAGGTTCATCGAGTAGACCCGCCTCCGATCCGGTGCTTCGGCGGCGGTTGCCGCCCGTCTTTCCCGGAGGTGGGTCATGTCTCAATCCATTGCGGCGCCCGCATCGCGCCGATTCCGTAGTCAATCCCCAGCACGGGCGCGCGCTCGATCGATCGGGCTCGTGCCGTTGACCCTCGCGTTCTCTCTCGCGGGCCTGACCGCCACCCAGGGCGCGGCAGCCCTGACGCTTGCCGAGGCCGAGCGTCTCGCCGTCGAGCGCGATGCGGTGCTGCGGCAGCTCGGCTCCGAGTCCCTGGCGATGCGCGAACGCGCCGTTGCCGAGGGACAGCTCATGGACCCGAAGCTGCGTCTCGGCGCGGTCAACGTGCCGGTGGATTCCTTCAGCCTCGACGAGGAGGACATGACCATGCTCGAGGTGGGCGTGAGCCAGGAGTTCCCCGCCGCCGGCACGCGTGAACTGGCTCGTCGTCGCATGGAGCAGTCGGCGGTCGCGGCCGAGGCGGTCGCCGCCGATCGCCGACTCCTGGTGCAGCGCGAGGTGCGGCGCGCGTGGACCGAACTCGCCTACCTCGCCCGAGCCCGCGAACTGCTCGCCAGCCAGTCCGACTGGGTCGAGCAGATGCGAGCCGCGGCACGCGCACGCTATGCCTCGGGCGAGGGCAAGCAGCTCGAGCTGCTGCAGGCCGGGCTCGACGTCGCGATGCTGCGCGAGCAGCAGCTCGACCTCGAGCGCGACGAGGCGATGCGCCGTGCGCAGCTCGGCCGCTGGATCGGCGAGGAGGAGGCGGCGCGTGCCGGGCCGTTCTCCCTGCCGGCCCGCGCCGATCTCGAGCCGCTCGCGACCCTGGAAGGCCGCTTGCCGGGCCACCCGGCGCAGCTCGACTTCGAGCGTCGCATCGAGGCCGCGAACACCGGCGTCGACCTGGCGAAGCAGGGCCGCAAGCCCGGCTGGATGCTCGACCTGAGCTACGGGCTGCGCAGCGGACGCATGCTGGACGGCGAAAGCCGTCCCGACATGCTGAGCGCCATGGTGAGCGTGGACCTGCCGCTGTTCCGCTCGAACCGCCAGGACCGCGAGGTGGCCGCGGCACGCGCGGAGGCGCGCGGCCTGCACGAGATGCACGACGACCACCAGCGCGAGATGCGGGCCATGCTCGCGGAGGCCTGGAACGTCGCCGACCGCACGGCGGAACTCGAACGCTTCTTTGAGACCGAGCTCGTCCCGCTCGCCGAGCAGTCCGTGCAGGCGGCGCTGCTCGCCTACAGGTCGAACCGGGTGATGGTGGACGAAGTGATCGGGGCCCGGCGCGTCGCGCTCGAGACGTGGCTCAAGCACCTACGACTCGTCGCGGACCGCGCACAGGCCCGCTACGACGTCGACTACCTCGTGGGGGGCACGAACCATGAAGACTGAATACCGTTTGAACTACTGCGGCGCGTCGGCACGGCCGGTGGCGCTGCTGCTGATCGCGCTGACGACGCTCGTCATGGCCTGCGGACGTGATCCGGCACCGGATGTGGCAGCCGTCCCGACACAGGAAGCGGCGGCCGAGCATGCGCTCGAACACGAAGACCCGCTGTACCGTTGTCCGATGCATCCGGACGTCGTGCGCGACGCGCCCGGCAAATGCCCGATCTGTGGCATGGACCTGGTGAAGTTCCAGCCCGATCCGGCTGCTGTAGTTGGTGCGGAGCCAGCCGGCGCGCCGGGCGCGCCCGTCTATTACCGGCATCCACACGATCCGAAGCGAACGTCACCGACGCCGCGCAAGGACGAGATGGGCATGGACTACGTGCCGGTCTACTCCGATGCGGCAGGTCCGGAGGTTCGCATCTCCCCGGCAGTGATCAACAACCTCGGTGTCCGAAGCGAAGCGGCGACCCTCGCCGCGCTGCCGCGCCGCGCGCAGACCGTGGGCTTCGTCACTTTCGACGACCGGCGCGTCCGCCAGGTGCGGCCGCGGGCCGACGGCTGGATCGAGGGCTTGTCGGTGCGCGCGATGGGGGAAACCGTCGACGCCGGGCAGCTGCTCTTCACGGTGTACTCACCGATGCTCGAGAGCGCGCAACAGGAGTACCTGGACGCGATCCGGATAGGCAACGACGACCTCGTCGCCGCCTCGCGCGACCGGCTGCGTGCCCTCGGGCTCGATTCGGGCACGGTGCTTCGCCTCGCGACGGCCGGTCGCGCGTCCGGACGCGTGCCGTTCCATGCGCCGGTGGCCGGCGTCGTCACGGAACTTGCCATTCGCGAGGGCGCGATGGTGACGCCCGACATGATGGCGATGACGATCACCGAGCTCGGCAGTCTCTGGGTCATCGCGGAGGTGCCGGAGTCGCAGGCCGGCTGGGTGGCCCCGGGTACCGCAGCCGAGCTGCGATTTCCCTCGCTACCCGGCGAGACACTGCAGGGCCGCGTGCAGCACGTCTATCCGGAGCTCAACATGGAGACGCGGACCGTACGGGCACGCATCGTCCTCGAGCGGCCGAATGCGGCGATCCGCGCCAACATGCTCGCCAATGTCACGCTGCTCGGCGAGGCCGGCGAGGAGACCGTCACGATCCCCCGCAGTGCACTGATCCGCACGGGCAGCGAGGACCGCGTCGTGCTCGCGCTCGGGGAGGGGCGGTTTGCGCCACGCCGCGTCGTCGCGGGCGCGGAGAGCGGCGAGCGCATCGCCATCCTGGAGGGCCTCGCGGCCGGGGAGCAGGTGGTCGTCGCCGGGCAGTTCCTGCTCGATTCGGAAGCGAACCTGCGATCGGGTCTCGGTCGGCTCGACAGCGAGTGACGCCATGATCAACGCGATCATCCGTGCCTCGCTCGAGAATCGCGCCGTCGTCCTGCTCGTGGCGTTGATGCTGACGGCGACGGGCGTGTACTCCTACCTGCGTACGCCCGTGGACGCGCTGCCGGACCTCTCGGACGTGCAGGTCATCGTGCGTACGTCCTACCCGGGCCAGGCCCCGCGGCTGGTCGAGGACCAGGTCACCTATCCGCTCACCACGGCGCTGCTGTCGGTGCCGGGTGCCACGGCCGTGCGCGGCTACTCGTTCTACGGCGACTCCTTCGTCAACGTGCTGTTCGCGGACGGTACCGACCCGTACTGGGCGCGCTCGCGCGTGCTCGAGTACCTGAGCCAGGCCGCGGCGCGGCTGCCGGAGGGGGTGCGACCCGCACTCGGGCCCGACGCCACGGGCGTCGGATGGATCTACCAGTACGCGCTCGTCGATCGCAGCGGGCGGCACGACCTCGCCGAGCTGCGCTCCCTCCAGGACTGGTTCCTGAAGTTCGAGCTGCAGGCCCTCGACGGCGTGGCCGAGGTGGCCACGGTCGGCGGCATGGTGAAGCAGTACCAGGTGGTGGTCGATCCGTTGCGCCTGCGCGGCTTCGGCCTCCCGCTCATGATGGTCGAGCAGGCCATCCGCGCGGGCAACCAGGAGTCGGGCGGCGCGGTCGTCGAGATGGCCGAGGCGGAGTACATGGTGCGCGTCACGGGCTATGTACAGGGCATCGAGGACCTCGAGCGGATCCCCGTCATGGCGACGAAGGACGGCACGCCTGTGCTGCTGCGCGACGTCGCGGAGGTGCGCCTGGGGCCCGAGATGCGACGCGGCATCGGCGAGCTCGACGGCGAGGGCGAGGCGGTGGGCGGCGTGATCGTCATGCGCAGCGGCGAGAACGCGCGCGACACGATCGCGCGGGTCGTGGCGAAGCTCGAGGAACTGGGCGCCGGACTGCCGGCGGGCGTCGAGGTGGTCACGACCTACGATCGCTCCTCGCTGATCCAGCGCGCGGTCGACAACCTGAACCGCAAGCTGCTCGACGAGTTCATCGTCGTGGCGCTGGTCTGCTTCGTGTTCCTGTTCCACGTCCGCTCCGGACTCATCGTCGTGATCGTCACGCCGATCGCCGTGCTCTCGGCGTTCATCGTCATGCGGATGCAGGGCATCAACGCCAACATCATGTCGCTCGGCGGCATCGCGATCGCGATCGGCACGCTGGTGGACGCGGCGATCGTGATGACGGAGAACGTGCACAGGAAGCTCGAGCACGGCGCCGTCGCCGCAGCCGACCGCATGGAGGCGGTCTACCAGGGCTGCCGCGAGGTCGGGCCGTCGCTGTTCTTCTCGCTGATGATCGTGGCCCTGTCGTTCCTGCCCGTATTCACCCTGGAGGCCCAGGAAGGGCGCCTGTTCGCGCCGCTCGCCTACACCAAGACGTATGCAATGGTGTGGGCGTCGCTGCTGTCGATCACGCTCGTGCCGGTGCTGATCTACTGGCTGGTGCGGGGCAATATCCGGCCCGAGTCGGCCAACCCCGTGAACCGCGTGACGATGGCGGCGTACCGGCCGTTCCTCATGCTCGCACTACGCGCGCCGTGGACGGTGACGCTGGTCGCCGCGCTGCTCGTCGCGGCCACGCTCTGGCCTGCATCCCGGCTCGGCTCGGAATTCATGCCCGAGCTCGACGAGGGCGACTTTCTCTACATGCCGACGACCTTGCCAGGGCTCTCGGCCGATGCGGCGCGGGCCCTGCTGCAGCAGACCGACCGGCTGATCAGGACGGTGCCGGAGGTGGAGCGCGTCTTCGGCAAGGCGGGACGCGCGGATTCCGCCACCGATCCCGCGCCGATGGAAATGTTCGAGACGACCATCATGTTGAAAGCGCGCGACCAGTGGCGTCCCGGCATGACGCCGGCGAAGCTCAAGGCGGAGCTCGACGCGCTGGTGAAGTTCCCTGGACTCTCGAATGGCTGGGGTTATCCGATCAAGACGCGCATCGACATGCTGGCGACCGGGATCCGCACGCCCGTCGGCATCAAGGTCATGGGCCCGGACCTGAAGGTCATCGAGCAGCTCGGTCGGCGAATCGAGACGATCCTTCGCGAGGTGCCGGGCACGACCTCAGTGTACGCCGAGCGCACCGCGACCGGCCGCTACCTGGACGTGGACATCGACCGGGTCGCTGCCGCGCGCTACGGCCTCAATATCAGGGACGTGCAGGACATCGTCTCGAGCGCAGTCGGTGGCATGACCGTGAGCTATACGGTCGAGGGCCTCGAACGCTATCCGATCAACCTGCGGTATCCACAGGATTTCCGCGACTCGCCGGAGACGCTGCGGGCGTTGCCGCTCGTGACTCCCACCGGCGCGAACATCACGCTCGCGGACGTCGCGAAGGTCGCGGTCACGGACGGTCCAGCCATGATCCGCAGCGAGAACTCGCGGCCGTCCGGGTGGGTGTTCGTCGACCTGCAGGGCCGCGACCTCGGCGGCTACGTGCAGGACGCCAGGTCGCGCCTCGGCGCGGAGCTCGAGTTGCCGCCCGGCTACAGCCTGGGCTGGTCCGGTCAGTACGAGTACCTGGAGCGTGCTGCCTCGCGAATGAAGGTCGTCATACCGCTCACCCTCGCCATCATCGTGCTCCTGCTGTACCTCAACTTCCGCAACGCGAGCGACGTGCTGCTGATCCTCGGCACGCTGCCGTTCGCGCTGGTGGGCGGCGTGTGGCTCCTGTACCTGCTCGACTACGACCTGTCGATCGCCGCCGCGGTCGGGTTCATCGCGCTCGCGGGCGTGGCGGCGGAGACGGGCGTGGTGATGGTGATGTACCTCGAGCACGCCTGGGGCGAGCGCCGGCGCACGGCCGCGGCGGAGGGCCGCGCGCCCACGCGACTCGAGCTGCGCGAGGCGATCGTCGAGGGCGCCTTGCTGCGACTTCGTCCGAAGTTGATGACGGTGATCACGGTGATCGTGGGCCTGCTGCCGATCATGTGGGGCACCGGCACGGGCTCCGAGGTGATGCGGCGAATCGCCGCGCCCATGGTGGGCGGCATGGTGACGGCGACGGTGCTCACGCTCGTGATCATCCCGTCGCTGTACCTGATCGTGAACGGCCGGCGCCTGAGGCCGGCGTAGAATCGCGGCATGAGCGACCCCGGCAAGAACGCCCCTGCAGAAGCCCCCGCCGACGCGCACGCCTGCTGCCACGCGAAGCCCGTGCCGGCGGCACCGGCGCCGCCCGCCGCGCACGAATGCTGCCATGCGCCTGCGCCGCCGGCGCCGCCCGCGCAGGTGCCGGCGGCCCACGACTGTTGCCATGCCGATGTCGCCGCCGCGGTCCCGGTGCGCGGGCCGGGCGCAACTGCGGCGTACGTCTGCCCGATGTGCCCCGGCGTCGGGAGCCCCGTGCCCGCGGCCTGCCCGAAGTGCGGCATGGCGCTCGAGCCGGCGGTTCCCCTGGCCGTCACGGGGGACGAGCCCGAATTGCGCGACATGCGCCGGCGGTTCGGCATCGCCGTCGCCCTCACTGTGCCGCTCGTGGCACTGGCGATGGCGGATATGGCGGGCCGGCTTCCCGGCCCGCTCGCCGGTCGCACCGCGGCCTGGTTGCAGCTCGTGCTCGCGACGCCGGTGGTGCTCTGGTGCGGCTGGCCGCTGCTCGAGCGTGGGGCCCGCTCACTCGCGACCCGCAGCCTGAACATGTTCACGCTCATCGGTCTCGGCGTCGCCGTCGCGTATGGCTTTAGCGTGGTCGCGACGGTACTGCCCGGCCTCGTGCCGGAGGCGATGCGGCACGGCGGCCACGCGGCCCTCTATTTCGAGTCCGCCGCCATGATCGTGACGCTGGTGCTGCTCGGGCAGGTGCTCGAGCTGCGCGCCCGCCACCGTACCGGTGCAGCGCTGCGCGCGCTGCTCGACCTCGCGCCGAAGGAGGCGTTGCGCATCGGTGCGGACGACGCCGAGACGGCGGTGCCGCTCGCGGACCTGCGCGCCGGCGACCGGCTGCGGGTCCGGCCCGGAGAGAAGGTTCCGGTCGACGGCGTCGTGCTCGAGGGGCGTGCACGCGTGGACGAATCCATGGTCACCGGCGAGTCGCAGCCGGTCACGAAGGAGCCGGGCGATGCCGTGATCGGCGGCACGATGAACGGCACGGGCGGTTTCGTGATGCGCGCCGACCATGTCGGCGCCGAGACGCTGCTCGCGCGCATCGTGCAGACCGTCGCCGAGGCGCAGCGCAGCCGCGCGCCGGTACAAGGGCTCGCCGATCGAGTCTCCGGCTGGTTCGTGCCGGCGGTGGTCACCGTCGCGGTGCTGGCCGCGATCGCATGGATGACGGTCGGGCCGGAGCCGCGGCTCGCGCACGCCATCGTCGTGGCCGTGAGCACGCTGATCATCGCGTGCCCCTGTGCGCTCGGCCTCGCCACGCCCATGTCGATGACGGTGGCGATGGGGCGCGGCGCGCAGGCGGGCGTGCTGTTCCGCAGCGCCGAGGCGCTCGAGCGATTGCGCGACGTGGATACCGTGGTGCTCGACAAGACCGGCACGCTCACGCTGGGTCGCCCTGAGGTGGTGAGCGTGATCCCGGTGGACGGCGTCGCGGAGGCGGAACTGCTGCGCTTCGCGGCAAGCCTCGAGCAGGGCAGCGAGCATCCGCTGGCCGGTGCGGTGGTCGCGGCGGCGAACGCCCGCGGACTGCGGCTCGGGCGCAGCTACGGATTCCAGGCCGTGGCCGGCAAGGGCGCGCTGGGCGTCGTGCAGATGCGCAACGTGGCGGTGGGCAACGCCGCGCTCATGGAGGAGGCGGGCGTGGACGCCGGAGTGCTCGAGCCCGAGGCGCAGCGCCTGCGGGAGCTCGGCCAGACGGTGGTCTTCGTCGGGATCGACGGCACGCCGGTGGGCCTGCTCGGCGTGGCGGATCCGCTCAAGCCCGAGGCCTGGGAGGTCGCCCAGCAGCTGAAGGCCGACGGTCGCAAGCTCGTCGTGCTGTCGGGCGATCACGCGGCGTCGGTGCAGGCGGTCGCGGCACAGCTCGGCATCGACGAACTGGCGGCGGGCGTGCTGCCGCACCAGAAGGCCGAGCGCATCCGCGAGCTCCGTGCCGCGGGGCGGATCGTCGCCATGGTCGGCGACGGCATCAACGACGCCCCGGCGCTCGCCGAGGCCGACGTCGGGATCGCCATGGGGGCCGGCACCGACATCGCCAAGCAGACGGCGGGCGTGATCCTCGTGAGCGGCGACCTGCGCGGGCTCGCCCGGGCCCTGCGCCTGAGCGACGCGACGATGCGAAACGTCGGCCAGAACCTCGCGTTCGCCTTCGGCTACAACGCGCTCGGCGTGCCGCTCGCTGCCGGCATCCTCTATCCCTTCGTCGGACTGCTGCTCACGCCGGCGTTCGCCGCCGCGGCGATGTCGCTGAGCTCGGTGAGCGTGATCGGCAACGCCCTGCGATTGCGCCGGGTGCGCATCTGAGAAGGGCAACCCGCGTCGAGAAGACGGTCACAAGTTGCTGATCTGATTAATACTGTCACCGGACTGACGCCGGCCGTTCACATGCCTCCCGCATCCTTCACCCATCCCAGCGCGGGAGGGATGGGCCATGGCCGATACTGCGACCGGTCGACTCTGGCAACGCGTCGATCGCGCGGAGCGGGCGCTGTGCCTGCACATCAACCGCGGCTGCCACCGCGTTAACCTGCGGCGGTTCTTCGTGGTGGTGAGCCGGCTGGGCGACGGCCTCGTCTGGTACGCGCTCATGGCCAGTCTCGCCGTGGCGGGCGGGGC
>Ga0316626_10001206_pt1 | contig 11299 bp, 8 predicted proteins | sample OWC_Aug_T1_C1_D5_FD_207656 | JGI IMG/M metagenome (GOLD analysis project Ga0316626, IMG submission 207656) | Wetland soil microbial communities from Old Woman Creek delta, Ohio, United States - OWC_Aug_T1_C1_D5_A | ecosystem: Environmental > Terrestrial > Soil > Wetlands | place: USA: Ohio...
GACGGATACAAAGGCGGCGAGCGGCCCACTTCGTTCTCTCTTGCGGGCCAAACCGTAGCTGTCGTGAAGATCACAACGATGCATATCGAGGAGAACAGGGACGACCGCTTCCGGAGAAGATATTTCCAAGCGAAAGGGAGCGACGGTCAGGAGTATACCCTTGTAGAGGATGAAAGAACCCGGGCATGGTATGTGATGGAGTGATCGGGGGTTTGGATTTCCAGGCGAGGATTCGAGCACCGGTAAGTCGGCCGCGGCGACGTGGCCAGATGAACCATGCACAAGTGGCCGACGGCGTTTGATCGGACCCCTGCTGGCCCATGGCCGGAAATAGATACCCTGAGACGAAAGCGCATGTCGAATTGACAAGGGAGCAAAGGACCGGGCATTTACCACGGCGGGACAGTGGAAACTGCCCCGTTTTTCTTCTCTGGGAAGGCCCTTGGAACGCGTATCCCCGGGTGGCGCCCATCAGGCGATAAGCCGTCGGAACGATTTGAACGCTGTCGAGAGGCGGGCCGGAAAGCGTGAATCGGGGCATAATATATAGGAAGATAGTATTATAAATAGTGCTTGACAGCCATTCCTGTGTACAATATAATATAGTTAATGCAATTATTAATTGCTATTGGTTTATTAAAAATTATATTATTAATCAAATAGATACTTGAAGCAGCGCATCCAGGTAAACTTTTGGTGCGCAATCATATTCAATAAATACCACTCATTCGCTTATGCATGGATCAGGCAGAATATTTGAAAAAAGAGCTTTCCTGCGATCCATCGCCGGTTCTGTTCACGGATTGAACACTCGCGGCGGAAATGGAAAGATATGGGTTCCCTGTAACAAATGCATCTCCCCTCCTGACAGGGTGGATGCCAAGTAGGTTCGATCTCCGTTCTCCCCGGGGAGAACGGCACCTGTTGCTGCCAGGCTGTATGCTTTTTCCGTGTACCGGTGAAGCAAATGCAGAACAGCCATAGTATAAGCCGTGTCACTACCTGGATATCCCTCATGATCACGGTCCTGATCGCCGTGATCGTGCCCGTCGGGTACTTCCTCCTCTCTTACCAGCACATGGCAGGCAGCCTCGTTGCGGAAGCCCGGGTGGTGGCCGACCGGATCTCCCGGGAGGTCGGCAGGAATCCGCGGCTCTCGAAGTACGATCCTGGGAAACTGCAGTACTTGCTGTCCCGCTCCCTGCCGAAATCCTATCGTAACGCCATCCTCATCCTGGATAAGAAGGGGAGGGTCATCGTGGAAGAAACCGGTGACGACGAGCGACCTCCCCGCATCGAGCGGTCCTCTCCCATCATTCGCTCCGGCATGGTGATCGGACGGGTCGAAATTCTGAGCTCGCTCCGGAGCCTTCTGGTCCAGACCGGCCTTGTTGCCATAGCCGGGCTCTTCATCGGCATCGCGGTTTTGCTCACCCTGCAGAGGGTGCCGCTGCGTGCCGTGTATCTCGCCGAGGAGGCCCTGCGAAAGAACAGGGATGAGCTGGAGAAGCGCGTGAACGAACGGACGTCGCAGCTGTCGGAAGCGAACGTGAGGCTCATCGAGGAGATCGAAGCCCGAAAAAGGGCGGAGGAAAAGCTGCTCCACGAGACCCTGCATGATGCCCTGACAGGACTGCCGAACAGATCGCTGCTCCATGACCGGCTCGACCACGCGATCGCCATTGCGAAGAGGAATGACGGATACTTCTTCGCCATACTGTTCCTTGACATAGACCGCTTCAAATTCATCAATGACACCCTGGGCCATGTCGTCGGCGATCAGCTTCTCATCGCCTTCGGTCATCGCCTCTCCACTTGCATACGGCCCGGCGATACGCTTGCGCGCTTCGGCGGAGACGAGTTCGTGATCCTGTTGGAGGATGCAGGCGACGAACAAGCCGTGGAAACGACGGCAGGAAGGATCCAGCAGGATCTCCAAGTGCCGTTCACCCTTTCCCGGCACGAGGTCTTCACCACGTCGAGCATCGGCGTGGCCATGGGAAGTTCGACCTATGACCGACCGGACGAGATCCTGCGTGACGCCGATACGGCGATGTACCGGGCAAAACTCAAAGGCCGGGATAACGTCGTGGTGTTCGAGCTGGGGATGCACGATCATGCCGCCAGGCGACAGCGTCTGGAGGCCGACCTCAGAGGGGCGGTCGCCGGCAACGAATTCGCCGTGTACTACCAGCCGATCTATGTGCTGAGGACGAAGGACCTTGTCGGATACGAAGCGCTGGTCCGCTGGAACCATCCGGAACGAGGACTCCTCGGTCCGGAAGAGTTCCTCACGGCCGCCGAAGATACCGGGGCGATCGTGTCCATAGACCGGATCGTCCTTCGCGAGGCATGCAGGCAGCTCCGGGACTGGCAGCGGCACTTCCCCGACAGGCCGCCCGAGTTCGTCAGCGTGAACATATCGCGCAAGCACCTGTGCCAGAGCGATGCTGTCGAGTGCATTGAGCAGATCCTCGAGGAGACGGGGCTTGACGCCGGCCGCCTGAAACTGGAGATCGCGGAGCAGACCCTCACGGAAAATCCGGAGGCCATCGCAGCGGTCCTGGCGAGGCTGAAGGCGCTGCATGTTCAGCTGTTCATCGATGATTTTGGGACCGGATTCTCCTCCCTGAGCAACATCCATCGCCTGCCGATCGACGGCCTCAAGATCGACCGGTCGTTCATCAAGAGGATGGAGGACCGCCAGGACAACCAGAAGATCATCAAGACCATCCTGACCCTGGCCGAGGACATGAACATCGACACGATCGCAGAGGGACTCGAGACGCCGAGCCAGCTGGAGCGCATCAAGACGCTGCGGTGCAAGTACGGCCAGGGATATCTCTTCTCCGAGCCGGTGCGGAAGGACCAGGCGACTGCGTTGATCGGCGTGCCCTCCCCGCTCAGGGCCGCCAGCTGAGGCGTGATGGAAATCAGCGGGGGAGGCCACGGGGGCCTTCGTCGCCGGCCATGCCGGACAGGCAGAGGAACGCCACTGCGCGTCGGAATATACCCCGGTGACCAGCGGTCAGGAAGTTCATCATTACCTCGCAACGACGGCATGACCCCTTGTTGACTTTCCTTCCTGCTCCTGATACGCTAATTTCATGCACATCGTTTCTGATCGTAAAGCATGCCCTGCGCGCAGTTTCGCGCAGTACACCATTCATCGCAGGGAGGGGGTGTTCGCATGGACCTGGGATTGAAAGGAAAGGTCGCCTTGGTGACCGGAGCGAGCCGGGGGATTGGGGCGGCAACGGCAAAGGCGCTTGCGGCCCACGGTGTGAAGATCGTGGTCAACTACCTTTGCAGCGCCGAGAAAGCGGACGGGGTACAGCAGGCGATCGTTGCGCGGGGCGGCACCGCCCTGCTGGCCTGCGCGGACGTGCGGGACCGCACGGCGGTCGACGCGATGGTGGCGGCTGCAAGGAAGGAGTTCGGCGGGATCGACATCCTGGTGAACAATGCGAACATCAGTTTTCCCGTAAAGCCCTTCACCGAGCTTTCCTGGGAAGATTTCAACGCCAAGCTGACCGGCGAGATGCAGGCGTTGGTGAACTGCTCGCAGGCTGTCCTCCCCGGCATGATCAGGAACCGGTCGGGGAAACTGATCTTCATCAGCAGCGGCCTGTCCCGTCAGCCGGGCCACGGCTTTGCCACGCATGCCGCAGCGAAGGGCGCCATGGACAGCCTGGCGAAGGTGCTGGCTCTGGAGCTGGGGCCCCAGGGGATCACGGTGAATGTGATCGGACCCGGTCTGACGCTGACTGACGCGACCGCGGGAGCGCCAAAGGAGTTCTACGACCAGCGGGCAGCGGAGATGCCGCTCAAGCGGCTCGGCCTGCCCGATGATGTGGCGGGCGTCGCCGTGTTTCTTGCATCACAGCTTTCCAATTACGTCACGGGCCAGTACTTCGCGGTGAGCGGCGGCGGCTTCATGATCTGAGGGCCTTTGTCGGGCGGATCCGGTGCCGCCGGCTCGTGGCCCCTAATGCACCTCGCATTCTCGCCTGGCGCTGCCGCACGAGGAGGGGGCCCTTCACCAGCGCACCGGAAACGGCGCCCAGCTCTGCGTTCTCCCGTGACGGATCCACGCTTTCCACCGACAGATTTCCCCTGCCTGCCGCTCAAGACATCTTTTAATGGTCGCCTGCTGCAGACGCTCTAAGAACTTCTTCCTAGGAACAAATATCCCGGCCCCTAGGAACGAATGCGGATTTTCATTTTCCCTCTCCCGGTGTATCTTCAAGCCAGAAAGAACAAGAGAACACCCACGAAGGAGGGATTGAACATGTTGACCAAGGGCGGACATAAGGTTGCGGCAGGGACCTACTGGAACATGATGAACGGTGAGCGAGTGGACCTGGAGCAGGAAGGCGTGCTTCCGGGAGACCGCACTGCGATGTATATCAAGGCGCCGAGCGCGGTGATGCTGGCTGCTGGCCCGGTGCTGGGTCTGGTCTTTGCGGTATTCCTTCCGTTGATCGGGATCGTGATGAGCTTGGCCCTGGTGGGGAAGAAGCTTGGCGAGGCGGTGGCGAGCGCGGCGGCGGGCAGCGTGTCCTTCGGGTGGCGGCCGATCGAGGCATATCTTGCCGGGCGGAAGCGGAAGAAGGAAACCCGGGAGAGGAAGGGTTCGAAGGACCCGGAGAAACGGTAGAACGGCATCCTCTGCAGAAGACACGGCGGGACCGGCAGCAGGGTCCCGCCTTTTTTGTGCTTGAACACAGAACATGTCCGGGCCGCCTGATCGTTGTTGAAAATCATTTTCTTCTATGCTACAGTTCAACGGCTCTGAGCGGGAAGGGCCATACGACACCGGGGCCTGTCGGGTGTGAGCTGACCCGTCGTGGGAGGCAGGGAACAGCCATGGGAAACGCGGCACGCAAGGAGTACTCCTCCGGAGACAGTGCCCGGCTGATGTCGGATCGGGGCCGAGGGACCCGATACGCCGACGGGAGGCGAGGGTTGACATGAGCGAGCATCCCCGGTTTGGAGGACAGCTGCGGTATATCCTCGTCGTGGATCCGGACGTGAACGAGCGCTTCACCATGAGCATGCTCGTGCAGCGGTTCGGGTACACGGTATGCGGGGCGGGCAGCGCCGCGGAAGCGGTCGAGTACCTATGCGTGGCTCCCGCCGTCGCGGTCTTCGTTGAAGCGGGGGAAACGGGCTGGGACCTGCTGGCGCGTCTCTCCGGCGACGCCCGGTTCCGGGAGGTGCCGATCGTCCTGGTCTCCGGCGCGCCGGACCGCGGCATCGAGGAGCGCCTGCAGCGGGGCGAACTTTCCGGCGTGGTGCGCAGCCCCCTCGACGCCGACGAGGTTTTCGAGGTCATTCAGAAGGTGATCGAGCGCGGTTCGCGCAAGAACATCCGGATCGCCACGACACTGCCGGCATTTCTGCGCGACGACACGGGCGCGACAGAGGGCTACGTGACGGTCCTGTCGCAATACGGACTGTTCTTCCGGACCCTGGACCCCCGTCCGGTGCATTCCCGCGCCGAGGTAATTCTCGCGTTCTGGGACCGGTCCATCACCCTGGAGGCGACCGTGCTCTACGTCGTTTCCTTCGAGGAGGGGCCCTTCCGCGAACCGGGCATGGGGATGAAGTTCGCGAAGATCAGCGCCGAGGACAGCTCCCTGATCAAGGCCTACATCCTCGAACAGATCGGCGAGGGCATTCTGCCTTTCGATATGGAGCAGGGCTTCCGCTCCGGCGAGGCCTGAGCACGGCCGGGGACGGCCTGCGCCGCTTGCCGGAGCGTTTCGGCATGAGGACGCGGATCCGGGAGCATCCAGGCGAACGGGCCGATGCCCGGATTCATACGCCCGGGGAGGAGAAGAACCATGATGCGGTCCTGCGCCCTTATCGGAGCCATGCTGCTCTCCCTCGCATCCTCTGCCCTGGCCTCGGAATCCTGCTCCCTGATGAGCGGGATATGCCGGGACCGATGCGAAACGAATGAACAGGCGGAAAGCGGGGCGTTCGACGATTGCGGAGAGCGGCAGGAGTGCTGCGTCGCCCGTCGTGCGCCTGATACGGTCCGCTGCTGCATCAGTTCCTTTGCCGCAAAGGATTTCGGACCCGCGAACTGCGCCGCACCGGCGAACACTGCATGCTCCTCCGGATCGGCAAGCCCCGTACCCTGCGCTCAACTGCCCCTGTGCAGGTAGGGACCTCGGGAACCTCTGGGGAGGTCTCCCTGCGATCTCTGCGCTCCTGCCCCATGGCCGACCTGCTTTCCCGTGATCTGCCCCTGCGGGTATATCCGTTCGCCGGAGAGTCCCGCTTCCCCGCCGGCGATGCAGAGCCGATCGCACGACGCGGGAACACGGAAAGCCTGCCTGTCGTAAGCCGCCGCCGATCCGCTGCCATTGCCCGCAAGGAGAACCCATGGACATGACACAGGAGCAGTACCGGTATTTTCTGAAGGACGCGGTGCGTCTGAACATCGATTTCCGCCTTACCGGCCAGAGCAGGGGTACGCCGCCCCCGCCGGTCGAGAAGCCTGCTTCCGCTGACGGCGAACGCATCGATCTGGCGCCGGTCGGCGCCTGGCAGGGGATCCCGGCGGTCGACCTTCTGTCCGCTTTCCGCGACCGCCGGAGCCACCGGCTGTTCAGGCAGGAACCACTGACGCGGGATGAGCTGTCCTTCCTGCTCTGGGCCACCCAGGGCATCAGGGCCTACGCAGGCGGATCAACTGCCTACCGCACCGTACCGTCGGCGGGGTGCCGCCATGCGCTTGAGACCTATCTGTGCGTGCTGAACGTCGAGGGGCTGGAAGCGGGGATCTACCGCTACCTGCCCGTGGAGCACCAGCTGCTGGTCCTGGCGCGGCCCGGCGGCCTGCGCAGGCGCATCAGCGAGGCGGCGCTGAACCAGCACTTCATCGGGCAGTCCGCCGTGACCTTCGTCTGGACGACGGTCCCCTACCGCATGGAGTGGAGGTACGGTCTGGCGGCGCACAAGGTGATCGCCCTGGACGCGGGCCACGTCTGCCAGAACCTGTATCTTGCCTGCGCGGCGGTCGGCTGCGGGACCTGCGCAGTTGCGGCCTATCACCAGGGGCTGATGGACGGGCTTCTGGGTGTCGACGGGGAGGAGGAGTTCACCCTCTATCTGGCACCGGTGGGCAAGATCGAACGGTAAAGGGAGGGGACAGCGGGACCAGCCGGGCGCTGCCGCCTCTCTGTCCCTGTTCTCCTTCAGGAATTGTGATTGCGCAGCAGCAGGGGAAGGTCTACTATGGCGCTGCGAACGGCTCATCCGTGAATGGGAGAGAACGAAAACGCATGTACGAAGGCGAACGGCTGAACAGCATCAGCCACCTCGTGGGAGCGGTGGCGGCGTCGGTGGGAACGGTGGTCATCGTTGTGCTGGCGGTGCTCAGGGGCGACCCCTGGAAGATCGTGAGCTTCTGCATCTACGGCTCGACGCTGGTGATGCTGTACCTCGCATCGACCCTGTACCACAGCATCCAGGGCAGGGCCAAGCGGATCTTCCAGAAACTTGATCACGGCGCCATCTATCTTCTCATCGCCGGCACCTACACCCCGTTCACGCTCGTGACGCTGCGCGGGCCCTGGGGGTGGTCCCTCTTCGGCGTGGTCTGGGGGCTGGCGATCACCGGCATCGCGATCGATGCGCTTCACGGCACCCGTCGCAGGGTCATCCCGGTGGTCATCTACGTCCTGATGGGCTGGCTCGTGGTCGTCGCGATCCGCCCCCTGCTCAGGGCCCTGCCTGCCGCAGGTTTTGCCTGGCTCCTTGGAGGTGGTGTGCTGTACACCGTGGGCATCCTGTTTTACGTGCTCGACCGGCGGATCCCCCACAGCCACGGGATCTGGCATCTCTTCGTACTGGGAGGCAGTACCGCGCATTTTGTAGCCGTCGCGTTCTATGTCTTGTGAACGTCCGCGCCGGGATCCCCATCCCCCATGTAATGATAAGGGCTATGCATGGTTCCGAGAACGATCCGAAAGATGAAGGAACCGGTGGCATCGCTGGTCCCTTTCCGAGGAATCATGAACCTACCGGGGACCGTCACCGGAGGGCGGCCGTCGTTGTTAGCGCGGCGATGCGGGGTTCGGCGCTTCCTCCCGGCGATAGTCCCGGTAGAACTTGTCGGTGCATTCCGGGCAGATGCCGTGGCTGAACTCGGCGGACGAACGGTCGCTGATGTATGCCTCGATCTGGGTCCAGTACCCCTGATCATCCCGCACTCGCTTGCAGGTGGCACAGATCGGCAGCAGCCCGCTCAGGGTGCGGAGGGACGCGATCAGCCTGCTCATATATACCACCCCGATCAGGACGAGGACCGATATCGCCAGGGCGAGGACCTCGGCGAGAAGATCGAACATCGCATGGCCCTCCGTCAGGAAGCGGAACAGGGAAACGGACCTCCGGAACGCCATGAGCAGGATCGCCAGGAGCATGACGATGCCGGCCACCCGCTTCCCGCTCGACAGGGTGATCCGCAGTGCGACCACCGCTGATATCAGTTGTATGACGACAGAGGAAATCACGACGGCGAGTGACATATCCATGACCGGTCTCTCTTTCAGATGACTGACGTTTGCCGAACAGCAACGTGAATCCGCCGGGATAGACGCGTTCCTTCGTTGGGGATGTCAAGGCAGAACAGAGTTGCGAAATCCATTATAGCATACGGAAAATCGCCAAGACGTCCTTTTTGGTTTATACTTGGCCCGTCGCCACAAAGAGCGGCCTCGCGTAAGCGGTCTGCTCCACCGTCCGCGTTGCTGCAGGGGGAGCCTTCACTCCGGCCTGCCTTCATGCAGGACCCCGCGAGCAGCAGGATGCTCAAAAGGGGAAGGAGGATGAGCCGTGTCGGCCGCAAACAGGGATATACAGGCAGAAGACCTCGCGATCTCCGGACAACGCGTCCATGTATGGACCGGCGGCTCCGGGCCGGCACTCCTGCTGCTCCACGCAGCGTGGGGAGATGCGGAGATGAGCTGGTCCCGCGTCTGGAGCGACCTGTCGCGGTCCTTCCGGGTCATCGCACCGGACCTGCCCGGCTTCGGCGCCTCAGCCCCGCTGCATCATCCTTCCCTTGCCGCGAACGCGAACGTTCTCCGGGGGCTCCTGGACGCCCTGAAGGTTGACCGCGCCGTGGTCGCGGGCAATTCCTTTGGTGCAGGCGTGGCCATCGCGTTCGCTTCTTCATTTCCCGTCCTCACCCGGAGCCTCGTGCTGGTGAACGGCGGATCACTGCCCGCGGCCCCCCGGTTCCTGAAGAACGTGATAACGCTTCCGGGACTCGGCGCGGCGTTCCGAGCCCTGATGCGGAGCATGACCTATTCACGCAGAGTCCTCAGGGGAGCGTTCGTTGACCCCTCCCGGCTGCCCCCGTCCTTTCTGGGCACGATCGAAGACAATGCCGGGAGGCATTCCCGGATCGTTTTTGATACCTGGCTGCATCAGGTGAAGCCGCAGAGGCCGCCGGCGGTTCCCACGATCCTCCTCTGGGGCGCGCAGGATACGATCGGGACCCTGCAATACGCCCGAAGGTCCCAGCGGTGGATACCGGGTTCGGAGCTCAGGCTCATCGAGGGCGCGGGCCATATGCCGCAGGTGGAAAAGCCGGAGGTTTTCATCGCCGAGATGCGGACGATGCGGGGCGAGTAACGAAGCACTGCCGGCATCCTGCGCGCTTTGCCCCGGCGGGCGCCATCGGCAAGGGTGTCGTCGGGCCGGTGAGCCGATGATCGGCGGGTTCGCGTACTCCTACGAACGCACTTCATACGGTGCTGTTGCGACGAGCACAGCGACGAAGCAATCTCTTATTGTTAAAGCGAGATTGCCGCGCTCCCGTCGGTCGCTCGCAATGACAGCGCAGCAATACGTTCTGCGTTTGTAGTAGCGACCACGCGCGACTGGCCGTTGCATTCTCTGCGTGCGTCGGCTACAATCTGCCGGAGGATCAGGTGCCGGAACAGGGCATCCCGCATCCTATCAGGCTTTTCCCGACCGTCAGGACCGGCCCATGAGGAAAAAGACCCCCAAACGCTTCCGGAAATCGAATGCATCCTCCGCGCGGGGTAGAAGTTCCTCGCAGCCAGCTGCAGAACGCGGAACACGGAGAACCGCTCCTTCGTCCGATGCGTCGAAACAACAGCGGTCAGGACGTCGCTCTCCCTCCGCACCAGGGAAAGCGACCACGGCGTCGCCGGAGCGTACTGCCGCGCTCCGCAAGGGAGCCGCGAGGACCGGGAAGTCATCGGAGGCGTGCGTCGCCCTCGCTGGCAAGCGCTCGACGGTACGGCGGAGCCGCCCGGTCTCCGGGAGGGCACGCCTTCTGCCGGAATGGAGCCTTCCGGCATGCGAAGAGAACTTCCGGTCGCTCATCGAGATCTCGCCCGATGCGATATTCATCCACCAGTACGGGAAATATCTCTCCATCAATCCTGCCGGGGTAAGGCTTTTCGGCGCCGATGACGCAAACGAGATGATCGGACGCCCCGTGCTCGACCATGTCCATCCCGACTACCGGGAGTTCGTCCGGGACAGGATCGAGCTGAGCTACCATCTAAAGCGTGTTGCGAACCTTCAGGAGTCAAGGATCGTCCGTCTCGACGGAACGGCTGTCCCGGTCGAAGCCACATCGGCGCCCGTCGTGGTAAAGGGGAAACCGGCAACGCTGGTCATTCTCCGCGACATCACCTGGCGCAATAAACAGGAAGATATCCTGCGTGAGAACGAAAGGCAGCTGCGCGCCGTTTTCAACAGCCCCCATGTCCTCCTGGGAATCCTGGAGGACCACGGCGATGACATTCTGGTGGTGAACGCCAACGCGGAACTGTCGGCCCTGTATGGGGTGAAGCCGGGGGCTTTGAACGGCCGTCTCGTCAGCCGCTTTGGCGTGACCCCGGATATCATCAGGGAACAATTGCTTCATTATGGGGCAGCCCGTCAACGCGGCACCATCGAGTCGTGGGAATATCACCGAACCTGGGCGGGACGGGAACAGTGGTTTCTCGCCTCGGTTTCCTATATCGGCAGGGGACCGGACGGTCACCACCGCTATACCTTCGTGGCGCAGGACATCACGGAGCGAAAGCGGGCAGAAGATATCCTGCGGGATGCCGGCGCGCTGAGCAAGGCGCTGAACAGGATCAGCTCGGTGATCCATTCGACGCTCGACACCGGGACGATCATCCAGGGGGCCGTAACCGAGGGATGCCGAGCACTTGGCTGCGAAACCGGCGCGGTCTCCCTGAAGAGCGTCGATCGGTGGACCGTGAAGGCGGTGCACGGCCTCCCCGCAGAG
>Ga0316626_10001207_pt1 | contig 11291 bp, 4 predicted proteins | sample OWC_Aug_T1_C1_D5_FD_207656 | JGI IMG/M metagenome (GOLD analysis project Ga0316626, IMG submission 207656) | Wetland soil microbial communities from Old Woman Creek delta, Ohio, United States - OWC_Aug_T1_C1_D5_A | ecosystem: Environmental > Terrestrial > Soil > Wetlands | place: USA: Ohio...
CGCCCGCCTCGAGGGTGCTCCACCGGACGTCGGGTGCCGCCGGACTGCCGCGCCCGTCGCCGCCATGGCACGCACCGCAGGCGGCGCGCCCGCCGAGCAGCGGCGAGGGCGGCATGCCCACGAGGGCGCGGATTGGCTCGCTGCGGGCGTTCAGCCCTTCGCGATACAGGCGCTCGCCGATGCGCGGTTCGGCCGCCTGCGCCGCGGCCGCCAGCGCCAGCACCGCGCATGCAGCTGCCTTCCGACGACCCGCTGTCGCGCCGGGCACTCAGGTTCCCCGCGCCTTGCGCGCCGCGAGCAGCTGTTGCACGCAGCCCTCGAGCTCGGAGGCGGACGGGAAGCCGTAGAACCGCGTCCACTCTCCGGTGCGCGTGTCGCCGACCATCACCATGGGGGGGTGGTCGTCGATGTTGGCGGTGTAGGTTCCGAACGCCTTGTTCACCGCGTCCACGTCCGACCGGTTCCCCGTCAGGAAAGACCAGCCGCTGTGCCTCGCACCATGCTTCGCCGCGTACTCCTTCATGCGGCGCGGAGTGTCGCGGGCCGGGTCCACGGTCATCGAAACTAGATGCGTCTCGCCCTCGAGCGCGGCGCCCAGCCGCTCCTGCAGGCTCGCCATCGTCGCGGTGAAGATCGGGCAGATGGTCGTGCAGGTGGTGTAGATGAAGTCGACCACGACGATCCGCCCGGCCATCACGTCGGTGCGCAGCCGTACCTTGCGTCCGTCCTGGTCGACGAGCGGGGTATCGGCGAGGGACACCTTGACGCTCTTCGGCGGCACCGCGGGATCGGCGGGGGGCTTGTGCGCCTTGTGGTCTCCGTGGGCCCGCGCGAGGGCCGGCGCGAGCGCGGCGAACGCGAGCAGCTGGCGTCGTTGGAGCGGCATGTCAGCGCACCGTGGTCGAAGAGGACTTGGCCGGCGCCACCGGGCGCGCCGCGAGCGAGTAATTCGGCAGGTCGCGATAGCCCTTGCCGAGGGTGGCGGACGCCACGTGGACGTAGTACGCGCCGTCGGCGCCGAACTGCACCGTCGCTTCGTACAGGCCGTCACCGACGTCGGTGGCCTGCGTTTCCCTGCGGTCGAGTCCCGGGGCGCGATACCACATCACGCGCACGTCTTTGAGTCCCAGCACGGGGCGCGCGCCGGACTGGTCGACGATGCGGAACCTGAAGGTGGTGGTCGAGCCCGCGGCCACTTCCCGGCTCGGGAACAGGTAGTCGACGCCAAGCCCCTTGCGGCCTTCCGCCAGCTGCGGGTTCTCCGCCACGGTCGTCGAGAAGCAGTGCAGCAGCTTCGGCGAGTCGAGCGAGAAGGCGACGTCGTAGCGGCCCGCGGCCGGGATCTTCACCTTGCCCGCGTAGACGCCGGGCTCGACCTCGCGCAGGCTACGGTCGACCACGGTCACGGCGCGCGCGCTCGACCCGTACGCCTGGTAGTTGCTCGAGGCGGCGTTCATGCCTTCCATGTAGAAGTAGGTTGTGTTGTCGCCGGGGTTCACCACCAGCACGCCTGCCTCGCCGGCGGCCGGGGCGATCGAGCTGGCGAGCGCCAGGCTGCCGCCGGCCTTCGGCGGCACCGCGCCGGCCGCGAAGCTCTGCACGGTCGGCGTCTTGCCGCGGCCGACCGTGGCGAGGTTGATCATGCTGACGCGCTCGGAGCCGAGCGACCTCACGTAGGCGAAATCGCGCGTGAACTCCACCTGGTAGGGCTGGCCCTGGATCGGGATCTCGTGCAGCGCCGCGTTGGTGCCGACGTCGATCACGTGCACCAGGTCTTCCGGCGCGTTGGTCACGAAGAGCCAGCGGCCGTCGGGGCTCAAGCGTGACGGCCCGACGCCCGGCTTGACCGCCACGCGCGTCGCGGCGCCCGGCTGTTCCGGGCGGAGCACGTGAACCACGCCCGCCCGGCCGTCGGCCACGTAGAACGCCTTGGCCAGCGCAGAGTACGCCACCGACATCGGCACCTCGCCGAGCTTCAGGTCGCGCAGTTTCTTCAGCGTGCGGACGTCGATCAGCGTGAGGTGATGGTCGTCGCGGTTGGTGACAAGCGCGTGGCGGCCGTCCGCGGAGACCGCGATCTCGTGGTGGCCGCGGCCCGTCGGCAGCGTGGCGACGGTCTTCAGGCTTTCGGCGTCGATCACCGTGACCCCGCCCACCGCGCCGTCGCGTGCGTCGTTGCCCACCCACAGGTAACGGCCGTCGGCCTGCAGCACGACCCGCGTCGGCGCCTGGCCGGCCGGGACCGTCGACAGCAGCTTGAAGGTGTCGGTGTCGATCACGGCGAGGCGGTCCGCCTGGGGCATGGTGACGTACAGGCGCTTGCCGTCGGCGCTGCGGACCCAGTCGGAGCCGGGGCGGGGCAGGCTGACCTGCGCGAGCGTGCTGGTGCGTCCCGCCATCGACACCGTCGGGTCGATGATCGACAGCGAGGCGTCCCGGTTCATCACCACGACGTAGTAGCTGTTGAGGTCCACCATCGGGCGGATGCCGACGACCCCCTTCAGGTAGAGCGCAATCTTGTCCTTGCAGGACTTCTGGTCGAGCCCCTCGCGGTCGCGGAGGTTCTCCGCCATGTCCAGCCAGGCGCCGGGCGCAAGCCGCCGCACCGGCTTGCCGGTCGCTTCGTCGGTGATGCGGAAGCGCACGTCGGCGAACGTGTCCTCGACCAGCGCGCCGCCGCCGGCGAGCGGCACGGCGCTGAATTCCACCACGAGTCCCTGGCGCACCAGCCGGCGCGCCTCCTCGGGTTCGGTCGCGGCCCACGCCGTCGCGGCAATCAGTGCCGCGGCCACCCCCCCCAGTGTCCTGCCCGCCGCCATCGCTCCCTCGTGTTCCCGTTGCCTCGACCTACGCATCTATACGACAGCCCGCCGAAAAAAAGAAGGGTGCAGGACGCTGCACCCTTCCTACGGCTCTTCGAAGAAACCCCTGTCGCTACGGGGCGGACCGATCAACGCGCAGGATGCCCCACAGGCCGCTGGCGTTGCCGAACGACCCGATGTCCTTGAACAGGAAGTCGCCCTCTATCGCATCGGCTCCGCCGGCCTTCGGCAGGAAGTAGGTCCAGTGCGCCATCGACGTAAAGCTCTCCTGCGCGCCCTGCGCGAACCCGAGCGGGTTGTCGCCCAGTTTGCGCGAACCGACCTCGGTCATCAGGCAGGCACCCAGCAGCCCGTAGCGCGACGAGTCGCACACGTACGGATCACGCTGCCACACGTGCCCGTGCAGGGCGATCGTGGTGCCGCGCGACGTGCTGTGCGGCACCGCGAAGTGCAGTCGCGTCTCCCTGCCCGGCTTGACCTTCAGGACCGGCGTGGCCGGGTCGCCCGTGCAGGTCGCGCCGACACATGTCACCGTCGGGCTCACCAGCGCGTTGCTGTACGCCATGTGCTGGTTCGGGATGCCGCCGTAGCACGTCCCCAAAGCGCAGGTGGCGTTGCCGAACGGCACGTTGGGGGCGATGCCGAAGCGGAACCACAGCGGTTCGATGCCGTAGTTCAGCGCCATGGCGCCGCCTTCCTGCGAGTCCTCCGGGATGCCGACGCCTTCGCCGTTGATGTGCTCGACTGGCGCGCCGCTGGCGTAACGGTGGTTCAGGTTCTTCGTCATCACGACGACGAGGTCCCGAACTTCCTTCGCTCCCACCATGACGGTCGCCTGGGCGTGCTGGCCCGGGTCCTCGACGAACGTGGCACCTTGCGGCAGCACGCTGAACCCGCCGACCAGCGACTTCTGGCCCTGCTTGACGCGGTCGGCCGGGGAGATTCCGACGCCGCCGAACTCCACCGGCACGGGGACCAAGTCCACGCCGTTGGTCCCGTCCTTCGGAACCCGGCGCACGTCGCCCGTGTACCACTTGTAGACCGCCTTCGCGACCGTGTTGCCGTTGACCGGCGGCACCGTCTGCGTGACGTTCGCGCCGACGTTGATGCCGAGCTCGTCGATCGGATCGACCGCGACCAGCTGCGGCACCATGCCGACGTGGCTCGACGGCCGGATCCGGTTGACATCGAACGGAATCGACCCTTGCTTCGTGCCTTCCGCGCCACGGTCATGCTTGTTGACACCCAGCAGCATGCCGAGCGTCGGCAGGTCCGGTGCGACGGCGGGCAGACGGTTGTACAGCGTGACCGTCACGCACTCGCCGGCCTTGGCGCGGGCGATCCAGGGCTCGGGCTTCTTGATGTCAGGAATCAGCTTGATGCGGCAGCCCGGCTTGGTGACGCCCGGCGTTCCCGGGGAGTCGCGGCATGCGCGGTCGCCAGCGACCGCCGGCGTCACGTCTTCCAGGCGCACGTACATCATGGCCGTCGGGTCGTGCAGCGGGCCGGCCTGGCCGCCCACCGTCACGTTTCCGTTCTCCCCGGCGATCGTGACTTGCTGGGTCGCCGTCGTGCGCGGGTTGTAGATCAGCGAGCCGGTGCCGGTCAGCGGGCCGCCCGCGTGCAACTGGCCTACCGGCCGGCTGAGGCCGGTCGGATCGAGGTTGGTGCCGATCGGCGTGATCTTGACGTCGGCCGCGGTGCGATCGCCCAGCAGGTCGTTCGCCAGGATCGCGATCACGTTCAGCGGGCGGTTCGGGGCCGTCTTCGGGCAGACGCCGTTGAACTGATCGCGGTTGACCACGCGGGCCGGCGTCGGATCCGGGTTGTTCGGCAGGACGAAAAGGTCGCCCTCGGCGCGCAGCGCGTCGTACGCGCGCAGCAGGCCCCAGGAGCCGCTCCACCAGCCGTCCATTGACGCGTCGATGTTGTACAGGTAGTCGCGCGTCCCCTTGACTGTCTTCGTGGCCGTGAACATCGGCACGTTCAGCGTGAACTGCTCGGAGATGCCCGCCGCCTGCGAGTTGCGCCAGCCGGAGTTGGGCGCGCGGCCGAACCCGGACCCGGCCTGCAGCCACTTGAGGCCGAGGATCGTCGCGTTGTGCTCCTCCTCATGCCCGCCCGCCTGGATCTTCACGCGCACCAGGTCGCCCTGGTAGGCGCGCAGCATCGGGGTGAACGGGTCGCCCCCGAACTTCGCGTTGGGCGCGTTGAGCGTCGACCACGCCGGCAGCTTGTTCTGTGCGATCAGCTCCTGCTCCGTGCGGTTCATCGCGTCCTCCTTGCGGACGATCGGCGTGATGGTGCCCGCCTTGTCCATCTTGCGGGTGGCCAGCGCGAAGGCGAGGTCGCCGGCATCGCCGTCGGCCTGCGCGCCCATCTTGCCGTCTGGGCCGGGCTTGGCCGGATCGAAGATGCGCAGCGCCACCGGTTCGTTGCGGTAATTGACGACGAACATCCCCGGGTCCGCGACGCTGATCGCCTGCGGGCACGGACGCGACAGCAGCACTTCCGCGCCCTCCTTGACGCAGTCCACCACCTCCTCGACGAGGTCCGGGAACGGCTTGCCGACCTGGAAGCGCGCCGGCGGGTTGATCGCGTAGCGGAAGGCTTCGGTCAGCACCGTGCCACCGACGTAGGAGTTCGGGATCCAGTCGTTGCCGGCGAACGGCCAGGCCTCAGGCAACGCGTACGGTTTCTCCGTTGGCAAACGGCGCGGGTTGCCGAACTCGTCGGCGCCGACGTACTTGCCGAACTCGTAGGCGTGCTGGAAGTCGGAGAACTCGAGATAGAACTCGCGGAACGCGTTCTGGCAGCTGACACCGGATGTCATCATGCCGTCCGCCTTGCCTATCGGGCAGTCTTGCGCGTTGACGTTAACGCCGGGCAGCTGCGCCTGCGGCAGGATGGCCGCCTGCCACGAGGTCGGTCCGCCGTCGGTGAACGTCGCGGCGTGGCCGTCGAGGCCCTCCGGCGTGTACGCCGCGGTGCGTGCCGGCGCGCGCGTGTCGGGATCGGGGCCGAGCTGCGCACCGGTCTCGTTGTGGACCCACTTCGAGTTGGCCGGCTGCGCCAGCACGGTGGCGTACAGCCCCACCTGCTGGTGCGTCGACGGGCCGTAGTGGTCGTGCGTGAAGATGATGCCCAGGCCACGGTCGACGCCGTCGGCGTTGACGACCGGATCGGCGAACCAGCGCTGCATCGTCGTGCGGGCGCCTTTCCAGTCGGGCCGGCCGAACTGGCCGAAGTAGGGGTGAGCCGCGGGCTCGAGGACTGGCACGTCCACGGTCTGGCCAGCGCGCGCAGTCCCGATCGGACACGTGTACGGGTGGTCATGCGGCTTGCTCTGCGCATCGCTCGGCGGCGTGACCGGCAGCTCGTTGTTGCAGACCCGTTCCTCGTTCCACCGGTTGATCGACTCGATCCGCTCGCGCACGGCGCCCGGGGACAGCGTGCCGTCCTCGTAGTTCCACCCGTTCGCGGCGCCGTCGGCCGTGGTCAGGTCCCACTTCGGCAGGTGGATGTGCTGGCCGATGATGTCGGTCGGCGTTCGCACCTGGTAGTCGTCCATCTCGAAGTACTCGGGCACCAGGTTCGAGTGCGAGAACACCGCGCAGTCGAACGTGTTCAGCCGCATCACCAGTGGCTCCGGCGGCTGCTGCTTGTTGATGACGCGGTTCGCGTCCTGCCACAGCGTGATGATGCGCTGTTGCGGGTAGTGGTAGCCGACCTTGTTCATCACGGCGTCGAACTGGATGTTCACGCCCTTGTAGATCCGCGGCGTGGTGGCGTTGAAGTTGCTCTTGCCGCGCACCGTCATGAAGTCCACCGGGTTCACGGCGCTGCCATTAGCGTTGCGACCGGCGCTCGCGGCCGCGCTTCCCGGGGGCGCCCCGAAGAACTGGCCGAGGTAACCGTCGGTCAGCTGCGTGCCCGCGTCGTCGCGGCAGGGCTCGTTGAACGGGGCGCCGATCACCGGGCCAACGCCGTTGAGCCGGTAGGTTCCCGCCGACACCGACACGGTTGCGCCGGTGGTGGCGTCGACGTTCAGGACGCTCGTCTCGTGGCCCGTCGCCTTGCCGTGATGGCGCATCGACGCACGTTCCACGTCGGTGCCGCCCTCCGGGTAGTACACCGGCGCGGCCTTGTGAATGATCTTGGTGAAGTCGCGCGGGCTCACCACGTTCGCCAGCACGTCGCCGCCCGCGGCGTAGCCGCGCAGCGCGTGGCGGGGCAGGCCGCCGTCCCAGCCGTCGGCCTGCGCCGCATTCAGGGTCGCGAACAGGGTTGGATCGGAGGCCTGGATCGCCGTGACCTGATTCGGCGTCGCCATGTCGAGCAGGGGCGTCGGCGGGCGCTGGCCCACCACGCTCTTGCTCAATACGGCCAGCCTTGCCTCGAACTGCTCTGGCGTCTCGCCTGCCGGACCGTTCGCCTCCGCGGTCACGAACTCCTCGCCGACGTCGATGCCCGCCACCCAGAACGGGTAGCCGGGGCTCTTCAGCTTGCCGCTCGCGTCCTTGTCGGTGCGATCCACCTTCGCGACGCTGCCAACCGCGCGACCGTGCACCGCCGGGTTCTTATGCGTAAGCGGAATCTTCGTCGGGTTCTCCACGATCTCGACGCGGCCCGGCATCGGCGGCATCGGCTTGCCCGGCAGCGGCACGATGGCCACCAGCGGAACGCCGGTGAGCAGTTCGCCGTCGGGGAGCGCGCGCGACTTCGCGGCGGGCGTGCCGTCCAGCAACTCCCACTTGGCGACGTGATACCCCGTTGCGTTGCCCAACCCGTCGTTGGGCGTCACGCTGAGCAGCGTGCCGGCCTCGAACACGTCGTAGTTGCGCTGGTGGTACCACATGCCCTGCGCGAAGTGCGGGTAGAAGTGGCAGTGGAAGATCGCGTCGCCGGCGGTCTTGTTGCGGTTGCCGGCCCCGCCGAAGTTGATCTCGTAGGTGTAGCCGATCCCGGGCCCGATGCCCTGGGCGTCCATGTAGTTGGAGTTGTCGTCGTTCGGGTTGTACAGCCACTGGTGGTTGTGCAGGTGGAATACGTGCTGCTCCTTGCCGATGTGCGTGTTGCGGAACTTGATGAAGTCACCGGTGTAGGCGTGGTGCACGTTCAGCGGATCCGCGGGGTAGAGCGCCTTGGTTGCCTTCGGGCCGAGGGCGTTGACCGGCAGCGGATCGCCCGGGACGTAGTTTTCAAGCCCGAAGTTGGCCGGGATGTCGACCAGCAGCGCCGGGTCGCCGACCGTGAACGACGTCAGGAAGAACTCCTCGTAGGTGCAGTCGAGGCAGTCGTGCATCGGGCCGACGCCGAGCCGGTTGGCGATGATCTCGCTGCCGATGCCGCCCGAGCCGTAGTTGATCATGAAGCCGTCCTTCACGCCGGCCAGGACGTACTTCAACACGGGGTTGTTGTAGAAACCCGGGAAGGCCTGCGCGGTCGACGGCTCGTCGTGCCACACCTGCGCGAAGTCGCGGAACGGCTCGAGGCGGTTGGGGACGGTCGGATTGCGCCGCCCGATGCTCTCCAGCGGGTACGTGTCGTGCAGGAAGGTGCCGTTTGGCCCGGTGCCCATCATGATGGCCTCGAGCTCGCTATGGACGATCTCAGTGCCGTCGATCATGTTGAGGATCGGCTTGCCGGCCTTGCCTTCCGACGCCCAGGGCTCGCCCAAGGGATAGCGGGCCTCGTAGTCGATCTTCGGCTGCCTGGTGGGCGTCAGTTCGTCACCGGTCAAGACACCGTCGCGCGGCTCCTTGTCGGCGGCCAGCCGCATCTCCTCTTCGGTGAGGATGCTGCGATAGATCCTGGCCCGCTTCGGCTCGACGATGATCTGGCCGAACAGGCCGCCCGCCGAGTGACCCTGGTTGGCGTCCGCGCCCAGCGTCGCGCCCTGGCTCTGGATCAGGAACACGCCTTCCTTCTCGCCCCAGACCTTGTAGACCTGGAACCCGCCTTGCGGGATCAGGCTGCTCGCGTTCTTGCCGACGCTGCTGCCGTCGTCCCCGATCTTGGTCAGCTGCATCCCGTTGACGTGGAAGCCGATGGTTCGCTCCAAGACCTGGTCGTTGACGGGAAGGTTGGGGGACGGCGGCTTAGTGGCGACGGTCGCCTCCGGTTGCGTGAGGTCTACGGTGTTGGGCGGCGGATTGTTGACCGGCGTGAACGGGTTCGCGTTCGCTGCCGGAGTCAACAGATTGGTGACCGTGATCGTCAGGCAGTCGCCGGCAGCGATGCGCAGGACGAGTGGCCGGGGGCGCTTGTCCGGTCTCAACGCCACGTTGCCGGGAGTCCCGCCGTTGCCGATCAGCGTGCCAGTCGAGTCCACGACGTCGCGCCGGAGCGCGAACATCATGCCGTTGATGTTCGATGCGCCCAGCCGGTTGTACATGATCGGCTGGTCGAACGCGACGACGTTCGCCGTCAGCTCGCGCGCGCACGTCACCGTCCCCTGCGCGAACGCCGACACGCCGGTGACGGCCGCCAGCGTGCCGACCAGCGCGTGCCACGCGGCGCGCCGAAGGCGGGTTCGACCGTCGAACGAGCCGGAGCCCTGTTTCATCTTCTCAGCCATGACTTCCTCCGCAGAACTGCGCCGTCTACCCTGCACCCGGCCGCTCGGAGGAGTGCCCCGCATCTGAAGCCGCGCCGCGGCTGACACCCGTGGGGTGCGCATTCCGATGCCGCTTCAACACTCCTCCCAACCGCCACTCATCGATCACGCGCCGTCCGAGAAAGGGCCTCTCGCGGCGTTGCTGCCGTGCCCGATCTCGATTGACTTGCGTCTACTTACAGCCCCAGGGGCGACAAAGGGTCGGTCCCCGGGCTTGACTTTTGCCGGGCTGACGACAAACTACCCGCGTATTCACGGGATTGAAAAGACGGCACGATGTCGCGCGACAGATTGTCGCGGGCGCTGTAAAGGACTTGACATCGTGCCGTTGGCGTCCCCCTCCCAGCGGCACAGGGCCACGATTCTCGAATTCAGGAAGAAAAGGTGGAAGCAGGATTGGACGACACGGAGGGCGCTGCAGATCGAGCCGACGGATGGCCGGTCAAGGCCCATCTGCGCGAGCTGCTGATGCTGCGTGCTGCCGAGGTGCTGGGCGCCGCATGCCTGATCGCCTTCCATTTGGGCTCGAGTTCCGAAGCCCTGTCGCTGATGGTCATCGTGCTCTGCGTCGTAGTGCTATACGCCTCGACGTGGATCGTCTATCTGCACTTGCAGCAGCAGCGGCCGCTGTCCGGCGTGCAGCTGTTCGGTCACCTGATGGTGGACGTCGGGGTCCTCGCGGCGCTGCTTTTCATGTCATCGGGCGCGACGAATCCCTTCGCCGTGCTGTATCTGCCCCTTGTCGTCGTTGCCGCGGCCACCTTGCGCAGCACGCTGCTCGCCTGGACCGTTGCCGCGTGCATCGTCAGCTACGGGCTGCTGATGTTCTTTCATCATGAACTGCGGGGGGACGCCTCCGACCCGTATCACCGGGCGGTGGAGTACGGCGCCTGGGTCGCGCTGTCGATGGTCGTGAGCTTTGTTGCGCTGTTCGTCCACCGCCTCAGCCGCATCGCGCGCGAGCAGCAGCGTCTGGAGCAGATCGCGTCGGAGAAGAACCACCGCGATGAAGCGCTGGTCAGCCTGGCCGCGCTCGCCGCCGGCACCGCACACGAGTTGAGCACGCCGCTGTCGACGATGGCCGTCATCGTGGACGAAATGCGCCTTGCGCCCAACCTCTCGGCCGATGAGCGGGAGAACATCGTGATGCTGGGCCGGCAGATCGAATCCTGCCGCCATGCGCTGAAGGACATGGTGGTCGCCGCCAGCGCCGACCACTTCGAGGGCGCTCGCGACCAGCCGGTGATCCGCTTCCTCGACAGCGTGACAGACCGGTTCCGCTTCCTGCGGCCTGGCGTGACTCTTGCCTTCACCTACGAAAAGCTTGACGAAGCGGACCGGGTCATCGCGGACAAGACCCTGGAGCACGCCTTGATCAACCTGATCAATAACGCGGCGGACGCCTCGCCCGACGAGGTCGAGGTCCGTGCCACCAGTGAGGACGGGCGCCTGTACGTCGACGTGCGCGACCGCGGCGCGGGAATTCCGCACTCGATCCGCGAGCAGCTTGGCCGGCCGTTCTTCACCACCAAGGGCACGCGGCCGGGAGCGGGAAACGGTGTCGGATTATTTATCACCAACCGGACGATCGAGTCGTTCGGTGGGCGGGTGTCGATGTACCAGCGCGCCGGTGGAGGGACCTGCGTGTCGGTGAACCTGCCCTTGCAGTACCGCAATGAAACGGGAGGAGTCCATGGACGGAGCATCGCAAACGCCGGCGCACCAGCGGCCGCGCATCCTGCTGGTTGACGACAGCGAGAACCTTTGCTTCGCGCTGCGCAAGGCGTTCGAGCGGCGCGGCTACGAGGTGGCCTGCGCACACTGTGCCGATACGGCGATGGCGGTCTTCG
>Ga0316626_10001208_pt1 | contig 11288 bp, 16 predicted proteins | sample OWC_Aug_T1_C1_D5_FD_207656 | JGI IMG/M metagenome (GOLD analysis project Ga0316626, IMG submission 207656) | Wetland soil microbial communities from Old Woman Creek delta, Ohio, United States - OWC_Aug_T1_C1_D5_A | ecosystem: Environmental > Terrestrial > Soil > Wetlands | place: USA: Ohio...
TCCGTTTTCTGGTTCACAAGATCAGGGAGGAAGACGATGAAGGCTGATCTATCTTTTGAGGACGCGCTAGCCGGTCACGAACTCGACGTAGCTGGTTTTGAGATCTGGGACAAGCGAGCGCAGCTTGACAACCTGAAGAAGTGGCTGTCTGGGGTTAAGGAGTCGGACCAACCCAAGGTCGAGGCGGCGCTTAAACGTCTTGGTATAAAGACGGGGAGGGCGTAATGGAACCCAAGTTGTACTACATCCAGGACACCCGCCAGTGCGTCGGCAACTCCGCGCTGTGGTGGCGCGAGGGAGGACACGGGTATACCTGCAATTTAAAAGAGGCATGGAAGGTCCCACTGGAAAAGACTTTCGGCCACCGTTCTACTGACGTTCCACGTCTCTGCTCCGAGATGGACGCGCTGGCCGAAATGCACGTTGACGTGCAGTACATTCGTGCTTACAAAGAGGGGGTGCCAATTGGAACCCAAGGCTGAGGTCAACTGCGCCGATCTGTTCGACGCCACGATGGAGTACATCTCCGACCTGTTCACCACGTCGCCCAAGGATTCCTTTTCAAAGGCCGACGTGCTGGTGGTCCTGAATCTGGTGCGGAACGATCCGGAGATCATCGACATCCTGCGGAAATCCTCTACGAAACTGTTAAGTTAAAAATGTCTTGACAGCCGATTACCGTTGTTCCAAGATGATTGAGCGGGCCTGACGAGGCGGCGCGATTTAGCATGGGGGGCTACGGGGTGGTGCTTGCACACCACTCCACCCTGTGCCTTGCAAGAGGCGGGCGTTTACCCAAAGGACAGACTATGAGCGATTTTGTCGATGATATTATATCCGCGCAAAAGCCGAAGGTGCGCGCTGCCATCCGAACCCTGGAGGCCAGGGGGCTGACGTTTTGTTCCCACTTCGGAACCGATAACGCGATCAAAGTTCTTAAAGGCATGGACTCGGCGTACCGGCGCGGGGTTCTATACGAATGGCTGCGCGACTGGTGCGGTATCGTCACCTACGGACCAACCATCAAGCCAAGGGCTGGGGGCCGCAAATGATTGACGGGAAATCCCTTGTCAACAAGTTGCCGGGGCAGAGATGCACCATCATTAGAGAAGAACTTCTCGTGTTCTTTGAATGGGATCTTTGTTCCGCTCTGGTAGCCCATATCCTTGAGCGCAAGACCGAAGCGGAACTGTCCTCCATGAAGCACAGGAAGATAGAGGAAGGGCTACTTTGGATTTATATCGGGGAGGAAGAACTCTACCTGGAAATCCTCCGTACATACACCACCAAACCAATTCGAATCGCACTACAGAAGATGCAAGCGAAGGGCGTTGTTCTGGTTGCGAAGCAGGGGTTAGCTAAAACCAAATGCCTTCTTTACAACTACGAACTGGTCGATCAATGCGTCCATTCAAAGGTTCCGATGAGCGCACTACCAGACGTTCCGGAATGCAAGCAGATCGTCGATCGTGACGCTTCGCTCGTAGGTAAAATTACCGACGCCCGTAGGGAGTTCTCCGGGAATTTTCCCGAAAAATTACCGACGACAGAGGGGGCACTTAATAATAAGGTGTTTTTCAAGGACAAGGTCAAGGAAACAACAATCCCCTATAGTCCCCTTCCACAAGAAACCGGCGAGGACGGGAGTGAACTGAAATCTCCGGAAGCACCTGAGGTTCCGTGTCCAGATCTGGACATCCAGCCCGACGTTTACACGCTGGACTTCATCAAGAACGCCTACCGTATACACAACCGCCGTGCCAAGCTCGACAACCTGAGTTCCAGGACGAACCGCCAGCTTGGAGAGAAGGCGTGTCAGGTAGAGGCGGAGATCGGAATGCGGGAGTTCAGGCTGAAGCTGATCGGGTACCTTTCGGATCAGTCGGACTTCCTGGCTGAGAAGCACTGGCCCTTGCGGGTCTTCCTGGGTCAGGCAACCAACGGCGCAAGTATGGCGTGGTTGGAATCTACAAGGCATCAGGCTTTAACGGATTCTAAGGCCCTTTCGCCTGAAGCCCATCGTGCCGTGGTAGACAGCCACCCGGTAGCTCCGATCGATTCTAGGGCCTCCTGGAGCGAAATAATCGATATCTGGAACAGGCGGGTCCCGTCCCGTCCGGTGGACTGGGACGAGAAGCACGACCCAACGGCTCGGATAAAGGCTTTGGCGAGCGATCCAAAGTTCGTCGAGTGCTGGCCTGGGGCGTGCGACAAGGCACAGCGAATCGTTGAAGCGCAAGGGGAAGAGGGGACGTGGCTGCACTTTCGGTGGATGATCGGGAAGAACAAAGTAAACGGGGTAGCCAACTGGTGGCGGGTAGAAAGCGGGGAGTTGAACTCGATGATGACGGCCAGGAGGAAGCGTGATAAGACCCCCGACGATGTGATAGCAGAAGCTAAGGCAAACATTCGAAAGCAGATAGAGGAGGAACAACATGCAAGAGACGCCAGAGAACGTCAATTGGGCGTATGAAAAGCTGGACTCGCTGAAGTATTTGCCTGGGTTTCCCAGGGAAGCCCGATCGCTGGAATCCATAGCGCGGGCGTTTCTTCGGATCGTTCACAACAAAACCTACGCGGAGATCCTGAAGGGGATTGGCGTTGACTACGACGAGATGGTGAAGCGGTGTGCCGAAGCCGACGAAGACCGGGGGGAGCACACGCCGATCATGGCGCGCGATGTTAACGACGTGGACTGGTTGCTGGCACGGGTAGCCGATACCTGCGATCGGTTCCCAATGCCGGTTAGGATGCGGGCGATGCACGACTCGGTGTTTGCCCCGGCGTGCAAAGAACTGGAGAACTTCCCGGCCAGGATGGAAGGCGCATGAAAGAACGTGGAATCATCTTTTGCCAAGAACTTATCCCCGGCGTTATGAACGGGACGATCACACTGACGAGCCGTGTAATAAAGCCGCAGCCGGATGGATCTTCGACATGGCTTCCCGCGTTGTCCGCTGAACCTTGGCTATTTTTCCCCGATGGACTCGCTGGGAACCCAAGGGTATTGCGCTGCCCTTTCCGCCCCGGCGAGAAGCGGTACGTGAAGGAGACGTGGTATTACAATGGCGAGGGGAAAGATAGGGCTCAGAACGTGGCGTATCGGGTTGACGGAGAGATGCCGAAATACATCCGCGATGCCGGTACGCATTGGCGTTCCCCAATGATGATGCCCCGCTGGGCCGCTCGCACCTGGATCGAGATCCTGTCCGTCAAGCCAGCGCGGTGCCAAGAGATCACGCTGGCGGAGATCAAGGCGAGTGGGATTATCTCGCACACCCGCGAGCCCGGCTTCGCGTGCTGGTGGGATGGCGTGAACTATGATGAGACCCCAAAGATGGCCTACGCCGCGCTCTGGGATCGCCTGAACGCCAAACGCGGCTTCCCGTTGAGCGCGAATCTCTGGGTGTGGAGGATGACATTCAAACTGGCGGTGGCATCATGAGTGGAAAGACCAAGATCGAATGGGCCACCGATGTTTGGAATCCTGTCCGTGGCTGCACCAAGGTAAGCTCCGGGTGCACTAACTGCTACGCCTGCCGCATGGCGGCACGGTTCTCAAAGGCGTGCGGATTCCCACACAATGGAAACATCCCAGAGCCATTCCACGGATTCGCTGAGATGTCACCCCTCGGCCCCCGCTGGACTGGCCGCGTCGAACTGATCGAGTCGCAGTTGAAAATTCCGCTGCGGTGGCGCAAGCCGCGCCGGATCTTCGTGAACAGCATGTCCGATTCGTTTCACGAGGCGCTGCCCGACGACACGATAAGGCTGATTTTCAGCGTGATGGAACGATGCCGACAGCATACGTTCCTGGTGTTGACAAAGCGGGCGGAGAGAATGAGGAACCTGCTCGGTAGATCCGATTGGTGGGCAGGGACGATAAAGGGATTCAGGTCGCACGTCTGGCTCGGCGTCTCCGTCGAAGACCGCGCCAGCCTGCACCGCATCGATTCACTCCGCGAGACGCCCGCAGCGCTGAGGTTTCTGTCGCTGGAACCGTTACTGGAAGACTTGGGCGAGTTGGATCTGCGGGGGATTTCGCTCTGTATCGTCGGCGGGGAATCCGGACCGGGGGCGAGGCCGATGAACCCCGCTTGGGCGCGGTCAGTGCGGAAGCAGTGTTTCGGTTCCGGCGTGAACTTTTTCATGAAGCAGATGGGATCTTTCTGGGCGCGGGAACAGAACCGCGATCCTGATCGATGGGAACAAGTTGATAGCAAGGGCTCCGACCCTAGTGATTGGGAGCCGGATTTGCGGGTGCGCGAGACTCCGGGAGTTAGCCTTGGCTAAAGACCAGCCCGGTAAGAAGCCCTCCGGAGTCATGGACAAGGGGCTTCCTGCAAATCTAGAAGTCGGAGTTGTTGTGGGTCGCTTAACAATACTAAGCGGCCCGTCAATCGTATTCTCCGCTGGTAGGAACCGAAGGTACTGGAAATGTCGATGTACATGCGGGGAAGAAGTTCCGGTAGAGCACTATCAACTCCTGAGCGCACGCACTAGATCTTGTGGATGTTTTCAGAGAGAGCTAGTATCTGCAATGTTCACCGGGCGTGGCCACGGAGAGAGCACGCACGCCGGGAATACGACAGAATACCGTATCTGGAAGGGCATTGTACAAAGGTGTTGCAACCCTAACGATCATGCGTTCGAAGATTACGGCGGAAGGGGAATTACAATATGCGAGCGGTGGAGATCATCCTATGAGAACTTCCTGGCTGATGTCGGGCGTCGTCCATCGCGCGATCTATCCATTGACAGGATAGATAACAACGGCGGGTACTGTCCTGGAAATGTTCATTGGGCAACCATGAAAAGACAGAATCGGAACTCAAGGCAAAACAGGCTGTTAACATTCGACGGAATCACCCGGTGTATCGCTGAGTGGGCAGAGATCACAGGTATTGCGAGTACGGCCCTATACCAGCGCATTGCAGATGGCTGGGATTCAGAGAAAGCCTTAACCACTCCAGTACGGAGATTCCGGAGGCGCAATGGCGTCTGACTACATTTTGAATAAAGGACTTCCTAGTAATATAGACGCAGAAAAGTTCATTCTTGGTTCATGTTTGCTCGATAAGTCGATGGTAGAGCAGACACTTAGCTCTCTACAAACGGAAGACTTCGCACTCGAAGCACACAGACGTATCTTCGATGCTTTCCAATCGTTGCAGGTTAAAGGTGAAGTCGTTGATCGAGTAACTGTAGCCAACGAACTGAAACGGATAGGGCATCTTGAATCCGTTGGTGGGGTAACCTACATCGTTTCGCTTGACGAAGGACTACCGCAACTGTCGTCTATCGAGTCCTACGTCCGTATCGTCCGCGAGCACAGTTCAAGGCGCAGGATAATCCTGTTCTCTCAGAAGGCCATAGAGTTAGCCGTATCTGGAGGAGAAGACGCTTCAAGTATACTGTCCTTTCTTACTGAGAGCACAGCAGATATCGATTCACGAATCGACTCTGGAGACAAGATACAAGACTTCGATTCGTACCTGTCAAAGCATAAGGGCGGGATGGATGAGCTTCTGGTTCGGCCCACCGACATGGTGCCGACTGGCTACCCGAAGCTGGACGAAATCATCGGCGGGCTCATGCCGGGATTGCTGTACATCATCGGGGCGGAAACCGCATACGGCAAGACGGCACTTTCTCTAAACATAGTAGAATCTGCAACATCCTGCGGATATCCGGCGTTGTACTTTAGCTTAGAGATGGGAAAGGCCCAGATCTTCAGGCGTTTAATGTTCAGCAGGGCGCAAGTATCGCTCGGGAAGTACAAGTACGGGAGCCTGTCCGACGTGGAGCGGTACCAGTTAAAGGCGCAGGGGGAAGAGCTACGGAAGCTGCCGTTGTACATCGACGACTCCGGGAACCTTTCCATCATGGACGTGCAGACGCGCCTTTCTAGCGCTATCCGGGATCGCAACATCCAGCTTGCGGTGATCGATTACTTGCAGCTTATGGACTATGGCGACAAGGAAGAGAGGATCGCCATCGGGATGATAACCCGCTCCATGAAACAGGCTGCGAAGCATTTCAATGTTCCGATTCTTCTGCTGAGCCAACTCAGCCGGGAGCGTGGCCGAAGACCTGGGCGCGATACCAGACCGAAGCTCAAAGATTTTCACGGATCGAGTTCGATCGAAAAGGATTCCGACGTTTGTATACTGATTCATCGTCCCGAGTTCGACGACCTAAGCAAGACGGAGAACAAGGACGTGGCCGAGGTGATCGTAGCCAAGCAGCGTGATGGCCCAACTGGGACCGTGAAGATGAAGTTCCAAGGAAGGTTCACGCGGTTTGTCGAGGATGAATAATTCCCGTTGACATTTTCTAACCTGATGGTGTCCAATGGGAATACATCAAGGAGGAGACATGCCTGAGATCTTCAAACAATGGTGGTGCCGTCAGTTTCACCCGGCATCAGCGATAATCAACTTCCGATTTGGAAAGGAGTACGAATGCAGCGTTTGCAATCAGAAGTTCCAAATTCCGTGGGCGATCGAGAGTCCGAATCCCTCACAACCAGAGACCAATCTATCCTTAACTCATTACTCGACCCCAACATCACAGTCGAGTTGGCGGTCCCTCAGAACATTGATCCACAGGATTTGTACCGCAATCTGTCCATCTGCATCAAAGCGGTAAACTACCTCAACCGGACATCGACGCGGATCAAGCCGTTGATCGGAAGGATGCTCAAGCTGATCCAAGATCAGCCGGATGTGTACAAGGCGCTTGGGTATAAGAACTTCGAAGACTTCCTCACCAAGGGCGTCCAGGAGCGGATGGGGTTGAGCCGATCCAATCTGTTCGAGTGCAAGCAGATCGCTACCAAGTGGCCGAGCATGACCGTCGAGCAGTACGCCAAGATCGGGGCAACGAAGCTGAGTATTATCTCTCGGTTCACCGAAGAGGGAGGGCCGATGGCGCGGCGAATGCTGGACAAGGCCGAGAAGCTTTCGGTAGTCGAGCTACGCACCTGGGCGGAAGAGAAGAAGCTGATCGAAGCCGGGGAGAGCCAAGCTGCGGTCATCACCATAGCCACCAACCGGACGGTGGCTAACGAGTGGAACGAGGCGCTGAACAACCCAACCGTAACGGCTATGGTGCAGAGCGACAAGCCTGGAGACATCTTCCGGTCAATGCTGCAAGAAGCGCTGGGTACGTGGTTGACGGTGGAGCCGGTAGCCCCGGATGAGCACGACGACTGCTACGCTGTGGAGATTACGAATGACGCGCAAGCAAGCTGAGCGGATCACCGGGCTGAGCATCCGGGAGGTTCCATCCGACCCGAGGCAGCACGCCTACATCGGCGTCAACGGAGACGGCGTGGCCCTAGTGGCGGGGCGGGGATGGTCACCCGGCGAGGCCCTGAAGAAGTTGGTGGACAACAACTACGCCGACTTGCGGAAGCGTCTGGCGATCAAGCAGAAGCATAAATGCTGGGAGTGCGGTAAGTTCGGGCCGCTGGAGTTCCACCACATTATCCACCGATCCAAGGGGCGGGTGGACAGCGAAGAGAATCTGATCGGGCTTTGCCCGCCTTGCGACAGGAGAGCACATGGCGTTAGAGCGTGACGACATCGACGTTACCGACGTTAGTATGGAAGACATGCAGAGCAGGCTCGATTCCCAGGTGATCGGCAAGTCGATCGCCAGCATAGCTGCATCCGGAGAGCAGGTTTGCATTACTATGTTCGACGGCACCAGGATGCTCATCATTGGGCTTATAACCGGCGTTGGTATTATGGCTCTTAAGGACAACGAACCCACGGTGCTGCAATGAGATGCGTTATCGGAATTGATCTATCGCTTAGGGCAACCGGAGTCGCCATCTGGACTCCGCCCATAGAACTCGATCACAAGGAGGTTCTTCCCAGTGCGATTGAACTGTTCTTGCTGGAAGCCAAGTCTACCGACATGGAGCGGCTCGACGGAATCTTCCGGCAGATCAAAGAGCTTGTGAAAGACGACACAGCCCTGGTGCTGATCGAAGGGCTGGCGTTCATGTCCACCAGTGGCAAGGCCAGCGAACGCGCAGGGCTGTGGTGGATGGTAGCTTACTGGCTGTGGAAGCGCAAGCAGCCCTACGTTGCGGTGGCTCCCAGCCGCGCAAAGAAGTACCTGACCGGAAAGGGGAACGCCAAGAAGGACGAGATCTTGAAGGAAGTGTACCGGCGCTACCGGGCGGATCTGACCGACGACAACCTAGCCGATGCCCTCAACCTGTGCCACATTGGGCTGGCCGTCGAAGGGCACGAACGAACCACCACCCAGCATCAGGCAGAAGTGGTGGGTATACTGAGGGGGGAACTCGACAAATGAGCGAGTACTTCAAGCTGTGGTTTGCGCGCGGTTTGGCTAATCTTGCGTGGGGCGCGATACTCTTCGCTTCGATTTTCCTGGTAACGCTAGCCTACGCCATTGTTGAATTAGAGGTTCGGCCAAGATTGAAGAAAGCAAGAAAGAGGAGACTCGAAAAGTGAAAGAGCTATCCTTGATCATCTTGTGTGCGCTTCTGCTTCTGGCCGTGTGGGTCTTGCCACGGTTGAGGGGCGACGACTGATGAGCGATATGCTACTGGCCGGGTTTTGCATACTGCTTGCTGTCTTCGTGTGGTGGCTACCGCATCCACGAGATGACGAGGAATGATTTTGCCGGGGAGTAGTGTAGTCTGGTTAGCGCGTCTGATTTAGGAATGGAGGGACCATCCCAATGAAAGCACGAGACGATCCTCATTATAAAGCCCGATGGATGCAGAACCGGAGAAGAATGTTCTTCTCCGGTAAATCTTGCGCGATCTGCGGCAGCACCACGGAGCTAGAACTGGATCATATAAATCCAGCAACAAAAGTCTCCCACTACGTCTGGTCCTGGAGACAATCAAGAAGGCTTTCTGAACTAGCCAAGTGTCAAGTGCTGTGTTGTGAATGCCACAAGAAAAAGACGGCAGAGGAACTCAGGAGGCTTAACTCGGGTAAGCCGAATCCAAGCTGTAGGAAGCTAACGTGGGATCAGGCAGAGACAATCAGAAGATTGTCTCTTTTGGGAGCAACGAACAGGGAACTATCGAGCCGATTTTCAGTTGCTAAGACGACGATACATTCGATAGTGCATAAAACACTTTACGTGCAAAAAGCTTAGCGTACATCGGGGAGTAGCTTAGAAGGAAAGCGCTGGAATTGGAATCCAGAGATCGGGATTGCGAAACTCCCCTCCCCGATACCTACCTTCGGCTGCTACGCTTGGCCGATCTTTCCCTTACACGTTTGGCGGCTGACCGCTCCGATACGATCCTTACCGCTGCGTTGGCTGCCCTAATCGCCCGCCCTTCGTCTCCGGTTCGACTCAACACGCTGTTGGACTCGCGTTTCCAGATTCGCTTCAGCCTGGGCGTGGTGGCGAGACGGGTCTTCTTCTGTGCGTCACTTTCTTTCCAGGGCATGGCTACTCCTTGAGTTTCAGTTCCCTTGTTTTGGGCGGGGCTTCGGTCGCCTTGCCCTTTACGATTTCCCCCAGCTTCGCAAATAGAGAGCGCCTGGAAGTCTCCACCTTTTCTGGGGTAGACCCAAGCGGTCCAGCCATCTCCCTAGCCACGGGTGGTGGGGCTGTCGTCTGCTTTTCTTTGGGTGGCTGGTACTTCAAAGCTTCTCTTCCCACCACGGAATTGATCTCTTTCACCACTTTCTTCAGCTTCTGAATTCTATCCTGAACAGAGCGTTCGGAACGATAAAGCCTTGAGTTCAACAGCCAGACGGGATCTTTATCTCCAAGTGTTCCGACTCGCAACAGCTTTCTTACGTCGCTCGGGGCATCCGCCTTCCCCTTGATGGCGCTCCCTAACTCGTTCATGCTGAGCGCATCCCCAGGCTCAACCACTTCGCCAAGCTGTGACTTCAACTGCTGGATAATGGCTCGGTGGGAGTGCATCAATCTGCGCGCGTATATTTCATGGAAGGTCCGTTCAACATAGTCATTGAACTCTCCAAGGGAGTTTTGACTTGCTTCGTAAAGCTCAGAAGGATCGGCATATTCTTCTATGGCTCTGTCGAATTCCTCCGGAGTCTTTGCGTTAGCAGCTTCCCTGGCTTTATCGATCGGAAGATTGATCGTTTCCCAACCTTCTCTTTCCATCGAGATAATACCGGGACGAACCTGGATGGCGGGCTCAGCTTTCATGTCCATCCCCTCTACGGGCTTTGGTTTATCCTTGCCGAATTCGTCGAATCCGTAGCGGGAAGTCTCTCCAGGAAGAACGTCTCCCTTGCTAGCAAGAGATCTTAGAACGGCAACCCCTTCCGAATCTGGCTTAGGCGTGTACTCAGCCCTCCAACCATAGTCCACATCGACCGGAAGGTTTGGATACATCTTCTTCAATCTGTTCACGAATTGTCCAGCTACTGCAACGACCTCCGGGACCGCTTTCCCTGCCATAGCCATCGGCGCTGCCGCAGCCCCAGCCGATACCTTTAGGAACGATCGACGACTCTGATCTTTGAACAGTTCCGGCATCCCCTTGGACTCGACTCCGCCCTTGCCTATCGACTGCCAACCCTTGATTAACCCACCACGCTCTGGGAACACGTCCGGAAGCGTCACGGACAGCGGCCCAAGCTCGGCTACCGTCTTGATCAATTGCCGTGGGTCACCAGCCGCAGCACGCATCAGCATATTGTCTAGGTACTCCAGGGCCAACTTGTGAGATGTTTTGGAATACCCAACCGCTTCGAACGGAAGTTTTGATTGCTTCTCTCGCCACTCGCGGATATCTGTTTCTGTGTCCCGCCGTAGATACTTTGGCTTTTTTGTGTCGAACGCTTGCTTCAGGATGTCTTGTAGATTCTCCGGGAAATCCATTCCTCTCCTGAGGAACGCAATCCTACCGGCAGACCCACGCCCACTTTCATCTGGGAAGTTAAGCTCATACTGAGCGGCGGCGGGAAGCGCGTCTCGCATCACTCGTTCGACATCCCGTAGATCCTTGCTCAACGCTTCCGGGCTAGAAGATCGGATCTTTTCAGTTCCAGGCGGAGGGAGCGCCAAGGCCCGCACTGTTCGGAACTGCTCGTAGGGTATCCCTATCTTGTTGAGCTTCTCCGGGAGAGTGTTCCAAACGTATTCCTCATCGCCGCCGAACCCATATTTCCCAGGCTCAAATTCTTTGCTGGCTACATCACGGAAGATTGATACGGCTTGTTTTACGCGATCGACTACGTGCTTGAAGGATTCAACGCTGGGGAGGTTTTTGGGCGAGAACAAATCTACGATGTCAGATGATACGG
>Ga0316626_10001209_pt1 | contig 11287 bp, 8 predicted proteins | sample OWC_Aug_T1_C1_D5_FD_207656 | JGI IMG/M metagenome (GOLD analysis project Ga0316626, IMG submission 207656) | Wetland soil microbial communities from Old Woman Creek delta, Ohio, United States - OWC_Aug_T1_C1_D5_A | ecosystem: Environmental > Terrestrial > Soil > Wetlands | place: USA: Ohio...
GATCGCACCGTGTTTGTCATCAGCTCCGATTTCACCCACTACGGATGGCGCTTCGGCTACGAGCCCTTCCCGGCCGATGACGCGGCCACGGTACGGGACCGCCTGCGCGAGCTCGATCGCGGCGCAATCGACCCCATCCTACGCGGTGATGCCCTGGCCTTTCGCCGGTACCTGGATGGTACGGGAGCCACGGTGTGCGGGCAGATCCCGATCATGGCCTTCTTGACCTGGGTAGACCGACGCCATCGCGGCGAGCTGCTGGCGTACCGGACCTCACTCGACGTGACCGGTGACTACGAGCACTCGGTGAGCTACGCGGCCATCGCGTTCACACGAGCCGGCATTGCATAGTCCAGCCGCGGCGGTGCTGAACGCCCATGCTGGAGCAGGGGCGAGGGCCCCATGCGCCGGGAATTCGCACAACGTCCGGTGTCCCAGACGGCCCTGCTGCCACGCACGCGCGCCATCAGTTCGTTCCGGTAGCATCGGGTTGCTGCGTCGGGTTGCTGCGTTGTCGGTAGAGCCGAGGTAGGCTATACACGCGTGTCCGCCGAGCATGGAACGAGCACTGAGTAAAGCGCCGCGGCTGAGCCGACCACGGACGGGTACCCCGAGCCGGGGAATGTTCCTGCTCGAGGACATTGGGCGGGTTATCGAGCGCTCGAGCGACGTCCGCTCCACCCTCAGCCAGATCGTCGGCTTGGTAGCGGATCGTCTCGACATGGAGGTGTGCTCTGTGTACGGCTTCGCCCCTGCCACCAACCGGCTGACGCTCCTCGCCACCAAGGGCCTCGATCCGGACTCCGTTGGCGTGGTGAGCATGGGCGTCGACGAAGGTTTGACCGGTCTCGTCATCGAGAAACGCGAGCCGGTGATGGCGATCGATGCGCTTGCTCACCCGCGGTACAAGTATTTCCCGGAGACCGGAGAGGAGCGGTACCACTCGTTCCTCGGCGTGCCGATTCTCGACAAGGGCGCGCCCCTCGGCGTGTTGATTGTGCAGACCTCGCGCCGGCGGCGCTTCGCCCGTGACGAGGTACGGCTGCTGCGGACCGTCACGGTCCCGATCGGCGGGCTGCTGGCCCAGCTCCGCTTGCTCCAGAGCCTTGAGAGCAAGGAGGAGGAGCGGCTTGGGTATCAGCGCCGCATGCTGGAAGCGGTGAAGCGGCTGCAGGCGTACGAACGGCAACGGGCGACGCCGGAGAGCCCGACCCAGGAAACCACGCTCCGCCTCACCGGATTACCAGCTGCCCCGGGTTTTGGCATCGGGCGTGCACACTTGCTTGCGTCCGAGGTGAGCTTTGCGAGCGTGCCGCCGCGCCGGCCGCGGTCGGCCAGACAGGAGCTGCTGCGGTTCCAACAGGCGGTGAAGCGGTCAGTGGAGGAGATGGAGCGCCTCTGGGAGCGCGCGCGCGCGTCCTTTCCCGAAATCGATGCCGCGGTGTTCGAGGCGCAGCGGCTGATGCTGATGGACGAGGAGTTCACCGCCACGGTGGGAACGGGCATCAGGGCCGGTGCCGGTGCCGAGGCGGCGCTGGAGCGGACGGTGAACGAAATGGTGGCTGGCTTCTCCCGCCTCTCCGAGCCGTACATGCAGGAGCGGGCGTTGGACATCAAGGACATCGGCCAGCGCGTCCTGAGGAATCTTCTCGGTGTTGCCGAGAGCCATCGTTCGTTCGGCAGCGGGGTCGTGCTGGTAGCCTCGGCCCTTTCCCTTTCGGACGTCATGTCGATCGAGCGCGAGAAAATCCAGGGGGTCGTCATCGCGACTGGTGGCGTCACCTCACACGCCGCCATTTTGGCCAAGTCGCTCGAGATTCCGACGGTCGTGGGCGTGGGTGATCTCGAAAGCACCATTCGCGAGGGTGACCACCTCATCGTGGATGGCAACGCCGGGACGGTCTACGTCAACCCGCGCCCAGAGGTGTGTCGGGAGTACGAGCGACTGCAGCGCGAGCATCGAGCGTTCAGCCAGGAGCTGGACAGCTTGCGGGATCTCCCGGCGGTGACGCGAGACGGTTGCCGCGTGCATCTCGGCGCAAACATCGGCCTGCTCGGCGATCTCGCGCTGGTGCGTCGCCACGGGGCAGACAGTATTGGCCTGTACCGGACCGAGCTCGCGTTTCTCAGCCACCGTGACTTTCTGACCGAGGAAGAGCAGATCGATCTGTACGGCAACGTCGTGCGGGACGCCGAGGGATTGACGGTGACGATCCGAACCCTCGATGTCGGTGCCGACAAGTATCCGAGCTATCTCCATGCACCGCAGGAAGCCAACCCGTTCCTCGGCTGGCGCTCGATCCGCATTTCGCTGGAGATGGAGGATGTCTTCAAGGTCCAGCTGCGCGCCATTCTGCGCGCCGGTGCGCTCGGCAGCGTTCGCATCCTGTTTCCCATGGTCACCAGCGTCGACGAGGTCCGCCGCATCAAGGACCTCCTGGCTGAAGTGGCGGAAGAGCTGCGACGTGAAGGGCTCGACTTCGACGCGAACATGCCGTTCGGGATTATGGTGGAAGTCCCCTCGGCGGTGCAGCTGGCCGATCGCCTGATCGAGGAGGTCGATTTCTTCAGCATCGGCACCAACGATCTCACCCAGTACATGTTGGCCGTCGACCGCGACAACCGGAAGGTCTCATCGCTCTACGAACCGTTGCACCCGGCCGTGCTCCGCGCCGTGGCGAGCACGACTCGCACCGCGAAGAAGGCGGGGAAGGGGGTGACCCTGTGCGGCGAAATGGCCGGCGATCCGGTGTGCAGCGTCGTCCTGATCGGAATGGGCCTGCGTGATCTCAGCATGAGCCCGTTCTTCATCCCCGTGATCAAGCGACTCATCCGCTCCATCGACATCACCGCTGCCGAGCGGCTGGCGAACGAGGTCCTGAGCCTCGGCACGGTGAAAGACGTCAAGGGGTGCGTGTTCGAGCACATGCGGGCGTTGGACGTCGTCGATCTGATGGAGATGTACCACTGAGTTGCCTGGGCAGGGCAACGTCTCTCCCTTTGGGGGACTGTCGATTTTCGCCGTTTCCTGTAGCCGCACCCTTCAGGGGGCTAAAGCCTGCGGCTACAGAGAATCGACAATCCCTTGGGCCGTGAAGGGAGCCGGGCGCTGGAGGGTTCGCGGCCGCATGACTGCCGTCCGGCTCGCGCGGACATGTACGTCAGCGACCGCGTTCACGGCTGATGGCCGCCTCTCCCCCGGCGTGTCGGCGGGCACTCTCCCGCGCTGGACAAGCAGAAGTCCGTTGGCATAGTAAGAGCAAAGTCGGCGAGGAGAGAACCCATGCGCGCGATACGATGGATCGTGGTGGTGGGACTGCTGCTGGCCTCCACCAGCGGACTGTCCGCCAAGGAACTGAGTCCAGAGGAGACCGTCACCAGCTACCTGAACGCCCTGAAATCCCAGAACTTCAAGGAGGCATATCGATACGTCTCGAAATCGATGGCCAACAACAAGAGCGAAGAAGAGTGGGCGAAAGAGCAGCAGTGGGTGATGCAGATGACCGAGGCCAAGATCTTCGAGTTCAAGGTGTACCCGGCCAAGCTCGAAGGCGACAAGGCCTACGTCCCCAACGTGCTCAGTTCCCAGGACAAGTACCTCAACCAGCTCGGTGTCGAAGAGCAGGAGCTGTACACGCTTGTGCGCGAGGACGGGCGGTGGAAGATCGCCCAGCAGGAGATCGTCGAACGTCAAGACATCGACAAGTGGTTTCCGAAAGCGCCGTCCGGTCCACCGCAGGCCGGCCGTGACGAAGGAATGAATCTGGGGGATAAAGGGACGAGCGGGCGGTGACGGACGGGTCGCTTCGTCCTCCCTCCCTCCGTCGCCTCGTCTGTTGGGAAAGACTACGAATCGCGACAATCACGCTGGTGCGGCAGCGCCTTGACAGGCCGCGGCGCACCTAGGTAGGAGCTGCACTCGATGCTTTCACCCGCGCCGGCGGCGGGTGGAAGCGAATCTCGTCTCGCCGGAGCAACCCGAACAGGAGGGGAATGCATGCATCGTGTTCGACTCGCAAGTTGGTGTTCTGCGGCGTTCCTGTTCGCCGTGCTGGGCTGCCACCGGCACACGGAGGATGCGCCACTGGCGGAGCGCAAGATCGGCTTCGCCGACAAGTTCTACGACGTGCAGGCGATCGATGCGACCCGTGCCGTCGTGGTGGGCTACAGCGGCAAGATCCTGATGACGGAAGATGGCGGCCAGACCTGGCAGCAGAGCAAGAGCGGCACCCGCCGGGCCTTGTACAGCGTGAAGTTCGTCAACGGTACGCACGGATGGGCCTGCGGGCAGGACGGCGTGCTGATCCACACCAGTGATGGGGGCAAGACCTGGTCGAAGCAGAAGAGCGGGACCCCGCTCCCCATGTTCGCCGTCGACTTCGTCAATGAGCGCGAGGGCTGGGTAGTGGGCGACCAGGCGACGTATCTCCACACCGAGGACGGCGGGCAGACCTGGAGCCTGGCGAAGTTCAAGATGAGCGAGGACTTCTCGGGCGAGGAAGCGCTCGTGGCCGCCGATCCCGTCCTCTACGACGTCCAGTTTGTGAATCGGGAGACGGGTTGGGTCGCCGGCGAGTTCGGCCACATCTATCACACCCCTGATGGCGGGAAGACGTGGGTGGAGCAACAGGAATCGCTGCTGCAAACCGCGGCTACGGGCAGCGGCGCTGGCACCCGCGCGGTCACCCGGGCAATCGACATCCCGACGTTTTTCGGAGTCCATTTTGATGACCCCATGAATGGCTTGGTGGCGGGGATCGACGGAACAGTGGCGCGTACCCGCGACGGCGGCCAGCACTGGAAGTTCGAGGAGTTCGAGCTCGATCTGCCGCTGATCGATCCGTTGTTCGAACCGTTCCAGCTTCCCAACACCCCGGCGTGGGCCCTGGGCGCCGCGGGTGAAGTGGTTCGCCAGAACGAACCGGGGGCGGCGTGGAAGCGGGCGTCGCTGGGAATGGACATCTTGACCTGGCTTCGCGGGATCGACTTCTCCGACCCGAAGAACGGATGGATCGTTGGCGGGAGAGGGATGATTCTGCGCACGACCGATGGCGGCAAGACCTGGTTGCCGTCGCTCGGGTAGGCTCTGGTAGGAAGAGGGAAGGGGAACACCATGGCCATCAACTACGAGGTGCCCGAAGATAAGCGACTGCTGTATTGGCTCGGCGACAAGCTGATCGAATACCGCCATCCGGTTTCGATCGTCGTCATCATCGTCACCGCCATGATGGCATACTTCAGCTTTCAGTTGCGGCTGGTGACCAGCTTCGGCGATCTCCTGCCGCAATCGCACGCGTACATCCAGATCCACAACCGTTTTTCCGGGACGTTCGGCGGGGCCAACAACATCGTCGTCATGCTCGAGGTGAAAGAGGGCGACGTCTTCAATGTCCAGACGCTGAACAAGATCTGGGGGATGACCGAGGGGTTGGACAAGGTTTACGGCGTCAACCACAACCAGATCGATTCCATTGCCCACCGCACGGTCCGGTACCTCAAAGTCGCTTCCGGCGGCACCATGCGTGCCACGCCGGTCATGCTGCAGCCGGTGAAGAAGGAGGAGGAGGCGGCGGCCATCAAGCGCATCGTGCACAACGCCGAGAACATCTACGGCTTGCTGGTGTCGCTCGATGACAAGGCCGCGATCATCCGCGCCAACTTCATCGAGGGGCGGCTGGATTATCGCCGCATCTTCGAGGAGGTGAACGAAAAGGTCGTCAAGCCTTTCGAAGACGAGAACACCAAGGTCTACGTCGCGGGCGAGCCCCGCCTGTACGGTTGGGTCTACCATTACGCCGGCGATGTGTTCTGGATCCTGGTCGTTACCTACTGTCTCGAGTGGGTGCTCCGCTGGATGTACTTTCACGACTGGCGGGGCTCCCTCCGTCCAACCATCACCGGCCTCATCGCCGCCTTCTGGGGGTTGGGGTTCATCCACGTCATCGGCCTGGCGCTGGATCCCCTGATGCTGGTGATGCCGTTCCTCATCACGGCGCGCGCGGTCAGCCACGCGATCCAGATGCACGATCGATATTACGAAGAGTTCGAGAAGTGTGGCTGGAACAAGCGACGGGCGATCGTGGCGGCGTTCGCGGAACTCTTTGTGCCGACCCTCTCGGGTATCTCGACGGACGCCTTCGCGGTCCTGGTGATCCTGCTGGTTCCCGTGGTGATGCTGCAGAAGCTGGCGATCACCGCCTCGTGGTGGATTCTGGCGATCACCATTTCGGAGATGTTGCTGAACCCGATCGTCTATTTCTACCTCAAGCCGCCTGAGCCGGAATTGGTGGTCTTGCGCGAGCGGGGCATTTTCCGGAAAGGGATCAACTGGTTCACGGCCAGACTGCTCTCGCGGACCGGCCGGATCACCACCGTGGCTGTATGGCTCGGCGCCGGGCTGATCGGGCTGTACTTCATGCGTGGGCTGACCATCGGCGATCCGACCTCGGCTTCCCCGCTGTTATGGACCGACTCGCCGTACAATGTCTCGCACCAACGCGCCCAAGACAAGTTCGGTGGCGTAGAGCCGCTCATCGTCGTCGCCGAAGGCTACGACCGCGACGCCATGAAAGACCCCGACATGCTCCGTAAGATGGAGGCGTTCCAGCGCCACCTCGAGCGTGATCCCGGCGTTGGCTACAGCTTTTCACTTGCCGACATCATCCGTGCGGTGAACATGGTCTTCCACGAGTTGGAGCCGAAGTGGGGGGTCATCCCGAGCAGTTGGGTCGACGTCGGCGGCCTGTTCTTCATCTACTTCTCGGGCTCGCCGCCAACCGAGACGGCGAAGTACGTGACGGCGGACTACCGTACGGCGCACGTGACCTTCTACTGCAAGGACCACCGCGGGGAGAACATCCGCCGCATCATGCAGCGAGCCAAGGACTTCATCTTTCAGGAACAGCTCGCGGACCTGGGGTTCACGGTCGCCCAGCAGGACGGGAAAGTCGTGATCACCGAGGTTGCGTCCGAACCCAACTGGGAGACTGCGGGCCCCTCCTGGATCGTCAGTGCACAGGCGACCGGCCAGACCCCATTCAAAGTCGGCGACGCCATTACCAAGATCGGCAAGGTCAAGGTCGAGAAAGTGGAGGATCTGGAGGCGGCGATCACGAAAGAAGCCGCCAACAAGACGCTCATCGATTTTCATCTCCTCCGTGACGGGAGCGTGACCGAGACGACGGTCGGCGTGCCCTGGAAAGCGATGTTCAAGCTCGCCGGCGGCCTCATCGGTGTGCTCGCCGCAGCCAACGAGGAGTTGGTGCGCAACGACGCCCTCATGAACTTCCTCGGCTTCTTCACGATGTGGATGATCATGCTGTTCACCTACCGGTCGTTCGCCGCCGGATTCTACCTGCTCGCCCCGCTGTTCCTGTCGAACATCCTGGTCAACGCCTACATGGCGATCAACGACATCGGGGTGAACATCCATACGCTGCCGTTGGTCACGGTCGGCTTGGGCTTCGGCATCGACTACGGCCTGTACATCGTCAGCCGGGTCATCGAAGAGATCCGCGTCCGCGGCGACCTGTTGGACTCGGTCCGCGAGGCGCTGGTCACCTCCGGGAAGGCGGTGACGTTCACCGCGGTGACCATGATCATCAGTACGGCCTTCTGGATTTCCTCCCATATTCGCTTCAACGCGGAGATGGGGCTCCTCCTCGCCATTTGGATGGGTGTCAGCTACGTCGGGTCGCAGACGCTGCTTCCCGTGCTGATTCTGATGTTCCGGCCGAGGTTCATTATGAAGGAATCAAGATATGCGGCCGCGCGAACGCGCGTGGCTGCGGAGAGCACGACGAGGTGATCATGGAACTTGGGTTGTGGAGCTCAGTGGCAATCGTTCTCGGCTTCAGCTTCTTGGTGGTATTCGTCGATGAATGGATCGTGAAGCCGATGCGGCACAAGCGCTGGGAGAAGAAAGCCGCTTCGGGGGACAAGGAATTCCTCCACCTCCTGGATATCGCCCGGAACGCCAAAGTGGTCGACGAGTAGTGCCGGCGCGGCTGGGCAAGACGGCCGGCGACGGCGCGAAAACGGCGTCGGGGGGTGTGCGGTGCGACGCGGTGATGCGGCGGACGGAGGACCGCGGCTTCGGTGGTGAATGATCGTCGTCCGGATCTTCCGAGTCGGCGTGATCGCGCTGGCGCTGTCGTCGCTGTTCGCATGGTCGCAGCGGACAACGCTTGAGCGATCGGGGGAGTCCGTCCCCGGACTGTGGTGGGCGGTGGGCGTGCTGTCGTTGCTCTTCCTCGTCAGCGCGTTCGCAACCGAACGCACGAGCCGGTTCGAATCGGCGCTGCAGAAGGATCTGCTCTGGGGCCTCGGGACGGGAGGGATCCTCGCCCTGCTGAACCACCTGTCGGGCTGATCGGTGATCGGGACGCGGGCCGCAGGCCCCGGGTCTGACAGGCCCCCCTGCGCGCGCCGCGCACATCTCGCGTCGCCGGATCTTCTGTAGTCGCAGGCTTCAGCGCACCTGCAGGGTGATCCGTGTCCATGTCGCGTTGACGATCACCTGGTCGGGCAAGCTCCGAGCAACCGCCGGGAGCTGACGGCGACGGTGAGTGCGCCGAAGGTCGCTCTCAACAACCTCCCGATCGGCAAGGATCTCGAAGTGTGCACCTACGGTTCACTGCCAATTCCGGCGCCCGCGGGTGGACTGACGGTGACGATCGCCGTGGCCGACCCACTGTTGGCGAAGGTGAGTTCTGATCGTGGCGTGGCCGGTTCCGCGAACGTCAATGTAGCCGTCCCGGCAGGTAGCTCGGCAACGCCGACGTTCTGTCTGCAGGCGCTGGCGGGGAGCGGCACGGTGGCGTACACCGCGGATGCTCCTGACTACGATCAGGCCACGGCGACCGTGTCGATGTTCCCCTCGGGCTTCATCATCTGCCGCTCGGTGAGCGGGACAAGTTGCAGTGGATTTGGCGGCAGCTTCTCGACGAGACTGACGGATGCGGACACGACCTTGAAGATCGCTCCTGCCAGGCTCGATCCGGTCTATCTCAATCTCGCTGAAATACAGATGGTCCGACCGGGCGTGACGAGTGGGAGCGTAGCGGTGGACAGTACGAATCCCTCGGTCGGCATGACCACCCTATCGCCAGTCACCTTCAGCGGCGGCGACGTTCCGAACGAGCGCACGTCGTCGTTCCATCCCCTCGCAGCTGGCACCACGGTCATCCAGGCCACTGCCGCCGGGTTCTCCACGGCAAGTAATAACAACAATATCAACGTGACCGTCACCCCGTAGTGCGGGGTGACGCGACAGGACTGGGCGGTGAGCAGAGGCGTGATTGCAGAGCGAAGGAGGAGAGAATGGAGCCCGGGACGCGCAGGGCGGAATCATAGCGGAATCATATAGACGGCCGCAGTGAGCTGCGGTCGCGGGAGGATGACCACAACGACGTTGAGGCCGCACGGGCACGTTGAGCAACCTTACGCGGGCCTCCTCGTTTCTGGAGCAGGCGGTCTTTTCCCCACTTCCTGATCCAGGCGATTGCCCGTAAAGCAGCCTCGGGCGCGCTCCCCTGACCAGGGAAGGAGACGGGCGGTCGCCCGGAAGGTGGAAGGTGTGGTCGCCGATCTGGTCCGGATGCCGGCTTCCTTGCCACACCGCCGGAGCATCCGCCACACCTGGGACTGCCCCATGCGGTGCTTGGTCAGCGGTCGGATGGGTAGCCTGGCCGGCTCACCGTCCGAACTTGTAGTCGAGGGCGTCGCTGAGACCGTCACGGACCGCCCCGGCGGCGCGTTTACCTGCGGTGCTTTCGGTACGTTGTCGTGGTTCGGCGCAGGATAGCCACGACGTCGACATGGCGACGCTCGCGGAAGACGTCGAAGAGGATGCGGTAGTCGCCGACTCGGCGGCGGTAAGCGGCCTCGGCGTTCTTGAGGTGTACGACGTCGCCCGTAAACGGATCAGCGCGCATGCTCTCGATGGCAGCGTCGATGCGGGTGAAGTCGCTGGCGGGCAGCTTATCGAGCTGCCTTTGCGCGCTTTTGGCGAGGCTGACGCTCCAGGCGGGCGGCGCGCTTGGCACGGTACTGCTCATAGGGGATCGTTTCACCGGCCGCCGCTTCGGCGCGGCCGCGTTTGATGGCGCGGAGTTCCGCGGCCGTGGCCGTGGCTTCCGGGATGGGCTTGTCGGTGAGCTGCTTTGGCCGAATGACGATGGCGCCGCGTTCGGCGGTGATCTCGACAAAGTCGCCCAGGGCCAAGCCGATAGCGTCGCGCACGGCTTTGGGGATGCACACCTGGTGATTGCCGGTGAAACGGGCAATTGCGGTCGGATTAGACATGGCAACAGAGTACCGTACAACGATTGTAGCCGTCAATCGTGCCAGGTAAGGAAACGGAGTCTCTCAAATCACAATCCGCTCGATCGCGCCTGGGAGCACGGCTGGTTGATTACCACCCGCGCATTGCCTAGCATCGGCGGTAACGAAGCAACCGCACGGGCCGCGCCCCCGGCGGGCCGCGTCTTTCGGCGGACACGAGGCGCGAGCCGCCCGACGCCGGAGAGAGGCTTCCTGCGGTGCAGCGAGGCCGACGCGGGAGCGGGCGGCGACGTGGTAGGTTCAACGTGATCGAGGTCGAGCACCTCACGAAAGAATTTGGTCGTATCCGGGCGGTGGACGATGTGTCGTTTCGCGTCCCACCGGGGGAGATCGTCGGCCTGCTCGGCCCGAACGGGTCGGGCAAGACGACGATCATGCGCGTCCTGACCGGGTTTTTCCCGCCGACGTCCGGACACGCCTCTGTCGCGGGCATCGCGGTGACCAGCGACAGCGTGGCCGCTCGCGCCAAGATTGGCTACTTGCCGGAGAACGTCGTCCTCTACCCGGACATGCGGGTGGAGCAGTTCCTCGAGTTCTGCGCCGACGTGCGGCGGATGCGCGGGCCGCGGCGCCGCGCGGCGCTGGCGGCGGTGCTGCACGATTGCGGCGTGGCGCAGGTCCGTGACCGCCTGATCGGAAAGCTGTCGCGGGGGTACCGCCAGCGCGTCGGACTGGCGCAGGCGCTCTTGCACGAGCCCGAGGTCCTGGTCCTCGACGAGCCGACCGTGGGGCTCGATCCACGCCAGATCGTCGAGATCCGGAGTCTCATCCGCTCGCTGCGCGGGCGCACCACCGTCCTCCTCAGTACGCACATCCTTCCCGAGGTTTCCACCACCTGCGATCGCGTGGTGATCATCGATCGCGGACGGGTGGTGGCGGAGGATTCCGCCGCGGCGCTCGCCCGCGGCGCCCAGGGCGGCGAGCGCACCCTGGTCCGTGTCGA
>Ga0316626_10001211_pt1 | contig 11271 bp, 6 predicted proteins | sample OWC_Aug_T1_C1_D5_FD_207656 | JGI IMG/M metagenome (GOLD analysis project Ga0316626, IMG submission 207656) | Wetland soil microbial communities from Old Woman Creek delta, Ohio, United States - OWC_Aug_T1_C1_D5_A | ecosystem: Environmental > Terrestrial > Soil > Wetlands | place: USA: Ohio...
GAAAGGTTCGAGGGTTCGAGGGTTCGAGGGTTCGAGGGGGCTGGCAGGAGGGGCACCGACATCCGCACCGCGGAAGCGCAGGCGCATCGCCAGCACCGTCAGTGAGAGAATGATGGCAAAGAGCACAAAGGCAATCGCCGCCGCATGCCCCATGTTCCACCAACGGAACCCCTCCTGGTACATCAGCAGCACGATGCTGAGGGTGCTGTGGGATGGTCCGCCATTGGTCATCACGTACGGCTCGGCGAAGAGTTGGAAGTAGCCGATCACGGTCATGAGCGCGACGAAGGCCAGCGTCGGCGCCAGCATGGGCAACGTGACGTGGCGGAACTGCTGCCCCCGGCTGGCGCCGTCGATGCTCGCCGCCTCATAGAGGCGATCCGGGATGTTCTGCAGGCCGGCGATGAAAATGATCATGTTGAACCCGAAGTTCTTCCAGATCGCCATGAGCATGATGGCCGGCATCGCCCAGCGCGGATCGCCCAGCCAGTCGATCGGACCGATCCCCACGCAGGAGAGGCCGTAGTTCAACAGGCCAAAGCGCGGGTGGTACACATAGCGCCACACCACCGCGATCGCGACCAGCGTGGTGACCACGGGCAGAAAGAAGATCGTGCGGAACACGCTCTTGAAGCGGACGAGTCGAGCCGTGATCAGCAACGCCGATCCGAGCGATACGGCGATCGAGAGTGGGCCGGCGACGAGCACGAAATAGCATGTGTTCCGGAGGGCAACCCAGAATAACGGCTCCCGGAAGAGGCGCCCGTAGTTCTCGGGTCCCACCCAGCGCAGATTCTGCCGGCTCGCGAGCGCGTAGATGTCGAAATCGGTGAGGCTCAAAATCAGCGAGGCCGCAACGGGCAGGAAGAAAAACGCCGCGATCACCGAGAGCGCGGGCCCCATGAACCACCAGGCGGGGCTCACCTTCTGAAATGGGGAATGGGGCGGGCGCGGTCCGCACGCAGTTCCCGTCGGCAGGCGGCAGAACGTTCCCGTCGATTCAACCCGGCTCATTCAACAGTCACCGCTGAGAACTCATGATTCGCGGGCGGCGCGACGGAGCAACCAGCGCCGCTTCTCCAGCAGCGAGTCGACGTCCCCATCCAGCGCCGTCAGCGCCTCATCGACGGTCATGCGGCCACGGATCGCCGCTTCGGCGTACTGGCTGACCTTGCTCGCGATGCGCTCCCATTCGGGGATCTTCGGTGTCGCGCGGACGTGCTGCAACTGCACCCAGAAGGCTTGGGCGTAGCGATTGCCGACGAGGGCGCGACTCGTCCACGCGGTCTTGCGGGAAGGCAGGTCGCCAGTGAGAAGGTAGAACTCTCCCTGCTGGGCCGGTTCGGACAGGTACTCGATCAACTTCCACGCGGCGTCTTTGTGCCCGGAACTCCGGAAGATGGCCAGGCTGGCCCCGCCTGCGGTCGACACGCCGGGTGGGTCTCCGTCGGGACTCGGCATGGGTGCGGTCGACCATTTGTCGGCCACGCTTGGTGGCAAGCGCCGGCTGAACTCGCCGATGTTCCACGGACCGCTGACGTAGATGGAGAAGTACCCGCTGGCAAAATCCTGGTAGAGGTTCGCCACCTGGGCTTCGCCGGTGGGCGGAGCGAGACCGCGCTGGAACAAGTCGAGATAGAACGCGAACGCCTCGCGAAACTGCGGACTGCGAAAGTTACCGTACTGATCGCCGTCGCGCAGCAGGCTCGCACCGCGTTGCAGGGCCAGGATCACCGGCATCTGCCACTCGGTCATCGGCAGCAGGACGGCGAAGTTACGGTGGCCAACGTGCTCGCGGATGCGGGCCATCGCCTCGAGCCAGGAGTTCCAGGTGGTCGGCGGTCGTGGATAGCCGACCTGCGCCAGAACGTCGGTGCGATAAAAAATCAGGCGCGTGTCGACGTACCACGGGACGCCATAGGTAGAACCATCGATCACGTTGGTGTCGAGGATGCCGGGGAAGTAATCGTCTGCCGTCACCACCGCGGAGCGCCCGATCCGCTCCTCCAGCGGTTCAATCGCGCCGAGCGCGACGAACTCGGGTATCCACGTGTTTCCCGCCTGGAACACGTCGGGCATGACGTCACCAACGAACGCGGTCAGGAGCTTCTCGTGTGCCGCGCTCCACGGGATTTGCTGCACGCGGACGCGAACCCCCGGGTTGCGGCGCTCGAACTCCGGGACCAATCGTTGGACGATCTCTCCCTCGCGACCCATCGCCCAGAACTCGAGCACAACCGGCGCGCCCGAGTCGGCGCGGCACCCGAGGACGAGGAGCAGCCACAACAGCCCCACACGGGAAATGGGTTTGTGGCGGACGCAGCGACTGACCCTCAGGATCTCGTACTTCATCGTTCTTTGGCGCTGCCGGCAGCAGGCCCTCGGAGTCTTATCTTTTCGGCGATTTCGCAGCCAATGACCCCAAAACCACCCGCCGGTGCTCCCCGTGGGCTTGACCCGGCCGAACCCCTGTAACACAACATGGGGGTGCGTGCGCTGAAGAAAGGGATTCCATGCCTTACCAATGTCCGAAATCCGACGCTTGCCGCCTGCCAAGACCGCTTTTTGCCGCCCGGAACGCGGCGGCGCTACGCGGTGCCGCCTTGCTGTTCGTGGTGGCGTGGGGGATCGATGCCCGCCGCGCGGCGGCATTCGATCTCAGTGACGTGTCAGCCAAGGCCCAGAAGCTCGCCGAGGAGTCCTTCCGTGACCCGAAAGGGCAGGTGCCCGAGTGGCTGACGGAGATCACGTACGATCAGTGGCGTGACGTGCGCTTTCGCCCCGAAAATGCCCTGTGGCGTGACCGCCACGTGCCGTTCCAGGTCCAGTTCTTCCACCCCGGATTGTACTACGACCGTACGGTCGCAGTGAACGTCGTCGACGGCAAGAAGGTTGGCCCGCTTCAGTTCTCGCCCAGCCAGTTCGATTACGGCCGCACCGACTTCGCCAGCAAGGTACCACAGAACTTGGGCTACGCCGGCTTCCGCATCCACACCCCGATCAAGACGCCGAACTATTTCGACGAGGTCATCGTCTTTCTCGGCGCCAGCTACTTCCGCGCCCTGGGCAAGCAGCAGGTGTTCGGGATCTCGGCCCGCGGCATCGCAATCGACACCGCTCTCCCCACCGGAGAAGAGTTCCCCTACTTCAAGGAGTTCTGGCTCGTCACCCCCGCACCGGGAGCGAAGGACCTCACGATGTACGCCATGCTCGACAGTCCGAGCCTCACCGGCGCTTACCGCTTCGTGATCAAGCCGGGCGAGCAGACGGCGGTCGAAATCGATGCCCGCTTGTTTCTCCGCCGGGAGGTGCAGCGGCTCGGGGTCGCGCCGCTCACCAGCATGTTCTTCCACGGTGAGAACACCCTTCGGCCGTTCGAGGACTTCCGCCCTGAGGTCCACGATTCCGACGGGTTGCTGCTCAACTTCGCCAGCGGGGAGTGGCTCTGGCGCCCGATCGACAACCCGCGCACACTGAATGTGAGCGGGTTGCGCATACCTGATCCAAAGGGTTTCGGACTGCTGCAGCGCGATCGCGACTTTGATCACTACCAGGACCTCGAGACCCACGCCGAAATGCGGCCGAGCGTCTGGATCGCCCCGCGGGGCAACTGGGGCGAGGGCCGGATGGAGCTGGTGGAAATCCCCACGAAGTCGGATACCAACGACAACGTCGTCGTCTTCTGGACTCCAGAGAAGCAGCCAAAGCCGGGCGAGGCGGTTGCCTACGCGTACACGATGTACTGGTACGGCGATGATCAGACCCGACCTCCGGGTGGCCGCGTCATCGCCACGCGCCGGGACCGCGGAACCGCGGAAAATGCGCACCGATTCGTCGTCGACTTCGCCAGCAAGAAGCTCGACGCCCTGCCCCCCGAAACCGTGCTCCGGGGCGTGATCACGATCGCGTCGGGAGAAGGCTCGGCCGAATTGCTCGATCAGCAGGTCGCCAAGAGTCCAGCGACGGGCGGCTGGCGGCTCACGTTTCAGGTGCGGCCCAAAGGAAAGGACCCCGTCGAGCTGCGCGCCTTCCTCGACAAGGGCGGCGACACGCTGACGGAAACGTGGTCGTATGTGATCCTGCCCTGAGCACATCGGCGTCCAGGACCGCCACCTCGGAATCATCTGGGAATCATCAGCCCCGACCGTCACACCACTCTGCAAAGCCGACGGCACAGCGAGGGCGCCATCGGAGCCCCACTCACCTGCCGATGCCAAGATTGCAGATGAATTACTGGAACAATTCTTGCCACAATAGAGTCACGTGGATCCCGCCTCTCGATCATTCCAGCCTCCGCGTCAACGACTTACGATGCTCACCCGCTATTTGCTCATGCTCGCGACCGTGCTGGGATTGGCCTGGTGTAGGGCGGATTCGCTCCACGCCGCCGGCATACCGGATCCAGAAGCGGCGTTGAAAGAAGTGGTCCAGTTCTTCCTCGGGTGCCCATCTTGGGGCGCCGCGGCCAAGACGAACATCTGTCCGATGGACGATCAAGCGGCGCCGGCACCCGAGCCAACGGAGGAACGGGCCGCGACCCCGAAGAAAGAAGCGTGGGAGCGCGCCCTCGGCGGCCAAGAGGCCGCGCGGGCGCACGTGAGAGCTCGGCTGGCCGGCTGGCCACAGCGCTTGCTGGTGGAGAAAGGAACGCTGCCGCAGGCGAACGCCGAGTTTGCGTGGCGGGTGGCGGCCGACACCTGGCGCGGACTCGACGCCTTCACCGACCGTGAGAACGGGTTACCGATCGATAACGTCCGCTTGGCGACGAGCGCTCGCGACCAGTCGGATCCGCGCGTTGGCGATTACACCAGCGGGACGAACATCGGTCTCTTTCTGACGGCGGTCGTTGCGGCACGCGAACTCCACATCCTCGACGATGCGGCTGCGGTCGAGAGGATCCGCCGCGTGCTCGGCACCCTGGAACACCTCGAGATGTATCGGGGTTTCCTGTTCAACTACTACGACACCACGTCGCTGGAACCCACGAGCCACTTCATCTCTTTCATCGACTCGTCATGGTTGGCTGCCGGGCTCATGGTGGCGCGGATGGCGTTTCCCGAACTGGCCGAGCCATGCACCAAGCTGCTCGATCAGATGGACTTCAGTTTCTTCTACGATCCGATCACGCGGCAGGTCTCGCATGGGTACTACACGAACCCCGGGAAACCGTCGCTCTATCATTATGGGACCTTCTACACGGAGGCACGGCTGGGGAGCCTCATCGCGATCGGCAAGGGCGAGATCCCGGAGCGCCACTGGTTTGAGATGGTGCGAACCTTTCCCGGGGAGTGTGCTGGGCAGAGCCGGACCCCGCAGGCGATCAAGCTGAAGACGGTCCGCGGCCACACATTCTCGGCGGGATACTACGAGTGGAATGGCGTGCAGTACGTTCCGTCGTGGGGCGGGAGCATGTTCGAAGCGCTCATGCCGACCTTGGTGCTCGACGAGATCGAGTACGCGCCCAAGAGCTTGGGAATCAACGATCGGATCCACGCCGAGGTGCAGGATCGCTACGCCGTGGACGACCGCGGATACCGTGTCTGGGGCATCTCGCCGTGCTCGTCGCCGGCGACAGGGTTGTACGCCGAGTACGGCATCCACGTGCTCGGATCGCGCGGGTACGTCGTCGGACCGGTGACCCCGCATGCCGCCGCGCTCGCGCTCAGCGTGAGGCCCGAGGCGGGGATCGCCAATCTGCGCGCGCTGGCCGATCTCTACGACGTCTACGGCGACTATGGTTTCTACGACGCCGTGGATCCACGCTCCGGCGAGGTGGCATACGCCTACCTCGCGCTCGATCAGTCCATGCTGTTCATCGCCCTGGCCAATCACCTCACCAACGGGCAGGTCCAGAAGCGCTTTGCGTCCGACCCCATCGTCCAGAAGGTGCTGCCAATGATCGGCGAGGAAGATTTCTTCAACTGAGCCCGGCGGTCTCGGTTGCGCGCGCGCCGAAGTCGACGTCCTCTCGCGCCCCCATTTCGTTCCTCTCCCTCAGGGCCCTCAGGGAGAGGCCAGGTGAGGGGATGAGACAACCACGGAACGTCACCGTATTAAGACACAGTGCTCAGCGACTCAGGACGAAGATCGCAACATCCGCCTCGAGATTCGGATCCACGGTGATCCAGCGGCGCGTCTCGCTATTGAGATAGAGCTTGCGATGCGTGTGGATTCCCTTCTGCGCGCAAAAGTCTTCGACGTCGGCGATCGATGGAAACCGCCGGTTGGGCGAGTTGTACCACTCGAAGTGGTAGGCCCCTTCGGCTCTGGGGGAACGGCCCTCCTCGTAGAGCATCTTGCGAAGGGGACGATACGCGAAGTTGGGGAAACTGACGATGCACGATCGGCCGACACGGAGCATCTCGTCGACGACGCCTTCGGTGTTGCCGACCGACTGCAACGTCTGCGAGAGCACCACCACATCGAACTGCTGGTCGGTGAACAACGGGAGGCCTTTCTCGATGTCGCACTGCACGACGTCGAGCCCCTGCGCGACACAGGCCAGCAGCGCGTCTTCGTCGAGATCGACGCCGACGAGACGCGTGTGGCCACGGTCCCGCAGGCGCGACAGGAGACCGCCCGTGCCACACCCAAGATCCAAGACGCTCGCTCCCGCGGGGATCAGCTCCAGGATACGGTCATAGTCGAGCCGGCGGCCGTGAAAAATGCTGGTCGGCGTGCCGGCAGGCTCCTCCGCCGACACACCGACATGGGCCGCACCCGTGACGTGTCCGTCGACGTGGGCGATGAACTCGCGGATGAGCCCACCGTAGATCGACAGCTTCTCCTCGAGGAGAAACGCGTCATGCCCACCCGATGCGGTGACGTTGCAGTAGGTCACCGGATGATTCGCCGCGATCAGCGCGTCGACGATCTGCCGGCTCTGCTCGGGGGGAAAGAGCCAGTCGCTCGAAAAGCTGATGACGAGCCACCGGCACTGGCTGCAGGCGAACGCCGATCGCAGCTGTTCGCGCGTATCACCGAGGTCGAACAGATCCATCGCCATCGACAGGGTCACGTAGCTGTTGGGGTCGAAGCGCTCGACGAACTTGTGCCCTTGGTAGGCGAGGTATGAACCGACGGCGAACTTGTTCTCGAATTCGGTGACGACCTTGCTGGGCTGCATGCGGCGAAAGCCAAACTTCGCCCGCATCGCCTCGCGCGAGAGATAGGTGATGTGCGCCAGCATGCGCGCGAGCGCCAAGCCGACAGCCGGGCCTGCGCCGTGCCCGTAGTATTGTCCGCCGCGGTAGCCGGGGTCATGCATGATCGCATTGCGCCCGACCACGTCGAACGCCAGGGCTTGACTCGTGAGCCGCGGCGATGTGGCCAGCGCCACCGCGCCGCGCACGCGCTCTGGATGACGCATCGCCCAGGTGAGCACCTGGTGGCCCCCCAGGGAGCCGCCGATGACGGCTCGCAGCGCCCCGATGTCCAGGTGATCAATGAGCCGACGCTGCACGGCGACCATGTCGCCGACCGTGATCGCGGGGAAATCGGCTCCGTACGGGTCGCCGGTCCGTGGGTTGGTGCTGTTTGGGCCGGTGGTGCCGCGGCAGCCCCCGAGGACGTTGGAACAGATGACGAAGTAGCGATCGGTGTCGATCGCCTTGCCGGGCCCGACGAGGAGGTCCCACCAGCCCGGGTCGTCATCGGCATCGTGGCGCGCCACGTGCGAGTCGCCGCTGATCGCGTGGCACACCAGCACCGCGTTGTCTCGGTCCTCGCTGAGCTGGCCGTACGTCTCGTACGTGACGGTCACCGAGGGCAGTTGCCCGCCCAGTTCCAGCGGCAGGCGTTCCGTAAAACTCACCTGCTGCGCATGCCGCAGCGGCGTGGCGGTGCGCAGCCGGTCACTGCTCTCAAAGAGGGCGTCCCGCATCACCCTGCACGCTGCGAAGCCCTCAGCGCCTGGTCGACGTCAGCGACGATGTCAGCGACATCCTCGATGCCCACTGAAATCCGCACGTACTCCGGGCTGACCCCGGTCTCGCGCTGCTCGGCCTCGGTCAGCTGCGAGTGGGTCGTCGACGCGGGATGGATCACCAGCGTCTTGGCGTCACCGATGTTCGCCAAGTGGCTGGCGAGCTTCACGCTGTTGATGAACTTGATGCCGGCTGCGCGCCCACCCTTGATGCCGAAGCCGACGATAGCGCCCTTGCCGAGGGGGAGATAGCGCTGGGCACTCTCATAGTCCGGATGATTCGGCAGGCCCGGGTAGTTCACCCACTCGACCGCGGGGTGCTTCTGCAGGAACTCGGCAACCCGTTGGGCGTTGGCACAATGTCGCTCGATGCGCAGGTGCAGCGTCTCGAGGCCCAGCAAGAACAAGAACGCGGCGAATGGGCTCATGCAGGCGCCCGTGTCGCGCAGCCAGTGCGTGCGGATGTGCAAGATGTAGGCGATGTTCCCGATCGGCCGCAGCGCTTCCTCGAACACGAGGCCGTGGTACGCCGGATCTGGGGCGCAGAACTCCGGCCACTTGTCCGGATTCTTGGCCCACGGAAATTTCCCGCTATCGACGATCACGCCACCGATGTGCACGCCGTGCCCGCCGATGAACTTGGTGGTCGAGTAGATCACGATGTCGATCCCGTGCTCGATCGGCCGCAGCAGCAGCGGCGTGACCGTGTTGTCGCACAGCACCGGGAGGTCCAGGGCATGGGAGATGTCGGCGATGCGCTTGAAGTCGGGCACGTCGTTCTTCGGGTTGCCAAGGCTTTCGAGGTAGACGGCGCGCGTCTTGTCGTCGACCAGTTCTTTGATCTTCTCCGGGTGATGCGGATCGAAGAAGCGCACCTCGATGCCGAGCTTCGGCAGAGTCTGCGTGAACAGGGTCCAGGTCCCGCCGTACAGGCTCGTGGCGGAGACGAAGTTCTGGCCGCTGTGAACGATCGTCAGCAAGGCGGCGGTGATGGCTGCTTGTCCGGAGGCGAACGCCAGCCCCGCGGCGCCGCCGTCGAGCGCAGCCAGCCGCTTTTCGAGCACGTCGTTGGTGGGGTTCATCAACCGCGAGTAGATGTTGCCGAACTCCTTCAAGGCGAAGAGATTCGCGGCGTGCTCGGTGTCGTTGAAGACGTACGAGGATGTCGCGTAGATCGGCACGGCGCGCGCCGTGGTGGCAGGGTCGCGCTCTTGCCCCGCATGGAGCGCGAGCGTTCCCAACCCGAGTGTCCGTTGTGCTTCTGTGGTCATGCGTCCTCCGTGGTTTCCAACTGCGACACAAATGTCGGAATTCGTCCTTGAATTGGAGCCATTACGCGCTGTCCGTGTTGGAGTTGGCGAGGGTTTCGAAGATGTCGTGGTTGTATTTGAAATGAGCACCAAACGTCAACGCGGGCAACGCCCCCCGATGACTAGAGCCCTGGTCAGTCCGTCTGTGGCGGATCTCCCAGAACTGGAGAGGCGACGTGAAGGCTTCCCCCGCTTGAAAAAGGACGGTAAGGGAGGGCTCCTCTTCGAGGTAAGATGGCGACGGTCGAGTTCGAGCACGCGGAGAAGGTTTTCCCCGACGGGACGCGTGCGGTCGCGGACTTCAACTTGCGGATCGCCGACGCGGAGCTGGTGGTGCTGGTCGGGCCGTCGGGATGCGGGAAGTCGACGGTTCTTCGGCTGCTGGCCGGCCTGGAACAGGTGACGAGCGGCACGCTCCGCATCGGCGACCGCGTCATCAACGACTTGGCGCCGCAGGAGCGCAACGTCGCGATGGTGTTCCAGGACTACGCTCTGTACCCGTTCATGTCGGTCCGCCGCAACCTCGAGTTCCCGTTGAAGATGCGCAGGCTGTCGCGGGACGAGATCCGGCGCCGCGTGGAGTGGGCGGCGGGACTACTCGACATCGGGCACTTGCTCGATCGCCTGCCGAAGCAGCTCTCCGGCGGACAGCGCCAGCGGGTGGCGATGGGGCGCGCCCTGGTCCGCGAGCCGGCGGTGTTCCTGCTCGACGAGCCGCTGTCCAACCTCGACGCGAAGCTGCGCGTGCAGGTGCGCGCCGAGATCGCCGAGCTGCAGCGCCGCACCGGCGCGACGATGATCTACGTGACGCACGATCAGGTCGAAGCCATGACCCTCGGCGATCGAGTCGCCGTCCTGCACCAGGGATGTCTGCAACAGGTCGCCACCCCACGCGTGCTCTACGACTGGCCCGCCAACGTCTTCGTCGCCGGTTTCATCGGCAGCCCACCGATGAATCTCTTCCCGACCTGCCTATCCGTGGAAGAACACGACCGAGCCACCATCAGTGTGGGGGGCCAGACCGTTCCGGTCAAACTCGAGCGCCCCATCGAGGAGGTTGCTCGCTCGCTGCCTGCCGACCGGCGACTCACCGGCGGTATCCGGCCGGAAGCTTTCCGGCTCGCGGCGAGCGGAGCCGGGGAGGGAATCATCCGGACGGTCGCCGAGCATATCGAGTATCTCGGCCACGAGACGCTCGTGCACATCCGTGTCGGTGAGCCGGAAACGGACCGTACCGTTCCATTGGTGGCGCGCCTGCAGGGCATGCACGCCTTCGCCAAGGGTGAACGCGTCGATCTTGGTGTCCCGCCGGATGCCGTCCACCTGTTCGATGAGCAGGGCCGGTCGTTGTCGACCAGCGGGACATAGACATGGCGCCACAACTGAATGCGCAGAACACGTCATTCCCGCGAACGAGAGTGTCGATAAATGCCTTTGCCGCGGCAGCCCGGAAGCTTCGCCCTTTGGGGACTGTCGATAAACTGTAGCCGCGGCCCTTGTGGCCGCTCCCGACACTCCGCCCGGCGGGCACAAGGCCCGCGACTACAGCCCCACTCCACGTGGCACGCAGATCGCGCACGAGAAAATCGATAGTCCCCTTCGCGGGGATGACGGAGCGAACCACTATGGTGCGGTTCGCCCAGCAGCCCGCTGAAGAAGGATTTCCGCTCCCCCTTCGAGAGCCTCATGGAAGGGTGAGCGGAAATCCTTCTGGCGCAAGCAGTTCCCCGCTCATGCTGAGGCTCTCGAAGCATGTCCTGAGCCCCGACGAAGGGCATGAGCGCAGGCTTTTTCAGCGGGCTAGGACTCCTGTCCCTCTTGGCCCCCGGGGGAGATCCGGTGGCAGGCAAGGCGCGACTCGGGGCCAGAGTTGGAAGGAGCTTCAGCCCAGGCGGTCGACGGAATAAAACGGCTCTTCACCGATTTGAGTGCATGTCGTGAGCAAGGAACCGGGCGAGATCGCGTGCTGTACGAATCGGGTTTGCGGTGGCCCACTTGAGTTTGAGGAGGAGCAGTTGCTCATCGCGCATGCCGCGC
>Ga0316626_10001212_pt1 | contig 11266 bp, 15 predicted proteins | sample OWC_Aug_T1_C1_D5_FD_207656 | JGI IMG/M metagenome (GOLD analysis project Ga0316626, IMG submission 207656) | Wetland soil microbial communities from Old Woman Creek delta, Ohio, United States - OWC_Aug_T1_C1_D5_A | ecosystem: Environmental > Terrestrial > Soil > Wetlands | place: USA: Ohio...
GGTCTTGCGTGATGATCCCGCCCCCGGCACTCAACTGCGAGAGGTCGCCGACGAGCTTCTGCACGCGCTCCTGCGTGGCCTTGAACGCCGCCTCGAGCCGCCGCACCTCGGCCTCGAAGGTCTTGGTCTTCTTCGTGCTCAGCAGCTTGTCGATGCTGACGCCCGCGTAGTCGGCCATCTTGCGGACGGCGTCGAGGCCGCCCGCCTGTTGCAGCCAGGCGTCACGCATCTCGCGCGTCTTCTTGGATTCCCCCCCGAAGAGCTTGTCAAAGAGCGAGCCGACGGCCCCACCGAGCAGGGTGCCCAAGCCGGGAATGACGGAGCCGAAGGCGGCGCCCAGCGCCCCGCCCAACCCCGCCGTAACGGCCTTCCCCAGTCCCTTGGTGATACTCCCGCCGAGCATCCCACCGATGGACTGCCCGATGTTCCCGCCGCCCATGAAGGCCCCGAGAATGGTCGTGCCGAGCGAGGCACCAAACTCATTGCCAAAAACGCCGCTCAGCGGTCCCGGCTTCGGCGCCTGATATCCCGGCGTCACGTTCGGCGCCTGAATCAGGAGATTCGCCCACGGGCTGCTGCTGGGTAACAGACTGGGGGTCGCGGAGAAGAAGGCGTTGGCCATCGACCGCCCGGCCATGCTGCCGAAAAGCGTCGGCGTAATGCCGAGCGTGGCCTGTGGCGCGAATGGCCCCGTCAGGTTGGCGAAGCTCGCGGGCGCGGTCGGCACCTTGAGCAGGGCGGCCCGATGGGCACGCAAGGCCGCCGTGTTCTCGTCGGTCGCGCGGGTCTGCGTCTTGGTCTGTCGGGTCAACTCGGTGACGGCGGCCCATTCCGGCACCGCCAGCGGCCCGAGCGGCGCGTTGATCGAGAGGCCGGGCCGGGCCGGAGCCGTCGGCCGCGTCACCTCGGAGAAGATTGGCCCGAACATCTGCTCCGAGAGTTGCACCTGACCCTTGGTCGAGAAGAGCGCGTTGACCGCCGGGTGACGTTCAAACCAGTCATTCAGGCGCGAGAAGGCGCCGATGATCTCGGCGATGCCGACCTTCACCTGCACCTTGAGGTTCGACATCGCATCATCAAACTCGCCGAGTTTCTTGATCGTCTCCTCCGAGGCGATCGGCAGGTCGTCCTTCAGCGTCTTGCTCAAGTCCTTGATGAAGCCGTCCAACTCCTTGGCCCCGCGCCCGAACAAATCCTGCTTCAGCGCCGCCCGCTGATACGGGTCCTGCACGCGCTCGACGGCGGCGGCCAGGTCGAGGAAGGTTTGTCCAGGGTCTTGGGAGCGCAACTGGTCGAAGCTCAGGCCCAGCGTCTGCACCGCCGCGACGAAGCCTTTGTCGCGGTCGCCCATCAATTGCGCCATCTTCGCCACGGCCGTGGTCGCTGTGTCGAGCGAGACGCCGGACGTCTCGGCCGCATAGGTCATGCGCTGCAGCACGCCCGTCGAGATGTTCGTCTTGGCGCTGAGGTCGTCCAGTTGAGCGGCCCACCGGCCCGTATTGATGATGGCGGCACCGATGGCTGCCGGGCCGGCGTAGCGCAGCACCATGCTGCTCAGATTGCTCATGGCCGAGCCCAGCCGTGTCGTGGTGGGGCCGACCTTGTCGAGCGCCGAATCCATCTTCACCGCCCCGCCAGCGGCCTGGTCAGTCCGCATCTTCAGCACCATCAACTCGGTATTCAGTTGCCGAATATCCGAGGGTGCGTCCTTCCCCAATCGATCGAATCTCTGGATCACCTCGTCAACGCTCGCGGTCACTTTCCGCAGTTCTTTGTCCGTGAGGGTGGCGACCCCACCGGCCGCCTTGATCGCTCTGGCCATCTCTTGCGTCTGCGCCACAAGCCGACCGCCGGAGAACCCGTCGAACATGCGTTGCATCCGGGTCTGCACACCTTTTCCGGTCGCTTCGAACTCATGGAGATTCAGTTGGGCCTTGGCCAGCGCCCGATCCCATTGCGTGAAGTCGGCTTCAAAGGTGGCGCGTTTCGCCATTAGACGAGTTCCTCATCCCGATTCAGGATGGCCTCAACCCGTGCGAACATCCCCTCGCGTTCCTCGATGGCAATGCCCACGAAGATCTCGCCGTGCGCCGGAGCGACGCCCCGATACGCATTGCCGCGTGTCGGGTCGCGGCGCGGATGCTTCAGGCCCGCGCCCTCCTCGTAAAAATGCAGATGCGGCGCGGTCACCACGGCGACGGCTGAGGGCACGGGCAACCCGCTCGCCGTCACCGCAAACGACCGGGGCGTCCCCCGGCGCACTGACCGCACCAGATTGCCTTTGACCACCGGGTAAGCCGCGCGCGTCCGACGCACGGTCGCATCGGCCGCCGCCTGTGCTTCCTGGCTGCAGGCTAGGCGCACCTCATCCGAGACGCGGTCGAGCCGGTCGGCGAGGTCGCGCAGACTGAACTCTTGCACCGGCATCGTCGTCCTGCTGCTCCTGGCGGCGCTCCAACTCGCGGCGCCGCTGCCAGTCACCCGGCCATCCCAACAACCGATCCGCCCGAAGCGGAGTCTTGCTATAGGGCGTCAGCACCCAACAGGCGAGTGCGGCCACCCGGAGCCAGGCATCCTCATCGCGGCGCCTCGCCCCCGTCACCATCAGCTGAAACTCCCGAGGCGTCAGCCGGCCGAACTCCCACGGCTTCAGCCCGAGGTCGCCATACGCCAGCGGTTCCGCCTGCCGCCGCCAGCGTCGAAACGGCGTCAGGCATCGGCGTCCGACTCCGGGGGAGGGTCCACCGTGGCCGGCACCTCCCCAGAATCCGCCTCGGCCCGGATGGCGTCGACCTGTTCGACCATCCGCCGCCCGTAGACGCCGGAGCCGAAGAGCGCCTCGAGCACCGTCTCGTTGACCTCGGCGACATCGCCGCCCCGGTCGATGAGCCGTTGCAGCAGGCTCTTGACCTTGCGTTCCGTGAGGGTGGCATCCTCGTGGCGCAACCCGTGATAGAGCAGCGCCACGAGGGCCACGATCCGCTGCTTGTTGGCCCACAGTTGGTCCAGACCGACGCCGAGGCGCTGTTCGAGCGCCTCCACCTCGTCAATCGTGAAGCGCAGCACGCGGGGCTTATCCAGCGTGATCGGCGTGCCAGCCGCCATCGGGTCTAGCTCCCACCGACGAACGTGCTGGCCGTCTTCGTCAGGATCGACACCGAGCAGGAGAACTCCGGCACGCCATCGGCGTTGACCGGCCCATGCTCAATGAAGTCCAGCACGTCGAGCGTCCCCTCGAACTTGAGGTTGCCGTCCGTGTTGTTGTAGGGACCCCAGATGTAGGCTTTGCCCTTGCCCAGGGTCGTGTTGGCCATCGGCCCGAAGAAGGTGACGGCCTCGGCCGTGAGCGGCCCCCGGATGGTCCACAGTTCCTGCGTGTGCCCGGCGATGGAGACGGCGCGCACCGCCTTGAACGGCTTGACGATGAAGCGGTCGGTCGTCGGGTTCGTGTCCACGGAGACGACATCGAAGATGTCACTCAGGACGGTCATATTGGGCGGAGAGGACGAATCCTCGATCGCCAGGTGGGCGTCTTTGCCGCTGAAATACTCTCCAGGCATCTCTGTCTCTCCTTTACCGGGCGGTCGCCCGGAAAATCAGTTCCCGCATCACCTGCGGGCCACCTTCGGCCTCCATGAAGACTGGGCCGTGCGTCACGTCCCACACAATCCCGGCCTGGAGGAAGCCGGTGATCGTCAACGGTTGACGTTCCAAGATCTGCATTACGAGATTGCCGAGGTCATCGAGTTCCTTCGTGCCCCGATACCGGGACACGGGAATCACCTTCACCGTGCAGGTCCGGCCGTAATGGCCCGCCCCGAGTTTCCGGGGCGCGTCTTCCTCGTGATTGCTCACCACCCAGAGATACGGCGGCACGGTCCCGATGGGCACGTTGGTCCAGACTTTCGGCTCGCCGTCCGCGTCGGCCAGCAGTCCCGCCAACGCCGTATCCGCCCGCAGCATCGTCACGACCTGGGCGACGACTTCCGGCAGGATCGAGCCGCGCATCGTCATGGCTGGCTCACCTGCACCCCGTCACAGACGACCGTGATGCGGCGCCCGTCGGCATCGCGCACCGTGCGCAGCGCATAGATGAGCCCGTCCAGGTCCCGTGCCCGGAGCGCCCGCGTTTCGGTCAGCAAGTCCGCGCGATACCAGGTGCGGATCGTGTGCGTGTACTCCGCTTGCAGCAGCCCGGCCTCGAGCAGTTGCCGCGCCGACGCCGGCCGGACCTCGGCCCAGGTCGAGACGAGGGCATCCCAATCCGTCGTGTGCCCGCCCGACCCGTCATCCGGCCCGGTGAACACCTCGAAGGTCACCCAGTGATTGAAGCGGCCGGCGCTCATTGATACGCCTCCCGCACCCACGGCAGCCGTTGCGCCGACGCCGACCACGGGTCCACATGCCCGTGAAAACACACCAGCCGCGCCGACGGCGGCAGCGGACGCTGGCCCTCTTTCAGGTCATTGCGGAACGACAGCACCCCATCCTGTTTTGTCCACCGGGCTTCCTGCGGCCCGAGACACGCGCCAATCCAGGCCTGGTCCGATCCAAATTGTTTCGACCGCCGGCACGCCGCAACCGCCCGCGCCGGGTCGAACGTGTCCCACACCTGTCGCCGCGCCCCCGCCGTCAGCAGGAACATCGACCCGTTGTAGAGCGTGCGGCCATTCGTGTCGGCCCAGATGACGAACTCCTCGGGCCGCTCCCAGAGCGGGGTCACGTCGCCGGTAATGACGACGTCGAGGTCCAGCGACACGAACCGTGGCCCGAACCAGTCGACGGCCTCGGCCGCGAACGCCTTGAGCCGACGCCAGCAGGACGGATTGCGCGGATGGCCCGAGGGATTCGGCAGCGTGGCGTAGTCGGGCCACAACGGCACGACCTCGACCGCCGGGTCCAGGCCGCGCGGGTCGTCGGTGACGCAGATGAACCGATGCGGCTGCGGATAGTGGCGGGCCACCATCCGGCGCAGCACGTTGACCGTGTGCGGCCCGAACTGCGACCGATAGCCGGGATGCGGGCGCCAGCGCCAGCACACCACGCTCAACATGACACCTCACGCATCACGCCACCGCCTGCCGCTTCACGGCCGCGTCCCGCTTGCTCTTGCCCTTGTAGTGCGTCACGTAGGGCGCCAGCGGCGACACCGGCCAGATGTGCGAGCGCCCCGCGTAGCGATGCGAGGTCAAATCGACGGCGCGCACCGGCACGGCCGCGAGGCCGGCGCGGAGCACATGGCAATCCGTCCAGCCGGGCAACGCCCGGAATCGCTCACTCGCGTAGAGGTCACAACACCACTCCAACAGCGGCAGCGCCTCCGGAATCCGGAACCCCACATAGCCCGTTTCCGGGTGCATCGAGCCCCGCCCGAGATACGCGACCTCGGCGTCACCGAGCAGGCTGGCCGCCCAGCTGGCGGGAATCGGCCGCGTGGTGACCGTGTCGCCATCGAGCCAGGTCAGCACACCTGAGCCCATTTGCCGCGCGGCGTCCCGTTGCACGAAGGGCTTGACCGCAAACCGCCGCGCGTCGTAGCGATAGTGGTAGGGCTTGGGGCGGGGCGTCTCCGGCGTCGACTCCCCGCGCACGGATCGGTCAGACCGCCACCGCTCGCAGCACGCGCGCCACTCGGGGAGGTCTGTCGTCAGGCGCGCCTCACCCGTGAGCAACGGCATCGGCCGGTCGAGATAGACGACCAGGCGCGTCGTCGTCGGCCAGTAGCGCGCCACCGACGCCACCATGCGATGGCCATACAAGGCCGCGCCCGTCGCCGAGAAGCTCGTCACCAGCGTGTCCACCCTAGTAGACCTCCCAGCGTCCACGACCAGGCGGATACCCGTAAGGCGCGCGGGGCGGCAACCAGGCCTCGTCCTTCACAAACACGAGATTGGCCCGCGTGTAATCCACAAGGCTGTAGCCGCCCTCGCGCCCCAATGCCACCAGGGCCGCCGCACTCGCGCCGTAGTAATCCGTCCCATCCCAGCGATGCGTCGGGCTATACGCCATCACGACCCGCTCCGAGGGGGCGAACCGCGAGTTGTATTCGATAACCACGACCCGTGGCCGAAAGTCGGTCAACGCCTTCCACAGATAGAAGTCGTTGCCGTCGACATCGATCGAGAGCAGGTCGAAGGTGGCGGGCACCTGCTGGGCGCGAAAGGTCTGCTGGATGTTCTCAGCCGTGAGAAACGCCTTCTGCACCACGGGCGCCTGGGGGTGGCTATCCAGCAGCACGCACGTCCAGCCACGCGCCCGGAACTGGTGCGTGTTGGACTTCCCAATCCCATCACGCGCCCCGCACTCGACGGCGACCGTATTGGTCACGCCGATCCGGGTGAACAGGCGGTCGAGAATGGCATCCTCCTCGAATTGCGAACTCATGGCCACACCACGACGTAATCGCGCTTGTCGGTCCACGCCACCGACGCCCCGAGCCGTTGCACGAACCGAATCGCATCGACCGGGCCGTGCCGCATGGCGGCCACTTGCTTCGGGCGCTGTTCCACGATGAGCACCGGCTGGCATCGGGTCAGCGTCTCAACGGCCCCCCGCACCACCTCCAGCTCGTAGCCCTCGCAGTCGACCTTGACCAGGTCGACCACAGGCAACGCGAAACTGTCGAGCGTCCGCATCGGGATCGTGCCGGGACCCGCGACGGCCGTGCCTCCCGTCGAGGACGGATTCGCCGTCGTCAGGGCCACCGCGCCGCTCGTGGCGCCGAGCGCACAGGCCACGAGGCCATCCGACTCGCGCGCGGGTACGTTGACCTCCCAGCACGCCCGGTGCCGTTCGACCGGTTCAATCGCCAGCACGGACGCGAAATCCCGCACCATCCAATACGAGAACAAGCCCACATGCGCGCCCACATCGACGGCCACACGCCGTTGCCGGCAGCGTCTGACACCCTCCTGATAGAGCGGATACTGATACGTCAGCCGGCCATCGACGCGCAGGTTCGTGCGCGTCATCTTCGACGGCAGGTGCGTCTCGCCATCGGGAAAGCGCCAGGCATCAAAGGTCAGCATCACGCCACCTCGGCCCACGCATCCTGAATCCAGGGATGCTCGTCCTGCACCTCGCGCTCGAACGGCGTGCGCCTCCCGTGAAAACTCACGATGCAGGTGCCCGGTGGCGGTTCGGTCAGGTGCTCATGCCGGATGCGCCGGAAGCTCACGATGCCGTCCTCGTCGCCAAACGTCTCGACCCCCGACTCGTGCCGCAGGTAGCTGAGGATGGCTTGGTCTGAGCCCCACCACCCGTCGAGCTTCGCGCGCTGCGCCAGCAGCCCCGGCGACCGACGGTATTGGTCCCAAATATCAGTCTGGGTGCCGGTCTGCAACCAGAGCACGGACGGATTCAGGGAGTAGCCGCGCGCCGCAATCGATCCTGCCTTGTAGACGACGAGCGACGCCTCCCGTTGCACGAGCCTGTCCAATGGGCCACAGATGACGAGGTCCAGGTCGAGGTGCAGGATGCGGTCGCCCAGCCTCCGCGCCGCCTTCGAAAACAACCACAGGCGCCGGTAACACCGCTCGGAATACTGCGGCGCCGGATTCAGCATCGTCTGCACACCCGGCACGTGGTGATGGGTGATGCAGATAACCCGATGCGGGACCGACAGCCAGCGGTCGACCGACTCCGCAAGCCGCTGGACATGCGCGGGCGTATAGCGCGCCCGGCGCTTCCAATCCCAGAGATAGGTGACGACCGTGATCATGACGTCGGCTTCCGGGCCTTCACCCAATACGTCCACGGGAACTTCGGGTCGTCGCCGATGACCTCAAGCGCCTCGATGGTGAACGCGCGCAGCAAGTATTCGACCCCGTAGCGCGTGAATCGCCAGAAGTCCTGCGGCGCCCGATGGAGCCGTTGCTGAAACGGCACGCCCACGAGAAACAGTCCCTGCGGACGTAACACCCGGTAACATTCCCGCACGGCGGCGTGGCAGTCATCGACGTGCTCCAGCACCCCGGAGCAGAAGATGGCGTCATAGCGGCCATCCGCCACGTCCGGCATGTGCCGCACGTCCAGCACGAGATCGCACCCAGGCGTCGGCACGACTTCCGAGGTCGTGTAGCTCTGGGCGGCACAGAAGTAGTCCCGATACCGGCGCCCGGCGCCATCGAGATCGCCGGCACTGCCCAGCGACAACACGTCGCCGGTAATCGCCGGCGCCCATCGCGCGAGCACACGGTCACTGTGGAGACGCGCCTTGCTCACTGGACCCGCTCCCAGGGAAAGTCCAGCGTCAGCGGGCCGAGGTGTCGTCGCGCCTGACGTGCCAGGTTCCGCTGCGTCTCGGCCGTCCGGCGTCCGCGATTCCGCAAGACGCGCGGGTTCACGCCAGGCTCATAACTGCTGGCGTCGGGAATTACCTCACGCGGCACGCGGATGATGCGGATGTCCTCGAGATGCCGCATCCGACCCGCTGCGCGCAGCCGCCGCCGGAAATAACTGTCGGTGCCATAGCCCACGCACGCCTCGTCATACCCGCCCACCCGCCAGTAGTGCGCCTTCGTCATCAGAAACGTGTTGACGTGCGGCTTGAGTTCGCCCCGGTCGTTCCGCGTCGGCTGCAACAGCGGTGCGTCGACCCGGAAGAAGGTGTAGACCGTCTGCGCGTCGGCCAACCGAATGAGATTCAGCACGGCCGCGAGACTGTGCGCGGGCAGGAGATGGTCGATGTCCGTGAGGAACAGCCACGGCCCCGTCGCTTCGTGCGCGCCCAGGTTGCGCGCCCCGTGCTGATGCCAGGGCCGGTCCTCCAACACCCGGTAGAGCCGCAGGCTCGGCAGACCCTCGGGCCGGGGGACGTCGGCCGCTGGCTGCGGCGAGCCATCGTCGACCACCACGACCTCCAACTCCGCTTTTACGGGCTCAGGATAGGCCGCCCAGGTCGCATACTGGTGCGCCAGCATCAACGGGTTTTTGTAATACGGCACGACGAGGCTCAGGCGCATCACGGCAGCGCCACCTCGAGCGGCACGCGCGGAAAACACGTCAGGGCCGTCTGCCGCGTGGCGTTGACAATCGGAATCTTGAGCGCCGCCAGCGGCTGGACCAGCGTGGCGAACTTCGCCAGGCACAGCACGAACGGCGGCACCGTCCGGTCAGGATGCTTGCCGAAGAAATGGTCGCCGCGCATGTCGTATCCCAACAAGACGATTCTGCCGGCGCCGAAATGCACGGCCATATTGATGGCCTGGTAGCCGGAATTGAACCCCGTGCGGACGTTGCGCGGGTTCAGGTCCAACCCATCCAATCCCGAGCGGTGCATCAACTGCACTCCCGGCCAGCGCACCGCCCCCGGCTGCGCGGTGTATTTCAGGCCCGTGAATCCCGGCACGCCCTTGTGCCACCCCCACCACTTCGCGTCGGCCGCATAGAGCACATCCGCCCACGGGGCGAGCTTGTAGGCATCGTTCACCGCAATGACCCGCGCCTTGCCGCGCACATAGGCCACATCCTCGGCCGTCAGACTCGGCCCGGTCCCGAGACAGACGATCGGCTCGCCCGGCCACAGTTTCGGCACCACCGTGGCCTCGGGCCGCTTCGGCAGGGCGCCAGACGCCATCACGCACACGCCGGGTCCCGCAGGCGGTGTAAGAGGGCGGTGACGCCGGCTGCCAGATAGCCGCGCTCCCGCGCCGGCACGGCGCCGGCCTCGTCGTCCCCACGAAACCGATACAGTTCCCCGAGTTGCACCAGCACCGCCGCCTGCACCTCGCGCGGCACGGTGTCCACCGTCCACGCCTCCATCTCGGTGCGCCAGTCCGCATCGCCCCGGTCGAGATAGGTGACGATGATCGCCGTCGCCTGCTCGAGCTTGGCGTGGACGTCATCGTGCCCGATGGCCGTGACCGGCCCGAGCCGCAGATGCGTCATCGCCTGTTCCAGCGTCACGAGTTCAGGAATGACAGGGGGAGAGGCCATGTCGGGTTACCACTTCGAGCCATCCGGCCCGAGTTGCGTCAGGTCTTTGCCGGGCCGCCCGTCCTTGCCGTCCTTGCCGGCCGGGCCTGGCGGGCCGGGGCGGCCATCCTTGCCGCGCTTCACGCAGAGCGTCCACGCGCGCGAGGCCTCGTCCGGTTCACCGGGCCGCGCCGTCGTCGTCTCGCCGGCAATCCACAACGACCCCTGCACCGTCACCACATCGCCGGCCCGATACGTCGTGCTCGCCTCCCAGATGTCGCGGTAGCGCATCGGCCAGCCGATGAACAGATCCGCCGACTTGATGAGGGTGCCCTTCCGGAAGTACCGCTCCGAGCGGATGCCCGTCTCGAGGTCGTAGGTGATGTCGGCATCGTCGAAGCTCAACCCATCGACCCCGTCACGCCCATCCCGCCCGTCTAAGCCTTTTTCGCCGGGCAGGCCGTCTCGGCCATCCTTGCCATCACGACCCGGCGCGCCGTCCTTGCCATCCACGCCATCACGGCCCGGTGGGCCAGCTGGACCCGGCGCACCGTCCTTGCCATCAATCCCGTCGCGTCCAGGTGTGCCATCAAGACCGCGCTCACCATCCTTGCCATCAATCCCGTCGCGTCCGGGTGCGCCATCAAGACCGCGCGCGCCGTCCTGGCCATTCAGACCGTCACGCCCCGGTGGGCCGGGCAGGGCCGACAACTGTTCGAGCGCCGCGATCCGGCGCAGCACATCCTCCGGCACGGCCGGGACCACGACGGACGCCTGTGCAGCGGTCAGTGCCGCCACCTCGGCCCGTAACGTCTCCACCTGGCGCAGCACCACCTCGTGGTCGCGCGTGAGCGTGAGAAAGCGGTCCAGCAGGGGCGTCAAATCGGCCGACATGCCCGGCATCCCAGGCGGCCCAACAGGACCCGGAGGTCCCGGCGCGCCGTCGCGACCATCCCGGCCCGGTGCGGGCACGGGCATCTCCCGCCGCTCGAGCACATCGAGGCGCAGCGACAAGCGGTCGTGGACGGATTTGACGGTGGCCAACATCACGTCAAGCAGTTTTTCCATGTCACCCAACCAGGCCGAGCGCGGCCTCTTTGACACGCCAGGTCGCTATCGCTTCCTGTTCCCGCGCTTCCTCACTCGCGGGTTCCTCACCCGCGACCGGCGTCTCCTCGGTGGGCGGCGCCGTCCCCACCTGCTCATCGCGCCGGTTCAGCGCGGCCAGCGAATAGTTCTGTTGCTGGAGATACGGGGTGTCGCCGCCATCGACGGGCTTGAGGTCGAACTTGGCCCGCGCCTCGTTGGGCGACATAAAGCCCGCCCCAATCGCCTGCGAGGTGGCCTGCAC
>Ga0316626_10001213_pt1 | contig 11259 bp, 8 predicted proteins | sample OWC_Aug_T1_C1_D5_FD_207656 | JGI IMG/M metagenome (GOLD analysis project Ga0316626, IMG submission 207656) | Wetland soil microbial communities from Old Woman Creek delta, Ohio, United States - OWC_Aug_T1_C1_D5_A | ecosystem: Environmental > Terrestrial > Soil > Wetlands | place: USA: Ohio...
GACGTTGTCGTCGCCGCCTTCGCGCTCGCGACGCTTCTTCTGTTGCGCCGCATCTTGGTCGCGCGCAGCCTGACCTGCGCCCGCAGGCGACTGCTGCTGTTGCTGCTGTTGCTGCTGTTGCTGTTGTTGCTGCTGCTGCTGTTGCTGGTCTTGCTGGTCCTTGTTCTGCTGCTTGGGCGGCTGCAGGTGGCGCAGCGCGTTCTCGAGGTGCTCGATCGCGGTCGCTTGGCTCTTCACGGCCGGCGCGAGGCTCTCGCTCGACTGCTTCGCATCGCGCGCCTTCTCGATCGTCACGCGCGCATCGGTCATCGCGGTCTGCGCGAGCCGGACTTCATCGGCAGCGGCGGAGAACGCCTTGGCATCGGGACCGCCTTGCTGCTGTGCGGCTTGCGGGTTCTTCGCCATCGCGTCCGCCTGCTGCGCGAGCGCTTCGGTGATGGCCTTCGCCATCTGCGTGTGCTCGGTCTCGCGCGTGACGAGGCCGGGCAGCTTCGGAGCACGCGCGAACTCGTCCTCGCCGTCCGTCGCGGAGGTCTGGTCGCGGGTCTCGCCTTGATCGCGAATGAGTTGTTGGAGGTGCTCGATCACGGAGAAGAAGAGCTTCCGCAATTCTTCGATCTTTGTCTTGGCCTCGGCGGCGGGTGCGACCGGATCCGCGGTCCCGGCGAGGGCCTTCTCGAGCTTGCCGAGAGCCGCGAGCGCCTCGGCGCGCAGCGTCTCGGCGCGGGCCATCTGCTGCTTCGCGTGCTCGAGCTGCTGCTTCGCCGCTTCGGCCGCGGCTTCGGCCGCCTTGGGGTCCTTGGGGTCGGCGGGCGGGGGCTGCGCCGCCTTCTGCTCGAGCTGCGCCGCTTCGTCGGCGATCAGACCCTGCAGGCGCCCGAGCCGGCCGAGGTTGCGGGCGAGCGCGTCGCGCGTTTGACTCGCGCGCTCGGGTCCGGGCAGCTGCTTCGCCGCTTCGGGAGAGAGCAGGGCGCCGATCTGGTTCTGGTCGGCGTACGCGAGCTCGATCGTCTGCTTGAGGTCGGCGAACTCTTCGATCGCCTTCGCGAGCGCTTCGAGGGCGAGGCGCTCGTGCTCGAGCGCCTTCTTCAGCTGCTTGTCCGCGAGCGACTGCTTCGCGTGATCCATCTCGCCGCTCGCCGTCGTCACCGACGGCAACGCCGTCTTCACGCGCTCGAGCAGCTTCTCCTGCTGCGGGTCCTGCTTGGCGTCGGGGGCAGGTGGCGCTTCGGCGGCCGCGGCGAGCCGCGCGCGAACTTCTTCGAGCCGGTCGCGCAGGCCGCTCTGGCGATCTGCGAGCACGGAGGGCTCGAGCCATGCGGGCGTGGCCTCCTGCTTCGGCGTCGTCGGATCGAGCGTCAGCTTCGCGTCGCCGCCGGCGGCGACGGTGTCGCGCGCGATCTCGAATTCATCCTGCGCGATCGATCGCAGCACCGTGATCGGATCGAGGAGCTGCTCGCGGGCGCGCTTGAGCGCGACGAGCGCAGCCTCGGCACGGCCGAGCGCGTCCTCGGCGGCGAGCTCTTGCAGCTTGCGGCGCGCCTCGGAGATGCGCGCCCGGGAGTCTTGCAGATACAGCTCGATGTTCTTCAGCTGGATCACGCGCACCTTCTCCTCGTCGGTGCGCTTGTCTTCGGGCTTCTTCGCGATCGTGTCGATCTCGTCGGTGGCGAGGTCGGAGATCGCGCCGACCTCCGCCACGATTCCGCGCTCGGCGTCGGCGAGGTGCGTGAGCGAGCCTTGCTGCGCGAGGGGATCACTGCCGCCCGCCTTCTTGATCGCGAGCCACGCTTCGCGCACGCCATCGAGCACGCCACGCTGGTCACGGATCGCGGTCTCGATGCGGTGCTCGAGCTTGCCCTCGCCCTTGCGCAGCTCGTCGGAGATCGCCTGGACGCGTGCGCGCATGGTCGCCATGGCCTGCTTCGTCGCGGCGTCGTTCGGCCGCTGGCGGCTCGCGTCGGAGAACCACGACAAGCTCTGCTGCGCGAGCTCGAGGGCCTTCGAGAGATCGCCGTTCGGATCGCGCCGGAGCTTCGCCGCCTGCTCCGCATACGCGTAGCCGAGGTCGTACGCCGCGCGGAACCGTAGCTCGGGGTCGACGCCGGCGGCGCTGCGTGCGTCGAGCAGCGCCTTCGTCGCGGCCTCGAGCTCGCCCTTCGCGAGCGCCGCGACACCTTCGTTGTACTTGACGCGCGCTTCGCGGTGCTCGCCGCCGCAGGCGACCACCATCACGAGCACGACGACGAGGACGTTCTTCATACGGCACCTCTGCGGTCGCCCGCGCCGGCACCGACCCACAGCGCCGCGAGCAAGGATACCAGCGAGGCCAGCACGAACCATGGATAGCGCTCGGCGGGGATCACGCGCACCGCCGCATCGGCCGCTTCCTTCACGATCGGCGCGACGTGGCTCTCCATGATCGAGTCGAGATCGATCGCCGACGTGCCGGCCGGGATGTACGCGCCCTCGGTGATCAGCGCGATCTTGCGCAGTTGCTCGCCGTTCAGCTTGCTGATCACGGGCTGGCCCTCGTGCATCAGCGTCGTCTTCGACTTCGTCACCGGATCGGTCAACGTGATCTGGCTGCCGGCCTCGCTGCCGAGGCCGACCGCGACGATCTTCACGCTGGCATCGCGCGCGGCCTTCGCCGCCTCCTCGGAGTACGGATCCTGGTCGTCACCGTCGGTGATGAGCACGATCAGCTTCGCGCCCGGTCCACCGGGGAAGCCGCGCAGCGCGACCTTGATCGCTTCGCCGATCTTCGTGCCGCCGCGACCCGCACTGCGCGTGTCGACGGTCGCGAGCACCGTGCGGAAGAACGAGTGGTCCGGGGTGAGCGGGCACATCGGCGCGGCGCGCCCCGCGAAGGCGACGAGCCCGACGCGGTGACCTTCGAGCCGCGACACCAGCTGCCCGATCTCCGCCTTCGCGCGCGCGAACCGGTTCGGCGCCGTATCCTCCGCCAGCATCGAGCGCGACGTGTCGAGCACGAACATGACGTCGGCGGCGGCGCGCGATGCGGTCACGGTCTCGGTCTCGCCGCGTGCTTGCGGGCGCATCATCGCGCCGACCGCACACAGCATCGACAACAGCACGAGCGACAGCTTCACGATCGTGCGCGTCATCGTCGCCTGCGCGGTCAGCCTGCGCTGCATCACCGGCGACAAGAACGCCGACAGCGCCGTGCGCGATTGCAGCTCGAGCGCGAACAGCCCGCCGACGGCCGCGAGCGCCACCCAGACGAGGTGCACGCGCTCGACGTGGAGGAACGTCCAGTCGATCACGGCAACCTCCTGAGCACCGTGCCGCGTAGCAGCAGCGCGAGCACGACGAGGCCCATCGCGATCGCGACGAACCACACGTAGTACTGGTGGTATTCGGTGAACCGCTCTTCCTCGAACGTCGTGCGCTCGAGCTTGTCGATCTGCGCGTAGATGCGCGCGAGGCTCGCGTTGTCGGTCGCTCGGAAATACTGCCCGCCGGTCTTGTCCGCGATCTTGCGCAGCGTGGTCTCGTCGATCGAGACCTTCGTCTGCATGAGCTCGGTGCGTCCGTCACCGACGGGCACGCGGATCGGCGCGATGCCCTGCGTCCCCGCACCGATCGTGTAGACCTTGATGCCCGAATCGATCGCGTCTTGGATCGCGGTGTCCTCGTCGATCTCGTGGACGTTCGACTCGCCGTCGGTCAGCAGGATCGCGATCCGGCTACGGGACTTGAACTCGGCGAGCCGCTGCACCGCGAGCTCGAGCCCCGCGCCGATCGCCGTCCCGTCCTCGTTCTCCGGTGCGAAGTCGAGCTGGCGGGCGGCGGTCGCGAGGTTGCCGTGATCGAGCGTCAGGGGGCTGCGCGTCTCCGCGTAGCGCGCGAACGCGACGAGCCCGATCGCGTCATCGGGCCGCCCGTCGAGCTTGCCGCCACCGAGCACGAACTGCTCGAACACTTGCTTCACCGCATCGAGGCGCGTGAGCTCGCGGTTCCGCTTCGACAGATCGAGCGCGCGCATCGAGCCGGACACGTCGACCGCCATCATCACGGCGATGCCTTCGCGGCGAATGCGCGCGTTCTTGTCGCCCTTGCGCGGCCCGGCGAGCGCGATCGCGAGCGCCACGATCGCGAGCGCCACGAGCGCATCCGGCAGCCACGCGACGCGCGTCCGCCACGTGTGCCCGCCGGCGGGCAGCGCCCGCAGCGACGAGAACACGACGCGTCCCGCACCCCGCGACGACCACCACCACGCGGGCACCGCCGCGAGCACCGCGAACAAGAACCACGGATGCGCGAAGTCGACGTCGAACAGCGTCGTCATGCGGCCCTCGCTTCCGTCATCTTCAGCCGCGTGTCCTCCACGAACCCGCGCGCGGCCGCCAGCGTCGCGAGCGATTCGTCGGCATCGGGCCGATATCCGGCAAACTTCACGCGGTCGCAGCGCTCCAAGAACTGCGTGAGCAGCACGCGATGTTCCTCGCGGAGCTCCGGCCGGGACGTCGCGACGAGCAGGAACTCCTCGGTCGTCAGCTCGGGGGCACGAATCTCGTAGCGCTTCTCCAAGTACGTCCGCACGATCGACGACAGCTCGACGAACCATGCATCGGCCGCCGCCGTATCCGGCGCGCCGCGATGCTCGAGCGCGCGCAAGTGCGCCACCGCCTCGTCATACGCGGACCGCTGCTTCTCGATCCGTCGCTTCGCCCGGAGTCCGCGCACCGCCAGGATCGATCCCGAGCCGACGACGAGCACGATGCTCGCGATCCCCAAGATCAACACCCAGCTCGTTCCCCCGACGTCCGGATCGAGCTCGCCGCGCGCCGGCGCGAGCGCCGCATCGGCCGCTTCGCCCTTCACGGGCGCGACGTCGAGCGACACTTCGTCGGTCAGGATCTCCTGCGGCTTCGCCTGATCCGCCGATCCGCGCGCATCGACCATCTCGAGCCGCAGCGGCGGAATCCGATGCTTGCCGCTCGTCTGCGCCTCGAGCGTGTACGTCTGCTCGTGTAGCTGCCCGCCGCCCGCCTTGTGCTTGGTGTCGCGCACGAAGCCCACCACCTTGAACCGCCCCAGCCGCTGATCGCCCGCCTCCTGGAACGGCGCCTCGATATTCACGCCGGCGGGCGCATCGACCTCGAGCCGCGCGTAGATCGGATCGCCGAGCGACGGCTTCGCGGGCCACACCTTGATCGTCGCCTTCACCGGCCCGTTCTCGACGGTCTTCGCGATCGCGTCCTTCGCCGGCTCGACGACCGTGGATTCTTGCGTCGCGGGCTCCTCCGACTCGCCACAGGCGACGAGCAGCGCGATCAGCACGAGGCGCTTCATCGGCGCAGCCTCCGTTCGCGCTCGCGGAAGAACTTGAGCAGCGGATCGACCATCGAGCCCGACGCATCGAACACGACGAGGTCCATGCCCGTCGCACGCAGCTGATCCTTCAGCTGCTCGCGGCGTGTCGCCGCGCGGGATGCGAGCTCGTCGCGGAACTCGCGCGAGCGCGTGTCGACGAGGCGCGTCTTGCCGGACTCGGCGTCTTCGAGCGTGACGAGGCCGGCGGGCGGCATCGTCTCCTCGCGCGGGTCGGTGATGAGGGCGGCGACGACATCGTGCTTGCGGTTCGAATGGCGGAGGACTTGGAGGTATCCCTCGTCGAGGAAGTCGGAGATCAGGAACAGCACCGCGCGGCGCGGCAGGACTTGGCGGCAGAACTCGAGTGCGGCCGAGATGCTCGTCGAGCGACGCGTGCTGGCCGGCGCGGCCGCGACGTCGTGCTTCATCTTCGTGAACCACCGGCGCACCGTCTGGGAGAGCTCGCGCCACGTGTTGCGCACGCCGACGCCCTCGGCCTCGCTCTGGCCGCGGGCGAGCACTTCGCGTACGACGCGGAGCGCGTGCTTGCCGCCCTTGCGCGGCGGGATGTAGAGGTCGGGGCCGCCGTGGAACAGGAGGAGGCCGACCTTGTCGCCGTTCTCGACGGCGCTCATCGCGAGCAGCGCCGACAGCTCCGTCGCGGCTTCGAGCTTGCTGCGCCGACCACTACCGAAGTCTTGCGACGCGGAGACGTCGACGAGGAGCATCACCGTCAGCTCGCGCTCCTCGACGAAGCGCTTGACGTGCGGCTCGCCGGTGCGCGCCGTGACGTTCCAGTCGATCGCTCGGATGTCGTCGCCGGGGACGTACGGGCGGACCTCGTCGAACTCCATCCCGCGGCCTTTGAAGACGGAGAGGTAGGCGCCCGCCATCACGTCCGAGACTTGTCGGCCGGTGATGAACTGGATGCGCTTGACGGCTTGCGCGATCTCGGCGGGAAGCACGAGCAGGCTCCTTACGGGACGGGGACGTTCTCGAGGATCTGCGCGATCACGTGATCCGTCGTCTTGCCCTGCGCCTCGGCTTCGTAGCTGACGAGGATGCGGTGACGAAGGACGTCGTGCGCGATCGTCTTCACGTCGTGCGGCGAGATGTAGCTGCGGCCCGACAGTAGCGCCTGCGCCTTCGCGACCTTGATGAGCGAGATCGACGCGCGCACTGAAGCGCCGTTGTCGATCAGCGGGGCGAGTGCAGCGAGGTTGTTCGCCTTCGGATCGCGCGTCGCGGAGACGAGGTCGACGGCGTAGCGCTTGACCTTGTCATCGACGAAGACCTGGCGCACGACATCGCGGGCGGCGAGGATCTCGTCGGTCGTCATGACCTTGTTCGCCGAGGGCTCGGCGGCGGCGCCCGCCATGCGATCGATGATCTTGACCTCTTCGTCCTTGGTCGGATAGCCGACCTTGATCTTCAGCATGAAGCGATCGAGTTGCGCTTCGGGGAGCGGGTAGGTGCCCTCTTGCTCGATCGGGTTCTGCGTGGCGAGCACGAGGAACGGCTCGGTCAGCTTGAACGTCTGATCGCCGAGCGTGACCTGCTTCTCCTGCATCGCTTCGAGCAGGGCGGACTGGACCTTCGCGGGCGCGCGGTTGATCTCGTCCGCGAGGATGAAGTTGCCGAACACCGGACCCTTGCGGACCGTGTACGTGCCCTCGCGCGGGTTGTAGATCTGCGTGCCGACGACGTCGCCGGGCAGCATGTCGGGCGTGAACTGGATCCGCGAGAACGTGCCGTCGAGCGAGTCGGCGAGCGTCCGGATCGCGAGCGTCTTCGCGAGGCCGGGCACGCCTTCTAGTAGGACGTGACCGCCGGCCAGGAGGCCGAGCAGCAGGCGGTGGAGCATGTCGTCCTGGCCGACCAGGACCTTGCCGACCTCCGCCTTGAGCGCGGTGAAACTGGATTGGAGCTTGGAGACGTCTTCGGTGAGTCGATCCGACATAGGTTTCTCTCGAAGGGACCGGAGCAAACCGCCCGGCTGGCGGCCTGTCAACCAGCCGACCCGCTTCTCGATTCCCGGATGCGACACCTTCTGATCGACGCATGCGGCGGTCGCACGCGATCGGTCGCACGCGCCGCAGGCGGCGTTTCGGCGAGTTAGTTCACGCCCGGGCTGGCATGCCGCTTGAGTGTTCGTCCGACCTGCGAGCCTGGTGCTGGGAGGCCACCGAGCTCGCGCGCAACACCCAAGGAGTCACTGCCATGAAGCTCGGCCTCTCTCTGCTGCTGTTCACCGTCGCTTGTGCCACCACCGGAACCCCCATGGACACCCGCGAACCCGCCGAACGCTCCAAGGTCCAGCTCGATCTCGCGAGCTCGGCCGACCAGCGCGTCGTGTTCCCGCAAGCGAAGGAGCCACGGCTCCCGCGCGTCGATCGGATCTCGCGTGACGTCCGCGCACAGCTCGGCGACGCAGCCGTCGCATCGATCGAGCTCTGCGTCGCACCGAATGGTCAGGTGACCAAGGTCGCGCTGCTCGAAGGCACGACGTACGAGCCGTTCAATGCGGCCGTCGTTCGCGACATCGAAGAGTGGCAATTTGCCTCGATGCCCGGTCAAACCGCGATGGGCACGAAGTCGCTACAAACCTGCGAACGCGCGACGGTGAAGTACCTCACGCCGCGCTGAAGCGCGCTGAGCACCTCGCGCGCCAACCAAACTGTTCTTGACGATCTGACGGCCGCGCGCGAGAGTGCATTGTCACTCGGAGAAACCCATGAGCATCGCCCACTGCATCTACCAGCCCACGACGAAGATCATGCTCTTCGTCGATCCGGTTGGTGCCCGCGGTGGCGACGCTCGTCGATAACGAACCGAGCTTTCTCTCCGCCGCGGGCTCCCGGTCGAACCTGGGAGCCCGTTTCGCTTTCGGTCATGCCTGCGAAACGCGCCTCCCGTCGAGGACCTCTCTAGCCTCCCGAGGATACGCGTCATGCTTGTCACTGCTTCGTCCTTGCACTGGACCGCCAAGCCCGGCCGCGAGTTGTTGCGTCTCGCCTGGCCGATCACGGTCTCGATGTTGTCGTTCTCGACGATGACGCTCGCGTCGACGGCGTTCGTCGCGCAGATCGGTTCCGACGAGCTCGCCGGTGTCGGTCTCGGCGGTGTCGTCGGCTTCTCGCTCGTGTGCTTCGGCATCGGCCTCTTGCGCGGAGGCAAGACCCTCGTCTCGCAAGCCGTCGGTGCGAATCGCCGGGATCGCATCCCCGAGCTCGTCGGCGCCGCACTCGCGCTCGCCGTCGTGCTCGGCGCGCTCGCGCTCGTCGCCGGTCAGCTCATCGCACCCCTGCTCGCTTCGGTCTCCGCGTCGCCACGCGCGGGTGCGTTCGCGGCCGAGTACCTCGCGATCCGCTCGCTCGGCGCGCCGCTGATCCTCGTCTACGCCGCGCTCCGCGAAGCGAGCTACGGCCAAGGCGACAGCCGCACGCCGATGCGGGCGTCGCTCGCTGGCAACGCCGTGAACATCGCGCTCGATGCCGTGTTCATCCTCGGCTTCGGTTGGGGCGTCGCCGGTGCCGCGCTCGCGACGATCTTCGGCAACGTCACCGAGCTCTCGCTGCTCGCGTGGCCGATGCGCGAGAAGCTGCGCGGGCTGCGCCTGCGCAAGGCGGCGGTGCGCGACGTCTGGGGACAAGGCCTCCCGAACGGCCTCCAGTTCATCATGGAGGTCGGCTCGTTCTTGATCCTCACCGTGCTCGTCGCGCGGATGAGCGCGCTCGACGGTGCCGCGCACCAGATGGTGCTGCACCTCGTGAACGTCTCGTTCTTGCCGGCACACGCGCTCGCGGAAGCGGCCGCGGTGCTCGTCGGTCAGGCCGTCGGTGCGAACAAGGACGCGCTCGTCCCCGCGGTCGCCAAGCGCGCGTTCGCGATCGGCGCCGGCTACGCGACGTTCTGCCTCCTGGCGTACGTCGCCGTCGGCGGGCTGATCACGAGCGCGATGTCGGCCGGCGACGCGGCCCTCGCGGCGCGCGCGACCACGTTGCTCCACGTCAGCCTCGCCTTCATCGTGGCCGACGCGGCGAACGTGATCGCACGCGGCGTGCTCCGTGGCGCGAGTGACGTGCGCTATGCGGCCGTGGTCGGGATCGCGACCGCCTGGCTCACCACCCCGCCCCTGACCTGGCTCCTGGGTGTCCACTGGGGGCTCGGCGCGGTCGGCGGCTGGATCGGGCTCGCGCTCGAAATCGTCGTCGGAGCCTGCGTATTTTGGTACCGGGTGTACCGCGGTGGCTGGCGGCCGGCAGCCGCGGCCGCCCGGCGGGCGATGGCCGGCACGGCGGTGTAAAACGGCCGTTACGACCCAAAGAAGCGGGTCGTCCCCAAAGATCGTTGTTGATCTCGGGGGGCGACCCGCACAAATATCCCGCGCATGAGAACCGTTCAAACGGTGGGACTCGCGGCGCTCTTGTACGGATGCGCGAGCGGCAAGCCCATGACCGCTGAACAGGACGCGAACGATCAGATCGACGCGAGGAATCCGGATCCCGTCGCCGATGCGCGCCCCGACTCGACGACGGCGATGCCCGACGGACCGCTGCCGCCGGATGCGTGCGTGCCGATGGCGATCGAGAAGCTCGCGAACCCGGTGTTCGACCTCACGCCGAACGGCATGGGTTGGGTCGATGGTCGCGATCCGGCGACGAACATGCTCTCCGGCGGACCGTTCCCGATCATCTCGGCGAACCCGACGGGCGTGACGCCGCACAGCGCGCCGAACAAGGCGTGGTTCGGCGGCGCGAGCGGCTCCGACGTCACGCCGGCGAAGGCGTCGCTCACGGACACGCTGCACCAGGACTTCGCGATCCCCGCGGGCGCGACGAACGTCGTCGTCAGCGGCTACTACCTCGTCGGCACGAACGATGTCACCACGTCCGTGTTCGACACGTTCTCGATCGATCTCGTGCAGACGAACGGTACGCTGATCGAGAACGTGCTCACGCTCAGCAACATGACGAGCGCGAGCACGTTCACGGCGTTCTCGAAGAACATCACCGCGAACGTCGCGGGTCAAACCATCCGGCTACGCGCGCTCAGCATCAACGACGACATCCTGCACACGAACTTCTTCCTCGATTCGCTGTCGGTCAAAGCGACGCACTGCCCGTAGCTACTTCTTCTCGGTCTTCTCGCCGTCCGTCAGCGACGTCGGTAGTGGCGGGAGCTCGTTGATCGCGGGCAACAGCAGGATCTCGATGCGGCGATTGCGCGCGAGGTCCTTGCCGGTCGCGCGCTCGATCAGCGGATCGTGCTCGCCGGCGCCGGCGGGCAAGAGGTTCTTCGGGTTCATGCCCGCCTGCACGAGGAAACGGGTGACCGTCAGCGCGCGCGCCGCCGACAGCTCCCAGTTGTCCTTGTACACGGAGCTCTTCAGCGGCTGGTTGTCGCTGTGACCGACGACGAGGAACCGGCGGTCGGGGAACTTCTTCAGGGTCAGGCCGACCTCGAGGACCTTGATCTCGCCGTCCTTCGAGAGCTCGGCGACGCCCGACGGGAACAGCACCTCGGCCGGAAGCGAGAGCGACAGCGCGCCGCGGCGCGCCGTCACCTTGAGCGCGCCGGTGTCGATCATCTTCGCGAACTGCTTCTGGATGTCTTCGATCGCGGCGATCCGCTTCTCCTGTTCGGCGCGCAGCGAGCGGAGCTGGGTCAGCTCTTCCTTCGTCGCGTTCAGGTTCGACATCAGCTCGGCGTTCTGCTGCTCGAGCGTCTTCGCACTCTTCGAGGTCGTGTCCAGCGTCGACTTCATGTCGGCCGTCTGCTTCGCGAGCGTGGCGCTACAGTCGGCGAGCTTCTTGTCGACATCGCCGCGCTCGGCGGTGAGCTTGCTGCGCGTGACGAGGCAGTTCGACTCGCTCGCGGTCGCGTCCTTCGCCTGGTCGCGGTAGTGCCAGGTGAAGT
>Ga0316626_10001214_pt1 | contig 11257 bp, 15 predicted proteins | sample OWC_Aug_T1_C1_D5_FD_207656 | JGI IMG/M metagenome (GOLD analysis project Ga0316626, IMG submission 207656) | Wetland soil microbial communities from Old Woman Creek delta, Ohio, United States - OWC_Aug_T1_C1_D5_A | ecosystem: Environmental > Terrestrial > Soil > Wetlands | place: USA: Ohio...
ATGCGATTTTACGGGTAAATTATTCTCAGATTATGAGAAAGAAAATAATGGACAAAATTAGGCGTATCGCCCTAGTCGGCAACGGTGCCACTACCCGGGCCTCGGACAACTTCGACGGGGAGATATGGACTACCGCTAGCGTTGCTAAAATCCTGCCGAGGGTTGACCGCGTGTTCGAGGTGCACAAGGAATATGACGCGGCCCGGATAAATGGCTATAAATGCTCAATAATGATGGATGGGAAACATCCTGAAATAAAAGAATGTTGCGATCTTGAAATAAGCAATCTTGTTAATAGGTTTGGTCCGTTATTTCAGTTCAGTTTTGATTATATGTTAGCACTTGCATTAACAGAATATCATAACGGAGGGCCTGATTCCGAACAGCATATAGAAGTAACTACATACGGTATTGACCTGACAACTGATACAGAATACAATCAATTCAGGCAATCATTTTACTACTGGGTTGGGATGCTTCGCGGAAGTGGGATAACGGTGAACATATCGCAAGGGTCGGCGATCTTTAACCGTAGATGGGTCTATTGCCACGAACGCGACGAAATAGCGGAAGCCTCAGTCAAGATGGGAAAACTTGCCGATGAAAAGATCGAGGAATATATCAACATGGCGGACGAGGCCCAGATGAAGCTGGCCTACTCGAACGGATACAAGCAATGCGCCATTGATCTCGGGCGCACGGGAGCATAAACGATGAGCGCTACAACTAGGGTGCTAGGGCAGAATATATCGGTCAAGATGTGGACGGTAAATCCCACTTGTACGGCGTGTTCTACGGATGCGGATGCCATACGATTCACCGTCGGTACATGCACGGTTATCGGAGGTTGCGATGCTATCGACATAGGCGCGACCAAGGAAATGATCGATGTCACGGCCTTCGAGGATACCATTACGAAGAACGTCCCCGGACGCGTCAACCAGGATGCGATCAACATCAACGGAAACTTTGATGGAACGTGCTCCACGCAAAAAACTTTGCAGGGCGACGTGTTCCATGAAGGAGTCGTTGCGGCGGCGAATACGGTACGGGTTTTTTCCGCGACAGATTCCAGCACTAAGCGCCGCTTCTCATGGAAGGGATATGTCAACTCATTCAAGACATCCATCCCGGTCAAAGGGAAGGCGACATTTAGCATGTCAATCCTTCCCGTTTCCAAAGTTCAGGTTTGCACTACGGCATAACAAGATGGCGGGGAACTATCAGCCCCGCCATCACTTAAAGGGGAGAAAATGAAAGTACAGCTAGTGAAGGGTGAGACGAAAGAGACGCTATTCAGAGGGAGCAGTTCGGAGTTCGACTTTTTCCATCGCCCGCTTACGGTCGAGGAAAAGTATCGCATCCGTTCGCATATAGTATGGCAGAAGTCCGCAAAAGGGAAAACAAGAGAGCCGGATTGGAGCAAGTTCGACGCCCTTGAATTGCTTCGCCTCGCCGTGACCAAAATAGAACGCCTGAACGATTCCGACGATGCGAAGATCGGGACGATAGAAGAGTTCCTAAATTCCACGCTCGAAGCCAGCCTGATCGACGGAGCGATTACGTCCATGTGGATTGACATCTATGTGGCAATGGAGCTTCCCGAGGAGCTAAAAAAAAAGCTATCAGCGGCTTCTATGCCTGGAGAAACAGGATAGCCGAAAACCGGACATGGGTTACGATGGAACCAATACCAGGGATTACCGAATGGGGGATACTGGTAACAAATGGCGAGGGCGTCGACGACAAGGAAGAATGGCACTTGCCTAACTTTGGGCGAGATTCTGATTATTGGGAGATGTTCGATATTTACAAAAGGTTCATCGATGGCAGGGGCTACGCTTACGCAGGAGGGTGGGCGGAACAACTTGCCGTGCACGATGAGGTAATAGAGCTTTTTCTTGCATTAGACGCGGCAATTGAAAGACCGAAGCAAGGCGAGTAAACGAGGGGAATATGGCTACCGTAGACGAAATAAAGATCGTCGTTCGCGCCGAAGTCGACGAGGCTATCGCCAAGATGGCCAAGCTCGACGCGGTCAACAAGTCGAACAGCAAGACCGGCGTCGACCTTGCGAAGTCAATCGCCGGATATACCACTGGCTACGGCTTAGCAGTCCAGGCCGGACAAGCCGTCGTCCGCGTCACGTCCGAGCTTGTTACCAATTCAATCAAGCTTGCCGCCGCCCAAGAGCGCGTCAAGATGGAATTCTCCGTCCTTACCGGATCCATGGAAACTGGAAACAAGCTCTTTGTACAGATGAACACTCTTGCCGCGCAAACCCCGCTTGAGATGGCCGACATCACGGCGGCTGGCAAGCAGCTTCTTTCCGTCGGCGTACCGATTGGCGAGATTACAACCAAGCTCCGCATGCTCGGCGATGTCGCCATGGGCAACCCCGAGAAGCTGGACAGGCTGACGCAAGCCTTTGGGCAGCTCAGATCGAAGGGTGTCGCCTCAATGGAACAATTGAACCGTTTCATCGAAGCAGGCGTCCCGATCATGGCCGAACTGGAAAAACAGACGGGCAAGACGGGCGACGAAGTATTCAAGATGGTTTCCCAGGGAAAGATCGGCTACAACGAAGTGACGCGAGCCCTTGAGTCGATGACAGGCGAGGGTGGACTCATGCACGACATGATGAAGAAGGTCGCTGAGACTACCGAGGGGAAGTTCTCGACGGCAATGGACAATGCAAGGATGCAGCTTGCGGATATCGGTAATACGTTGCTTCCTTTTGTGAATAGCCAATTAGACGCGTTTAATAATAAAATGTCAAATATGGCGACGGCTAAAATAATAGTCGATGTCGCTATGGGCAAGTCCGATCTCGATAGCTCTAAAGCGGCAGTTGACGCACTCAAGGAAGAGATAAAGAAATATGATGCCGCGATAGCGGAAGGCAAAAATGCTTATTCTGCAAGAATGGCGACTGATCAAAAACTGTCGCGCGAAGTATTGGCTTCGTTGCTTTCAGGAGCGAAGACCCAACTGGAGTTTGCCCAAGAAACTGCCAGGATGGCTGGATCTAGTTCAACCGGCTCAGAAGCAAGTTCCGCCGCCGCCGCCGCGCTCAAAAAAGCAAATGCGTTAAAAGAAGAAACAGAAGCGCTCAAGATCGCGACCGAGGATCGCTTGCGATATCTGGCGGTAGGTCATCAATCGCGAGACACGACGGACGAAATCTATGCCGCTACCGAAGCCCTTCTCGCGTATACCCGCGTCGGGCATCAATCGCGCGATGTCACTGATGAGAATTACGAGGCCATGAAAAGATGGGCCACGATGACGGAGTCCTTCGGAGGGCATGCGGGAAAGGCGGCGGATGACGTGGTCAAACTTGCCGATGCTGTTGATTATTTAGCGGAAGCTCAAAAATCTATTAAGGGTATAGAAACAGGATGGAATGCGGCACAAGGGGCTCTCGGCGCATATGCTGACCTACAGAAAAACCAGGGAGATGCAGAGATCGCCAGGATGAAAGCGTCAGGTGCAACGAATGAAGAAATAGCTAAAAGAAAAAAGGAACTCCAAAAAAATGAGTTTGAAAATAATAAGGCGATGAAAATGGCCTCAATCGTAATTGATACCGCTTCGGCGGTGGCCGAATCCTTGCCGAACGCAGTATTGGCTACTATCGTAGGTATTGCTGGTGCCGCACAATTAGGAATGGTCGCCGCTCAGCAATACGTCCCCATGGCCGAAGGTGGTATTGGTACAGTCACCAAGCCGACGCTGTTTCTTGCCGGAGAAGCTGGTGCCGAAGATTTCGCCTTCGGTCCAAAAAGCAAGGGCGGGCTTGGTGGTCGGAACATCACCATAATACAAAACATCGGTGGTAGTATTTGGGCTGAACGAGAGCTAAGGAATATAGCAGTTGGGGCCGTTGCGATGGCCAATAGGGGGTACTGATGTCAATTCCAGCATATACTAAAACCACATGGGCAAATAGCCCTGACACTTCCTCACCGTTAAGCGCAACCAATTTGCAGCACATCGAAGATCAAGTGAAGGCAATAACCGATGCCTCTGTTAGCGGTGGCGCCTCGCCTACTAAACTATGGACGGATACAAACACCGGCAACGACGACAATCCTCCCGCGCCGAAAGGGATAAATGATGGTCTAGTTACCAATATTATTGGCCGTGTCAAATCAATATCAACTGGTGGATATAACACTGCATTGTATGCGCCGTCCGGCGGATCGTGGGTCGTGTTAAATAAATGGTTTTCGCAGGGTCCTGGCGTAGCGGTGCTTTGTGCAAACAGTGCGGCCGCGGTGGAAGATCCGATGGTGGTATCAGGATCGGCACAAATATTGGGTGCCCTTGCTAATAATTATGGATACGCAATTGTGTGGAGGCAATCGTGATTGATATTTCAAATGAGCCGATTTACCGTTGTGACAACGGTAGTTATGTTATCCAGTCGCCATGGGGACCATATAATGTTTGTAGCAAAGATGTTGACCCTGTAGGCAAATATTCGATATATGAGGTCGAGGCCTACATAGCCACTCATCAAGGAGCCCTCATCACCGAGCCCGTGCCTCCTCCCCCGACGCCCGAAGATCTAGCCGCGCGGAGGAAAGCGGAAATAGCCGCAGAGCTGGAAGCGCTCGACACACGGGCCATCCGCCCCATGCGTGCAAAGCTCGCGGGAAAAGCGACAGTGGTAGACGAGGAGATGATCGCGGAGTGCGACACGCGGGCCGATCTGCTTCGGGCAGAGTTGGCGGAGTTATGACGTTTCCGGCTAAGATGTAGCTTGACGGGGGTTGTATGGTAAACCGCATACCTGCTGATTGGATATATGCAAATGCTCGCGACTTCAATGCGGGAATGCGATTTTACATAGACCCAAGAGGAATTGAATATCCGGTTTATTCCGGAACCCCTGCCTATTCGGAAGTATCGGGAGCATATAATAAACCGGGAAGGTACACGCTAACTTCGGCATTGACTTATTTATTAATTCCGTCATCCAGCATCTCGGGAGAAGTATTAGTTGAGAACATAACTGGTGGAACCGTAGAATCACATCTTATCAGACTTCTTGGCGGATATACCCTGACTCTCAAGCATGTCACCGGAGGAGGGTATTCTCTTTCCGCAGTCGGCGGTACGACTGAAACGATAACCGGCGGGACAACTCAGCCATTGCAAAGGGTCGGGTTTGTGATGACTTATGGGGGTATTCTTAAACTATATGTCGATGGAGTAAACGTAGCGAGCGGAACCGCCCCTGCTCTTACCACGAATCCAATAAAACTAGAGATAAATGGAAGCGCGAATAGTCTTATTAGTTATTGCAGGATATTCGATGGATACGCAGCCTCTGCCACTGATTTTCTTACAAACTGGAAAAGCGTCGGCAATGAGGAGATATTTTTCTTCTACAACAAGATAGCATATGGTAAAACTCGATGCAATCTCAATCGATCATCAGGTATCAATGTTGTAACTGCATTTTCCATTGACAGGGACAGTGGATACAAGGCCGCTACGGCATCGATGTCCATGAATAATCTGTCTGGAGAATTCTCGGATGATCAATATGGTACGTTCTTGCCAAAGTCTGGATCATACAATGGAACATCTTCTCAACAATATTTGACCAAGACTGTTGGTGTTGAGATAGAGTCATGGGCTCCTAGCGATGCGCTCTATCCCTCTACTTCCCTGTACCCTTCTGCTTCTCTCTATCCTGACGGAGGGATGTATACATTCGAAAGAGTTTTCATAGGTATGGCCAAAAATGGATCGTTCTCAAGGTCGACAAAGGCTGGTGGAAAATCTATCGTATCAATATCAGCCGAAGATGGAATTGCGACAATCGCAAAAAGAGTTGTAAGAAAATCCAGAGTATGGGAAAACTATTATTTGTCGCGAAGCTCCCCGGATAATAATTCGTTATTTCATTCCGTGGCGGAACTTGCAACAAAAAGAGAAACATATAATTATTTGACAAACTCATCTTTTGAGAATGCTGCAATAGGTAATTCTTGGCTCACAGATGGTACTCTTATTCGAGACACGACTGCCGTTATTGATGGCTCATATTGCGGGAAATTCAGTGGTATATCTAAGTTGTTTTACCAAACAGTGCAGTTCGCAGATTTGTCGCAAGGCGAGAAGTTCACTGGTTCTATCTATGTGTATTCGACAAGTGCGATATCTGGTGTTTTGACCATAAGCGAAAAAACTGGGTCCACGGTAAACGGATACGGGACTACATCATTCACTCATTCGGGTACTGGATGGGAAAAAATAACATGCACCTATTCAATAGTAAACTCTGCATCTACCTCTATATTGTTTTCTGTGACTGCTGCAAGTTGGACGGATGTCCCCGTAGATTGCGCAATGCTGAAATATGGAGATGACACCCCCCATATGGTAGTCAATTCTAATGATGGGGCTTCGGGAATATCTGCCGTTGGATCGGAAATGTCTGGAACATATGACTGGATAGGCATTGATGCTGGAGATGTTTCATACATACATCCATGGGCTACGGTTCAAGATGGAGACAATATATGGGCAATCATAAAGCAAATAGGCGATTCTTGCATCGCTAGAGTTCTTGCGATGGATGCTTGCGGTGTCTTAAGATTCGTTTCCAATTTTGATGATACCGCCCAAACATCACTGGGAAGCATAGCTAATTTCGATTCCATCGATTCTGGCCAGCAAGCACTTGTGTCAAATAGCATTTTCGTCAAGGGTTGTAAGATTGTAAAACGCACTAATGTTGAAGCGGTGTGGCAAGTCGAGGCATCGGGACTCGATAGCGATGATGGGACATTGTCGGGTAAATTTAGCAGAGTGGTGGCCGCAGCTGGAACTATCCCGTCAGTGGCTACTGATGGAACAACGGAAATAGAAGCAAAATATGGGGTAATAGTAAACAAGTACGATGTCCAAGCACCGCTTAACCATGATATGGTAAATTGAAGGAAGTGTATTGTGTTTGAACATCTTGGTAAGTTTGGTAAATGGATTGTCAGGGATGTAATAATAAACCCGCTTGTATCTCTTATGACTGTTGTAGCTACCCCTATGGCCAATGTTGTCACAAGCGCAATAAATACTATAGATGCAATAAAGCATCCGCAAAAAAATATCTTGGTTGGCGAAGGGAGAAAAATAGTTGGGCTCAAAGAGCCGAGATTGGTGACATCTCCTGGGACATTTACTCAAACTAAATTTGATACAACCACATACCCAGATAGAGCCTTGATAACTATTACCAATGGGACTGGGAATCCAATTACTTGTACCGGTATCAGCATACAGGGAAAGTGCGTCATTCAATTCGACGGTGGATATCAGTGGGATTATAAGGATTATTCCGATATTGAACTAAATGGAGAATCCACCACAGAAGTATCAAACAAGTTTATCATCGACGCAGAGCAAGTAGAAAGCATTGGCGATTATGTGAGGAAAGAGCTGGCTCCGCATTCCATGTATCGTCTGCATATACCGGGATGTCATTTTGAATATGAGATAGGGGACACTTGGCACATAACTCTTTCGTATACTATTTCCGGGCAACCGTCTGAGGCTGAACTGATAGATACTGATGTCGAAATCATCAGAACGTCGACATCGAAGACGAATGGCGGGGTGGGTGAGACGTTAGTTGAGGTTCGTGTTCCTTCCGGGGTTTGGTCGAAGACTCTCAGCAGAAGGGCGCGGCTCATAAGCGCTGGCCTGGCTTCTTGGCTCAACAATAGGGGAAACATAATAACTGTAGCAGCATCGGACTGGACCGGGCAGGCTGATTATTTTTGCGACGGCACCGACGACGATGTGCAGATCCAGGCGGCGATTGATGCAACAGCTTCGGGAGGCGGTGGAGTAATACAATTAACACGCGGTATATTTAGTTTGGATAATTATGTATCATTAAAGTCAAATGTGAAACTTGTCGGCATGGGAGCAAATACCATACTGAAAAGACAAAATACAACTTACATATATTGTTTAAGAGCTAATGCCATAACTAATTGCAAAGTGTCTGATATCGTATTAGATGGTAATTCTCCCACCCTTACCTATACTCCAGCTGGTGTAGACGCTACTATGTTTTTGTGTGAAAACAGCAGTGAAGTAATTATGCAGAACTGTATAGCTCAAAATCTCTCCATGGCCGATACCGCTGGGGCTCAAATTAGATTGTATGGTTTTGTTGGAGCATATCAAGCTATTGGATGCATAGCAAAGGATATATCAGGGGCTAATTCAGGGACCGCAGGCGCCGTATATGTATCAGCTTTTTATTTATGCGATAGATTGCATGGTTGTATTGCTAATAATATAACGGCAACATCTATTGCTGGCGGGGTCGCTTATCCAAGAGGTTTTCATTTCTGCAAATTTGGGCAAAGTTGTTCATCTTTAACAATAACGGCATCAGGGGGAACAATGAATAGAGGAATGGGATATTTTGGGTGTGAAAATATAACCAATTGCAACACTGTAAACGTCGCATCTAATAGTTATGGCTTTTATTCATGCGTGTCTATGCAGCAATGCAAATCAACATCTAACGCAACTCATTATACAACTTGCTATGCTGATGCTGCATCGTTACATGCCGTGGCTGATGACGCCAACGGCGGATATAATTCCTAGAGGTGAAGATATGTGGATATATATTGATGCAAAGACAAATCATCATCTCCGCTTTCTAGCAACGCCGCATACAATGCGACTATATTTGCCTCTTGTTCTATGTTCGCTTGTCGGGACAAGTCTTTGGGTATTCGGTATTCTGAACATGAAGCCATGGATCGTTTTAGCGTTTTCTTCTGATAGAAATGGGTCGCTTCATGTACAACATAATTGGGTTGTATCGTGATATCGGCATTCATTACAATAATGCCCTCTCGGGTATCATATGCTCCATACGGTCCATTTGCGGACATATGGGAGGTAAATATTATCGGTTCAATTTCGACTATGATGGATTCGGGGAAAACGTTTTTAATCATGTTTTTATCGGCAATCGTCAGCGTGTATGGCTCCTTGTCAATAAACGACAAAGAGCAAGAGAATATATATAAAACTGCTAATATTGCCGCAAGGCTTGCCTTTATACCCATACTACCAAACATAATGCATCATAGTCTTTATGTAAACGAAACAGGGAGACAATCATGGACGATGAAGACATCAAGACGCTTTTAGCGCGGGTTGACGAAAGGACACGGAACATTATGGTGACGCTTGAAAAGCTGGCGTCGCATGAACGGGTAGACGCGCTGGAAGGCCGACTAGCTCGACACGTCGAATCGCACGACAAGAAGGGCGGCATCGTTGCCACGTGGGCGGGGATAGTTGCAGCGGCTGGCATCGGCCTGGCTGGACTGTTCCGAGGGAGTGCGCCATGAACAAAAGCCTTGACGCGCTTCTGCCAGGCCCGGCTGCGGCTGCCCGTTCCGCGCTTGCCGAGCTGGCTGCCGCTGATATCGCTTGCGCCGTCACCTCGACGCTCAGGACCGCAGATGAGCAATATGCGCTCTGGTGCCAGGGGCGAAAGTCCATCGGCGTCGTCAATGCGGCTCGGGCTATTGCAATGATGCAGCCTATTGGAGCGGCTGAAAACGGCCACACGGTCACAAACGCCGACGGACGGAAGCAGTCCGAAGGTGGAACGGGCCGGAGCGCCCACCAGGCCGGGATCGCGCTTGACGTGGTGCCAGTGGAGCATGGTCGCCCCGTGTGGCCGGGCGGGGCCGATCCGCGATGGGCAACAATTGCGGCTGCGTTTCAGCGCCATGGCTTTGAGTGGGGCGGGGACTGGACAATGGCGAAAGACGGGATCGCCCCGGATCGGCCTCATCACCAATGGGCTGAAAAGGTATAGGGGGAGATGTGGCGCGGAAACTGACCAAAGGCAAAGCGTTTTGGGCGTCGTTTTGGGCACTTTGTGGCTGCTACGGCTTGACGACTTGGCTAGCACCATCCGCCCTGCCCACGGTGGGTCCAATCATCGTCGGAGCGATCGCTGCAGCTGGGGGGCTCTTCCAAGCGGCATCTGTTGCCGACAATGCCCTCAAGGGGAAATTCTATCAGGCGGAACTAGACAAGGAGGGGAAATGAGATGCGCGTCCGTACTGGTCTTGGCTTGCTTGCTCTTGGCCTCATCCTGGGGGCAGGAGGGGCCCTTCTTTTTGACCGACTCCCCACCGGAAGCCTCGGATCCAGCCTTGCCGCTGCCCGTGCCGACCTGGGAGCGGCTAGACGAGATCTGGACACAGCTCGAGCAATCGGGGCAGACATCGAGCGCCGACTTGGAGCAGCTCAGGATAGCGCTCGAGCTGGCGCGGCAGCAGTTGACAACGCTCTCCTCGCAGCTGGCAGACTCTCAGACGCAGGCGCTCGCGTTGTCGTCCTTGCTAGAGCAGGCCGCGCTATCTCTGCAAGCCTCAGAGGGATCGCTCAAGGAAGCGCAAGCCCTAGCCAGCCGCCAAGGCCTTGAATTATGGATATGGCGCGGGGCGACGGCTGCAGGATGCGTCCTTGCCGTGTTGGCGCTATGTCGCTGATGGAAGCCACGGATATCGTGCGGCAGGTGGGAACACAGGCCGTAAGAGGATCAAACCATGATCGGGCGCGGGAGATAAAGATTGCATTCGAAACCATCATCGCCTTAGCCGAAAGCAACGTCACTCCGATAGACCCCTCTTCGCTCACCGACCCGAGCCGCCGATGGGGCCCGCTAAACCCGCTAAATAGGGTATAAATCCCCAGCCGCCCGGACGTTCCTCCCGTCCGGGCGGTCTTTTTTGGTCTTAAATAAATCGCACGATAAAGGCATAAAAAATCTAAATAATGCTTGCAAAGGCTAAAAAGTGCGCTATACTGATAGGGTAAAGTAATGAGAGATTGAGAGATCAAGGAGCAAGTCATGGCAACGACTTACACGGTAGAGAGCGGCGATCACAACAGCGAGTGCGGACATCACCACAAGAGCATCGAGGCGGCGCACAAGTGCGGGGAAAGGCTCTATGACTCCCACTACGTAGCCAACAATGGCAAGCGCGTACAGTCCGGCATGGGCGGAACATGGACGGCCTCGGCTCGCTGGCACGGCTGGCGCGTGATCGACAACACTACAGGGCAGAGTGTCCCGCATGGCGAGTAGTATCAACTCGCGGAACCGAAAGGCCTAGATACTCAAGGAGATCATATGACCGACCTATCTATTGCTGAGTTTTGCGCCAAGCACAACGCCTGCGCCTCG
>Ga0316626_10001217_pt1 | contig 11245 bp, 7 predicted proteins | sample OWC_Aug_T1_C1_D5_FD_207656 | JGI IMG/M metagenome (GOLD analysis project Ga0316626, IMG submission 207656) | Wetland soil microbial communities from Old Woman Creek delta, Ohio, United States - OWC_Aug_T1_C1_D5_A | ecosystem: Environmental > Terrestrial > Soil > Wetlands | place: USA: Ohio...
TGACCGGCGTCAAGTCATGTACTGCCAGTTGACGTGCTGATTAAGAGTGAAGCGTGCCTTGCGACAGGAACCAACTCCAGCCTACAAGAACCGAAAGATTCTGCGTTTTCCATGCCGCCGAGTTGGCTCCTGTAGGCTGGTGTAGGCTCCAGTTCACGGACAAGACACGGACAGTCGGTCGGTGTCAAGGAGTTCGCTTGACCCCAGGCGCTGCTGATTTTTCCTCAGGGGTTCCGCCTGGGAGTCCCATGGCAGTCGAGCTTTTCGGTTGCTGTCCGTGAAGTGTCCATGTCGTTCAACTTCAACCGCGCCCTCCCCCTCCATCCGCTAGTTCCCGGCAATGCGATCACGTCGCTCACGTTAGTCAACGTAGCCACGGGGCGCGACCGGTTTACGCCGCGAGCCGCTTGACCCGCAGCTTGTGCCGCTTCCGCTCGGCCTGCCAGAGGTCATACTGGACCTGCTGGCTGAGCCAACTCTCGGCCGTTGTGCTGAACGCGATCGACAACCGCACTGCCATCTCCGGGCTAATTCCCCCGCGACCGTTGAGAATGCTCGATAGCGTCTTGCGGCTCACACCAAGGGCTTTCGCCAGCTCGGTTACCGTTAGCCCCAACGGCTTCAAGCACAGCTCCCGCAACACTTCTCCCGGATGGGGGGGATTGTGCATTTTCATATCTAAGCCTCAGTGGTAATCTTGATAGTCCACGGCCTCGGCGTCTTTTCCCGCAAACCGAAATGTCAGCCTCCAACTTCCGCTCAGCTTTACGGCCCACCGCCCACGCTGGTCTCCTTTCAGTAGATGCAGATCCAGGCCGGGCAGGTGCATATCGCGTGGCTCCGCAGACACGTTCAGCCGGCCCAAGATCAGGCGGAGTCGCTCCGCGTGCTTCGCCTGAATTCCGGCTTTGGTGCCCGTCCGAAAAAACCGCTCCAGCCCCTTGTGCCGGAAGCTTCTGATCGCCACCCGTGCAGTGTAACCTATCCAGTGACGGGTTACAACCTGTGCCCGCGGCGTTGTTGCAGCTCTGTTCGAGGATGTCCTCGTCGGGAGCTGGGGAATCAGTATCCGGATGCCAGCATCCCAAGGAGTAGAAGGGGCCGCCTTGTTAGGAGCCGACCCCTGCCGGTAAGCGAATCCGTGCTACGTGGCGGTCAGTCGAGTAGCCCGCTCGTCCCCTCCATGAACGCACCACTCGCTGAGCCGACCGTGCACGGGAACGGCAGCACACCGGGATAGTCGGCCTCCAGCGTGCCGGTCGCGGTCTTGTCGGTCACCCCGTCCGGCGCGCTGATCGCGTTTCCCAGCCAGTCGGCGATCGAGACCCCACCAACCGTCGTGTCGTAGAACTTGGTGCCGGTGATCTGTGTGTGCTGCGTGGCCGAAAGGGCCGAGAAGAAGGCGTGGATACCCGTCTTTCCCTGGATGGCGCAGTAGTTCGCGCGCAGGGTGTTTACGAAAGCCGCGGTGCTTGCGAAGTTCGTCGTGTTCCGCTGGACGTTGTCGATCTGATTCGAGATGTGCAGGATCTGCTGCTCCGGCAGCATCTTCAAGCGAGGTGACGTTGCGGCCTCCAGGTTGTCTAAGATCTCGGCGCAGCTCTCGGTGGTGCAATACGGCGCGAGGTAGGGCAGCGTTCCCCAGCCCGGCGTGACGGAAAGCAGACCCAAGGCGCCCAAGGCGATCACGCCATCCGACCCGCCGTTGTCCATGCCTAGGCCAGAGTCCGGCGCGGCCGTCATGCGGGGCCAGCGCAGCTCGTCGAGCCCCCAATGGTAGTTGTAGATGTCGCCGTACGCGCCGGCCGAGCCGCCGGTCAACAGCGCCCTGACGCGGTCACCGCGGTAGCCCCGCAGGTCTTGCCGGCGTGTGCGTCGCGCAGGCATCGGCTCTGCTGCCGCAGCTCGTAGTTGAGGAGCTTGAGTCCTCTGTCAAGGGTGCGGTCGAGGCATTTCTGATCGAAGGTCGATCCGGTGTCGCGGACGGCCGCGTGGGGACCGCCGTAGCTCCGGGCGACGAACGTGGCCACCGCACTGCCACACGCCTCCCGCAGGCGGGCGTCCAAGCCGGCGGGGATCAGAGCGGTCGGATAGCCAGCGGCGGTCACGGTCGGTTGGTCGGGACACTTGGCGAGCAGGTTCTTGGAGAGTGTTGCGTATGCCGCCGTGAGCTTGGAGTCGCTTGCCAAGCAGGCGGCACCCGTCGCCCGGTAGCAACGCTGCTGGGCGCTGCCAACCTTGCGGACGCACTTGCGAAGCCCATCGCTCGCCACGCGCTCGCACGTTGCGCCGGGCGTTAGCGCGTGCGCATAGGACAGCCCCCAGACGGCGAGAACGATAACCGCACCAAGGAGCCGCCGTGAGATCATGTGAGAATTACTACAGGTCCGGCCCGCGAAACGTCAACTCCCTTCCACTCCTCGCTCGTTACGGTCACGTCGATCGCGTGGGTGCGGATGGGCGCCTGGCCCTGCAAGAAAGCCCGTCAGCCTCGGAATAATTGACCTTTTCGGCCGCTCCAGCGTAGCACCCGCAACATGCGAACCGTCATCATCCCCTTGCTACATACCCTGGCTGGTACGTGTCGGAGCCGGGCGGCACTGCAGCTCGAGATCCTGGCCCTCCGACAACAGCTCGCGGTCCCGAACCACACTCGACCGCGAAGACCTCATCTGCGAGCTGTCGATCGTATCTTCTGGGCCTGCTTGTCCAGGTTGTGGGCAGGCTGGAGGAATCCGCTCATCATTGTTAAGCGTGACACCGTCGTCGCCTGGTCCCGCAAAGGCTTCCGACTCTTCTGGACCTGGAAGTCCCGCAGAGGCCGGCGCGGTCGGCCCTCCGTGCCCAAAGATGTCCGCGATCTCATCCGCACGATGAGCTTGGCCAATCCGCTCTGGGGCTCACCCCGCCTACACGGCGAGCTACTCAAGCTCGGCATCCACGTCTGACAGCCCACGGCAGCCAAGCACATGGTTCGTCATCGCCGCCCACTGCTGACCGACGTCAAAGCGGCGCGCCGCGGTCTGGTGCGGGCCACGGCCCGGAGGCCATGAGTCCGCATCGCCGCGGTGCTCTCTTCACGCCAGCGAGCCTCCTCAGAACTCGGGCGGAAAGACGTTGTACCAGTAGCGGTTCTTCACCGGCGACGAGGCGAGAACGACGAGGCCGCTCGCGAGGCCGACCGACTGCTTGGTGCTGGTCGGGTTGTTGATGCCGCCCGACCCCGCGCTGCGGATGAACGGGACGCCGTTGCCTGGCGGGAAAGCGATCGCATCCATCGGGCTCGACTTGTAGTGGATGGCCTGCCCGTCCAGGGAGTAGAAGACGTGGACGAGTCGGCGGTCCTCGTCGAGCATGCAGATCGGGCGGGTCGCGTTGTTGGAAAGCGGCATCACCTGGGAGAGGGGCGCCCAGACACCGTCGGGCGAGCGGACGAGGAGGCCGATCAGCGTCGACGTCGGACCCGAGAGGTCGGTCTTGACGGCGGCGAACAGACGACCGTCGGCGGCCACCTTCACGTTCAGATGGTCGTCGGCGCCGTTCCTGCCATGGTACACCGACTCTTGCCGCCATGCCGCCGGGTCGTCCGCCGGCAGGCCGTCGGTGTGGATGGCGAGGTAGTACCTGTCGTACACGTGGCTGTTCCAGAACACACCTATCGCTCCCGGGAGGGCGGTGACCGCCGCGATGTCGTCGTGGCCGACCGTCGTGCCCTCGGGAACGGGAACGGTGAACGGCGTGCTCCAGACCGTGTCGCTCCCGAGCGTGTGGCTCACGCGCACCTGGCGGCCGCCGACGTAGGCGATCCAGAGCGTGCCGGTCGAATCGCGGGCGATGGTCAGCGTCTCGGTGCCGGCGCCGGCGATGTTCACCGGGAAGCCCGGGTCGATCTCGTAGTGTCCGGAGGCGGTGTAGCTATAGCGCATCAGCCGGTTCTGCCGCGGCGTGCCGGCGAAGCGCGACACCATGTAGAGCTGGTTCCCGACGCTGAGCGTGTCCTGTCGGCTCTGCGGCCGCGGGTCCACCGTTGCCCCGTCGTCGATCCAGGTCTGGGTCGCGAGATCGAGGCGGTGGATGCGGTGCGCTCCCGCGGCGGGGTTGAAGAGCGTCCCCCACCAGCGACCGTCGTGGTACCAGAGCTTGCTCTCGGGCTTCTCGCCCGTCGCCCGGTTCTCGTTCGTCTGCACCGACGAGCCGAAGGAGGGGCCCTCCATGGCGGCAAAGCGGCTGACGGTGACCCTGACACGGGCGCTCCCCATGCCGAGCGCCGCATCGGTCGCTGTCGCAGTGATGGTGTGCGCGCCGAGAGAGAGGACGGCGTCCACCATTTCGCCGCTGCCGAGGAGACCGTCGAGACTCGAGGTCCAGCGCAGGGAGGTGGAGAGGTCGCCGTCCTCGGGATCGAGCGCGCCGCCGAAGAACGTGAGCGTCGTTCCCTCGCCGACGGTGATGCCGTCCGGCGGCGTGTCGATCGTCACCGACGGCGGCTGGTCGCGGTCGCCGGGCACGAGGCGCACGAGGAGCTCCGGGGCGCCGATCGTGGATTCCCGGCTCCGGTAGGCGACGCCATCGCTCGAGGTGGTGACGAGCGCGAAGTCGTAAGTGCCGTCGCCGGTGACCGCGTTCGTCACGTCGAAGTCGAGCACCGTATTCGCCGCGGCCTCGCCCTGCCCGACCAGCGCGACGCCGTCCACCGCCGGGCGGTTCGTCCAGCTCGTGCCCGCCTCGGTCCAGGCGTGATTCGAGATCGCATGGATGCGCCCGCCGCTCGGGCTCTCATCGGTGCTCGCGGAGCCAACCGTGAGTCGCAGATGCGCCCCATGCACGGGGGCGCCGCCGGTGCCCCTGATCTCGAAGCGCAGGAACGCCTGCCGGGTCGGAGAGGCGTCGGCCTTCAGCAGTGCCGCTGCCCCGAAGGTCGTCCTTGGTATCTGGGAGTCGACGTAGGTGTCGGCGATCGCCGGAAAGGCGAGCATCGCGGCGGACTCGGTGACAGCGATCGACACGCTGTGCGTGGCGATCGTCCCACCGGCGTCCGTCACTTCGGCGGTGAGGAGGTGCGGGCCGGCGGTGAGGTCACCCACCGCGAGCTCAGCTCCGACGCCGAGCGGGCCGTCCACGCTCGACGTCCACGCAATCGCGTCGCTCAGGTCCTCCCCCGTCTCCGCCGTAGCGCTACCCTCGAACACGATCGGGTTGCCGGCCAGGAGTGTGTCCCCCTCGGCCGGCCGGAGAATCGTGACCGCCGTCCCGCGCGGCTCGAGTGTCAGGATGAGAGCCGGGCGGAGACCCCCTCTGCTGGTCGAAGAGTAGTAGGCCAGGCCGTCGCCCGAAGTGCCGTCGATCGTGAAGCTGTAGGTCCCGTCGCCCGCAACGGCACCGTCGAGAACGAACTCGGCGATGCCCCCGGACGGAACGGGTCCGAGCGTGTACAACACGGGGCCGTCGGCCGGCGGGCGGCTATTCCAGGTGAGGGTACTCTCGTCCCATACATCGTCCGCGAGGCGGCGGATCCGTCCGGCGCTGTCGCCGGTCCCACTGCTCACTTGGAGGCGCAGCCGAGCCGCCGTCACCGCCTGGCCCACCGTGTCGCTCACCACGAAGCGGAGGTACATGACGCGCGCGGGCGAGCCGTCCACCAGGAGGCGACTGTTCGACCCGAATGGCGTCGAGGGCGCGCTCGCGTCCGCGTACGTGTCGGCGACCGCGTCCAGGGTCAGCGTTTCGGCAGCCCAGCCCGGCCGCACCAGCGCCGCTAGGAGGATGGCGCTCACGAGGGTGAGCATGCGCGCGCGCCGGGGGCTCGCGGTCCCACCCCGCGCACCACAGTCTCCGCCGGCATCGACGCAATGCAACCGTTCGCCGGCAAGGGCATGGTCGTCGCAATGAAGACGGGCTGCCCGCCCCCGACCAACCAGCGCACCGAGCACGTCGCGCTGACGGGCGCGTCCTTCTTTCGTCATCCTCGCCTCTCTTTGGTTTCCGGCGCCACGTTCGTGTAGAGGGCTCTGTTCCGGTCAGATTCGCCAAGAACGTCGGAACGATCGGCGGCGCTGGGCCCGAGGGCATGCCGGGACGGATCCGGCAAGCAGGTAATCGCCCTCCGGAGCCCGTGGTCGCACACGGCACCCGAACGGCGGCCCTCTCGCCGCCGGGACTGAGCAAGTGTCGTGCCGAGTTATATGCGGGAAAGCACAGCAGGGTCAGGAACAAAATTGCAAGATTCGGCTGCCATGCACGTTTCTTGTGGGCTAGTTAGATGTGTTCGATGCAATGTGCCACGAGACGGATAGGGTACTCAAAACGGATGCCACACGTATTGAGTGACGGACGGGCGACGCGATGGGGCGAATGAGGGCTCACCAAGGGTCGACGGGTGCGAGCACTGCTGCGTAGGGTGTGTGGACGGGTGCGGACTGGGGTCGGTTGGGCCAAGCGAACAGCAACGAAGTCGGTGGGGGAGTCGGGGGGTGAGGCGTGCGGGCAGAGGGGATCGTGGGCGACCGGCGGAGGTCACTCGTCAAGCGGCAAATCCTGTGCGTAGATGAACCCCTCGGCGTCGGCACGACAGACGGAGGTCTCGGTCGGTGGTTGGGTTGGACTGCCGCGGGCAGGTGGGAAGAGGCCGGTGTCGCAGCAAGAAAGTCCGTCAGAACCGGGATTGTCGACCTTTTCACCTATGCCTCCTCAAAATCTCATCCGGGCGGGTGAGTCCAGTCTGAGCCGCGGCTGCGCCGCGGTTGGATCCCGACGAAAAGTGCCTCCATGATGAACCCGGCGGTCATGTAGACGACCACGAACGGAACAGCGACAAGCGAGGAGACCGTCACGCCAGGTCAGAGGGTGAGCGAGCCCATCCAACTCTCCGAAGGTCTTCCTCGGCTTGCTGTAGTGGTGGTGCTGGAGGATGCTGCAGTCGCCGTAGCCCACGTGCGGCCGAGAATGTGTTCGGCCACAGCTCGATGATTCTGGCAGCTATTGCCGGTGCTTCATGCGCATGGCGGCGAGTCCCGCGAGGCCAATTAGCAGCAGCCCGCTCGCCGCCCAGGTTCCAGCGTGGGGCCATTGTGGGAAGAAATGAAGTGCCGCAGCGCCGATGGCCGGTCCCACGAAGATGCCCAAGCCGAGCGCAGATTCATGGAAGCCGCCATGCTCGCCTTTGGTTTCCCCAACGTCCATCGAGTAGAACAACGAAGAGTAGTAAAGGAACCCCACCGCCGGGCCCATGAAGATCTGTGAGGCAATCACGAGCCAGAGCTTCTCAGCCAGCAGCATCGTCGCAAAGCTCACGATCAACCCAATGAAGGCCCCGAGCAGCCAGCGGAACCGGTAATGCCAACCGTTCCACTGCCAGAGCAAGACGAAGGCGGCCAGCCGCAGGAAGAGCCATAGGGAGCAGAACAGGCCGGTCTCCGTCGGCGAAAGCCCGAACTTCGCGGCAAGCTGCGGCATCACGGCCACGACGGTGTTGATGACGATGTAGGCGAACGGGTTCGCGAACCACGCCATCCGCATGAAAGTCTTCGGGCTGACTGGCTGGGGCAATGCCGCGGGGTCTGGCGCATGGAGTGGCGGTTCTCCGCTCGCAGTGCTGGCAGGGTGTCCGGATGACACGTGCCTCGAGAGCCAGGCCAAGGTACCCAATTGCAGCAAATGAATTCCGATCGGCAGCCAGTAGATACTTCTGGCTCCGAGACGTTCAAACAGGGCACCGCCGGTGAAGTAGGCCACGGCTGCTGTTCCGGCCCACACCCCGTTGTAGCGGCCAACCATCTGTGAGAGGCGGTCGGGTGATTCGCCTTCGCAGATCAGTGCCTCCAAGCCTGGCCAAGTGAAGCTCATCGCGGCCGTCCACGACGCGAGGACCAGCATCTGTGCCCACATGTAGGGCAGCGCGCTGCCAAACAATAGCGCCAGCGCCATGCCGCCGAACCCAAAGCGCAAGGCCTTGAAATAGCCATAACGTTGGGCGAAGCGCCCTCCCAGCCATGCGACCCCAAAGTAGGTCAGGCCGTGCAACGCAGCGGCCAGGAGGTTGCTCTTGGCGTCGAATCCGTAACGACTGTGAAGCAGAAAGAACAGGTAATAGACGTAGAAAACGACCGCGAAGGAATTGCCTCCTTCGATCACGAAATAGACCGTCTTGGCCCTACGGTGTGTCATGCAAGTCGGGCATGGTGAGTTCGCATGAACGCCGTCAGCCGTCAACCTCTTCGATCGCCTTCCGGCAATACCACTTCACGGCCGCGGCCATGGAAGGCTGGAGATCGTCCAGCTCCGCAGCGCTGCACCAACGGATGTCGTGGTGTTCTTGCCGAGCGAGGGCAATCGTCCCACGCTTCAAAGTGGGCCAAGTAGATCAGCCCAACGTTTTCGTGAGTATCGGATATACGGTGGATGTTAAGGAAGGGAGGGGCGATCAACGCGCGCGTGCCGGGGCTGTATTAGAAATTGACTCAGCTGGAGTACCTGTGATATGGGCTCTTTGGTGGATTTTGGGGCCTTATTGACCTCCACATAAGTAATGCAATATAATGGAGACATCCTGAGAGGGGGTGTCTTCATGCGACCTCGAGGTTCTCCGCAATCGTTAGAGGAGCGTCGGCGCCGTGTGGTCGCGTTCCTCAAGCAGAAGCTGTCGCTGCATGAGATCGCTCGGCGAATCGGCTGCCACGCCAGCAGTGTGCTGCGTTGGCGCAACGCGCTGCAAGCTGGCGGGCAAGCGGCGCTGAAGGCCAAGCCCGCGTGCGGTCGGCCCCCCCGGCTGACAGCGAAGCAGAAAGCGCGCCTCGTTCGTCTGCTGGCTCACGGGGCCATGGCCCACGGCTACCGGACGGAGTTGTGGACCACGCAGCGGATTGCCGAGCTGATCGAACGCCGCTTGGGGGTGCGATACCATCGCAATCACGTGGGCAAGCTCCTGAACCAACTGGGCTGGAGCTACCAGAAGCCGGAACGTCGGGCCCTGGAGCGTAACGAGACGGCCATCGCCGAATGGAAACGATCGGTCTGGCCCCGGGTAAAAAAAACGCCGCAAGGCTGGCAGCCCATCTCGTCTTTGTCGACGAATCGGGCTTCCTCTTGATCCCGTCGGTCCGGAAGACGTGGAGCCCGGTGGGACAGACGCCGGTCGTGCGTCATCGGTATGGTCACGACCGCATCTCTGCCATCTCGGGCAAGAAATCAGCTTTGCAGATACCCCACCCCTTCGGTACCATGCCCTCACGGTGACACACGGTTCCAACTCCCTGTCCTTGTCGGATCCCAGAGCGCTCATCGATTCTGGCACGGCACCGTAGCCGCGGGGGCGCGCGTACCATGGCTGGATTGGTCTGCAGGAAAGCCACGGAGCTAACAACTGGGGAGAAGCGGGTCTTCGCGGACCACCTGGTACGAGAAGCGCTCAGTGAGAACATCTGGGATCTTTTTGGGGAGTGGATTGACCGAGGGACGCCAGAAGTCTCCTTCTTCTACTTGAAGGTCTTTTCGGGTGAGAAGCTGGTTGGCCTCGGCATGTTACTCAGGATCAATCCCTTCGATCTCCGGGCATCGTATTCCCGCCTGCGAGAGCCTGGGGTCCTCAAGACACTCGGTGGACTCATCTCACGGGTGAGCAGCAACAGCGTCATCGTTTCCTTCCGTAACCTGATCACATCAAATCACACGCGGCCGTTCTTTTTCCGAGAGCCTGATGTAGAGCGCGCCGCCATGCAGGCCATGTTGACGTATCTAAAGGCTGATGCGGAGGCCGACATGGTCACCATCGTTGATACATCGTGCCACTCAGAGTTTTACCGAGAGGCAGGTTTCGACGAGTTTCCTTCGTCTTCAGAAGCCTGGTTTGACGTGCGCGAATATCGAGAAGTATCGGAGTATCTGGCAAGACACCGGAGCCTGGCGAACAACCTGAAGAGACGAAGGAATAGAATCTCAGTAGAAGTCCGGCAGCAAGCCCTCTCTGCTGTTGAACTGGAACAGGCTAAGTCCTGCGTTGGTTGCTCAGTAGAGCACAGCATGGTTCAAAACCCCTGTCAGCGATTCTTTGAGGAGAATATCTTCTCCACGGAGGTGTTTCGTTCTAGCAGGTACGTCCACATTCTTGTCCGCGTTGACGGACTCATCGCCGGATTTCATACGTTCCAGGTTTCCGGATTGAGCATGGGTGGCGTCTTGGGTGGGTTCAACCGGAAACACTCTCGGAATCATTTCGTCTATGAACGTGTGATCATTGCCTCGCTGGACTACGCCATCAAGAATCAACTGCGGCGCGTTCACTACTCACTCGTGGACAACCACACCAAGCTCAGGCTCATTGACTTTCTCGAGCCCTGTGGCCTCTATTTCTTTTCCAAGAACCCGGTAAATCGAGCAGTGTTCAGGCGCACGTTCAGGTACAACGACGTGTACGCGCTCTCACAACTGGAACGTCAGGACCCGCGGAGTGACAGAAGTGCCCGTCTTAGATCGCCCGGGGATACCTGACATACGGGTCTATACCGGGCGCACGGGAGATACCGTCAAGCGTGAGATTCCGGTCTCAGTTGCGTGCACCGGACCAATCTGAACACCCATTCCGATTGAAAGTGAACGCCGATTCCGGCGCAATCTGAACACCCATTCCGGGCAATCTGAACACCGATTCCGGGATCGTGAACACCTATTCCGGCGAAGTGGTAGAGCCACACCGCGTGGCTGATGATTTCTGGGGGAAATCGGTATCCGTGATATGTGGGCCTCGGGCTGTTCATCGGCGCAGTCTGCCGGTAGTGCCCTCAGCTTGACAGTGCCTAGGCCCCGCTTATCGCCACCCCTGCGCCCCGTGGAACCGTCTCCAGCATCCTTTCGCGGGCCCCCGGACCGGAGCCGGCCCGGCCCGGGCCTTCGTCCGCCCCGTCTATTGGACGGACTTGACCGCGTCCGATTTTGGCGATTATGTCAACTTTCGGACCTTTCGGGCTTTAATGAGGACTATTCTCTCTCGCCGATTTACTGTGCTACCGGTACGGAGAATCTCCGGGAAGGAGACAAAGCGATGGGAACCTTGACGCAGTCGAAGCGGCAGCTCGCATGGGTCTTCGATCTCAACAAGTGCATCGGGTGCCAGACCTGTTCGGTAGCCTGCAAGGTGCTTTGGCCCGGGGAGGATCGGGGTACCGACTCGATGTGGTGGATGACGGTCAACACGCAGCCCGGGCGCGGCATGCCCCGCGACTGGGAAACGATGGGTGGGGGGTACGTTGGTGGC
>Ga0316626_10001218_pt1 | contig 11240 bp, 13 predicted proteins | sample OWC_Aug_T1_C1_D5_FD_207656 | JGI IMG/M metagenome (GOLD analysis project Ga0316626, IMG submission 207656) | Wetland soil microbial communities from Old Woman Creek delta, Ohio, United States - OWC_Aug_T1_C1_D5_A | ecosystem: Environmental > Terrestrial > Soil > Wetlands | place: USA: Ohio...
ACTCGGTTCGGAACTCAAGGGACTGCGCATCGACCGGATTCTGACACCGACAGATCAATTCGTGAAAGCCGGATGGCGTCACGGCCCAATCGGCATCGAGGTGAAAAAGTCTGGACACAAATTCGGCCCTGGTCTGTCCCAATTGCTGGACTATTCCCGCGCAGCGTGGGAAATCAAACCCGGCTACCACATCCTCGTCGAGCTTCTGTTTCTCTGGCCTGTCGAAAAACAAGCGGGGACCGTCGCTAGCATCATGGCACAAAACCGCGTCGGGACGGTCTGTAGCACCAAGTGGACACCACTGAAGTTCTGTGTCGGAGAAAGCGTTGTCCTGCGATTCGACGCAAATTGGAATCCGAAGATCGCAAACCTGAACTGTGGAAAACGATCCGGGAGTCGGTGATGCAGATAGCCCAACTTATCGGCGGCGCCGGAACCGGCAAAACCCGCGAATTGATCGCCTGCATGGACAGGGCCGTCGAAAGACTCCATGATCCGCACCTCGTAGGCTTCGTCTCCTTCACCCGCGCCGCCTGCGACGAGGCCGCCGACCGGGCCGCCGACCGATTCAACATGCGCCGTGCCGAGCTACGCGAGCGCGGCTGGTTCAAGACGATCCATGGTGTCGCCTACCGCTGCCTGGGCGTTGGCGCCGAACTCCTGACCGATGACCGCGAGGCCGACAGACAGTGGACCCGAGAGGCCCTGGGAGAGGCCGACGAAAAAGGCCGTGAGGATGCGGAGACGCTCGACTGCTTCGCGCAGACCCGAACACCCGGGGAAAAGGCCCTGAGGCTCTGGGACGCCGCCAGGAGCCGCCTGGAGGGCCTAGAACGGCTCTGGGCCCTGGCAGACCAATGCGACGACCGAACGCCCAGCTACGCGGACTGCGCAGCCTTGGTCGAACGCTACGAGCAGGCCAAGCGCCTAGACGGCCGGCTCGACTTTACGGACATGCTGGGCCGCTTCGCCGGCTACCGATTCACGATCGACGGCCCCTATCAGGTCACGCCCGACGGCGAGCCGCCAGAGCTTAGCTGCTGGATACACGACGAAATGCAGGACAGCAGCCGGCTCCTCGATGCCTGTTTCCGACGCCTGATAGGGGTAGATACCGTCCAATGGGTGTATATTTCTGGCGACCCTTACCAGTCCATCTTCGGATGGAGCGGGGCCGATCACCGGTGTTTCCTCGACTACCCGACAGCCAAACGCCGGATCATGCCCAAGTCCTGGCGATGCCCGGCCACGATCCTGGCCCTCGGTGAAAAGCAGTTGCATGTGTGCTCAGACTACTGGGACCGGGGCATAGAACCCAACGGACCCGGCGGGGATGTCGAAGAAGCCACCCTACACAATGGCTGGGCCGAGGCGATCACGCCCGAAGCCTCGTGGCTCGTACTCGCCAGGACAAACTTTTTGTGCGTGCGCCTCGCAAAAAAATTTGATGACATGGGAATCCCCTATATACCAACAAAAAAGGAAAGTGGCTCACGGTGGAAGGCACCACGCCGCAATCTGGCGATTAAGGGCTTCATGGCCCTAGAGGCCGGGGCCGGGATCGACGGCCGGGAGTGGCAGGCCATGCTGGGCTATGTTCCGGCCCAGCCCTACACCATACGAGGAACCAAGTCACTCTGGGCGCAGCTTACCGACGATCAGGCCCTCGCACGCGGCGGGAGCCACTGGCTGACGCTGGCTGACCTGACCGGGCTCGGCGCAACGGACATACTGGTCGAGGCAGTCCGCTCCCGCACGTGGCGTGAGGTGGTCGAGGGCGCGGCCGACTATACCCGGGCCGTCGAGCAGTGGGGCCAGGATGCGGTGGACAACCCGCTAATCCGACTTGGCACGATCCACAGCGCGAAGGGCCTGGAAGCCGACAACGTGGCCATATTAACCAGCAGCAGCCTGCCTTGCATCAGGCAGACCGACACACAAGAGGGCGCGGACGAGGAGGCACGGTTGCGATACGTGGCCGTGACGCGGGCCCGCAAGCGGCTCGTGCTCGTGCGGGACTTGCACGCGCCCTACACGCTGGACATTGAGGCGTAACCCAGGCGACCCGCGGAAGTGTTGCGGAGAGACTGAGTGTCAAAGGGAGGGAAGACAAACGCGATGAATCCCAACGAGAAGAACCATGGATGAGACGATTTGTTGACCGCCGGGTGTTCCGGCGTCGGGTCGCCTGGGCTTTTTGCAGGACGCAAGCGATGGTCACGACGGAAACGAGACTTAAAAACAAGTGCATCGACCATATGAAGGCCATGCGCAAAAGCGGCGAAGAGGTTTTCTGGGTCAAGGCCCATGGCACGCCCATGCAGCGGGCCGGGATACCGGACCTGATTTGCGTCTACCGGGGCCGGACAATCTGGGTCGAGCTTAAAGCCCCAAGGTGCAAGCCGACACGCTTGCAGCGTGAGATTGGCGGACGGATACAGCGGGCCGGTGGAAACTGGTTCGTCGTCCGAGAGTTGTACGAGTTTATCGACACGCTTACGTACCTAAAAGGAGCGGAGCCACGTGTAGAGAGCGTCCAAGCAATATGAGCGTAGCCAGAGAGTAAGAGAGTTCAAGAGTACTGATCGTAGCCATTGATGGAGAGAGTCCAACTCTAAGGAGCGTAGCCTTGGTATTGGAGAGTTCATAGGTCAAGAGCGCAGCCATGCTTCCAGAGAGTCCAAAGCCAGTGAGCGTAGCCACAAGAAAGGAGTGTCCACCGTGTTGGAGCGCAGCCATCCATGATGAGAGTCCATTCAGCGGAAGCGAAGCAACGTGGTCCGAGATTCCAAAGATCGAGAGCGATGCCATTGAGCCAGAGCGTCTAATAAGCCAGAGCGTAGCCATCCATGGCGAGAATCCAAATTTGACGAGCGTAGCCACGGCAGAAGAGAATCCATAGTTCTGGAGCGTAGCCACGGCAAAAGAGAATCTAACCTGACAGAGCGCAGCCACCGGGACAAGAGAGTCCAAGGGATCCGAGCGTAGCCAGAGGGCGAAAGAGTTCAGGCAGCCAGAGCGAAGTCACAGACGGTGAGAGTCCACGATGCTAGAGCGCAGCCATTGAACCGGAGAGTCCATCTCCTTTGAGCGTAGCCATGGTTTGAGAGCGTCCACGGAGCCTGAGCGTAGTCACGAAAGAAGAGAGTCCACATAACCCGAGCGTTCTTTTAACCCAAGGAGCTTTTATGATCGCAACAGTCTCTATCGACCAAGCGGAGTACGATCTACGCGAGCCTTTAGTCAGATTGTCACGCGACTTGAAGCGCGCGGCACGCCAGCTAACGGCACGCGATGCACGTTGGCTGACGGATCAGTATTACATCATGCAGGACGCGCGAATACGTGCTGCATCGCAGCAGCGTACGCAGGCCGAGCAGGCCGAGCCGCACGAATTGATCGGCTGGGTGTTCGACACGCAAAAGCGTTTCGAGGCGGTCCTACAGGGCGCCCTGGGCGAGTTCGCGGCGTCCTACCGCGTGGGACAGTGGATGCAGGCCCAGTGCGGCATCGGTCCGATCCTGTCGGCTGCGTGCCTGGCGAATCTCGACATACGCAAGGCCCCAACGGTCGGTCACATCTGGCGGTTCTGCGGGCTCGACCCAGGGATGAAATGGCTGGGAAAGGAGCGCGCGAAGGAGCTAGTAGAGAGAGTCGTGGGTAAATCGTCGAATCTGTCCGAGGCAATGGCCGAGGAGATTCACGCGCAGACAAACCACCATGTGGCAAACATCCAGGCAGCATGGGTAAAAGGCATCAAAACCCAAAAGGGATTGGTGAAGGGTAGAATCGGACTACTGAAATTTCTGTCCCGGCGGCCATGGAACGCACGACTCAAAGCCATCCTCGTCTACCGCATGGGCGAGTGCTTTGTGAAGACACAGAATAACGAGGCGAGCTACTACGGTAGGCTCTATCGGATTCAGAAGGATGCACTGATCATGGCCAACGACGCTGGCAACTTCGCGGCGGCGGCTGCGGAGCAACTCGAAGAAAAGAAGATCGGAAAACAGACGGAGTGCTACAAGCACCTGACTGCCGGCCACCTGCCTCCCGCACAGATTCATGCCCGAGCGCGTCGCTGGGCCGTCAAGCTGTTCTTGTCGCACCTGCATCACGTCATGTACTGGGATTACCACGAGCAGGACCCGCCTCATCCCTACATATTCGAGCGCCCGGAGAACGGAGACCATCGGCACCTGCTGTGTCCGCCTTTGTGGCCGGGCGAATACGACGGGCGCCGGCTGAAGGAGATGACCTAGCCACGTACCCCGAGAGTTCACGTGTCGAGAGCGTAGCCATCACGGGCTAGAATCCAAAAGGAGAGAGCGCAGCCAACATGCCGGAGAGTCCAAACTGGGCGAGCGTAGCCACTTGGCTGGAGAGTCTAAAAGGAAAGAGCGTAGCCAATGAGACTGAGAGTACACACACGGTGAGCGTTTTACTTAGAACCTAACCCATCGAAGGAGAATTTTATGTCTAAGGAATTTCCGATCCAGTGTTGGGAAGGAGCACACCTTCTGAGCCGATTCGATCTTGGTGACCCGGCGCAACGCCAGGCGATTCTCGACAGATTCGACGGCTGCACGCTGCCCGACTGGGCTTTGGTGGCTCACGTGATCCCCGATCCGATACGGTGGCTGATCGAGGAGTCGGAGTTCGGGTGCGCGATCCAGCTCCGGTCGCTCTGGAAGATCGACGCGGCGCTTCGCGCGATCCCTGGCGCGCTGGTGACCGTGCCGGCGGGCACGCACAAGACGCCGACCGCCGTGCCGGACCTGTCGATGCCGGGCGTGGCGGACATGGTAGCCGGTGCGATCGAGGCGAATATCGCTGCGATCCGTACTGCGTGCCCCGAGGTGCTGCACTTCGCCATGGATAGCGAACTACCTTTTTCGCAGCCCGACACGCCGTGGCCGCCCGAGGAAGGCGAGCCGTTCGTTGCACTGAAAACGTGGGAGGAGACAGCGCCATACCTGCGCCGCATCCGCGACGAAGCCAACCGCGCAATCCTCTATGATGCCGTGCAAAGGATCCACGGTGAGCAGCTTCTGGGCGACTCGCAACAGTGCGGCCCGTGGCAGTCCGAAGGCCGCGACGGGATGATCCAGTGGGCACTGGTCAACACAGCACCCTACACGCCGCCTTGGACGTGGTACTGGGTCGAGCGCTGGCGTGCCGACTGCGCGATGACCGGCCGGCCCAACCTGCCGATCTTGTGTGGGCCGCAGATGGGCTTGGCAACGCAACTGCAAATGGGCCAGACCGTGCCCGACGCGACAATGGACATCACCGCGAATCGGACGGTCGCGTGGATCGGCGCATCGCCTGACGTGTACGAGGCCGCGTGCTGGTCTTCGATCGCGGCCGGTGCGAATGGCCTGACCGGCTGGGGTATCTCCGCGATGCTTCGCGCTCCGGGCGAGTGGAACCGCAACGGAGAAGTTCTGTGGGCGCGACAGGCCCGGATCAAAGCTGACGTGGATCGGCTGACGCCGATCATCAGTCAATGGCGGCCCGCGCCACGCAAGACGGCCGTGCTCTGGTCGATGACCGACCTGGCCTGGGAATCGGGCCGCGGCGCCCAGCCGACGAAATCACCGAACGTCCACCCGACGGTGAGCCGTACCTACGCGCAGACGTATGCGCTGCCGAACGCACTGTTCGCTCTGCTCATGCACGGGGAGCCGGCCGACATCGTGACCGACGAAGAAGTGCTCCACATCGGCGAACTTCCGGGCCGCATTTACGACCGGATCATTGTCCCCTGCGGCTATGTCTTGGACGTTGAGTGCCACGAGCACCTTAAGACGCTTGCAGCCCGTGGCGTCGATGTCGTGACGCACGCCGGCGGCGCGCTGGACAGAAACCGATTCCCTGGGTTGCGCGTCGTGGAGGTGGCGTTGCACGGCGAACAGAACCCTCAGTCCTGGACGCCCTACTACGACGACTTCGCTGCGATGGGCTACATCACCTATCAGGACTTCCTGCGACGGCTCGGGCGCGAGTTGCTCGCTGCTGGACCACCGCCACAACACGCATGGGCCGACGCGGCCGGTCTGTGGGTCAACGAGATGGTGGGCGCCGATAGCAGCCGCTATCTTGTGGCTGTCAACCGGCGATTCCGCTGCGGCCCGGACGATGCTTGGCGCGCGGCGTTGCGGCCGATCTTCGCCGGTAAGGTGGCTGACCAAGGTATCGCCGTCGATTGCGAGAATGAGAGCGGCTACACGCTAAAGGACATGCTGAGCGGAGTCATTGCCGACCCGCAGGCGACGATGCAGTTTCCGGCCGGCTCAGGAAAGGTACTGAGGATCGTGACGTGAGCGTTAGGGAGTTGCTGTTTGACCTCGATGACGGCCTGGTGGAAAAGGCCATAGAGATCATTCGCTTCTATGAGCGAGAGGCCCTGCGATTGTCGCCCGACGGTTATTACTTCTGTGACAGCTTCGGTAAAGACTCCTGCGTTGTCCGAGACCTCATGCAAAAATCCGGGGTTTCTTTCACCGCGAACCACAACTTCACGACGATTGACCCGCCTGAATTGATCCGGTTCGGTCGGGAGCACCACCCAGAAACGATCATTCACAAGCCCAAGGTCGCAATGCTCAAGCGGTTGGTGGCCAATGGCCCACCAACGCGGCTGTCTCGCTGGTGCTGTGATGAATACAAAGAGCGGGGCGGGGTTGGTGCCGTTAAGGTCTTTGGCGTGCGAACCGCCGAAAGCCCGAGACGCGGCAAGCAGTGGACGACTTGGACGAAGCACCGATCTGCTGGTTGGGTACTCAATCCGATCCTGCATTGGTCGGATAGAGCCGTCTGGGATTACATTCGCGCCAACGCCATTCCCTACTGCTCGCTGTATGACGAAGGGTTCAAGCGGCTCGGCTGCATTGGCTGCCCCATGGCAGGCAAGGGTCGCCTGAAGGAGTTCGCCCGCTGGCCGAAATACGAAGCCGCATGGAAACTTGCCTTTCGCCGATTCTGGGAGCGCTGGCATGGCGTACCACGCCGCGATGGCCGACTACGCTGGTTTGACGCCAAGGGTCTTCAGTCCTGGGAAGAGTTATGGGACTGGTGGATGACGAGGAATCCTCGGAAGAAGAATCCAGACGATGAATGTCAGATGGGACTGTTCTAAGAGCAAGAAAGGATCGAAGCATGACCATCTTGCACGAGTTGCGCGACCAGTTGACGGCCGTACTGGACGGCCAGCGTGTGGGCAGAGTGTTCAGTGCTGAATGGGCGAAGGCCGCTGTCGCACGCGCCGAGGCAGCCGAGGCCCGCGTCAAGGAACTGGAGGCCGAGAAGCGAGAGGCCCTGGATTGGCACGCTCGCGCCGCTGCAATCGCGGCGCGGGCCAGGCTGCAAGAAAGGCGTGTCGAGGAACTGAAGGCGCACGCGCAAGACTGGGAACGCTCTGCCCTGGAAGCGACCGGCCGCATTGTGGAACTGGAGGCACGGCTGCGCACGCTGTGCGAGGCGTCGGAGCCGTTTGCGGCGGTGGCGTTGCGCATTGATCCGAACGACCGCGAGGACTGGTACTACGGGCCGCCGGGCATAAGCATCGGCCAGTGGCGTGGCATTGCCGCCGCGTGCCAAGCTGCAAAGGAGGCGTTGGGATGACCGACCTATCGAAACGCTTACTCGGAATAGCGACTCGCATGGCCTACGAAGAGGACGACTTCACGCTGACGGACATTCAGACGTGCAAGCAGGCCGCCGATGAGTTGGAGCGCCTGACCCAAGAGCTTAGGCACGCTACAGTTGAGCAGAGTCGATCGCAGCAATCACCCGGCGATAGCTGACCGGCTGCTGGTGATCCATGGTGCGCTGAGCCCGAAGCCCGGGGAACCTGTTCCATGCGGGCAAGTCCCACATCTCCCAGAATTGCTCGCCGTACATATTGTAGAGACACACGGCCCGCTTGAGTCGCTGATAGCCCGGCTTCTCGCCGTACTCGCCCGAGTCGTTCCACAGCCCGCCCTCGCCCATGCGAAGCCCCCGACGACAGAAGTCACGGAACACGGAAGCCAGGGGCTCGTTGTTGTGCCGCCAGCGGGTCCACGCCTCTCGGACCTGATCCCGCTCATGTTCAGCAGGATACCACTTCGTCACCGCCTTATTTTTCTCGGGGTCGATGACCCGCTCTCGGCGCCAGCCGATGCGCGGCTGGCCGTGGATCGGGAGGTTCTGCCTGCGTCGGGACCGCAAGGCTTCGCGGGTCCGCTCGCCGATGCGAAGCCGCTCGAACTCCGCTACGTTGGCCAGGGTCGAGGTCATCAGCCGCCCGCTGGCCGTTGCCGAATCGACGCCCTCGGTGCCCGTTTCCGAACTGAAGACTCGCATGTCCCGACGCTTGAAATAGTCGAGTGTCAGAAGCAGGTCGATGGTGTCACGCCCGAGCCGGTCGAGCTTGGCCACGATCACCGTGTCGCCTACGTGGCTGTCGTCTACGAGTTGGTGCCCTTGTGGCCGTGCGCAAAACGGCAGGCCACCGCTGACCGCCTCGTCGCAATAGACGTGGGCAATTTCGACTTGCAGACGCTCCGCAAGGTCGGCAATCGTCTTGCGCTGGGCCTCCAGGCCGTTCTCCTGTTTGTCTGTGCTCACTCGGACGTAACCGAGCACGAGGGCATCAGGCAGTTCGTTGGGTTGAGTTGCCATGAGCAATCCTTTCATTTAGGTTGGAGTCAACAATGGATCAATACGTGTGCATGGCCGGAGTAAAAATGGGCGAAGAAACATCGGATCGGGAGCCGGATGGGCAGGAACAGACGCGCGTGGCTCCTGACTTGAGCGGGGCTTCCAGTGGGCCCCCGATTGTTGTCGCCGTCTGCGTCACCGGAAAAACGCCGTTTCACGTGGAGCACCTGTTGCCGGCCGCCGTGCGGTCGTTCGCCCATCAGGACTACCCGGCAGACCGCCGGCACCTGTTGCTCGTGAGCGACACCCCCGCCTCCATGGTGCGGATCGAGGCGTGCTGCGAACAGGCCGCACGCGAGCGGGGCTTCCTCTGGAGTGCGATTGCTGCGTCCGGACCGCTCGGCCGGCTGCGAAACACGGGGCTCGACATCGCCCAACAGCACGAGCAGCCGGGGCACCTGGTCATCCAGTGGGACGACGACGACTGGTCGAGGGCCGATCGTATCTCGGTCCAGGTCGCGGCCTACCTCGAAGGCCCCGAGCCCCGGCCGCCGTGCTTCCTGGCCCGGCAGATGGTCTATGACTTCACCACCGGGACCGCCGGCGTGCGCCAGTTCGACCATACGTTCATCCACGGGACGATTTTGCATGAAAATCGCCCGGTGTGGCGATACCCGACGGATCGAGACCGGAGCGAGGATACCGAGTTCTTGCGCCACTGGGCCGACAGCCAGGGGCATATCCGGGCGACGGTCCTCGACAACGACCCGATGCTTTACTGGCGGACGTTTCACGGCGGGAATACCTGGGACCGGGATATGATCTTGCGGCAGTGGGCCGAGCCCTGGGCGACCGGGGGCCTTTGGCTCCCGGAAAGCCGCCTGGCTGAGGTTCGGAGGTTCTTGACGCATTATCAGTCTCTCGCAAAGGCGCAAAGGCGCGGAGAAGGGGTTGAGATCATGGGCGTGGCGCCCGGGGCGTCGGGCGTGCCGGCGAGTGGCGACGCGCCCGAGCCTCCAGGGCCTCCCACACGGCCAGCCCCAGTGCTGCGCCTCCTAACGTGAGGATCGCCAGCAGACCGTCGCGCACCACGGCGCGGCGGTCTGGGTCAGGGTCAGGGGTACGATAGGGCTTCATACTTCCCGCCCTTCCGCCTTGGCGATGGCGTCCCGGGCCTTCTGGACGTGGCATGTGCAATACATTTCGGGATTGCCGGAGTATTCACCGTGGCATTTGCAGGCGGCATGATGCTCGCTACGCGCAGCATGATGGCACGCCTCCAGCAACTCGGGCGCGGCGGCAATCAGCCGGGCGTTGGCGTCCACCCGCTCACGCTGAAGAGGACGCAACTGCGAACCCGCGTCGTACCAGTCGCGGTTGATCGTGCAAACAAGAAAACCCTCGGAGAAATCGAGGCCCTCGGCCACCACCTCAGACAGTCCGAGGGCTTTTGTTCCCATGGCCACCCAAGGCCCTGGCGTGTGCGTACTCACTTCTCACCTCCAGTTATGCCGCTCCACTCCGCGGCCGAGTGCGGCAGTGCGCCTGCCGCCAGCGGCCCCGATCTGTCTGTTTCGCACGCCTCGGGGCCACAGCGTGCTAAGTGATCTAGCCGTACCACTCCTCACATTGAGCGACATGTCCGTCGTCCGAGGGATCAAGCTCCTCGACGCACGAATTGGCAACCGTGTTGCCAGCACCGTCAGTGATCGGCTCTCCGTTCTCGTCGCAGTGGAATCCGCCAGATTCCCACGAGTCCCCGACGAATTGGTATCTCCCGCCAACGTGAGTCGTCGCCCAAAAAAACCTCAGTCCCTCCTCTTCCGCTGCTTGAAATGCTTTACTCATCGTCACACCTCCAGTTCTGCCGGTCCCGCCGGCTCGGTCGCGGCAGTGCGCCTGCCGCCAGCAGCCCCGATCGGACTGGTGCGCCGGCGCTCGGGGCCACACGCCGGCTAGGTGAGTCAGCTCTCGCGGGAGAAATCATGTACGATTTCTTTGGCCGGCTGCGGGAGTGAAAACTCACCAGGAGAGTGGACGTTGCCGCATGTTTTGCACACTACGACTCCGTTTGCGTTGGGCCGACACGCGAGCAAAATCCCGCAATTGCAACGAATCCTGCGTGTTTTGCGAGCACGGTGATGGGTACTCATAGTCTCACCTCCAGTCGCCGGTCCCGCCGGCTCGGTCCCCGCTGCTCGGGCTAGTCAAAATACGAATCAATTTCGTCATCGTCCACGCGATCATAGACCGATCTGGCGTCAGGCGGTGGGCACCGCTCCTCGGCCATCCCAGCATACACGGCCTTGGCATCCTCGATCGTCTGATACCTGCGGCCGTCGTCGCCGAGCCACGTACTGTCGGCCTGGCGGTCGAGTCGCAAGCCCTCGCCCTCTGGCGTCTCCATCCACCGATAGACCAATGCCGTGTCGCCGAACAGCATCTCGTGTACCACGTCGCCTTTCGTCCTAGCCATCACTCACCTCCAGTTCTGCCGGTCCCGCCGGCTCGGTCCCGCTGCGCGGGAGTTAATCATCAATGCCTGCATACACGGCCTGGACCTCGGGAGAGTCCAAATTGAAGCCGAGGCCATC
>Ga0316626_10001219_pt1 | contig 11240 bp, 6 predicted proteins | sample OWC_Aug_T1_C1_D5_FD_207656 | JGI IMG/M metagenome (GOLD analysis project Ga0316626, IMG submission 207656) | Wetland soil microbial communities from Old Woman Creek delta, Ohio, United States - OWC_Aug_T1_C1_D5_A | ecosystem: Environmental > Terrestrial > Soil > Wetlands | place: USA: Ohio...
ATATAAGGCCCGGGCAGGCAACTGGTACACGCTGCGCCTGGAAGCCGCGGGCGACCAATTTAAGTTCCTGGTCAACGAGGCCAACGTTGCGCACGGCTCCGACAGCACCCGCAGCGAAGGCTTTGCGGGCTTTACAGTATTTCCCAATACGCGAGTGTGCATCGACGACATCCGCATCTGGGCGCTGGAGAAGGACGGGAGTATCGCGCGCAGGGAGGCGCCGACCGAATCTGCGGCGGCCTCGCCGCTTGCCGTCGCGGACCGGCTGGCTGCCCCTGGCTACCCGCGACTGAAGATGAGCTTCGGACGCTACCGGCCCTCCGATGAGGACCTCCGTCATGCGGCGCTTGGCGACTTGGTGCGGGTCGATGTTGCGGCGATCGTCACGCGCCCCGAGTACTTCGGCCCCGACGGGGTGATACGCAGCATCAATCCCAATGCGGTGATCGTCGCGTACTGGTCGATGCTCGACCTGCAGCTGGAGGACCACAACTTCATCAGGGCAACTTTCAATTCGCAGATCGCGCCCGAATGGACCATGCAGGACGTCCGCGGCCAGATGTATTACCTCTTCCCGGCGATGGGCGACGATTGGAATCCGATGCTCGACCTTTCGACCGATGTGAGCACGTTCATGCCGGCGTTCCTCAACGACACCGTCATGAAGAGCGGCCTGGTGGATGGCATCTTCTTTGACTGGCTGGGGGAGGACATGTCCGGGCTGAACGGCCCCCGGGAAAGGATGCCAGCCGGCCGAATCGACGTGGACCGAGATGGGCAGGTCGAGTCTGACGAAGAGGTCAACGAAAGCATCACGGCGGGCGCGCGCAGGGTGCTGAACCTGAGCCGCGAGTTGTTCCCCGAGGGTTCGCTTCTGATAGGGAACTCAGGCGGAACCGCCCAAGCAGTGGTCGTGCCTCCCGACGCGACCTCCGGAGGTGTGTATGCGGGCCTGCTCAACGGGCGTCAGCTGGAGACGTTCCTCTCCGAGGACTCCGTTGGATGGATGGAAAACATGCGCGCCGCGGCCCTGATCAATGATGCCTCGCTCGAGCCGAAGGTCTTGATGCTGACCGCGGAGGCCGCGCAGGATGACTATCAGCACATGCGCTACTCACTCGCCTCGGCCTTGATGTTCGACGCCTACTACATCCGAAAGGTCCACGAACCGTGGTTCGATGCACCGCCTTCCCAAACCGACTGGTGGTATGACGAATACGCTGTGGACTTCGAAACGGGCCAGGCCGTCGAGTCGCTGGATGGTAAAGGCTACCTGGGTATGCCCGTGAGTGAGGGCTACAACGCGGAGGACGCGCAGGAACTGCTGCTGCCGCTGCTCCTCCACAACGACACGAGCGCCGAGTCCAAGGTCTGGCGCAGGGACTTCGAGCACGGCATCGCGTTGGTCAATCCCTCCCGCACAGCCCGGACCATCGCCCTCGGCGGCACGTACCGAAAGATTCTGGGCCTCATCGACCCGGCGTTCAATGATGGATCGGTGCTGACGGAGGTCACGCTGCCAGCGCGCGGGGGAATCGTGCTGCTCAACATGCCGTAGCAGGGCAGGCTGCGCGCGGGAGTGAAAACAAGAACGCTCTCCTCGACGGGAGAGCGTTCTGATTCCGCAATGCTCGCAGGGCTCAGGCGCGCCCCGGAGCGTCCTGCAGCCAGCGCAGCACGCGACCGCGCAATGCGTTCTCGGGCAGCGCGCCCACCCAGCGATCGACGACCTATCCATCATGCCGGCCGCTGCGTCGGACGGCAAGGAGCGCGGCCTCCAGGCGGCTGCGTACGTGCAACTTGCCCAACACGTTGGTCATGTAGTGTTTGATGGTCTTCTCGGCCAGGCTGAGGCGCTCACCGATCTCACGATTGGTCATGCCCTGCGCGACAAGTCTCAGAATCTCCGTTTCGCGCGGGGTCAGCTCGCTGAGTGGATCGGGCGGACGGTCGCCGCTTAACTCAGACAGCATGCGGCCCGCGAGCGCCGGCGAGACGTAAACGTCGCCGCCAGCGACGGCGCGGATTGCCGCGACCAGGTCGCGCGCCGAGATACCTTTCAGCAGGTAGCCGCGCGCCCCAGCCTTGAATGCAGCGAGCAGATCATCCTCGTTCTCCGAAACCGTGAGCATGACGATCTTCGTCGCTGGGCAGGCGATGGCCACCTGCCCGACGGTCGAAAGGCCGCCCTGCCCAGGCATGCCGATATCCAGCAGCAGCACATCCGGTAGCAGGTCACGAGTCAGCCGCAGGGCCTGCTCCCCCGTCTCAGCCTGGCCCACCACGTTGACGCCTCCCTTGCCCGAAAGCGAGTGCACTACGCCCTCGCGGAACAAGGGATGGTCGTCAGCGACCACGATACGAACGGGCTCAGACATCGCTATCGCGGTGCGCCTCAAGCGGCAGCGTGGCGCGCACCACAGTTCCTTTTCCGGGCGTGCTTTGCATCTCGAACAGACCGCCGAGCACCTCGGCCCGTTCGCGCATGCCGGCCAGTCCGAGATGGTCCACGCGGATGCGCTCGGGATCGAAACCGTCGCCGTTGTCGGAGATCTCGGCGCGCAGGTGTCCATCGCGGGAAGAGATGTCCACCCGCTGGCCAGATCCGTTCGCATGCCGGAATCCGTTGGAGAGCGCCTCCTGCACGATGCGATAGAGCGTGATCTTGACCGAGAGCGGCGCCTCCTCGGGGAGCTGGCCCTGTGTGTACTCCACCTTCCCGCCGCTCTTGCGCTCGAAGTCTCGCACGGCGCGCTCAGCTGTCTCGCTGAGGGACAAGTGATCAATCTCGGGCAAACGCAGTCCCGCGAGAATGTGGCGCAGGTCGTTCAGGGCCGAGGTCAGGGCAGTGCGGATGAGGCGGAAATCCTCGCCGGCCGCGCCGCGCCGGCCGAGCGCCACCCGGCATGACTCACAGATCTCGGCGAGCTCATCGATCCGCAAGAGCGCCAGGGCGAGGTCCTGACCCGGGCCGTCGTGCAGGTCGGCGCTGACGCGCCGCAGGAAGCGTTCATTGAGAGCCGTGGTCCGGGCGGCGGCGCGACTGACGCGCGTATGCAACTGCTCGTTCTGCTTGAGCAACTCGGTGAGCTGGTCCACCTTCTCGTGCAGCTCGTCTTGCTGCCGCGTGATGGTCCTGCTCGCTCCGAAGATGAGCCTGGCCAGCACCAGGTACGTGACCAGACTGACCGTGCCCAGGATGCCCCAGCTGCGATATTGCGCGGCGCGAATTTGCGCGGTGAGGGCGTCGGTCGTCTGATAGAACTCGATGGCGCCCACGATAGTACCGTCCGTGGGCGAACGCAGCGGAGCATACGTTTCGATCAACTGCGACCACTGCTCGCTTTCGTAGGCCTCCTCGGGTTGGGAGAGGTCGGTCAGTTCGGTGCTGACGTCGCCGGCCAGCGCAGCCTGCAACCTTGCGTCCGCGGGGAACTGCTGCCCGATGAGCTCCGGCCGGCTACTGTAGACAATGCGCCCGTCGTGTGTCCAGATCTTGAAGGCGGCCAGGCTCTGTCCGAAGGGCGAGGCCTCGAGCAGCTCACTGAGTTCCACCATGTGGGCCTCGGTGGCCACCCCCGGCTCCATCAGCCCTTCGAGGTGGTGGGTGATGAGAGTGTCCGCATACAGAGCGGTGAGGTCGGCGGTGCGGTTCATCACCCCCCGCTCGATCTGCTGCGCGATCCAGGCAGCGGCCGCGAACATCGAGCCGAACACCAGGAAAAAGCTCAGCAGGGAAAAGCGCTGTGCCAGGCTCAGCCTTGCAAACCATGACATCGGAACCTCATGACCTCCATTCTAGCGCCGGTCGTCCGATTGTACGATGGACCAAGGTCCGATCCCCACCCGACCCTGGTGCCCGCAAACTTGGACCTCCGTGCATTCCCCTGGAGAGACCATTAAGCGAAAATGAGCCAATGGAGAAAGTGCCCCGTCGGAGGGGCGCATCTTCGTTACTTGCATCACATGATCAAAGGGTCAGCGAACACCTTCATGAACGGCGCCGCCAGCTCATCCTGATCCAATCGAGGAGAATTCGTATGCACACCCGCAGAGTACTTCCTTTGCATCTCATGGTGCTCGGGACACTGTTGCTGATTCTGGCTGCGTGCACGAGCCCTGCGCCCTCCACCGAACCTCCGCAGCCGGTGGCAACCGAAAAACCTGTTGCTACGCAGGCACCTCCGCTTTCGGGAAATGCGGTGAGAGGCGGCCAGCTCTACGACAAGTGGTGGGAGGTGCTCGAGCAGGAGCCGCCCGACGGCGACCATCCGCTCTGGAGCACGCAGACCACGAATACGCGTTCGGGCGCCGACACGTGGCGCTGCAAGGAATGTCATGGGTGGGACTACAAGGGCAAGGACGGCGCGTACGGCTCGGGCTCGCACATGACCGGCTTCGTGGGCGTGATGAACATGGCGGGCAAGGATCCGAACGAGGTGCTGGCCACGCTGCGCGGCTCGACCAATCCCGACCACGATATCTCCACATTCATGGAGGAGCAGGCCCTGGTCGACCTCTCGCTGTTCATGAGCCAGGAGTTGATGGACGCTTCCGAGATCGTCAACGCGGACAAGTCGCTTGTGGCCGGAAGCACGTCCGAGGGCGCCACCGAGTTCGCGCTGTGTGCCACCTGCCATGGCATCCAGGGCACCGGCATCAACTTCGGCGATGAGAGCGAGAGCGAATACCTCGGCACCATCGCGGCTGACAACCCCTGGGAGTTCCTGCACAAGGAGCGCTTCGGCCAGCCGGGCGAGGTCATGATGCCTGCCGGAGTCAGCATGAGCCGGCCCCAGGAGGACTACGCCGACCTGCTGGCATATATCCAGACATTGCCGAGCTCGTCGCCGATCACCGAAGGCGGGCGCCTGTACGACAAGTGGTGGGAGGCGATGGGCGCTGAGAAACCCGAGACCGAGCATCCGCTCTGGGCCACCCAATCCACGAGCACTGCCTCAGGGGCAGATACATGGCGCTGCAAGGAGTGTCACGGCTGGGACTACAAGGGCGCGGACGGCGTCTACGGCTCCGGCTCCCACTTCACGGGGTTCAAAGGCATCCTTGGCGCTGCCGAAATGTCCGCCGAGGACCTGACGGCCTGGCTGACGGGCGGCAAGAACGCCGATCATGACTTCTCGGCTCAGTTCGGCGAGGACCAGATCGCCATGCTCGTGGCCTTCATGCAGGAGGGCTTGGTCGACGTCTCAACCTACATCAACGCCGACAAGACCGTTAACGGCGACAGCGCACACGGTGCAAGTCTCTACGGGACCACCTGCGCGCGCTGCCATGGCGCGGATGGCAAGACCATCAACTTCGGCGACGAGGCCGAGCCCGAGTACGTCGGCACAGTTGGGACCGACAATCCGTGGGAAGCGTTCCACAAGCTGCGGGTCGGCCAGCCGGGCACGCAGATGCCAGCGGGCATGAACTTCGGCTGGACCCTCCAGGACATCGCAGACCTGGTGGCGTATATCCAGACACTGCCGACCGAGTAGACCGCAGGCTACCTGGCAAAGAATAGCGGCATTCTGTGTCCAGAGAGAGCGAGAGGCGCGACAAGGAACGGTGCGGATACCACCGGCCCGCCCGCGGGGGAATCGTGCTGCTCAACATGTCGTAGCGCGTGCGCGAAGTGTGCGAATGAAAAGAAGAACGCTCTCCTCGACGGGAGAGCGTTCTGATTCCGCATTGCTCGCAGCGGCTCAGGCGCGCGCCGTAGCGTCCTGCAGCCAGCGCAGCACGCGGCTGCGCAGCGCGTTCTCGGGCAACGCGCCCACCCAGCGATCGACGACCCGGCCCTGGACCACCACCATCATGGTGGGGATGCTCATGGCGCCGAAGCGCGCGGCCAGACCCGGACTCTCGTCGACATTCACCTTCACAACCTTGAGCGCATCGCCCTGTTCCCGGGCGAGCGCCTCGACCGTGGGCGCTACCGTGCGGCACGGGCCGCACCAACGCGCCCAGAAATCCACCAACACGGGCCGATCGGAGCCCAGCACCTCGAGATCGAAGTCGGCTTCGCCGATGGACAGCGCGCCTCGTGAGGGCCTCTCGGTCGTTACCCGTGCCGGCGCTGAGGGGCCCGAGGCGGGCTTGGGACCCTCGCCCATCAGGAATGCAGCGTGAGCCGCCAGGTCCGAGACACCCGGGCTGAACTGAGTCGTGACGACCCTGCCCTCGAGCGCGGTCACGAGCGTCGGATAGTGCTGGACACCGAAGCGCGCCGCAGTGGCAGGCGTGTCGAGGCGCGGCATGCGCACGGCGAGCACCTTGTTGGGCCAGCGGCGCATGATGTCTTCCATCGCCTCGCGCAGCGGCCCGGGCAGCGGCCCCTCGTGGAAGAGCAGGGCGATGGGCAGGCCCGGCTTCAACACGCTGTCAAAGCTCAGATCGCTGCTGGTGATGACGGAATCGATCGCAGTGGCCATGGTTTCACTCCCAGTGCATCATGACGTCGAGGGTGAGACTCGGCGGCTGATGATATGGAAAACTCCTCTGTGCTGCAGGCCGCCGGGTACGCGAGCGGCGCTCGGCGCGCTGCTATGCCGCAGCGCGCTTCTTCTTCTTCTCCGGCGGCGCGACGGCGAAGGTGAGGCCCTGCGGACCGCGTTCGACCTGGACGGTGTCGCCGTCGTGGAACTCGCCCGAAAGGATCTTCAGGGCCAGCGGGTCCTGCAGCTCGCGCTGGATGGTGCGCTTGAGCGGACGCGCGCCGAACTGCGGATCGTAGCCGACCTCGGCGAGATACTCGCGCGCCGATTCGGTCACCTCCAGCAGGTAGCCCTTGTCCGCGACCATCGCGGCCACGCGGCGCAGCTGGATATCAACGATGGCGCCGAGGTCTTCGCGGGTCAGGGCGCGGAACTGGACGATCTCATCGATGCGGTTGAGGAACTCGGGCCGGAAGTGGCCCTGCAGCAGGCGCGTGACGTCGTCGCGGGAAGCCGTTCGGCCGCCCTCCCAGAGCTGGTCGCCCAGGTTGGAGGTCATGATCACGACGGTGTTGCGGAAATCCACGGTGCGGCCCTGGCCGTCGGTGAGCCGGCCGTCATCGAGCAGCTGCAGCAGCACGTTGAAGACCTCGACGTGCGCCTTCTCGATCTCATCGAACAAAACCACACTGTACGGCCTGCGGCGGACGGCCTCGGTGAGCTGGCCGCCCTCTTCAAAGCCCACGTAGCCTGGCGGCGCTCCGAGCATGCGGCTGACGGTGTGCTTCTCCTGGTATTCGCTCATGTCGATGCGCACCATGGCGCGCTCATCATCGAACATGAACTGCGCCAGGGCGCGTGCCAGTTCGGTCTTGCCGACGCCCGTGGGTCCGAGGAAGATGAACGAGCCGATGGGGCGGTTCGGGTCCTGCATGCCGGCGCGCGCCCGCCGCACGGCGTTCGAGACGACGCGCACGGCCTCGTCCTGCCCGATGACGCGGGCGCGCAGGTTGTCTTCCATGTGGATCAGCTTCTGCGTCTCGCCTTCGAGCAGCCGGGAGACGGGGATGCCGGTCCAGCGCGCCACGATGGCTGCGATCTCCTCCGCATCCACCTCCTCTTTCAGCAGCGGGCTGTCGCCCTGCATGGACTTGAGCCGCGACTCGGCCGCGCGAATCTGCTCCTCCAGCTGGCGCAACTCGCCGTAGCGCAGGCGCGCGGCCTTCTCGAGGTCGGTCAGGCGCTCGGCGCGCTCCATCTCGGTGCGCGTCTGCTCGAGCTTCTCCTTAAGGTCGCGCAGCCCGGCGATGGCCTGCTTCTCGGCCTGCCAGCGCGTGGTGAAGGCGGTGGAACGCTCGCCCAGCTCGGCGAGCTCCTTCTCGATGACCTGCAGGCGTTCCCTGGAGGCCTTGTCCTTCTCCTTCTTAAGTGCCTCGCGTTCGATCTCGAGTTGCATGATGTCGCGGTCGACCTGGTCGAGGGCCTGCGGCTTGGAATCGATCTCGGTGCGCAGGCGCGCGGCGGCCTCATCGATCAGGTCGATGGCCTTGTCGGGAAGGTGACGGTCGGAAATGTACCGCTGGCTGAGCGTGGCCGCGGCGATCACGGCCGCATCGGTGATGCGCACGCCGTGATGCACCTCGTAGCGCTCCTTCAGGCCGCGCAGGATCGAAACCGTGTCCTCGACGCCCGGCTCCTCGACCAGCACTGGCTGGAAGCGCCGCTCGAGGGCAGGGTCCTTCTCGACGTGCTTGCGGTACTCATCCAGTGTGGTCGCGCCGATCATGTGCAGTTCGCCGCGCGCCAGCATGGGCTTGAGCATGTTGCCGGCGTCCATGGCGCCTTCGGCCGCGCCCGCGCCCACGACGGTGTGCATCTCGTCGACGAACAGGATCACTTCGCCGGCCGCCTCGGTGATCTCCTTAAGCACGGCCTTGAGGCGCTCCTCGAACTCGCCGCGGTACTTGGCGCCGGCCACCAGCGCGCCCATGTCCAGCTGAACGATGCGCTTCTTCTTCAGGCCCTCCGGCACGTCGCCGTTCACGATGCGCTGCGCGAGGCCCTCGGCGATGGCCGTTTTGCCAACGCCAGGCTCGCCGATCAGGGCGGGGTTGTTCTTGGTGCGCCGGCTGAGAATCTGCACGAGGCGGCGAATCTCCTCATCCCGGCCGATGACCGGATCCAACTTGCCCTTGCGCGCCATGTCGGTAAGGTCGCGTCCGTACTTCTCGAGCGCCTGGTAGGTGCTCTCAGGATCCTGGCCGGTAACGCGCTGCGAGCCGCGCACAGCCTTGAGGGCGCCCAGGATGGCGTCCTTGGTGAGCCCGAACGAAGCCAGGCGTTTGCCCTCCGCGGAATCCGTCAGGCCAAGCAGCAGGTGCTCGGCGGAAACGTAATCATCGCGCATGCCCTTGGCGTAGCGCTCGGCAGCTGCGAGGGCCTCGGCGGTGGCCGGGGCTAGCCCCACCTCCACATTGCCGCCCTGGATCTTCGGGCGCGCCTGCAGATCCTGCTCGAGCTCTTCGCGCAGCCCGTGGACGCTGCCGGCCACCTTCGAAACGATGGCGGGCACCACGCCCTCTTCCTGGCGAAGCAGCGAGAGCAGCAAGTGGGCCGGCTCGATGGCCTGGTGATTCAGGTCCTGCGCGACCGACTGCGCCTGCAGGATGGCCTCCTGCGACTTTTGTGTAAAGCGATCCAACTTCATGGGAACCTCCGCGCGCTTCTCTCTTCTATAGAGTATAGGAGCCCATGATTGGCAGCATGTTGGAGAGCCGTAAGAGGAAGGTATGCATCGGGAGGCGCCTGCCGTCAGATGACAATCAAAGAGCCCGCGCGATGCGCGGGCTCTCTGGAGATGGGCGCGACGGGCTCAGATGCCCGTGGCGGCGAGGGCGTCGATCTCCTTGCGGTCGCGCAGCTCACGCACGAGCTTGCCATCCAGCATCATCAGCACGCGGTCCACGTATTTGCACATGCGCAGGTCATGCGTGACCATGATGCCGGCGTGGCGGTCCTGGTGCACCAGGTTGGCGAAGGCTTCCACCACCTGGAAGGCGTGCTGCGTATCGAGGCTGGCGGTCGGCTCGTCCGCAAGCACCACGGCTGGGCTGTGAATGAGGGCCCGGGCAATGGCCACGCGCTGCTGCTGCCCGCCGGACATTTGCGCCGGAAGATTCTTCAGGCGGTCGCCCAGGCCAAGCCGCGCGAGCAGGTCGGAGGCGCGCGAGCGGCCCTCGCGGCCGTTGAGGCCGTTCAGGCGCAGCATGAGCTCCACGTTCTCGAGGGCCGTCAGATACGGGATGAGATTGTTGGATTGAAAGGTGAAGCCGATCTTCGTGCGGCGCAGGTCGACGCGTTCCTTCTCGCTCATCGCGGCGAGGTCCTGGCCGTCCACGCGGATCGAACCGCTTGTCGGCGTGAGCAGCGCGGCCAGGATGGCCAGCAGTGTGGTCTTGCCCGAGCCGCTGGGGCCCACGAGGGCAACGAACTCGCCGGAGCGAACCTGGAACGAGACATCGTCCACGGCATAGATCTTGCCGCCGTCGATGGCAAACTCCTTTTGAACGTTCTGTACGTCGAGAGCGATCTGTTCCATGTGAACCTGCCTTACGTCAGACGCAGCGCGCGCAGGGGCTCGATGAGCACTGCATAGATAACGGACACCAGCCCGCCCAGCGGCCCGATGAGCAGCAGGGCCAGCACTGCGACGGCGCTGGCGGAGCCGTTGAACACGATGGGTACCGTGGGCGGGAAGAAGAGCGAGAAGATGAACGTGAAGAAGCCGCCGATGGCCACGCCGAGGGCGGTCACCAGCATGATCTGAATCACCGCCGCGCTGCCCACCACCCTGTTCGATGACCCGATGGCTTTGAGCACGCCGATCTGCGCGACCTTCTGAAGCACCTGGATCTGGAAGAAGCCGCCGATGACCAGGATGCCGATGAGCAGCGTGAAGATCGTCATCGTCTGCACCGTGCCCTGCTGCGCGGTGTAGCCGGGGATGTTGTTGATCGTGGTCGGCAGGTCGGCCACCTGGATGTTCGATACACGCGCCGTGAGGCTTTCGCTCATCTCGGCAGCCGCGGCCGGGTTCTCGAGCTTGACCGCGATGACGTTGATATCCGCGACGGTCTTGTTGAGCTCGGCCTCGGGCTTCGGCCGCACGGTCTCCCACACGGCCGGCGTGACGAAGAGGGCGGGCTGGAAGAAGTAGGCCTGGCCCTCCGTCAGGCCGATGACCTCGAGCGTGAAGAATTCATCTTCGGTGCCCTGCGTGGAGCGGATGGTGATCTCATCGCCGACGCGGATGTCGGACCGCAGGGCTATGTTGCGATCGATGACCGCTTCCTTGCCCTGCGCGGTGCGGAACCCGTTGCCCTCCACGACGTGCGGCATGCCGGGGCGGCCCGGCTCGACACCCAGCAGCGAGACTTTCAGCACCTTGCCGCCATCCAGCATGATGGCCGTGCTGGAGGTGGCGATGGGGCCCGCGTCCGCAACGCCGTCGACTCGGCGCACCGCGCGCAGCGTCTGCGAGTCCAGCCGGCTGGAGCCGATCAGGTAGTCAGCCTTGTCGAGGAAAACGATCAGCTGCGCGTCGAGCTTGGAGATGTACTGGCGGTTGTTGGTGCCGAGACCCTCGCCGAGGGCGGCGTTGAAAAGCACCAGCAACGTGATGAGGGCGATGACGAGCGAGATGAGGAGGTATCGGACGCGGTTGCGCCATACCTCCTTCAGGGCGAGATAAACGGATGTGGACATGGCTTGATGCACCTGCTTCCCCGGTCCCCCCGGGGT
>Ga0316626_10001221_pt1 | contig 11237 bp, 6 predicted proteins | sample OWC_Aug_T1_C1_D5_FD_207656 | JGI IMG/M metagenome (GOLD analysis project Ga0316626, IMG submission 207656) | Wetland soil microbial communities from Old Woman Creek delta, Ohio, United States - OWC_Aug_T1_C1_D5_A | ecosystem: Environmental > Terrestrial > Soil > Wetlands | place: USA: Ohio...
TTCTGCCACGCGCCGGTATTCCTGCGCGAGCGCGCGGTCGACGTACCCGCTCCAGATGTACGCATCGATCCCGAGACTCACGTCGAGGAAGATCACCTTGCTGAGCGCGCCGACGAGCGCTCGCAGACGATCAGGGTCGGCCCGGTAGTGCTCGCCCAGGCGATCGATCAGCAGCCGCAAGTACAAGCCGTAGGTCCCCAAGTACCAGTGCGGCTTGAGATCGATCCGCGCGTGCACGGCACCGACGCGCAGCCGACTCTCGAAGTAGTCGGCGTCGAGGGAGCCCTCGGCGAAGCGCAGGAAGTACGCACGCTGCAGCTTCTTCAGTCGTGCCACCTGGGCATCGTCCCCGAGTAGCGCGCGGGTTTCCTCGAAGCTCGCGAGGTGCGCGTAGAAGGCCTCGACGATCTCGTCGACATGCGCGCGCACGAACGCACGCAGCTCATCGAGACAGGCCTCGTCCTCCGAACCGAGCTCGAAAAACTCGAGCCGCCGCCGGCGGCTTGCGTCGTCGAGACCGACCTTGTCCACGATGGGGTTCCCGCTGCTCCCCTCGAGCAGGGCGCGCCGCCAGGCGGTTTTCAGGCCGTCCTCATCTGGGCCCTTCGTTCCCGCCATCGACGCACGTCTAGCAGCCGCAGCGGGCGCCGACAAACCGCACGCCCCGGGCCATTCCTGTACGGGGTCACACATGCGCGCGCCCGCCCCGCCTCGGGGCGGATTGCCGTCCCCGATCGAGGGGCTCTTACGTACCCTACCGGCTCACGGGCTCAGGGCTCGGCCTCGGCGTGGCTGAGCCCGATCCCGAGCTCCTCGATCTTTCGGTACAACGACGACAGCGAGACTCCCAGCATCTCGGCGGCAGCCTTCTTGTCCTGGTTGGCCTTCGCGAGCACCGCCTGAATGTGGGCCTTTTCGTAGGCCCGCAGCGCGTCGCGCAGATTGTCCCCGACTGGGACCGCGATGCCGGCCTCGGGCTTGAGCGCCCGCGGCAAGTCGGCGAGCGTGATCCAGTCACCCTCCCCGACGATCATGGCGTGTTCGACGACGTTGTCGAGCTCCCGCACGTTGCCTTTCCACGGGAGCGACATGAGCACCTTCATCGTGGCGCTCTCGGCCCCCTTGAAGTTCTTGCGCAGCTCCCGGTTGTGGAGGCGGATGAAGTGCTCGATGAGCGGCGGGATGTCCTCGCGCCGCTCCCTGAGCGGCGGGATCTCGATGCCGACGACGTTCAGCCGGTAGTAGAGGTCGTCGCGAAAGCGTCCCTCATCGACGGCCTGGCGGAGGCCGCTGTTGGTCGCGGCGATCACCCGGACCTCGACCCTGATCGGCGTGGTCGCGCCCACCGGCAGGATCTCCTTCTGCTCGATCGCTCGTACCAGCTTGACCTGCAGGTTGAGCGGAAGGTCGCCGATCTCGTCGAGGAAGATGGTGCCACCGCGTGCCCGCTGGAAGAGCCCCTCCTGGTTGCTGATCGCACCCGTGAAAGCGCCCCGCAGGTGGCCGAAGAGCTGACTCTCGAGCAGGTACTCGGGAATGGCCCCGCAGTTGACCGGCAGGAAGATGCGGTCGCGACACTCGCTGAAGTGGTGGATGGCGCGGGCGACGACTTCTTTGCCGACTCCGCTCTCGCCGGTGATCAGCACCGTGCTCGGAGTCGGCGCGACGCGACGGACCATCTTCATGACCTCGCGCATCGCGGCCGAGCGGCCCACCAGGTTGTCGAAGTCCCATTGCCGCTCCACCTGACTGCGCAGGAGCTGGTTCTCCCACGCCACCTGGCGGTGCTGCAGGAGATGGTCGATCTTGTGCAGCACGTCCTCGAAAATGAGGGGCTTCAGCAGGTAGTCCTGGGCGCCACGCTGCAACGCCTCGACCGCGGTCTCGACCGTCGCGTGCGCGGTCATGAGCAGTACCAGCGTCTGCGGCGACACCTCGCGTGCATGGCGCAGGATGGCGAGGCCGTCGGCGCCCGGCATGCGCAGGTCGGTGAGCACGAGGTCGAAGTCCTGCGTGTCCAGCGTTGCGAGCGCGGCGCTTCCATCGGCAGCGGTAGTCACCTGATAGCCTTCGTCGCGCAACACCTCGGCGAGGCTCTCGCGGACGGCGGCCTCGTCCTCCGCGATGAGGATCGTGCCTCTGGCGCCGGTTTCAGCGATCGGCATGCGGCGGATCGTAGGGGCCCTTGCCCGGGTCTGCAACCTCTTCGGTCAGTCCGGATCAGTCGATCGCCGGCAGCTCGGCGAGATCATCCTTCGCTCGCGAGATGTCGAGCAGGCGTGCCAGGTAGCGCAGGCAGTCGCTCTCGCTCAACAGACCGACGAGCTTGCCATCCTCGACCACCGGCAGGCAGCCGATTCGCTTGTCGATCATCATGCCGACGGCGACCGCGATCGGCGTGGCCAGCGTGACCGTGAAGACGTGCGTGGTCATCATTTCTTGAACAGAGATCTTGGCGAGCCATTCCCGCTCCACGGCATACCGGAGCCGCAGCACCGACGAGATGCCGGCTCGAAACAGGTCTCGCTGCGACAAGATACCGACGAGCCGCCCCTCGGACAGAACCGGCATGTGGCGGATGCGGCCGAGGCGCATGATGTCGTCGGCCAGGTCCAGGCTGTCACAGGCCTCGAGCGTCACCACCTCACGCTCCATGAGATCGCCTACACGCACGCGGTACGAGCGCTTCAAGTTGCGTGCCGATGCCGACCGCCGGTTGCGTCGTCGCCATTTCCGACCGGCGGGAAATTCTCTCGCGGGCCAGCAGGCCGCATTCCCGACTTTCGGAACGGCGCACACCGGCCGGCGCCGCTCGCGACGCGGGAGGAGACGCGGCCGGCGCACGTTCGGAGGGCCTGATCCGCACCGAGGAGCCGACGAGCCGCGGCCTCACGCCACAGACCGGTCGCTCGCCCCGTGCGGTCCGTCATCGGGTAGCGCTTGCTCGACCGCCGCCGGCGCTGAGCGCGCCGTGCCATCCGGCAGCAACCACTCCGCACCTCCCGGCCGCTGGGGCAGCGTCACCATGAAGCGGGTACCGCGGCCGAGGTCGCTGACCACCTCGACACGTCCGCCGAGCAGCTCGCAATACCGCCGCACGATGTAGAGACCGATCCCGCAGCCGTTGTGCGCCCCGCCGTTCGCCGCTTGGCGGTAGAGATCGAAAATGAAGGGCAGATCGGCTGGGGCGATTCCGCAGCCCGTGTCCTCGACGGTGAACGCGAGGCTCGCAGTGCCCACACTCGCGGCGCGCACGGTGATCGTGCCGGCGCGCGTGAACTTGCGGGCGTTGCCGAGCAGGTTGGTCAGGACCTGGCGCAACTTCAGCCGGTCGGAGACGATGGCTGGGAGGCCGTCCTCGACCTCCCAGCGCTCGACCACCCCCGAGGGCGGGTGCAGAAAGCGCTCTGTGGCCTGGATCTCGGCGAAGAGTGAAGCAACCGACACGGGCTCGACGTTCACCGCCACGCCGACGCTCTCGAGTCGCAGCACGCTGAGCGTGTCCTCCACTAGTCGGGCGAGCGTTCGGGCGGCGTCGAGCATGCGCTCGAGCACGTCGCGCTGCACCTGGGGGGGCATCTTCTCGGCCTCGCGCGACGCGTCCAGCAGCAGCTCGGTGTAGCCGATGAAGACGTTGAGCGGGGTGCGCAGTTCGTGGGACATCATCCCCATGAACTCGCTCTTCAGCCGATGCGCCTCGGTCAACCGCTCCTGTGCGGCACTGAGCTCGACGTTCTGCGCCGTGAGCTGGCACACGAAGGCCTCGCGCTCGCGGGCGTACTCCTCCTCGTCGAAGGCGCGCGCGAGGCGCTGCGCGAAAGTCGAGAGCAGCCGCATGTCCTCCTCGCGCAACTGTCGCACCCGGGTGTCGAGGACCCAGACGATGGCGAGGACCTCGCCGCTCTGCACGATCACCGGCAAGCCGCTGTAGGTCATGATGCCGCGCTCGACGAGAAACGCGTTGGCCGGAAAGCGCCTGGCCGCATCGGTGTAAGTGCGCGAGCGCTTTTCCTCCCGCACGCGCTCGCACGGCGTGCCGGCGAGGGGCAACCGGCCCTCGTGCGTCACGCGACCGTTCTCGTACATCGCGAGGATGACGGTCTCGTCGCCCTCCAACCGTTCGACTCCGACCAGGGGCGCGTCGAGCAGCTGGGCGAGCGTGACCGCCACGTGATCGGCAACCTGCTCGACCGTGCCGCCGAGCGTCACCGCCAGATGATAGAGCCCCTCGAGTCGCTGCACCGCTCGGCGCAGCTCGCGCTCGGTGCGCTCGCGCTCGCTCACGTCGTGCACGATCGCTTGGATGACGGTGCAATCGCCGAGCGGCACGGCGCTGAGCGCGACGTCGACCGGGCACCGGCTGCCGTCGGGGCGCACCACCGAGGTGCCGGCCGGCCAGCGTCCGGCCGCCAGGTCGAGGCCCCACAGGTCGATCACGCCAGCATCCGCGGCAAAGAGCGCGACGAAGCGCGTCGCCTTGAGCGCGGGCTCACCGAGGCGGGTGAGCTCCTGGGCGCGCCGGTTGGCCTCGAGGATGCGCCCGCTCGTGGCATCGACCAGCAGGATCGCATCACCGGCACCCTCGAAGAGCGCCGCGTAGCGCGCCGCCGAGATCTGCCGCGAGCGGTCGATCTCACCCGCCGCCACGTTGAAGGCACGCGCCATCCCCACCAGCTGAGCGTCGACCGTTCCGGTAATGAGGTAGGCGATCTCGCCGCGCGCCAGGCGGTTTGCCGCAACGCCGAGATCGGCCGCGGCGTTGCGCATGGCGAGCGCCAGCAGCCACGCGAGCGCGCCGCAGATGCCGGCGCTCAGGATCATCAGGGTCGCCTGAGCCACCCACGCATGCGGCAGCTCCGGCGCTGCGGTAAGCCGCAGTGCCACTGCCAGCGCGAACACTGTCGGCGACGCGAGCATCGTCACACGGACCCAGGTGTCCACGGTCGGACCGCGGTACGGATCGAGGCCGCGCTCGACGCCGGCGAGGCGCAGATCCCAGCAGGGCTTGCTGACCAGTAGCTCGCAGATCGTGAAGGCGCTCCCGCCGTAGAGCAGGGTGGTGATCGTGCCGCCGGTCAGGATCGGGCCGACGTTCCGCATAGTGCCGGTGGCCGAGCGTTCGAGCGCCGCAATCGTGACGACGACCAGACCGGCAAGCGACATGCACCAGGCGGCGTGCATGACGGGCGCCCAGGGGAGAGCGGCGAGCGCGGTGGCGAGATCCTTTTCGCTCGTGTCCTCGAGCCGGGGGGTCGCGGCAATCACGCGGTTGGTGCAGGTCACCGCGCGCGAGGGCGAGGGAATGCCGAACCGTGCCCCGCCGCCGGCAAGGAGGAAGTGCGCGGCCGTGGCTGCGAGCAGCATGGCGCCGAACGGCCAGCCGAAGATCCACAGTGAGCCGCTCGCCCTGAAGTCGCCGGCCGCATAGATGTAGAGTGCGCCGTAGACGGCCGCCGCCCAGCCGGTCGCGCTGGAGGCCAGGGCGAGACGTGCCTGGAATGGCAGGCGCAGCTTTACCATGGCATGCACGGCGAGCAGCGAAGCAACCGATGTGCCAGCATGAAGCCTGCAAGACCGGATGCTTGCGCGTCATACCCGGCGCGTTTGTGACACATTTGCTCATGGGGCGTCAGCGGGACGGCACACTGCGGTCCTTGATCGACGGTCGCACTTTTCGTTAACCCAGGCGCAGCGTGCGCGACCAACGACTCCTCTATGCCGCCGCCTTCCTGCGCGCGCTCGCCACCGGGATGATCGGGGTCCTCCTCGCCATCTATCTCGCGAGGCTCGACTTCGACCCGCGCGCGATCGGCGTGCTCGTCGGCGCGGGCCTGGGCGGCGCCGCTCTGGCGACCCTGCTCGTCACCCTGTCCGGTGATCGACTGGGTCGGCGCCGCTTCCTGCTCGTGCTGGCATTGACCGGCGCGGCCGGCGGCGCTGTCCTGGCACTCGCCTCGAGCGCACTCGCCGTCGGTGCCGCCGTCTTCGTGGGCATGGTGAACGGCATGGGCCGTGACCGGGGCGCATCGCTCGTCATCGAGCAGGCCGTGCTCCCCGCGACCACCAGCGACGAGCACCGCACGCGCGCCTTCGCCTGGTACAATGTGCTGCAGGACGTCGGGCACGCTTTCGGCGGCCTGCTCGCCGCTCTGCCGGCCACGCTGCGACAGCTGGGCGGAGTCGGTGAGGTGGCCTCGCTGCGCGCCGCCGTCGTCGTTTACGCGCTCCTCCTCCTCGCCACCGCAGGACTCTATCCGTGGCTCTCGTCGGCCGTCGAGGCGCCGACCCGCAACCGGCGGGCACGCGTCTCACCCCAGACCCGGCGTATGCTCTGGAAGATCTCCGCGCTCTTCACCCTCGACAGCTTGGGGGGTGGCTTTCTGACCGCGGCACTCCTCTCGTTCTTCTTTTTCGAGCGCTTCGGCGTGGGCGTCGGTGTGATCGGCCCACTCTTCTTCGCAGCGCGGGTCGCCAACGCGCTCTCGCATTTCGCCGCCGCGTGGCTCGCACGCCGGATCGGCCTCGTCAACACCATGGTGTTCACGCACATCCCCTCGAGCCTGCTTCTCGCGACGGTTGCCGTCGCGCCGAGCTTTCCGATCGCCGCCCTCCTCTTCCTCCTGCGCGAGGGTCTCGTGGAGATGGACGTGCCGACCCGCCAGTCGTACGTGATGGCGGTCGTCCGGCCCGAGGAGCGCACCATCGCCTCGGGCGTCACGCACCTGGTACGCATGGGCGCCTGGGCGGTCGCACCGCCGCTCGCTGGTCTCCTCATGCACGGGGGGGCGCTCGCAACACCGCTCATCATCGGTGCCGCGATGAAGATCGTCTACGACCTGCTGCTGTGGAGGGCCTTTCGCAACGCCCCGCCGCCGGAGGAGCGCGACGCCGGCACGGGCGCCGGAACACACAGCTGAGCTCGTGCCCCGACGCAAACCGCCGTACGCTTGACATCGCTGCCTCCGGGGGGATGAATGAGCCGCCACTCATTCCACCCGGCTGTCGCATCCGGCCGGTCTCCCAGGAGGGCTCCATGTTCGACCTCACGCTCACCGACGAGCAGAACGAGATCGTCGCCACCGCCCGCGAGTTCGCGAAGAAGGAGATTGCGCCGGCCGCGGGCCAGCTCGACGAGGAGGGCAAGTTCCCGCACGAGGTTTGCCGTAAGGCATTCGAGCTGGGGTTGCTCAACGGCGAGGTGCCGGAGGTCTACGGCGGCCTCGGCCTCTCCTGCCTCACGCACTGCCTCATCCAGGAGGAGATCGGCTGGGGCTGCGCCGCCGTGAACACCACGGTATCCGCCAACATGCTCGGGGCCATGCCGCTCCTGATCGCCGGCAGCGAGGAGCAGAAACGGAAGTACCTCGGCTGGCTGGTGCGCGGCGACGGCAAGGGCGGACCGGCCTACGCCGCCTACGCCTGCTCCGAGCCCGACGCCGGCAGCGACGTGGCGGCCATGCGCACGCGCGTGGAGAAGAAGGGCGACGGCTACGTGCTGAGCGGGCAGAAACGTTGGATCACCAACGGCGGCGTCGCCTCCTTCTTCACGACGTTTGCCACCTTCGACCCCAAGCTCAAGCACAAGGGCATCACCTGCTTCGTCGTCGACGCCTCCGCCCCCGGCGTGAAGATCGGGAAGAAGGAGAACAAGATGGGGCAGCGCGCGTCGGTGACGAACGACATCATCTTCGACGACGTGTACGTGCCCAAGGAGAGCCTAGTCGGCGAGGAGGGCGCCGGTTTCAAGGTGGCGATGAAGACCTTTGACCGCTCGCGCCCGTGGATCGCCGCAGGCGCCGCGGGCCTCATCCGCCGCGCGCTCGATGAGAGCCGGGCCTACGCGCTCGAGCGCAAGACCTTCGGGGCACCGATCGCCCAGCACCAGGCGGTGCAATTCATGTTGGCCGAGATGGCGATCGCCTACGAAGCGACGCGACTGCTCTACATGAAGGCGGGCTGGATGGTGGACCAGGGCACGATCGACTCGATCGTGTCCGCGTACGCCAAGGCCTACGGCGCCGACGCCGCGATGCGGGTCACCACCGACGCGGTGCAAATCTTCGGCGGCTACGGCTACACGAAGGAATACCCCGTCGAGAAGCTGATGCGGGACGCGAAGCTGCTCCAGATCTACGAGGGTACGTCGCAGATCCAGCGCGTGGTGATCGCACGCAACCTCCTGGCGACGAGGTAGCGCACCGGAAACCGAATCCCCTAACCGTTGAATGCGCGCACCAGTCCGCGCCACCGTTCCTTGTCGCCGGCGGTGAACGGAAAGTAGAACGCCACGCGCTCGAGGTAGCCGGCGTACTTCCTCTTCACCTTCTCCGCGATCTCGTCGTAGGTTCCGGTCACCGCGTACACCTCGAGCATCTCGTCGGTGATCTCGTTCGCCATGGCCGACCACTCGCCGCGCTTCGACATGTCCGTCAGCCGCCGACCTGCCTCGCCCCAGCCGTGCGCTTCGAGCACGCCGACGTATGCCGGCGTCGAGGCGTAGAAAGCGATCTGCTGGCGCACGGGCATCTTGGCGGCCTCGATCTCGTCGCGGTTGGCGCCGGTAACCACGAACGCGGTGGTGGCGATCGCGATGTCGCTGCGTGTGCGGCCGGCCTTGTCGAGCCCCTTCTGGATATTCGGCATCACCACGTCGTCGAGGTACTTGATGGAATGAAACGGATGCGCGTGGAGGCCGTCGCACAACTCACCCGCCAGACGACAGATGTACTCGTTCACACCAGCGATGTAGATCGGCGGGCGTGGGTACGGGATCGGGCCGGCGTTGAAGAACGGCGTCATGAGGGTGAAGGCGTAGAACTGGCCCTGGAAGCTCGGCCGCGTGCCGTTCTGCCAGCAGTCCCAGATGGCATGAATCATCTGCACCATCTCGCGCAATTTGGGCCCCGGGTGCTCCCACTTGATCCCGAAGCGGCGCTCGTTGTGCGCCCGCACCTGCGTGCCGAGACCGAGAATGAACCGGCCCCCGGACTGGAGCTGCAGGTCCCAACCGATCTGCGCGAGCACCATAGGGCTGCGCGGAAAGGCAACGGCGATCGCGGTGCCGAGCTTGATCCGCTTGGTGTGCTCGGCCGCGAGCACCAGCGGAAGGAACGGATCGTGGCTGGTCTCCGCCGTCCAGAGCGCGTCGAATCCCATCTCCTCTGCGGCCTTTGCAGCCGCGGGAGCGTCCTGTAGTGCCGCTACCAATATGCCGGTATCGAGCTTCACCCGAGCCTCCTCACGCGTACGGAATCAATCGCGGGGCACGATAGCCGAATTGGAGCCGGCTCTCCACACGAACCGGGCGCGGGTGCGGCCCCCGAGCTACCGACACGCGTGCGGCGCTGTTAGGATCGCTCACGGATGCTCGACCTGGGCTTCGATCCGCTCGTTACCGGCTGGTTCGCCAGCCGCTTCCGCGCCCCCACACCGCCGCAGCGCGCCGGCTGGCGGGCCATCGCCGCCGGCCACGACACGCTGATCGCCGCGCCCACGGGCTCGGGCAAGACGCTCGCCGCGTTCCTTTGGGCGATCGACCGCCTGGTGCGAGACGCGCGCAGCGGCGTGATCGAGGACCGCACGACGGTCGTGTACGTCTCACCGCTCAAGGCGCTCGGCAACGACATCCAGAAGAACCTCGAGGAGCCGCTGGCAGCGATCCGGGCGCATGCACTCGCGGCCGGCCAGGCGCTGCCACCGATCCGCACCGCCGTGCGCAGCGGCGACACGCCCGCCGTGGAGCGCGCGGCGATGGCGAAGCGGCCGCCACACATCCTCATCACCACGCCCGAGTCGCTCTACATTCTCCTCACCGCCGAGAGGAGCCGCCGCGCCCTCGCCGCCGCCGAGACCGTCATCGTCGATGAGATCCACGCCATCGCCGGCAACAAACGCGGCGCCCACCTGGCGCTCTCCCTCGAGCGCCTGGACGCGCTCGTCGGGCGCCCGCCGCAGCGCATCGGGCTCTCGGCGACGCAGAAGCCGATCGAGGAGATCGCACGCCTGCTGGTTGGCACCGGCCGCCTCGGCCCCGACGGCACGCCCGCGTGCACCATCGTGGATGCCGGCCACCGCCGCGCCATGGAGCTCGCCGTCGAAACCACGGACCAGGAGCTCGGCCCGATGGCGACGCACGAGCTGTGGGCGGAGATCTATGACCGCATCGCCGCCCAGGTCGGCAGGCACCGCACCACCATCGTCTTCGTCAACACCCGCAGGCTGGTCGAACGCGTGGCGCACCATCTCGGTGCGCGGTTGGGAGCCGATCGCGTCGTTGCGCACCACGGCAGCCTGGCGCGTCGCATCCGCCTCGCTGCCGAGCAGAAGCTCAAGTCGGCCGAGGTGCCGGTGGTGGTGGCGACAGCGTCGCTGGAGCTCGGCATCGACGTCGGCCACGTGGATCTCGTCTGCCACATCGGGGCACCGCGCGCGCTCGCAACGCTACTACAGCGCGTCGGACGCTCCGGGCACTGGCTCGGCAGCGTTCCTCACGGCATCTTCTTCCCCCTCACGCGTGACGAGCTGGTGCAGACCGCCGCCGCGGTGCGCGCCATCCGCCGAGGCGACCTTGACCGCGTGCACCTGCCGGCGAAGCCGCTCGACATCCTCGCGCAGCAGATGGTCGCGATCGCCGCCGCCGCGGAGGTCGGGGAAGAGGAGCTCTGGGCGCTCGTGCGCCGTGCCACCCCGTACAGGGATCTCACGCGCACGGAGTTCGACGCCGTCCTCGAGATGCTGTGCGAGGGTGTGGCGACGCGCCGCGGCAGGCGGTCGGCACACCTGCACCGCGACCGTGTGCACGGCCGTCTCCGCGCTCGGCGTGGCGCCCGCCTCGCCGCCATCACCGGCGGCGGCGCCATCCCCGACAGCGCCGACTACGACGTGATCGAGGAGCCGACCGGCGCCATGGTCGGCAAGGTGAACGAGGACTTCGCGGTCGAGAGCATGGCGGGCGACATCTTTCTCCTTGGCAACCACTCCTGGCGTATTCGCCGCGTCGAGGCGGGGCGCGTGCGCGTCGAGGATGCCGGGCAGGCGCCGCCCACGATCCCGTTCTGGATCGGCGAGGCGCCGGCACGTACGGCGGAGCTGTCGCGGGCGGTGTCGAGCTTGCGCGCGGACGTGGCGGTGCGTGTGCACGAGGGAATCGGGGGGGGCCCCGTCGGGCTCAGTAGAAATACGCCCTCTGGGGCGCCCCCCAGAAAATCGCCCTCAGGGGCGCCCCCCCAGTACCGCGT
>Ga0316626_10001223_pt1 | contig 11233 bp, 9 predicted proteins | sample OWC_Aug_T1_C1_D5_FD_207656 | JGI IMG/M metagenome (GOLD analysis project Ga0316626, IMG submission 207656) | Wetland soil microbial communities from Old Woman Creek delta, Ohio, United States - OWC_Aug_T1_C1_D5_A | ecosystem: Environmental > Terrestrial > Soil > Wetlands | place: USA: Ohio...
CATTAGTTGGTTCGACGGACGAGCCTCTGCGAGCATAGATCCCAAGGGTCCAGTCTTCGCAATCGAACGGGGAGAACTAGTGAACGCAGAGAAAGGTGAGTTCTCAGGCGTCGATGAGACCGTGAAGAAGAAAACACTTGGCGAAGTAAGCAAGGTCTGGCTTTACACTGCATTCGACCATCCTCACACATCATGCGGCTGTTTCGAGGCAGTGGCGTTCTACATTCCTGAAGTTGATGGCTTTGGCTTAGTCAACAGAAGCTTCAAAGGCGCAACGGTAAACGGATTGCCCTTCTCGACCATTGCAGACTCCGCTGCAGGCGGGCGACAGGTAGATGGCTTCCACGGAATATCCATCGAGTATATGCGTTCTAAGAAATTCCTCGCTGCAGACGGTGGATGGAATCGCGTAGTCTGGATGCCAAAAGAAGTGAAGGAACGCGTGAAGGAGTTCATGCCTAGCGATGTTGTCGAAAAGATTGCCACTGAAGAAACTGCTCAGAACATTGATTCGTTAAAATCGTATCTGAAAGAAAAAGCTCATCCGATAGTTGCTAAATGGACTGCAGAAGCAGCGCCAACTGCTGAAGAGGCTGCACCTTCAGAAGCAAAGATGGAAGAAGGCACCATGATGCCTGTGATGACCGCGTCAACGCTGCCCATAATGGCTGGCGGGTTCAAGATAATCCTCAAAGACGCCAAAATCTACGCCAACAAAGTCATCATCAAGACCATCAGAGACGAGAAAACTGAAAAACGGTGACCACCATTTGCCTCACAACGATAAGAAAAAAGAAGAAAACTCTGGCTTAGCCGGTTTAGGCCTTAGCCAAAGTCTTCTAGAGGCACTTGCAAAGTTTCAAGAGATAGAACTGGAAAACTTCGAGTTAAGCGCGAAAGAACTAGAACTCTGGTTCGAACCGGGCATGGCAGCAAGCATGATTCCACAGCTAGCCAAGGCACCGACTGCTCCAAAAGCTCTCGCAAAAGGTAAACCAACCGAACTGCTGACTGCTACTTTCGTGCCCCCGGTTGAGACTTATGCGGGCAAGATTGCCGAAGTCAAACTGGGTGCAACTCGAGGCGAAGGTGGAACACGTGGCCGATCAATAATAATAGGCGGCGAAACTTCACCAGCATTCTACTCTTTCGAACGTCCTATGACTCACCCTCCGGTTATCACCCTTGACGTTTTTGACATGGAAGTGCCGCTATCAAAAGCCGTGAAAATGCATGTGAAAGAGGTCGTAGGCGACCCTGCAGCCTGGGCGAAACTGGCAGTGGAGAAGTTTGGCGCGGATATGGTGACGGTGCACTTGATTAGCATTGATCCTTTGTTGAAAGATGCGACGCCAAAAGACGCGTGCAAGACCGTTGAAAAAGTCCTGCAGGCTGTAGACGTTCCCTTGGTCATCGGCGGTTGTGGGGATCCCGTCAAAGATGCAGACGTATTTGCTGAGATCACCGAGACTTTTGCTGGAGAACGCTTCCTCATAAGCTCGATAACCCGAGACATGGATGTTGAACGGTGCGCCAAATTCGTTAAGAAAAATGGGCACGCTGCACTTTCATTCACCCCCATGGACTTGAACCTAGCTAGGGAACTTAATCGCAGACTCTACGACTACATGAACAAAGAAGACATCGTGATGGACTTGACAACTGCAGCATTAGGCTACGGGCTGGACTACGCATTCACAAACATGGAGCGTGCAAGAATGGGTGGATTAATGGGCGATGTAGAATTAGCTCACCCTATGAGTTCAGGCACAACAAACGCATGGGCTGCCCGCGAAGCATGGCTGAAGATGTCAGCTGAATGGGAACCTCGAGAACTGCGCGGTCCTTTGTGGGAAGTGACAACTGCTCTAACCTTGGCGCTTGCTGGAGTGGACTTATTCATGATGATGCACCCAGCAGCTGTGAAGACATTGAAGGACGTTACTGCAAGACTTGTAAGTGGCAAAAAAGCTGATGCTTGCAAGTTCATGGATTGGCTTTCGGTAAAACCTTAGGAGTAGACTGAAATGAGTGAGAAGAAAAAAGGCGGAATCAAGGAACTAAGCCCCATCGATGTTTACAAGCTATTGCCAAAGACAAATTGCAAAGAATGCGGTGTCGAAAACTGCATGGCTTTCGCCACAAAAATCGTCAACCGCGAAGTCACACTTGACCAATGCAAACCGCTACTGAAGAAAGAGAACGAGAAAGCTTACAAACAGCTTAAAGAAATGCTGAAGCCCGCCGTTAAGGAAGTTGAGGTTGGTGTTGGCGATAAAGCGGTCAAACTAGGCGGCAAACTGGTCATGTTCCGCCATGAATTCACCTATACGAACCCAACAGCGATCGCGATTGACGTGACAGACGAGATGCCCGAAACTGAAGTCTTAGAACGAGTGAAGAAGACTGAGAACTTCAGTTATGAGTACATCGGCTACACGTTAAAGCTTAACATGATCGCTGTTAGGTCAACGTCCAACGATCCGGACAAGTTTAAAGCAGTCGTAAAGAAAGTTGCAGACAACACCGCAATGCCACTTATTCTATGCTCATTAAACTCAAGCGTTCTTGAAGCAGGTCTAATGGCAGCACCAAACGCTAAGCCACTACTGTACGCCGCGACGATGGACAATTGGAAAGACATGGCTGAACTTGCATTGATGTATCATTGCCCACTTGTGGTCTCTGCACCAAACGACCTAAGCCTACTGGTCTCACTTGCCAAGACTCTGATCGCCTACGGTGTTGAAGACCTGGTACTAGACCCCGGAACTTTCCCCGATGAAGGCTTGGCCGACACACTGAACAACTTCACAATGCTACGAAGAGCGGCAACGAAAGGCGGCGAGGAACTCGCAGGATTCCCGCTGATTGGCGTTCCGATGGCCGTCTGGGCATCAAAAGGAGAGGCGGCTGATGAGATCGTTAAGTGGCGCGAGGCTTACTTGGCAGGCATGCTAATAGTACGTTATGCCGACATTCTAATCATTCACGAAACAGACGGCTGGGCACTTCTACCAAACACCGTTCTGAGGCAGAATATATACACCGATCCACGAAAGCCTGTTGCTGTGGAACCGGGTTTGAAAGTATTCGGTACGCCAGACGAGAAATCGCCAGTTTTCTTTACTACAAACTTTGCTCTTACCTACTATACTGTTGCATCAGACATTGAAAGCAGCAAATTGAACGCCTACGTTGTTGTTGTTGATACAGAAGGCTCAGCAGTAGACAGCGGAGTTGCAGGACGAAAATTAACAGCAGACAAAGTCGCGGAAGCATTGAAAGCGTCAGGCTTGGAGAACAAAGTCAAACACAAGACAATCATAATCCCCGGCAAAGCATCGCGCATAAGCGGTGAAATCGAAGAAGCGAGCGGCTGGAAAGTTCAGGTTGGTCCACGCGACAGCAGCGAAATACCAAAGTACCTTATCGACAAGTGGCAGCCCTAGTTTCTTTTCAAATCTTTTCTTTTTCTCGTTTGCATCGACTAGACAAGTAGTTTAAGAGAGAACTCTGATTTAGCATGTTCGAAGAAACCACAGCAATGTCAAAAAAACTAATTCTTTTGCATCGTTAATTTTAAATATCCGCTATGCAATATCGCCTTTCCGATTAACTGGTGTACCATGACTGATGTTGGTCGTCTCAAATATCGACCTAACAAGTAGTTTCCCCGTGATGAAACCTGCAAAGTTTTTGGCATCAAAGTTAAAAGATTTCACCCTCAATTTGAGCTGCGACTACCGCTACATGAAAACAGGCTATTACGTTTCTTTGCATGCGGAAATCCTGGGCAACCAGGTAATCCCAACAAGCGAAAACATAATCGACAGTAGCCGTATCCCCATCCTTCTTCTGCGAGCAAGACGCGCAGGCATTCCAACATTGCCCTTTCTTGTGACTGATTCAGTCAGGAAAATCGTCCATGAAATCGGTTTCTCGGTGATTGTCTACGCCGTTAACCCCTTCATACACGATGGCTACAAAACTGCCCGCAACAAAACCGCCCTATATCGAGCCGTGAAAAGCTTTGGCATGAACCACAAATTCGCTGTCTGCGCCCAACCTCTCAAGGGTCAAATGCACACGTTCAAATCGTTCTTTGGAAAATGTCTCGAAAGTAAGGAAGCCCAAGAAATTGCTGAACAAGTTTATCGTCTCTTCAAAATTCCCGTATGCCAGCTCCATGTTCAAACTATCAACGGAAAGGAATATTTGTCCGGTTTGCAGACGGTCGAAAAGACCGAACTCACCCCTGGTGACGTAAGAAGAATCTCGCAAGAGGTTTTGCTCCAATCGGAGCAAGGTGACCAAATAAGTGGGTAAAATCGCTTGCTTCGTGGAGAAATACAACTTCTCTGATCCTAGAGAAGAGGCCGCACTGCAAAACTTCAAGCAAGCAGCCGAGCAACAGAACCACGAATTTCGTTTCCTCTTTCGAGAAGATATCGACGACATTCCAAAATTCAACGCCGTTTTCATCCGGGCAACAACCGATCCACTATACACTTCGTATATAGTGTCGAAAACTGCTTGGGAACTTGGCTTGAAAGTCATCGACGACCCCGAGTCCATCAAAATTTGTGCCAACAAAATCCATCAATACGCGCTTTTCGAGAAATATAACGTACCGCATATTCCTACAATGTTTCTCAACAAGGATGAGTTGCACCACAAGAGAATAGCCAACATCTTCGAAACACTCGGCAAACCCGTTGTCATAAAAGCGCCCTACACAAGCTTCAGCAGGTATGTGGAAAAGGCGGCATGCGAAACGAGCTTCCGAGAAATTGCTAAACGCTATTTTAAAAAATCCGACACTGTCGCCATCCAAGAATTCGTACCGACTCAATTCGACTGGAGAATCGGCGTCCTCAATGACCAAGTTCTCTACGCCTGCAAATACATGATTCCAAAAGGAAGATGGAAGCATGGTGCCAAACTCAGAGGCAAACCAACAGTAATCTGGGGAAGAACTGTCTCCATGAAAAAAACTAACGCGCCCTCAAGAGTCCGAGATGTAGCCTTGAAAGCTTGCAGAGTCGTCGGCAAAGGCCTGTATGGAGTCGACATCAAAGAAGTCAATGGTGAATTCATGGTGGTGGAAGTGAACGATAACCCAAGCATCTATGCTGGTTATGAAGACCTAAGGGAGAAAGATATCTACTCAAAAATAATTGATTATCTTGCCGAATAGAAGTTCCATCGCTTATTGTTTGCTCGTCTTTCCAGCAGACAAAAGAATCGACACCAAAGATTCATCCTCAACCAAACCAAATGCGCCATCTCTTGCTGATATTTCATCAAACTTTTGAACCCCGTCTGCAGCCAGAAACGGCGACTGAACCGCAAACGGCACGGGGTCTCTAGTGTGTGTTCCAACCTCAATCGGAGTTGGATGATCGGGCAACACTGCAATCGCGAAAGGCTCCTTTAAGCCATGCAGAAGTACGCCCAGCAATCGTTTGTCCAAATCCTCTATCGCCATGATTTTCTTTCTGTAATCCTTCTCATGCCCCGCTTCGTCTGGCGCTTCAACATGAACAACGACAAAATCGTATTTTTCAAGCGCTTTCAGGGCAGCTTCAGCTTTGCCCTCGTAATTCGTGTCGCACATTCCTGTTGCTCCAGATACCTGTATTACTTCCATTCCCGTGTAGACGCCGATGCCTTTCACTAAATCCACCGCAGAGATGACCGCAGCTTGCAAACCATACTTTTCCCTAAACGGTTGCATTGAGGGTTTCCCGCCTCCTCCCCAAAACCAAACCATATTTCCAGGTCTCTTGCCTGCTTTGCGCCTGGCAACATTGACTGGGTGAGACTCCAGAACCTGCTTAGATCCGAGAATCGTTTTTCGCAGGAGATCCGTAGCTTTCTCCGCCTCTTTCGACTTTGCTTTAGGCAAAATCTCGTTGATTTGCGCCCCAATCACATCGTGCGGTGGAGTACACTCAATAAGGGTTGAGTTCAGCAAGTTGCGCACGACCAGAAAATGCCTGTAATCAAGTCCAGAGTAGAATTCTATCTCGCCCGGATTCTCGAAAACCTGCTTAATCGTTTCGATTAATTGCTCGGCTTCCTTCGTGGTGATATGTCCCGCAGCGTAGTCCACCAAGACCCCATTCTCTTCCGTGACAAGGTTGCACCTGAATGCCGAATCATTCTGTCCAAGCTTTATGCCTCTTGCTGCAGCTTCCAAAGCGCCTCTGCCCACTCGAAGACGTTCAGGCTCATAACCAAGCACTGACAGGATCGCTGTGTCCGAACCCGGATTCATATCGTCAGGCACTGTTCTAAGCAGACCATTACGACCATTTGCAGAGATTGAGTCCATGTTTGGTTTATGTGCCACCTGAAGGGGGGTCTTGCTGGCGAGTTCTGGTACAGGATAATCCGCCATTCCATCGCCGACGACAAGCACGTATTTCATGACAGCTTCCCTTTGTTTTCTGGAAGTATTGCATCCGGCGAGTTTATCAGTCTTTTCTTGGCGGACGTGATCTCCTTTGGAACTGGAAAGCAACCAAAATCTTTGTCAGAAAACGCAAATAAAGCGGTTCAACATTAGCACGGTTGCACGTGAGGAATCGAGTTGCAGAAAGAACCGGTGAAAGATTACCATTTTTCAGAAGACATGACCGTAGATCAATTAGTCGAGCAAATGGAAAATGCCTGGGGATTCACCGCCGGCAAAGCAGCCGTTGGAGTCCACATCCTTGACCGAATGGTACGCGACCAGAACTGCGTAAAGTTCTTGTCGTTTACTGGCAACCTGGTGGCTACGGGAACAAGAGGTGTTTTCAAGGAACTCGTCAAGCGGCGACTTGTTGATGTAATTGTTACTACGTGCGGAACGTTGGATCATGACTTGGCAAGGTGCTGGAAAGCCTATTATCGGGGCTCCTTCATCATGAACGACGCCAAGCTGCACGAACAAGGGATTAATCGTCTTGGCAATGTCTTGGTTCCGAATGAAAGCTATGGCACGATAATTGAACAGAAAACTCAGATGTTGCTGCAAGAGTTGTACGATGAAGGAAAACGTGACCTTTCTCCCAGTCAATTCGCAAGAGAGATTGGTTTGCGTTGCTGCAACGAAACCAGCATTCTCTACTGGGCGGCCAAACATGGCGTACCAGTGTTCGTTCCGGGAATAGCTGATGGCGCCGTGGGATATCAAACTTGGCTGTTCAGCCAAGATCACGACTTCCGCCTCAACCTCCTGAAAGACTCAGGCGAACTAAACAACGTCATTTACGATGCTAAAAAAACCGGAGCGTTAATCGTTGGGGGTGGAATCTCGAAACACCACACTATCTGGTGGAACCAGTTCAAAGACGGCTTAGACTACGTGGTTTACGTGAGCACGGCGGATGAATGGGATGGAAGCTTGAGTGGAGCTAGACCTCGCGAAGCTGTTTCGTGGGGAAAAATTAGCCCTGAAGCCAAACGGATAATGGTTGAGGGTGACGCGTCGTTGATTCTGCCGTTGATGATGAGTGCGCTGGTTGCGAGGCTTGCAAATACTTAAGGTATATCGTTGAAAAGCCAAGACATGTCTGGCGCTACGCGTTTCGTTTTCACTCTTTCGTTCAGTGCATGGGTAATTAGTGGCAATGCGATGGTTGCATCGCAGTAGCAGACTGCGCGTTTTCCTGTTTCGCTGTTGATTTTGCCCCAGCTTATCGCCTCTTCCAATGTGCAGCCGCTTAAGCCACCCCATTGTGGCGCATCCGCTGTTATCTGAATGGCGTACTTGTGCGGGTAGTAGTATTCCTGTAAGCCTTTTCGGAGGTGCCCTTCTCTTCCTGGGACGCCTTGGTCGTTCGTTTGCGGTGAGACTGATATGGCGATTAGTTGTGTCAGGTCTTTTGGCACGCCGCCGCCGATGTACACAACGCCTACGTTTTTGGTCTTCGTGCCGATGCTTACGAACTGGTCGAACTCCTTGACTGAATCGAGTATGACACAGTGTCCCTTGTTCTTCGCCATTAGGAACGTTTCACCATAGGCGCTGTCAACCATGGCTGGACTAAAGATTGGGACTTTGTTCTCATAAGCTGTCGCCGCAATCGCGGGAATTTTCTTTTCACTTAAGAATTTGCCCAGCAAATAAAAGAACTCAGAGGAGGAATAGGGAAAGTCTGTCTTCAGGGTCATAACGAAATCGGTGATAAGCTCCTCCATCTGTCGATAGTCCGTTTCTTTTCCAAAAACGTCGTAGTACCTATTCACGTCCGCCTTCAGTAGATCTTCGTCGTTCACCATGTGGCTGCCTTGCCAGTAGCCCAAGCCCATGGCGTCCACGATGTCCTCTGAGACGTTGGCGCCGGTGCTTACAAGCACGTCGATGAAACGGTTTTCGATCAGCCAGTTGACTATTGTCCATTGACCTGCGGTGCTCATGGAACCTGCGTAACCCATAACAATGGTTAGGTCTTTTTCTTTGAGCATGTTTTCCCACACGTCGACTGCTTCGCCGAGTTTGCGCCCTTGGTAAGCGGTTCGGCTCATCTCGGCCAAAAGTTGGGAAACGCTTTTCTCTTTGACTTGGATGGGTTCGAGCTTCTTGGTGAAGTATGATTCAGACATGGTCTTCGCCTTTGCAGAAGTGAATTATGCGGCTTATATTTGAAATTTGCCTTTCAATCGTTTGCGGATTTTTGGGGAAAAAGGGATAAGCCTCAAATTAGGATATTGGTGTGGATGGTTCAGGTTGATTGAATTTGAGAAAGAGGTCAAGCAGACGAAGATCTTGACCCCTTTGAAGAACTTTGAAGAAGAAACGTTGACTTTTGAATACAGGACTGACCCGCTGACTGGCAGAAACACAACAGTAGTCAAAGATATGTTGAACTACATAGGCAAATTCCTATCCTCAGACGCTGAAGCCCTAAAAGGACTGGTTGAAAAAACAAGGCTGACATGTCCATTTTGCCCTGAAACAGTGCGGACCAAGACACCGATGTTTCCAAAAGACTTCTTTCCAGAGGGCAGGATCATCGAGGGCGACGCTATCGTTGTTCCGAACCTCTTGGGTCATGCGGAGCGTAGCGTTCTGGTAGTGTTGGGTAGTGAGCATAATCTGCAGCTGAAAGACTTCTCCCCTGGGCTGTTGTTTGACGGCTTCAAAGGCGGCGTGCGATACCTGCAAAGACTCAGTGAAGTCGACACTTCGGCTAGGTTCCCTGTTTTTGTCTTCAACTATTTGCCTCCTGCTGGTTCATCCATTTTCCATCCTCACATGCAAATTCTAGCTCGGGACAGACCATTTCACCTCGTAAACTTGCTTATTGAAAAAAGCAAGGCGTACTTTGAAACTCGGGGATCCAGCTTCTGGAATGATTTGATGGCTATTGAGAAAGGCGGCGATCGCTATCTCTTTGAGTTTAATGGCGTGGAGTGGCTTGTGCCATTTGCGCCCTTGCGCGGACTCAACGAAGTGCAGGCTATCGTGAAAGGAAAGTCAAATTTCAAAGAGCTAACTGACAGAGAATGGCAAGGAGTAGCGGAAGGAGTTGCGCGAGTTTTGAGGTTTTATGGCTCCAAGGACTACACGAGTTTCAACATAATTCTAATGTCTGGGCCTTTGGATGAGCATTTGGACTATTTCGACGTGAGTCTGAGGATGATGAGCCGTCCTGGATTGCAGCAGTTTTGCTTCACCGACGCGTGGGCTGTTCCATACATGCTTTGGGATGGTGAAGCGGTTGAGGAGCCTGAACGTTTTGCGAAGAAATTGAGGCAAAGCTTTGCTGGAGAAAATTAGGGCTTCATGAAAACGCCTTAGCAGATTGTGTACTTCATATGTGCTTTGTGATTTTGCCTTTTATTCTGATCAAAGGCCAACGTAAGCAAAAAGCTAGGCTTAGAAGTACAGTGAATTGCGTTCTACTGTTTTTTGGCTTTTGCTTTTTTGTTAAGCGCCTCAAGCTTCTCGTTGACTTTCATGCCACGTTTCTCAGCTTCCGCGAGCATCGGCTTGAAGTCTTTCTTCTTGACTGCCTCGGTTAAGCGCTCGGTTTCAGCGGGAAGCTTGTCCATAGCGTCTGTGAACCGTTTTTCAGCTGCTTCGTCGCTTGTCACTACATCCAGCGCTTCTTCCGGGCAGGCTTCGATGCATTTTGGTTCGCCCTGGCAAAGGTCGCAAGCAATCACGATGCCCGTATCTGGGTGAAGCACGATTCCACCATGTGGACACGCCTGGATGCACCAATCGCAGCCCTTGCATTGCTTCTCTTTAACCATTAAAATGCCCGATTTTTCTGACTGCGCCAGCGCTTTTTCAGGGCAAGCTTTCACGCAGGCGGCGTCCTCGCAGAACCTGCAGGCTAACGCAAAATTAAACAGGGGCATCATGCGTACAGTTCGAATCCGCGATCGCAATGGATTTGAGACTGCTTCACCCTTTTCGAGTGTGCAAGCATACTCGCAAATTCCACAGCCTGTGCACTTGCTTGGGTCGACGGAAACAAACTTTCTCTCAGTGAACTTCTGCGTCATAGTTCCAATAGCTAGCTTCTCTAAGTATCTAAATATTTCTGTGAACAAACAAGGAATAGTTCATGCCGCTTCGATGTTACCCCTCGAATCCCTTTAAGAGAGAATCGATGCCTTTACCTACTTTTTCACCCATGTAGCCCCCTTCCAATACGAAAAAGGTTGGTTTCCCTATTGCTCCTATTCTTTTTCCAATCTCTAGGTAGCTGTGATCCGACAATCCAAGCGAAGCTAAATCGCCCGCATAGGTGTCAAAACCGGCAGAAACAGCCACTATATCGAACGCTTCTTGAGCAACCAAACTCAAACCTTTGTCCAGCGTCTCCAAATATCGTTCTTCACCCACATCGGCAGGCAAAGGGAAATTCAAACAATTCCTCTCAGAACGAAAACCAGTCCCCGGATAATGTGGATGTCGATGCACCGAAACATAAAACACCTTCGAGTCGCCTTGGAAAACTTCTTGTGTGCCATTTCCGTGGTGCCCATCGATGTCGAGAATCAGGGTCGGTTTTTTTAGGATTTTGACTGCGATGGCGATGTTGTTCACGTAGCAGAAACCCCGGGTCGGAACGCCTAAGGCTGCCCCAAAAACACCCGCATGGTGTCCGGGCGGTCGCATAAGCGAGAAACCCCCGATTTTTGCAGCCAACACTGCTCCACCAGCGGAGAGCCGCGCGAATTCGTAGATGTTGTCGTAGGCTGGCGTGTCCGCGTCTTCCACCAT
>Ga0316626_10001224_pt1 | contig 11229 bp, 10 predicted proteins | sample OWC_Aug_T1_C1_D5_FD_207656 | JGI IMG/M metagenome (GOLD analysis project Ga0316626, IMG submission 207656) | Wetland soil microbial communities from Old Woman Creek delta, Ohio, United States - OWC_Aug_T1_C1_D5_A | ecosystem: Environmental > Terrestrial > Soil > Wetlands | place: USA: Ohio...
CCAGAAGCCGACCACCGCGATCACCACCACCGCGAAGACCACCAGGCCCCACGGCAGGCCGAACACCTCGGGCAAGGTCACCTGGCCCATCGGGTTCGCGTTCACGAGGTCCTTGATGGACGGGTACACCTCCGCGTACGCAAAGGTGCCGGTGAAGATGCCGAGCGCATACACCAGCGCGTCGATGCGGCCGGTCGCGAGCGCCGCGACCGAGGTGCCCGGGCAGTAGCCGCCGACGACGAAGCCGACGCCCAGCACCAGGCCGCCGACGATCTGCGGTCCGAGGAAGGTCGGCACCAGGTAGACGAGGTCGAGGTCGAGCCAGCCGATCCAGCCGAGGTAGGTGACCCCGAGCATCCCGGTGACGATGGCCGTGAACATCACCTTGAACACGGACATGTCGTACAGGTAGAACTGCGCGGCGAGCTTGCGCGCGCTGCCGAAGCCGGCGCGCTCGAGGAAGAAGCCGAAGCCGAGGCCCAGCACGAAGGCGACGAGCAGGGAGAACTCCTCGCCGAAGAAGCCGTACTTGTAGAGAGGGGTCATCATCGCCACTGCCACCTGAAGAACCAGGCGGCTGCGTAGCCGCCGACGAACACCATGAGCATGAAGGCCCAGCTGCCGAGGTTGAGCAGCGCGCCGCCGGTGAGCGCCTGGCCGCTGGTGCAGCCGCGCGCGAGGTGCGCGCCGAAGGCCATCAGTCCGCCGCCGAGGAACGCGCAGAGCAGGCGCACGGCGGTCGACACGCGCGGGCCCTTCTCGATCGCGAGGTGCGCGCGGCCTGCGAGGATGCCCGACAGCAGCGCGCCGGCCGCGACGCCCACGACTTCGAACACCAGCCACGCCTTGAGCGGGTGCGTGCTGCCGTCGCCGAGATACTCGCTCATGTACTCGTTGGCCTGCGCGTGCGCGGGCGCGACGAGATCGACGAGCCAGCTCAGCGTCGAGCTGAACGCACCCGAGGCACCGAGGCCGCGTCCCATGATCACGAATGCGGCGAGCAGCACGAGCCCGAGCCCGATGCCGGCCAGGTAGGGGTTGAGGTAGGGGCTGCCCGGTCTTGGGTTCATGGTGAGATCCAGTGGCTGTACTGGCCGGCGTAGACGATGACGAAGCGCAGGGCGAGCCCGCCGCCGATCACGAGCAGTGGCGCCACGACGGTGTGCGGGATGCGGTGCGACGCCATCAGGGTCTGCAGCACGAGCGGCAGCAGGATGCCGAGGCCCACGACGAACACCCAGAACACCGCGGTGTAGGGTCCGCCGAGCAGCAGCCCTGCCGCGTGGATGTGCACGGCACTCGCCGTCAGCAGCCCGACGAGCATGAGGCCGATCAGTGCGAGTTCCACCGTGAGGAACACGTTATCCGCCTTGAGCAGCGTCGCCTGCTCGTCGGGTTGCCGCGCGATCAGGTGCGCAAAGGCGGCGCCCGTCGACAGCCCCGACACCAGGAACAGCGGGCCGAGGGCCGCGCTGGCCCAGAGCGGTCGCGCGCCGAGGCTCGACAGCAGGATGCCCGTGTAGATGCCGAGCGCGACGCCCACGACGACGCTCGCGGAACCCAGGCGGCGCAGCGCGGCCGGGTCGCGCACGCGCTCGGCGAGTCGCGCGAGCGACGGCCAGCGGGCGAGCAGGTCGCCCGGCACCGAGGCGAGCGCCGCGAGCGCGAGGAACGGGTACACGAGGATGAGGATCCAGCCGCCCCACGACATCGGCGAGGCCGGCTGGAAGGTGAGGTACATGCGCCAGACGTACAGCTTGTGCTCGAGGTCGAGGAACAGCGCGCCCATGCCGAGACTCAGCAGGACGAGGCCGAGCCACGGCAGCGCGAAGCCCACGCTGCCCTGGCCGGGGCGCCGGCCCTGCCGGATGAACCAGCCCGACAGCACCATCGAGCCGGCGACCCAGCCGCCGAGGAACAGGTAGACCGGAACCTCCCAGCCCCACACGTGCAGCGCGGGGTCGATCATCGGGTTGTGCCGGGTCGTGACGAACTCGAGCATCGACTCACTCCAGGTAGTAGATGCGCGGCTGCGTGCCGGCGTCCGGCTTGAGGGCGAAGTGGCGTCGCGAGACGACCAGGCGGCTCACCTCCGAGTTCGGGTCGTCCAGGTCGCCGAAGTGCATGGCATGCGTCGGGCACACCGCGACGCAGGCGGGCAGCTCGCCCTGCTCGACACGGTGAATGCAGAACGTGCACTTGTCCGCGAAACCCTCGGGGTGGATGAACCGCGCGCCGTACGGGCAGGAGGCGAGGCACGCCTTGCAGCCGATGCACTTGCCGTGGTCGACGAGCACGACCTTGCCGTAGTCGTGCACGTGGCTCGCACCGGTCGGGCAGCACGTCACGCACGGCGGGTTGTCGCAGTGGTTGCAGCGCTCCGAGGTGATGGTCAGGCGAAGGTCGGGCATCCGACCCTGCAGGCGCTGGTTGATCCAGTCGCGGCAGAAGCCATCCGGGACGTCGTTTTCCGTCTTGCAGGCCACCACGCAGTCCATGCAGCCGACGCACTGCCGGGTATCGATCACCATGCCGAGACGCGCCATGGCTCAGGCCTCCGCCTCGAGGGTGACGAAATTGACGTTGGTGCCGGTGCCGCCCATGAGCGGGTCGGTGACGTAGCGCGTGATGAGCTGCGCGTCGCTCGCGCCCCTGCCGTAGGTGCTGCGCAGGCCCGTGGCCGTGTGGCCGAAGCCGTGCACGAGGTATACGCAATCGGGCCGGATGGCCTCGGTCACCCGAGCCTTGACGCGGTTGCTCACGATCCCGTCCTGGTTGCGCAGCCTCACGTAGTCGCCGCTCTCGAGGCCCAGGCGTGCCCCGACGCTGGCGTTCACCCAGACTTCGTTTTCTTCCATGGCATCGCGCAGGATCGGGTTGGTCTGGGTGCGACTGAAGGTGTGCACGGGCGCGCGGCCGTAGAGCAGGCGGAACGAGCCGGGGGGTCCCTCGGCCGGGCGCTGGTAGCGCGGCACCGGGTCGAAGCCCGCGGCCTGCAGCTGGGTCGAGTAGAACTCGATCTTGCCGGAGGGCGTGGCGAACTCCGGGGCGATGCCTTCCTCGAAATACAGCGACGGCTTCGGCCCCTTCACCAGGCCTTTCTGCTTGAGTTCGTCGAGGCCGTGGCCCGCAGCCTTGAGCCGGTGATCGAGGTAGTCCTCGATGTCCGTCCAGGGATAGAACGCGCCGAGGCCCAGCCTGACCGCGAGCTCGCGCGCGATCCACCAGTTCGGCTTCTGGTCGTGCGGCGCAGGCACCACCGGCTGGCGCAGCGCGACGAACGGCTCGCGGAAGAACTCCACGTTGAGGTCGTCGTAGCGCTCGAGGTAGGTCGTCTCGGGCAGCACGACGTCGGCCCAGCCGGCGATTTCCGACGGCAGCGTGTCGACGACGACCATCAGGTCGAGGTTCTGGATGGCGCGCAAGGTCTCTTCCTGGCCCGGCAGCGCCTGCAACAGGTTCGTCGCGTACACCAGCCAGCCCTTGATCGGGTAGGGCTCGCCGGTCAGGGTCGCGTCGCGAATGCCCGTGGTGATGGTCTCGGTGGCGAACGGATACTTGCGCGCCGGGTTGTCGACCTTGGGACGCTCCGAGTGCGGGTACGCGGGGTAGGGGTAGCCGGGCACGTCCATGCTGTCCGGGAAGTAGAAGCCGCCCTTGCGGCCCCAGCTGCCGAGCAGTGCGTTCAGCAGCGCGATCGCGCGGCTGCGCTGCGCGTCGTTGCCGTACCACGTCGCGTGACGGCCCGGGTGCACGAGGGTCGCGGGGCGATGGCGTGCCATCTCCCGCGCCGTCTCGCGAATCAACTCGGGGCGGATGCCGGTCTCGGGATACGCCCATTCGGGCGTGCACGTGGCGATCTCGGCCTTGAAGTAGTCGAAGCCGAAGCCGTGCTGCTCGACGTACGGCCTGTCGTACAGCTCCTCGGTCACGATCACGTTCATCCACGCGAGCAGCAGGGCGAGGTCGGTGCCGGGCTTCACCGGCAGGTAATGGCGCGCCTTGCCCGCCGCGATCGAGAAGCGCGGGTCGGCGACGATGACCGTGGCGCCGGCCGCGACCGCCGTGGCGAACTCCTGCACCTGCGTGTTGTGCATGTTCTCGCCGAGGTGCGAGCCGATCAGCACGAGGCAGCGGGCGTTGGCGATGTCGGTGCGCTCCGGGGAGCCGATGCCCTCGCCGAAGGTGAGCTCGAAGCCCACGTCGCGCGGGCCGCGGCACTGCGCGAACGAGGGCGCGGCGATGTTCGCGCTGCCGTAGGCCTTGAGCGTGTGCTTGAGGAAGTTGCCGCCGATGCCGTGGCTGAAGAGCGCCATCGCCTCCGGCCCGTGCTCCGCCTTGATCTTCTGCATGCGCTCGGCGACGTGGCCGAGCGCCTCGTCCCAGGTGACCTCGACCCACTGCTCCGCGCCGCGTCGCTCGTGCCGCAGCAACGGGGCGCGCAGGCGGTCGGGATCGAAGTGGGCGCCGATGCCGCCCGTGCCGCGCGGGCAGAGCCGGCCGCGGGACAGCGGGTCCTCGGGATTGCCGGTGATCTTCCAGAGGCGTCCGTCGCGCACGTGGGCGAGGGCGTTGCACTTCCAGAAGCAGATGTCGCAGGACGTCGGGACGACGCGCGTCTCACCGGCCGCGGCACGGCGCGCCATCGCCTGCAGGCCACCGGCCGCCCCGCCGGCGAGGGCTGCCGCCCCGGCGCCGAAGCCGGCGATCTTCAGGAAGCGCCGCCGCGAAATGCGCTGCATGGAGTCCCGTCCACCCTGCGTACATTAGAAAAGCCTAATGCATCTTAGCCGCAGCGCAGCAACGAGCGGCTCCGTGGAACTACGTATTAGCAAAAGCTAATGGATGGGCGTCAGTCCGCGACCGCCGGCGGGTCCATGTCCTCGTCCCAGCCCGGCTCCGGCGGCGGCACCTTCGCGAGCCACTCGCCGATCAGGCGCACGTGCTCGCGTTCTTCCCCGGCCATTTCGAGCGCGGCGGCGCGCACGGCGGCCGGGACGCGCGCCGCGGCGAAGCGCTCGAAGAACTCGACCGCGCGCCGCTCGTTGTGCTCGGCGAGCTTGAGCGCGTGCCACGGCTGCATCAGGTAGTGCAGTTCGCCGTAGTCGGTCGTCTCCGGGCCCTCGGGCGTCTGCCAGCGGAATACCGTGGCGTCGGGCGCCCTGGTCCAGCCCATCTGCGCCGCGATCTGGTCGCGGTGCTTGCCCTCGATGCGCGCGAGCTTCGCGAACAGCTCCGACACCTCGCGGTTGTGGTGCGTCGCCATCAGGTCCGCGAGCTCGGCGTAGCGGTCGGCGGCCTCGACTTCCATGGCCCAGGCATGCGCCATGAACTCCTCGACGGTGTGCGGCAGCTTCGTCTTCTTCACAGCGCAAACCTCGCCTCGAGATCCGACGGCGCGCGCGCTGCGCGCGGCCCGCGCGGCGCGTACGGCGGCCGCTCGCCGGCATACAGGACGCCGAGTTCGAACCCGGTGTCGCGCAGCATGCGCCTGGCGGCGCGCGCCAGGTCCGCAGTGGGCCTGAAGGCATCCGTCTTCACGATCTTCTTCCACTCCTTCTGCTCGGGGCGAAAGGTTACGCACGGCGACAGCACCTCGACGAACGAGAAGCCGGGGTGCCGCACCGCCTGCTCGATGATCTCGGCGAGGCCGTTCGGGTCGCCGGTGAAGCCGCGCGCGATGAAGTTGGCGCCGGAGGTGAGCGCGATCACCAGCGGCTGGAACTCCCGCAGCCCCGTGCCGTCGGGCGACAGCTTCGAGTCCCAGTCCGGTTCGGTGGTCGGCGAGGGCTGCCCCTTGGTCATGCCGTACACGCGGTTGTCCATGACGATGTAGGTCATGTCCACGTTGCGGCGGCAGGCGTGCAGGAAGTGGTTGCCGCCGATCGAGTAGCCGTCGCCGTCGCCGCCAGTGACGATCACCGTGAGGTCGGGGCGTGCGATCTTGAGCCCGGTGCCGGCGGCGAGCGCGCGGCCGTGCACGCCGTGGAAGCCGTAGCTGGCCATGTACGCCGGGATGCGCGACGAGCAGCCGATGCCCGACACGACCGCGACGTCCTTCGGCTCGAGCGCCAGCTTCGCCATCGCCTTGGCGAGCGCGTTGACGACGCCGAAGTCGCCGCAGCCCGGGCACCAGACCGGCTTGACGTCCGACTTGTAGTCGTTCGGGCCGCGCATCGGCGGTGCCGCGGCGGCAGGGGAGGCCGTTTCGTTCATGCGCGACTCCATGCGACCAGGTGGCGGTGGATCTCGCCGGGCGAGAACTGCAGCGCCCCCGGGCGATGCAGGCTGGTGACGCGGCCGGGCAGGTCGCACTCGGCGCGCAGGTACTTGTGGAGCTGGGCGGAGTGGTTCTGCTCGATCACCAGCACGCGCTCGACGCCTTCGAGCGCGGCTGCAAGCTGCTGCACCGGCAACGGCGCGAGCAGCCGCAGCGAGACGAGTCGGGCGGTGACGCCGTCGGCGGCCGCGAGCGCCAGCCCCTCGCGCACCGGGCCCGTGCACGATCCGAAGGTGACGATCGCATGGTTCGCGCTGGGGTCGCCCTCGACGTCCGCCCAGCGCGCGCCGTAGTCGTGCCAGGTGAGCTTGCGGCGCCGCTTGTCGAGTTGTGCGAAGTGATCGCTCGCCTGCGACGACGGCGTGCCGCGCTCGGCGTGCTCGAGCCCGTCCGCGGTGTAGGCGAGGCCGGTTGCGCCGGGAATCGCCATCGGCGACACGCCGCTGTCGGTGACCGCGTAGCGCTGGTAGCCCGGCGTACCGCCCGGGGCGGTGAGGCGTTCGCAGCCGGCCGGCAATTCCGCGGGTCGGTCCACCACGGACCGCGCCTGGCCGAGGAACTGGTCGGACAGCACGATCGCAGGCGCCTGCAGCGCCTCGGCCAGTTGCACCGCCCACTGCGTGGTGCCGAGGCAGTCGGCGACCGAGTTACACGCGAGCACGAGGTGCGGCGCGTCGCCGTGCAGGCCGTGTACCGCGATGTTGAGGTCGCCCTGCTCGGACTTGGTCGGGATGCCGGTCGAGGGTCCGACGCGCATCACGTCCACCACGACGACCGGGATCTCGGCGGCGACGGCGAGGCCGAGCGCCTCGATCATCAGCGACAGGCCGGGGCCCGAGGTCGCCGTGAGCGAGGGCACGCCGCCGTACGAGCCGCCGATGGCCATGTTGACCGAGGCGAGCTCGTCCTCGGCCTGCACGAGTGTGCCGCCGACCTGCGCGAGCGCCGGCGCCATCCACTCGAGCAGCTCGGTGGCCGGCGTGATCGGATAGGCCGCCACGAAGCGCACGCCGCCCTTGATGGCGCCGTAGCCTGCCGCCTCGTTGCCGGTGAGCAGCCACCGCGGCGCGTTTGCGGCGGGTGGCGGCGCAAGCGGGAAGCGCACGGCAATGCCTGCCGCGGCGGCGCGACCAGCCGCCACTGCCGCCAGGCTCGGGGCGAGGGCGGCCGGGCGCTTGCCGAGCGTCTTCTCGACGGCACGGACCACGGCATCGTCCGGCAGGCCGAGCAGCGCTGCCAGCGCGCCGAGCAGCACCATGTTGGCGCGACCCTCGGGCACGGACTTCGCGAGTTTCTTGAGCGGCAGCGTTGCACGCGCCGCGCCGCTCCCGAGGAACGCCTCCGGCGGGTCGCCCTGGTCGGGGTCACCGACGATCAGGCTCGAGGCGCCGAGCGGTATCTCGGCCTTGAAGCGCTGCACGTTCTCCCAGTCCACCGCGGCGAGCACGTGGAAGCGGTCCTCCATGCACTCGATGGGCTCGCAGGCGATGCGCAGCATCGCGGCCGCCTCGCCGCCCCGGATCTGCGGACCCGAGGAGCGGGTCATGAGGGCGTAGTACCCGGCGTGTGCCGCGGCTTCGAGCAGCATGTTGCCGGCGGTCATGACGCCGGCCCCGCCGCTGCCGGCGAGTACCACCGAAACGCTGCGCGCGGCCTGCCCCGCGCCCGGGTCGTGGGAATGTTGCATCGCGATATTGTAGAGAACCGGCCTCGGCCGCGTGACTCGCCCGCTCGTACGGGCATCTACGGCTTGATCTTGCGGACCGGGGTTGCAAGCTGCGGCTCACAGCCGGCGCGAGCCCTTCGTGCCGGAGGGGGAGGACCGCCGATGAGCGAGAGGAATGTCGTTGCCGCCATGCCCCCGGAGGTGCAGGCGATCCGGGACTGTGGCTTCGCACGGTGGGTGAGCCCGGAGGTGGCCGCTGCGATTCGCGACAAGTTCGCCGCCGGCCGCATCCCGGTGAAGGGCGTGCGGCACGTCCGCATCTGGGGCATCCAGGTGGACGACGAGCGCGAGCTGCCGGGCCACGAACGCACGCAGATTCCCGACGAGGACCTGTGGCAGGTCGAGCTCGAGGCACTCGACGGTTCGCGCTTCGAAGTGAATTCGCAGCTGCTGCTCGCGGCGCCCGCGTGACCGGCGCGGCCTCCCGGCAGCTGCCCGTGGTTGCGCAATGAACCTCGGACAGGCGCTGCTCGCGGCGCTCAGGGATCACGGCGCCCGCCAGGTGTTCGGCATCCCCGGCGATTTCGTGCTGGGGTTCTTCAAGGTCATCGAAGAATCCGCGATCCTGCCGCTGCACACGCTGAGCCACGAGCCGGCGGTCGGGTTCGCGGCGGACGCCGCCGCGCGGGTCGCCGGTGGGCTCGGCGTGGCCGTGGTCACCTACGGTGCCGGCGCACTCAATGTGCTCAACCCGGTCGCCGCGGCGTATGCCGAAAAGTCGCCGCTGGTCCTGGTCTCGGGCGCTCCCGGGCAGCGCGAAGGTCGCGGCGGCCTGCTGTTGCACCACCAGGTGAAACGCCTCGACTCGCAGTTCGCGATCTATCGAGAGGTGACCTGCGACCAGGCGTCGCTCGACGACGCCAGGGACGCGCCGGCCGCGATCGCGCGCGTGCTGCGCAGCTGCCTCACGCATTCGCGGCCCGTGTACCTCGAGCTGCCGCGCGACCGGGTGCTGGAGCCGTGCGCCGCCGTGCCGCGGTTGCCGGAGCCGGAGTTCGACCCCGCGGCGGTCGCGGCGTGCGCCGACGAGGTGATGGATCGGCTCGCCCGGGCGCAGCGTCCGGTGATGATGGTGGGCGTCGAGGTGCGCCGCTTCGGGCTCGAGGCGCGCGTGGCGGAGCTCGCACGGCGCCTGCACGTGCCGGTCGTCACGTCGTTCATGGGGCGCGGCCTGCTCGCGGGCAGCAACGTGCCGGTCGCGGGCACCTATCTCGGCCTCACGGCGCACGCCGAGGTCGGCCGCCCCGTCGAGGAATCGGATTGCCTGCTGCTGTTCGGCGTGATCGTCTCGGACACCAACTTCGGCGTCTCCGAGGGACGCATCGACGTGCGCAACACCGTGCTCGCCGCGGACCGCGCCGTGACCATGGGCTACCACCGCTATGGCAACGTACCGCTCGCGGCGCTCGTGGACGAACTGGTGCGGCGCGTCGCGGACCAGCCGCTGCGCGCGGCGGGGCGCGCGCAGGACTATCCGCGCGGGCTCGTCGCGGACGATGCGCCGATCACGCCACTCGACCTCGCGCGTGCCGTCAACGACCTGTTCGCGAGCCGGGGCAGGATGCCGGTCGCGACCGATACGGGCGACTGCCTGTTTACGGCGCTCGAGATCGAGAACACGGAACTCGTCGCGCCCGGCTACTACGCCACCATGGGCTTCGGCGTGCCCGCGGGCCTCGGCGTGCAGGCGGCCACCGGCCAGCGCCCGATGATCCTGGTGGGCGACGGTGCGTTCCAGATGACGGGCTGGGAACTCGGCAACTGCCGGCGCTACGGCTGGGACCCGATCGTCATCGTGATGAACAACCTCGGCTGGGAAATGCTGCGCGTGTTCCAGCCCGAGTCGCGCTTCAACGATCTCGGCGACTGGCGCTTCGCGGAGCTCGCCGCGCCGCTCGGTGGCGACGGCGTGCGCGTGGCCACGCGCCGCGAACTCGCCGCAGCGCTCGAGGCTGCGGCCGACCGCCGCGGTCGCTTCCAGCTCATCGAGGCGATGGTCCCCGCGGGCAGCGTGTCGCCGACGCTCGGCGGCTTCGTGGGCGCGCTGCAGCGGCGCAGCGCCGCGCGCAACTGACATCGATGTCGGGCATCATTGCCGGATGACGCCTACCGCCCCCAACCGGTCTCCGCTGCGCAGGCTCGCGCTCTGGCTGCTGCGCCTGTCCGGCTGGCGCAGCGTGCTCGTGTGGCCGCCCGAGCCGCGGGGCGTGATCATCGTGTACCCGCACACCTCCAACTGGGATTTCATCCTCGGCATGCTGTTCAAGATCGGCAACGGGCTGCCGGCCAACTGGATCGGCAAGGCCGAGATGTTTCCCGCGCCGTTCACCGGCCTGCTCAAGTGGCTGGGCGGCATCCCGATCGACCGCCGCCGGTCGAAGGGATTTGCCGACGCTCTGGTCGAGGAATTCCGGCGACGCGACTGGATATGGGTCGCGATCGCGCCGGAGGGCACGCGCTCGCACACCGATCACCTCAAGTCCGGCTTCTACCAGATCGCGCTTGCGGCCGACGTCCCGGTGGCGCTGGCCTACATCGACTACGGCACGCGCACGCTCGGCATCGACACCTACGTGCGCATGACCGGCGACCGCGACGCCGACATGGCGAAGATCCGCGAGTTCTACGCGAACAAGCGCGGGCACCGCCCTGAGCTGGCCGGCGAATTGCGGCTGAGGCGCTGACGGCCACCGCCGCCGCGGAACGGGCGCCGGTGCCGCGGGCAAGCCCGGTTTTCACATGTAGTTTGCGCGTAGTACGAATGGCCGCGCCCGGCTCGACACTTATGATTCGCCTGTAACCGCGGGGGAATCCCGGATGGCGGCGCGCGCACAATCGAAGGCTCCCGGGCGGGCCGCGCAGGCCGAGAGCCAGCGCTTCGCCTTCATCCTGCATCCGCTCACGGTCGACTACCTCTCCAATCACCCGCGTTACGCGTGGACGCGGCACCTGCCGCGGGGGCTGCTCGAGGCGGCGGCCGCCCACATGCCGGCGCGGTACGTCGGCACGGTGCAGGGCGGCCGTTCGCCGGCCACGGGCAAGCCGGTCGACGGGCTCATCTACGCGCTCGGCGCCACGCCGCGCCAGATGCTCACCCGTCCCCCCGAGTTCACCTACACGCGGCTCAACGCAGCCGTGCAGGATGCGGCGGACCGCGGCGCCAGGATCGCGGGCCTCGGCGCGTTCACCAAGGTCGTGGGCGACGCCGGCGTGACGGTGGCAA
>Ga0316626_10001226_pt1 | contig 11227 bp, 9 predicted proteins | sample OWC_Aug_T1_C1_D5_FD_207656 | JGI IMG/M metagenome (GOLD analysis project Ga0316626, IMG submission 207656) | Wetland soil microbial communities from Old Woman Creek delta, Ohio, United States - OWC_Aug_T1_C1_D5_A | ecosystem: Environmental > Terrestrial > Soil > Wetlands | place: USA: Ohio...
GAAGGTGTCAAAGATTAATCCCCCTGTCAGGGGAAAGATCGGATCGGTAAGTGTGGTGATGAGCAGGTGAAACCTCATGCTCTCAATCACCCTTTGTCTGGAGAGTGAAGGTGCGGTTTAACGGTAAAACTATTTGTAAAATTTTATTACTTTTGCAATCCGGATTACATGGTGATCCTTCGCCCTGGCAGGCTTGGGATTACACGGTCGGTTTACCGAGTGGTTAGGTAGCGGTCTGCAAAACCGTTTACGGCGGTTCGAATCCGCCACCGACCTCAATGGAATAACATAAAGCCTCTGATATTCAGGGGCTTTACTGTTTTGATATGTATAGTTTTCCCAACTATTTCCCAATTTCGATTTAAACTGATACGAAACAGCAAGCACCAGAGTACCATCCCAGGGACTTACTTCAGAGGATAAAACCCGCAAAAGGTATGCTTCAAAGGGAATAACACTACAAAACAATGTTGTTATCTTGGGTAAACTTGTATAATGCTTTTTCATAGCTTTCCTGCATATGATTTACTTCTTCAATACCTTTCTCAGTAAGTCTATATCTCTTTGCCCCATTAATTACATCAAATAACATTATACAACCTTTCTCCTGTAGACTGCCAAAGTAATACTTCATCTTCTTGTCATTGAAATAACCTACATAACGGAGAATGCAAGAATAACTAAATGATGATCCAACATACTTATGATACAACATCATTCCGTTTAGAATGACAATCTCGTTAATAGTCAGGTTGAACTTCTTACGTATTGGACGAAGGATGCGAAATAGGTTGTATACAATGTATTGTGATAACGATCCTGTAGTGTTATATAACTCCAATGTGTTTTCTTCCCGAACTGTGGTTGCGGAGTCTGTATTTTGTTGTTTGTTCATGATAAATACAAAGATAATTCAATGCTATAAATCACCTGGGACGTCTTAAATCAGGGTATCTAATGGATGCTTTTACTAATAACTGAAGATATTCTGTTGTGCTTTTTCTTTTGCAGGTAAAAAAGAATGCTTTTCTGAGGTGGGTGATACCAATTAGTTGGTTTCCCGTTTAGAAAGTCAGCCCTCCTAAAGTAATGGTGACCACCCTTATGTTTCTTTGTTTATTCAGAGATTGTATAAAGTAAACAATCCAAGACTCGCTCACCAGTTACTAATTCACCTAATTATTGGCAACCCAGCCATCGTATTTGTTATCCTTCTGGCGGTAACTGATGAAGATGTCGTAGTTATATCCTTCAATAATGCTTGAAATCAGAGGTCTATTTATTTCATTATCAAAGTTAAACTATACTAATACCAGAGTCAAGTGATAGTCAGGTTATTAAAGTAAAAAGCCTATGGAGCTGATTTCCAAGGGTAGGTAACAAAGAATTAATAATAATAGCTATTAATCCTTCGAACGGTGAATAGGTTCTCCATAAATTCTACCCATTGAAACTCTGCTTATTTTACCACTCTATTCGTCCAACTGTCTCATCCGCCCTTCATTTTCCAATTATAACAGTTTTGGTAATAGTTTGGTCTTCACTTAAAGATATTAAATCATACCAGGTTCTGTCATCTGAGCTTATTATACCATCACCATTCACATCGATGTATTTTAAACCGCCAATATAAGCACCTGCCTGGGTTGGCCATGAATCAATATCGGCCTGGTTATTAAATACGCCTCCTATTATATAACCATCTTTTATGTTTCTTAGATCACTTTTCTCTACAATCAGGATGTATTTATATTGATTTTGAACCGGCAAATCATTTAATTGTACCATTCCATTAGCGTCAGACGTTGTAGTAAAATCAGGTAAATTGTTATCAAAGGATGACTTGGTGGTGTATAGTTTTATAATAGCATTTGGAGCTATACTTAAAGTTTGGTTTTCTAATGTCCATGAAGTAGCATCCAAAACTCTTAAATCTATCTTGTAATCCTTGATACAGCGAATAGAAAAGCCATTCTGCTTTCCGTCATCATAACGCCAGGAAATATTGTCAGCGTAGCCCACGTACCAGTCCCAGGCACTGCCTGTGCTGCTCTGAGTAGAACTCCACCAAGAACCATAGAGTTCAATGTCCCAGAATGTGCCATTGGAACTACGATCGCCTGCAGGGAGGGCAGTAAAGCCACTTTCGTTGGTAGCTCCAGTATTAGGACTATACCAATGAGATGTACCGGGTTCTTTTAATTTGCCCCCAGCAACACTTACTCCACCTAAATAATTTGTCAGAGTGGTCCATTCAGGATCGGTAGACACATGCCAGCCCGCAGGGCATAGATTCTTTCCGCCGTTACTAGCAGCATCAACTACATACCAGTTATATAATGCTCCGTAAGTATCTTTATAGGTAGTTGCATCATTATTATACCAGCAATAGCCAGGAGTAGAAGATGCTGCCCATGCTGATGCGTTTGCTACTAAAGCGATTGCTGTACCATCGTTAAATTTGGTGGTTTTCAGGTTTTCTGTCATCCAGGTCTGTGTTCCAATCTTTACTACTGGATAATTATTGCCATTTCCATCAGTACAGGCAACATAGTTAAATGAGATGATTTTACTGGAAGTTGGCACATCTATTATTACTGTACTATAAATGCCCGAAATAGCTGTTATCTTTAATAAGTCACCAGAAGTATACTGCATTACTATTTCCGCATACATGCCTTTTGAATCAGTTTGTTTTTCCTCCGCTGCCATTGTATTTTCGTATACTATTTTTGCATCGCGATTCTGTGAACCGGTGCATATTAACCTGCCATTAAATGTATATCTGCCGGAATTGATCCTTACAAAATATATCCCATCTTCAATACCTTGTATATCATAAGTATGCTGACCTTTCGATAATAAATCTCGCGTTTGTACTATTTTCCTCCCTGAAAGATCGTGCAGGGTAATTATCGTTTCGCTCGTTTCAGGTAAAACAAATTGCATCCTTGCATATTCTTTCATCGGATTCGGGTAAATACATATTTTGCTTGTTTCATTATCTTTGATTGTCTCTATTCCTGTAACAACACCCATTAAATGCAATATATCGCTTCCGTTCATTGTCATGCTTTTACCCTGTGATAAGTTTTCGACTTTAACTGTGGTTACTGTAGTACTTTCGCCAGTCCCTTCAAAACTTAAAAGGTAGTCTTGGGCTTTAAGACTCAACATTGAAATAACCAGCAGAATTAACAAGGTACAGGTTATAAATTTTAAATGATGATGATTCGTTTTCATTATATTGAGAATTAGGGGATTCAAGAGAATTTATTAACACAAGTAGTTTTATTTATCAAAGTTACACCAATAAAAAGCCAAAGTCAAATTTAATTTAGTATCCTACCAAGTGTCTGTTAAATGTGGGTAATATAAGGGTATATAAAAAAAGTGATACCTAACTATCACTTTTACCTTTTATGCCTGCCTTCAGGGGGTATTCAAGGGACACCTCAGGTAAAAAATCGGGATACTTATACGTTGCAAAATAAAAGCACCCGGAGCTGATTCCCGAGGGCAGGGAATTGTCAATCTTTTACAATCTATTTAATCCTTAATGCATCTTACAGAATATCCCCAATACACATCCATTGTTTCCCCCCAGCCATGGCCCTCAAAGTCGTATATTAAACATCTATAATAGGCTCCAAATGGTCCAGGAGTAGAACTCCAAAACCAAGCCGAGTGTCCAATTGGATAAAATATCATATCAAGATCACGAGCACCTCCGGGGAGAGCGGTAAAACCACTTTCGTTTGTGGCACCTGTATTAGGACTGTTCCAATGCGTTGTACCGGTTTCTTTCATTTTACCTCCTGCAGAGCCGCCAAGATATGAGACTAATTCTCCCCATTCTGAATGACTCGGTACACGCCATCCTGTTGGGCAAAGTTTTCCTGTATTGACTACATTAAAACTGTAAAGTGCACCGTAGATGTTTTTATTGTTTATATCATAATTATTCCAGCAGTATCCTGGTACAGAAGTTCCATCATTATATTTGGTGGTTTTCAGGTTTTCGGCCATCCATGTCTGTGTGCCTATCACCACAACCGGATAATTATTATTATCACCATCGGTGCAAGCTATGAAATTGGCTGTAATGGTTTTGTCTTGTGAGGGGATATCTATTATTGCAGTGCTATAAATCCCTGATGTGACAGTATACTTCAACCTGTCTCCTGTTGAATAAGCCATGTCAACCGTGGCAAGAGATCCTTTATCTGCGTTACTTAATTGCTTTACATCTACTACCTTGTTATTAGTAATTTGTTCAATACTAATATTCCCATTCGCAGTACCGGTGCTTAATAGTTCTCCTGAATAATTGTATTTATTGCCCTTTATATTGATCAGATAAAAACCATTATTTAGGTCTGTAAGTTGAAATTCCTGAAGTGATTTTTCTAAAAACCTTTGAATCTGGGCAACCTTTCTGCCAGTAATATCAAATACCGTGATAACAGCTTTACCAGCATGAAGCGGGTAAAACTGTAATTTTGGATTACCTATTGAAGGATTCGGGAAAACCTTTAATGCAGATGATTGCCCATTCTCAACCTGATCTATCCCTGTTGTTGCTGTCAAGTGCAGAATATCATTTCCATCAAATGTAAGAGTTGTACCTGTCATTAAGTTCTCAACTTTAACGGTATTAACAGCAGAAGACGCTCCTGTTCCAGCAAAACTGATTAAGTAATTCTGTGCATTGGCTGTAAGTGCACAAAAAATTGCTAATAAAAACAGTACTTTCTTCATGACATTTGATATTATTGGCTCTTTTCTACAAAGTTACACCACTAAAAAGCCAAAGTCAATTTTATTTTTATTTCTCCATGTGTTGTGCAGTGTGTGTCCAGTATAGGGTATATTGTCTGGGTGATACCTAACTATCACTTTTACCTGTTATGCCTGCCTTTAGGAGGTATTCAAGGGACACTTCAGGTAAAAAATCGGTATACTTATCCCTTGTGAAACATTAAGCCCCCAGAGTTAATAAGAGTTTTGGCAATAAGCTATTATTATCAATGGGCATTTCAATCCTTTATGCAACGGATAGAATATCCATAATTCTCTTTGTGATAGAATCTGCCCATATTACTACCATTGTGGCCTATACTTCTGTACCATGCAATTCTTACTTCGAGCTCCGTAGCAGACCACCAACAACCGATATATCCAATGCTGCTGAATGAACCACTGGCGTATCTATAGCCGCCTGGAAGGGCAGTAAAACCACTTTCGTTTGTCGCACCAGTATTAGGAGCCAGCCAATGAATTGTACCTTTCTCTTTTAATTTTCCTCCTGCAATACTGTCTCCCCCTAAATATTTTATTAGGGCAGTCCATTCCTCATCTGTTGGTACATGCCAGTATTTAGGGCAAAGCTTACCAGTATTAACTGCATGCCAATTGTATAATGCCCCGTAAATACTTTTATTGTTAAAATCATTTTTATACCAGCAATAACCAGAAGTATTTAGATTTAGCCATAGTTTATCATCAACTACAAATGGGATAGCTGTACCATCATTATATTTGGTTGTTTTCAGGTTTTCTGCCATCCAAACTTGATTCCCAATTTTTACAATATTATATTCATTTCCATCAATATCTTTAACTCTTCCAGAGCTTTCCAGCAAAGGATTATTAAACGACTTTCCCCCCGACATGTTGAGCAAGATAGAGGTTGATTTTCTTTTCGGTTTGCCCTTTGGCATTGTTTTGAGATTGCCGACACGAGCAATAGCTTCAATAAATGACCGCATTCCTTCAGTATCAGATTCACCAGTTTTCCAATTTGAAATGTCGGCTGTTTGTATTGGTTGAAAGAGAAAAGGAATCGTGACTCTCTCTAAGAAGGCTGGTACAAGTATTTCACGGTTTGCTCCTGTTGCTGCTTCAGCGCGAACCCATTTAGATGCAACCGAGTAATTAGACCAAAGAACAACAACCACCTTGGCAGTATTTAACTCCTTCTCCAATAACTCATCCCATGTACTTCCAACTGGAATTGTTGTATCCCAGAAGACAGACCAATCCTCTTGCATCAAACGGGAAGCAACTTCCAATGCGCGAGAACGATCTTCGCTTGAATAGGCGATGAATATATCGCTCATACAAAATTTTTATAGAAGCACTTTTGGCTTTTCAACTCAGTAATCAAATTTACACCTTATTTAGCCAATTCCAATGTTTTAAACCAGATTGTCGGCTTGCCCGAAGTAGGTCCAATTAAAATTAGAGTATAATTTAATTATTAAGCCTTTGTAGAGCATCCTCAGAGGCTTTCAATAGCATTCTTTCCATTGCCGTTTGGAAAGAATAATGTTTACAGAACCCGGACATGGCTGGTTTGAAGGATTATAATGCACCTCAATGAGTTCGCACAACTATTGTTCAAATAGCGATGCAAGGTAATGCACGGCTGGATTTTACGCCTATATTATGCTGCCAGGCTTTTAAAAGCTTCAAAAACCAGGAAAACCGGCCAGACTATGGCTTTCAGGAATCCCAATACACCCATCCAGAAACCCGTTGCAGTTGAAATGAAATAAATTGCAGCTCCGATAAGCCCCAGACCGTATACTGCGCCGGCTGCAGGAGTACATTGTTGTAGGTTGTCTTTCATAATTTAAGTTTTTTTTTAATACTAAGACGGATATCCTCTGAAAAAGATTTCTCTGGAAATAGTTTTAAATTAATGCTATTGTTATCAAAACATTGCTTACGACAAAGTTAAATGTTGTTTCAGCGAAAGTCAATTATTTTTTTCATAAAAAAGCCACCGTGATAAAGATTAAGGTTAACGACACTCTTCCCCTGTTGAATACTTTAATGCTGCCCTTGCAAGTATCCTTGTTGAATCCAGTACCGGTAATGCGGATTCTTCAGGAAGAACAATCAGAGGTATTTCCGTACATCCCAGGATAACTGAATCACAGCCTTTAAACTTTAAATCAGCAATGACTTTTAAAAGGAATTCTTTTGATTTATCTTTTATAATTCCATAAACAAGTTCATTGAAGATAATTTGATTTATCCTTAGCCTTTGCTCCGCTCCAGGTATAAAGTATTTAAGATTCTTCATTCCCAATATCTCCGGATAAACCGGTCCCTCCATCAGGAATTTTGTACCAAGGATCCCTGGTTTCTGAAAGTTATTTTGAATAGCAGTTTTCGCTACTTCTTCTGCAATATGCAGCCACGGCAGAGGAGACCTTTTGTTAAAATATGGAAATGCCTGATGTATCGTATTATCGGGGCTTATTAAAAATTCGGCTCCGGTTTTGTATAGTTTTTCCGATGATGATAACATCAGCAATGCTACTCCTTCCCAGTCACCCGATTCGATGCAGTTCATATATTCACTCAACGGGTGATTATGAAGACTTACCTCAGGATGAGAATGTTTCCCCAGATACCTGGATCCCTCATTACAGATTGTCTGGTAGCAAAGAGCTGCTCCTTCGTAGCTGCACGCCACTATCCCTATATGTTTTGTCATTGATTAAAAAATGCTTAACCATAAAGTGTACGAAATGCATCACAAGTGAACACCAGGGACGTTTGGGTCTGGTTCTTAAATAACAGTACTTATTTCAGAATTCAGAATTTTCCGAGCAGATCCTTTACTGCATCCTTGTGAACCATAAAGTCCATCATTTTCAGTTTTATATAATCCTCGGAGAAAAAGTAATATCCGAACTCCTTTGCATTCGGATCGTTGTTACGCGATCCCGCTCCCGAATCTTTTATAAGAAACCAATCCTTCCCGTCTTTTTCAAGGTAACCTACAAGGTGCATACCATGATCGTCGGTAGTTGTACTGTTCGAAAACCTGAACTGGCGTGCATCGTCATTTATGAATGCTGACGGAATATCAAAATCGGGGATCACTGCACACTGAGTTACCCTGTCAAATCCGGCTTCCGACACATCCCCGCCAATGCTGACAGTATAACCTTTTCTGACAATACTCTTTAATGTTGGTATGAAAACATCGAGCGGGATATTATGATAATCAGAATTATGCCACCAGTTGTCAGGTACTTTATACTCCACCTTTTTATAAAAGGGTTCCTGGATATATGAAAGGATATCTACATAGTCATCAGGATTGATCCTGATCACCTCTTTTAAATACTGAAGCGGGGTGATTTTTTCCCCGCTCACAGTGATTTCAGCAGGAGGTTCACCTATATAATGGTTCAGAATTGATTTTACCGTTGAAACGGCTGCCTCCTCATTCCAAGTAGAGTTTGACTTAAGCGATTCGAGGTAACCTTGCAGCTCGTTGAACATTGCCTGGTGGTTATGGTACTTCCGGCCGTTAAGCAGTCCGGTATAGGTTTCCCACGGAACTATACCATACTTCTTCCACATGCGTGTGACGGCATTGGCTTCCGAGCCTTCAGCAAAGGCTGAATTACCGCGTTCCTGAATATAGCGCCTTGTCTTTTCCACATATTCCCAGTAAACAGTATACATCTCCGAAAGCCTTACCTGCATCTTATGAATGCGGTAAACTTCAGATTCCAAGAATGAAGTTGTGGAAAAGCTCCAGCATGTACTTGTACTCCCCTGCGAAACAGGTGGATTATGCCACTGCTTATTCTTATAGAGGTCGATCTTGTTGGGTAGCGACGCCGACGAGAGATCCACCACGAAGCTTTTAGTGGTTCTGTCAGGTGCAAGACTTTCTCTCACCTCACGGTCATCCCTGAGTATGGTATTCTGGTAAAAACCAGGCTGGGATGCCCTGAATATGGCTTTATCTTTATTCTGACCTGAAATATTAGCGGGAACAAAACAGTATATTGCAACTGCGGCAAATAATATATTCTTTTTCATAGTACTGTTAATTGATTAACAGTACGAATTTAGTGTTTTTTCTGATGATTGATTCTTTACTCCAGTTTCAGGATTTTAGCCGTTCCCGTAAGATTTCGTGATTTTAACCGGCAGACATAAATGCCGGGTTGTACCTCCGTACCGGAATCATCACGACCATCCCAGTTGATTATCACGTCTTCAGGTAGATATATATTTTGATAAAGGCTGCGGATCTTTATTCCTGCCAAGGAGAATATTTCAACAGTGATATTACTTCCGGACGGAAGTGTAAAGGATATAGTGGTATAAACCTTCATCGGGTTCGGAGCGATAGTCAGAATGAGTTTATTGCTCCGGTTAATGTCTTCAATACCTACCTCTTTATTCTCCCTGACAACAGCTGTGTCGACATTGCTGATATGAATATTGTCGAACCATAATTTTTTACCGAGTATGTCAGTGTATTCGGTTGATATCTCAAGCCTGTCGACTTTTGTCCAGTCGAATTTACCTTCAGGATTATACCATGTTCCGTTGTCCCATGCACCACGCTCGGTAAGAGATGTCAGAGGTATTCGCACATGATGCCATTTCCTGTCCCAGTTTGCTGATGACTGGTCAATAGTAATCCCCATACGCCATGGATGATCTTCAGGTTCACTGGTTTTGGAATCGCGGAACCTGATCTCGAATTTTATCCCGGGTTCACTGCCCCTGACCATAAAATCGAGTGCATAATCCTCACCGACAAGCCTGGTCAGGTCTTTATCGGGGATAAAGTTAAAGCCAATGGCATTATACTGGCTGAAGCCGCTCCAGGCAAGGCAGTACATGTCATTATCCGGAAGGTTATCGGAATAAAAATTAATTTCTCCGGTCCCATAGCTCGCATTCTCTGTTTTTTCGGCAACATAATCTGTATAGATCATGAATCCGACCGAATCGGGACGGACAGAAAAGGGCGTCTGTACCGGGATGTTGAAATCGAGTGAGTCAAGCAATCTAATGTTGAGATCATGCTCAAAAAACTCATTTGATCCCTTCTTAAAAAGCCCAAATCCCCCCTTGTAGTCCCATATTGTCCAGGGGATATTCTTTTCTTCGAGATATTCCCTGACGATTTTGTACCAGTAACACCTGTCAGCATCATCGCTGTTAGGTATATAGACGCCAAATTCACCGCAGAAAACCTTAACATTCCTTAGATCCCTGAAAGTGACTGCATTGTCAATCAGCTGCCTGACACGGCTTACTGTTCCTGATGAAGGATAGCTGTTCAGGCTGCTTTCAATCCAGGTTCCTTTAAGTGAAGCGGGACATGCAGGCATCTCCGCTGCATTATATGGAAACGGAACACCTGCAAGAGGTGCCATCGAAGGAGAGGTCCATGTAGCTCCCTGGTGTGTGAACATGAAGGGATCATAAAAATGGAATGTATAAAGCAGGTTTGGATCAGAATAAAAAGGCAGGTTTATAAGTTCAGTATAGGTATTATAACCTGAACCTCCTACCACGATTGTGTGTTTTGTATCGTGGTTCCTGATTGCATTTATTGCCTGACTTTGGATTGCAGCCCACGCTGATGTTGTTATTCCATGAGGCTCGTTGAGGATTTCATAAAGGATATATTCACTCCGGTTTTTATAATGTAAAGCCATCTGCGACCACACTTTTATCAGAATTTCTTCAACAGAAGGATTTGTATCAACATTTGGATCAAAGCTATGGTTATCGAGAATCAGGTACAGGTTCATCTCCTCGCACCATGTCACAACAGAGTCAAGAAATGAAAGGAAAAGCCGGTCGAGGGTATAATCCGGAGTTCCGCTTGTCATGTCGTGCAATGCAATGGGAAGTCTTATTACGTCACATCCGAGAGCTTTTATATTTACAAGATCTTTCCTGGTAAATTTTGTATATTGTATCTCTCCCGGGCTTGATACCTGGAACCAGCCCGTAAGATTGACGCCCCTCGTAAAAGGAGCTTGGGCTCTCAGCGGATTAAAAGTGAGAATTAAGAATATCAGTAAAAGCCATTTTATATATCTGCTTCTGGCCTGCACTTTAAATAAGCACTTAAGTAAATATCAAAAACCAGACCTAAGTTAATTACAAAATCTTTATCCAGGTCTGGTTCTGGCGGATGTTTAGTTGTTTATCAACTGAAAATTGACCGGTACACTGAACCAGACGGGGACCGGAACGCCACCCTGCCGGCCGGGTCTGAACCTTGGTAATGTACCAACGACTCTTACTGCCTCCTGGTCGAGTAACGGATCAATACCCCTGATTATCTCTATCTTTCCGACAGCGCCGTCGGGATTCACAACAAATTTCAGGGTAACCCTTCCATGGATGTTATTTTTTAATGCCTCATCCGGGTAAATCG
>Ga0316626_10001228_pt1 | contig 11224 bp, 3 predicted proteins | sample OWC_Aug_T1_C1_D5_FD_207656 | JGI IMG/M metagenome (GOLD analysis project Ga0316626, IMG submission 207656) | Wetland soil microbial communities from Old Woman Creek delta, Ohio, United States - OWC_Aug_T1_C1_D5_A | ecosystem: Environmental > Terrestrial > Soil > Wetlands | place: USA: Ohio...
ACATATGGACCGCGTGGACATAACCCAAAGGGTGTCATGGCGGATAAGGTCTGGAACAAGATCATCGGGGACATCCAGGCCATGGGATATCGGAACCAAGTCGGGCTTTACCTTCATCACGAGCCGCTTCTCGAACGGTCTCTGTTCAGGAAGATCCGGCAAATCAACGAGGAGACCCATGCCTTTGCCGTCATCTCGACAAACGGGTCTCTCCTGAACGAAAAGAACCGACGATTCCTCATCGACGCGAGGCCCCGGATCGTGCACATCAACATCAATTCCGCGGAAAAAAATCAGTACGAGAAGATGACACGGCTGAATTTCGAAGCCACGATCAGCCAGGCGAAGCGCTTCATAGCCGAAGCGGACGGGAAGATTCACGTGGAAATCAACTGCCCCGTGCTGCCGGAGGTGGATATCGAGAAATTGATCGGCTTGTTTCCCGGCACACAGGTCAACACGGAATATTGGGCCAACAGCCGAGGCGGATTGCTGAAAGGAATCAGCAGCAGCGAAAAAGGCAGCCGCTTCAAGATATCCGACTATTGCCTCCAGCCGGAACAGAATTTCAACATTCTCTTCGATGGCAGCGTCATCCTCTGTTGTAATGATTGGTCCCATGAAACGAAAATGGATTTTGCGAATGTCGTGGATCAATCGATCTGGGAGATTTATAGCGGAAACATGATGCGTCGGGTTATGGAAGAATTCCGCAGCCGCGATTACGGACGTTACCGCATTTGCCGGCACTGCGCAGTCGAGATGGGATTCATCGAAGGAAAAAAAAGGCTTGTGCGTCCTCCCGCGTCAGACATGCCGGGAAGCAAATCACACAGTACGGCAGAGAAACCGCTCTCCATTCTCCTGGCCACGAACCACCTATTCGGGTTCACCGGTTCGGAGATCACTCTTCTCACCATTGCGAATTGCCTGAGCGAGAGGGGTCACAGCGTTTCCGTTTATGCCAAGTATATCGATCCCCGCTTCACGCAGCTGTTCAACGGCGTCGCACAGGTTCACACTGATCTGAATTCACTGTCCCGGCAGCGGCTTGAAGCCGCTTACGTTCAGCACCAGACAACCGCTCTTGAACTGCGTCATCGATTTCCCCGCCTGCCGATGGTCATGGCATCCCTTGGGGTTTTGCCATTCCTGGAGCAGCCCCCCATGGTGGATCTGAACATCCACCGTTATCTCGCCATCAGCGAAGAAGTGAGTAACAACCTTATCCGGAACGGTGTGGACGACTCGGCAATCACCATTTTCCGGAATATCGTTGATTCGCGCAAATTCAGGCCCGCCAGTGCTGTCAGGCAGCGTCCTCAGTCTGCTTTCATCTACAGCTACAAGATGGACCCGGAAAAGATCGCGACGGTCATGAAGGCCTGTGGAGCGCTTGACATCCGGTGCCGCCATATCGGCGAGAAGCCCGGCGCGATCCATCAGGATGACCTTGCGAGTCGGCTGAATGAGGCGGATATCGTCTTTACGCTGGGAAGAGGCGCCATAGAAACGATGATGTGCGGCAGGATCCCCATTATTTTCGATTATCTGGGCGGCGACGGCATGGTCACACCTGAAAACGTCCGCGAGCTGATGACATGCAACTTTTCGGGTCGTCTGTACGGAAAGAATTATTGCGTAGAAGAAATGATTGACGAAATCAAACGATATGATCCTGGAAATGCAGCAGTTCTGCGACGAACGGCAATAGAGCTCTTTGACGCGGAGCGGGGTGTCGGCACACTTGTCTCCTGCCTGAAAGAGGCCATGAACCATCCGGTCGGGACGCAGAAACCCGTTGCCCGCGGCAAAATTGAATCGCTGGTGCAGATCATCAACACGACAAAGGAATTCACGGAAGCAGCCTTGGCAAAGCAGAAAGCCGCAGCAGCTCCCGCATCGGGAATCTGCCCTGACAACCAGACGGTTGACAGGAAGAAAAATTCGCCTTGCAATGCGGAACAAACCGATGCGCGCCTGATTGCGTTTTATCTTCCCCAATACCATCCGATCCCCGAGAACGACGAGTGGTGGGGCAAGGGGTTCACGGAGTGGACCAATGTTGCAAAGGCAAAGCCACTGTTCCCCGGGCACTACCAGCCGCACCTGCCGGGGGAATTCGGATTTTACGACCTCAGGCTGCAAGAAGCACGCAAAGCCCAGGCAGACCTCGCAAGGGAATACGGCATCCACGGTTTCTGCTATTACCACTACTGGTTCAACGGGAAACTCCTACTCGACAGGCCCCTTCAGGAAATCCTGAAATCCGGGGAGCCTGATTTCCCCTTTTGCTTATGCTGGGCCAACGAGAATTGGACCCGCAAATGGGATGGCGGTGAAAAGCATATCCTGATGGAGCAGAAATACAACGAGGACGATGACCGGCAACATCTTCGGCACCTCTGTGAGATTTTCCGCGACCGGCGTTACATTCGCATCCATGGAAGACCCCTTTTTCTCGTATACAGGGCCAACTGTTTCCCGGATCCCCTAAAAACGACATTAATCTGGCGGGAGGAAGCACGGAAACAGGGCATCGGGGAAATTTATCTTTGCAGAGTGGAGAGCTTCCCGGATGAGCATGATGATCCGAAACGAATCGGATTCGATGCCGCCGTGGAGTTTCAGCCGGATTGGACGGAAGTGGGTCCTTATGAACGCAGGGGCAAAGACATCGATTACAGAATTTATGATCACCGCAAGGTAGTTGACCGCATGCTGCGGAAGATGACTCCTCCGTACATGCGGTTCCCCTGCGTGAACCCGACATGGGACAACTCACCCCGGAGAAGGGACGATATCACTATTTTTGTTGAATCTACGCCGCATCTTTACGGAACCTGGCTGCGAGAGACTCTCAAGAAGTGGAAGCCGAGAGACCCGGAAGAAAATATTATTTTCATCAATGCCTGGAACGAGTGGGGCGAAGGGAATCACCTGGAGCCCGATGAAAAGTTCGGCCGGGCCTACCTCGAAGCACAGAAGAAGGCGCTCCTGGGCCTTCGAAACGATAACCGAGATCGCGCTGCCGAGTGCCATGCCGGCATTCTTGAACTTTTTGTCGCCAAGGGAAATCACGCGGAGGCCGTCACCGCCCTCGAGGACATGCTGGAGTCATTCCCGGACTATTCCACTGCGTATAACGACCTGGGGGTCCTCAACTGCGAACTTGGAAACAACGACAAGGCTCTGGCCGCCTACGAAAAAGCCGTCTCCCTGGAACCCGGGAACGCAACATTCCGGAAGAACCTGGCGGATTTCTACTACGCCGCCATAAAGCGGCCTGAAGCGGCCATTCCGCATTACGAAAAAGCCCTGTTCCTGAATCCCCGGGACACAGAGACCCTGCTGATCCTGGGAAACATCCGGGTGGAATCCGGAGACTTCCATCAGGCACGCGGTTATTACCTGAGGGTCCTGGAGATCGATCCTTCGAACGACCTTGCAGGAAACATGTTCGACGCCCTGGAGGCCAAGGCAGAGAAACCCGAGAAGCGCGACCCCGAAATCCTGGTCCGTGAGGCGAAGTGTTTGGCGCGGAGGGGCCTGACGGACAGGGCGGTCCTTTTTCTCGAGACGCTGCTTTCGTTCTGCGCGGACCATGCCGAAGCCCACAACGATCTCGGGAACCTCTATTGCCTTTTGCAAAAGCCTGACAAGGGGCTCTTCCACCTCGAGCGCGCCGTTCATCTCGCCCCCGAAAAAATCGAATACCTGAGAGACCTCGCCGACGCCCACCTCGCGGAGGAGGGAGACCTCGAACGGGTGCTGGGCCACTACAACAAGGCCCTGGCACTCAAACCGGATGACATCGAAACGCTGCTGCGAATCGGGAACCTTTGCGCCGTGCAGAAACAGTATGACGACGCGCGGTTTTTCTACAACCGGGTGCAGTCCATCGAGCCGGAAAATACGCAGGCCAGGGAGAACCTCGCAGTCCTGCAGAGCATGTCCGAGAATGAGCCATCCCAGGACGTTCCTGCAGCCGACGACCGGGACGCCCGACGGCTCTTCGATGAAGAAAGAAGGGCTGCAAACGGTGCCATGCCTTCGACGGCAAGCCGTCAATCCGCATCGATCGTCATACCGGTGTTTAATCAGGTTGAATTCACCGCACGCTGCCTCGAGGCCCTGTATCAAAACACGCCCCTCGATGCAATTCATGAAGTCCTCATTGTCGACAACGGCTCCAGCGACGGGACCGGAGCGTTTCTCGAGGAGGCCATGAGGCGATACCCGAAGCTAAGGGTCCTGACGAACCGGGAAAACCTCCTCTTCGCAAAGGCCTGCAACCAAGGGGCCGACGTGGCAGGGGGAAAATTCCTCGTATTCCTCAACAACGACACGGAGCCGCTGCCTGGCTGGCTCGGAAACGCGATCACGAGGCTCGAAAGCGACGATTCCATCGGGGTGGTCGGTATCAAACTCCTGTATCCGGACGGCACGGTACAGCACTGCGGCATGCAGTTCCAGAGAGACGCTCACCCGTCTTACGTGATCTGGCCTTTGCACCGACACCTTCGGGCGTCCGCTGGCGATCCCCGCGTCAATGTGCCGGAGGATGTCCATGCCGTCACGGGCGCCTGTCTTTTCATCCGGCGGGAACTCTTCAGGCGAATCGGAGGCTTTGAGGAAAGGTACGGGATGTACTTCGAGGACACGGACCTGTGTTTCAAGGCCCGCCGGGCAGGCAAGAGGGTGTTTTACGAACCCGCAAGCGTCGTGATTCATCACGAGGGAAAATCCAGCCCTTCCCGGAACGTTATAGACGATCTCAACACCAGGGCCGCCAGCCTGTTCTTCAAGACGTGGAAGGAGGACCTGTGCAGGATCGAAATCGAGACCCTCATCGAAAAAGAGGACGGCAGGTATGCCTATTTCCCGCGGGATTTCTGGCCCGGGGAGGTCAGTCCGGAAGAAATCGTCCGGATGCATCGTCTTCTGGCGAGCTTTCCCTCCTGCTACATCCATTTCGGCGGCTCGGGCGACGCCCTACTGCTGCTGTCGACGTTTTACGACCGCAACCCCGAACAGACGATCGTCAGTGTTGCCAATTCGACGGGTATGATGAAGTCCTTCTTCGATGCCTTCCCGAAGCTGAAAAAAGTCTACTTCATCCCCTTCCCGAAGAATCCCACCTGGCATTTCATCGCCCGCAGATTCTTCAAGGCTTCCGAGATCTGCCTGGGACTCGGGGCAACGCCCACAACAACGGCCGATTACAGGGAATGGAATGCTGACCTCGACATTTTCAAGACGTACGGCATTCAGCAACGACCTGCATGGGCATCGGATTTCGGGAAGAACCGCCTGGAAACCCGGCAGGTGACACTCCAGCCGAGGGGCAGCCTGAAGGGCATGGTGGGAAGCAAGCGAAATGCCCTGAGCACCGATGACTGGGCGCGCCTGCTGACGTACCTTGAAAAAAAGGGTGTCAAGCCGATCGTCATCGGCACACCCGATGAAGCCGCGGAGTACCCCTGCCTCGGCAATGCCATCGATATGCGGAGTTATTCCTTCACCGAACAGATGCAGCTGATCGCGGCCAGTGATTTCTTTGTCGGCGCCGACTCATGGGGCAAGACATTCTCCGCGCTGGCGGGCATCCCCACGTTTGTCTTTCATGCCTTGAGGGGCGACGATCTGAAGAACTGGAAGGATGCCTCCGATTATGTATTCCTCGATCCCTGGGACGAGATCACCGTCGTAAAGGATTTCAAAGCCTTCAGGAAGTCCTTCGACGACGCATGGCGGGATAGATTCCCGCCAGCCACGGACCTGAAAATCCGCTGGGAGGGCTCCCAGTTCGTCCATCACTCTCTTGCCCTCGTCAACAGAGAACTCTGTCTGCGACTCATCGAGGAAGGGTGCGAGGTATCCATCATCCCCTATGAACGGGACCAGTTCACCCCAAAGGAAGAACCCCGTTTCAAGCCAATCGCAGAAAGGACCAGAAAGCCCCTTTGCGGCCCGGCCGATGTACACGTCCGCCATCAGTGGCCACCGAATTTCATTCCCCCTCCCGAGGGTCACTGGGTCATCATTCAACCCTGGGAATTCGGGAGCATCCCCCGGGAATGGGTCCGTCACATGTCTGCAAGTGTCGATGAGGCATGGGTTCCCAGCAATTACGTCCGGGATTCCTACATCAAGAGCGGCGTTCCTTCTGAACGGGTTTTCGTCGTACCCAACGGGGTGAACATCAGCCTGTTTAATCCCGACAACACCCCCTATCCGCTCAAGACGAAGAAAGCGTTCAAATTCCTCTTCGTCGGCGGGACCATTCAACGCAAGGGCATCGACATCCTGCTCGAGGTCTACACGAAGACATTCTCATCCCATGACGATGTGTGCCTGGTCATCAAGGACATGGGAGGGCAGACCTTCTACAAGGGGCAGACGGCGAAGCACTGGATCGGCCAATCCCAGGCTGATCCGCGATCTCCCGAGATCGAATACATCGAGCAATCGCTCGGTGACCGGCAAATCGCCGGTCTTTACACGGCCTGCAACTGCCTCGTTCACCCTTACAGGGGCGAGGGCTTCGGTTTGCCCATCGCAGAAGCCATGGCCAGCGGGCTCCCGGTCATCGTGACCGGCCGCGGGGCGGCGCTCGACTTCTGCGATGATAAAACGGCCTATCTGATTCCCGCGACAGAAGTGAGATTGCCGGAGAAGAGGATCGGCGAATACGACACGGTGGACTTCCCCTGGCTTGCTGAGCCGGACAAGGACGGGCTGGCTCGATTGATGAGACATGTCGTGACAAACCCGCAGGAGGCAAAAGAGAGGGGAATGGTCGCTTCGCGACACATTTGTTCCCGCTTCACCTGGGATCGAGCCGCGGACGCCGTCGTGCGGCGAGTCCGGGAACTGCGTAAAAAGCCCGTCATGAGGGAAGTTCAGAACAGACCGGACATGAAACCGGGTGAGAAGCCGGAGGCAACGCAACATCGGGACAGAAAGATCCTGGATGACGCCAGACGATACTGCCAGCGAGGGGATCTTACGGCGGCGGTCGCCCGATACGTCGACGCGATGAAGAAATACCCCGTGGACCGCGCAATCTTTCACGAACTGACGGAGCACCTCATTGCAACGAAACGTTACAAGGACGCCCTCGACATTCTCGAGAAAATACCTTCCGGAGAAAATGACCAGATGAGAATCGTCCTCACCGGATACTGCCGAGAGGGGCTTGACGAGGACGAAGAGGCCGGCAGGCTTGCCGACAGGGCCCTTCAGATGGACGAGCATTCCGCCCGCGCTGTCAATCTCAAGGGAATCCTGGCCTGCAAGCGGGGAGACCGTCGTGAGGCTGAGAAACTATTCCGCAGGGCCGGCGAGGCCGATCCATCCTGGGGTGAGCCTTATACGAACCTGGGCGTGCTTGCGTGGGCAGAAGGCGAGCGTGAGGCGGCTCTCGATCTCCTCGAAAAGGGATTTATCCTCACTCCTCACGTGGAAGACATCGCCAACCGTTATCACGAAGCCGCAGTATCGCTCGGGACCCTCGCCCGGGCGGAAGCCGTCTATCGCGAGGCCCGGAGCCTTTACCCGTCAAGCCGTACGATCGCCTTCCTCCTGATCGACCTGCTCCTCTCACAGGAAAACTACAGGACGGCAATGGCGGAGATCGAAACCGCCATGGCGGCTTTCGATGTGGACGACGGGCTCATCGCCGCCGCCCTCGAGGTGCGCGGCAGGATCGGCTCCCTGGAGATCCGTAAAAAAGACGGCGGGGAAACGATTTCCCTCTGCATGATCGTCAAAAACGAGCAGCCTAACCTTGTCCGTTGCCTCTCGAGCATCAAAAATGTCGTCGATGAGATCATCGTCGTCGACACGGGCTCGGAGGACCGCACGAAGGAAATTGCCTCCATCTTCGGGGCGAAGGTCTTCGATGCACCCTGGAACGATGATTTCGCGGAAGCGCGAAACACAGCCCTTTCGAAGGCAACGGGTGACTGGATCTTCGTCCTTGACGCCGACGAAACCCTTTCGCCGCGGGACCACGGCCGTCTCCGGGAGTTCATGCGGAAGGTCCCGGGAGGCGCCGACGGCTACGACCTGACCACCCGGAATTACGTCCTCGAGGCCAACACCTCGGGATGGACGGCCAACGACGGCTCCTACGCCGACGAGGAGGCCGGGACGGGCTGGTACCCCAACCGCAAGGTGCGGCTCTTCCGCAATGACCCCCGAATCCGGTTCTCAGGGGCCGTGCACGAGCTTGTGGAGCCGTCCATGCAGAAGGCGGGGATGAAGATCGCCGCCTGCGACGTTCCCGTCCATCACACGGGCAAGCTCGAACGGGTAAGCGTTCTGGAGAAAGGGGAACGGTACTACCGGCTCGGGCTGAAAAAGGTCGAGGAGTCGGGGGGCACCCCCCGCGCGATCCTGGAGCTGGCGATCCAGGCGGGCGAGTTGGGCCGTTACGACGATGCGATCATGCTCTGGAGGCGATACCTCGACGGCGAGCCCGCGCAGGACGTGGATCGGGCCACGGTGAATCTCATCCACGCCTGCCTGAATGCGGATCGATTCGACGAGGCGTTGTCGGAAGCCCGGAAGGCGGCCGGTCGGGCAACCCTTTCGCGGGAGCTGCGGCTGAATTGCGCCGCCGCGGAATTCTTCGCGGGCGATCGCCGCAAGGCCACCCGGATGGCCGAAAAACTGCTGAAAAAGGACCCGGACTATCCCCCTGCGCTGGTGCTGCTCGCAGCCTCCCGGGCTCTCGCCGGTCAGCACGTCAAGAGCGCCGAGAGTCTTCGGGGGTTGCATGAAAGGGGGCTCGAGCCCCATGCCCAGATCCGCCCCGTCATCGAAAAGCTTCGAAAGGCGGGAAAACCGACCGAGGCAGAGCAGCTGCAGGGCCTTTTGAACCGGCAATTTCCCGCTGATTCAGACCCGTTCCCTCCCCCTCCGGACATGAGCCGTCACGGGATCGGCAGTTCCTTGCAGCGATGGATGCCGGATGTGCCATGAAGCCGTCGATTCCCGGCTGCGCGGCAACGAGGCATGCGAAACAAGGGGCGGGCGATGAAACCCGTCATGGAATAAAACAGAGGGGGCGGCTCGATGGATCCATCGGCCGCCCCTGTTGCGTTTTTTCGGTCCGGGATGCCGCTCTCAGTCTTCCACGTCCCCCCCGGGCGACCCTCGCAGGCCGGCGGCCAGGTTGAGATTGATGTTGATGATGGCGTTGAGCTTTCCCGGCTGCGGATAGGCCATGACCTCGAAGATGCGCCGATCGATGAAACGGCTCAGTGTCACGATCTTTTGCCGCAGATCCAGGGGCATCGGGTGGTCCTTCCGTGTGATCTCGCCCTGGAAGATGCTCCAGAGAAGCTGGTTGTATCGCAGCGCCTCGTCGAGCATGCCGTTATTTCCGCCGTTGGCCCAGTTCTCCTGGCAGTTGCGGAGCATCAGCGCCCCTTTCGTGAGGACGGCCGCCTCCACTTCACGGTCCGACATGACCATCCTATGGGTGTTCTGGTAAGCCTGCACCTGAGTCTGCATGTTGGGTTAACCTCTCCTCCTCGTTGATGAGTTTCCGGGTCAGCTTGAGGGCCTCGTAATAACGGCCGACGACGAGGTGTTCGTTGATGGCGTCGATGAGGTCGAGCATGCTCGGCGCCGCCTTGACAATGTCGCGGACCAGGGCCCAGTAAGTGTCCTGATGCCCCTCGAGATTGCCGCCTTCCACGTACATGAGCTGGATGAGGAAATAGATCCTCTTGCAGGGGGTGTCGGCGTCCTCGAGGCTCAGGATGTTCTTCCCCCGGAGGATCGGAACGTTGTTCTCGAGGATCAGCTCCGATCTCGTGTCGCCGTTCTGCAGGACGGCGCCCCCCAGGATGAACCGCTCACGCGGCTTCAATTCGATTCTCAGTGCCATGGGCTCACTTCAGCAGCGCCACCAGCTCCGAGCGCAGGGAGGTGATGCTTCCCAGCGACTCCAGGGCCAGGGTTTGCTTGAGTTGGATGCTTGTCACCTGCGCGGCCGTCTCGTTGATGTCGGCTGCCTCCACGTTCTCGGCGTAGGCCTGGTGAAAAGCGGCGGTCTCTTCATTGGACGACTTCGCCCGTGCGATGGCTGCCGCGTCGCTGCCGAGGGCGTCCCTGCGCTGCCTCAGAACGGCCTTGGCGTTTTCGAGATTGGCCGCGATATCGTCGAGCTTCTGCCGGCTGAGTGTGCCTCCGGCCACACCGCTCTCGGTGATGTCCTCCTCGGTGAGCTCGGGGATGTCGAGCCCCGTGGGACCCGTGTGAACCTCCCGCCTGCCGATCGTCTTGACGTCCCCCTGTTCATTGACGATGACCGGCCACGTCTCCGGCACTTCCGGATTGGAGGCGGGGTCGGCCATGATCGCCTGCCCCAGGTCATCATTCGGCGGGACGGTCAGCTGATCGATCAGCTGCCGGAGCCCGTTGAAGTTCCGGAGCATCTTGATCCGCTCTTCCGAATTGTCCCCCTCGGGGTACGGAGGGAACAGCTTGACGGTTTCGATCATTTGATCGATGTGCTCTTCGATGGCCGCCATGGCCGTATCGGCGCCGCGAATGCTGATCGCGACGGACTCGAGACCGGAATTGACGGCCTGGAGATGCCCGTCGATCGAACGTGCCTGCTGGGAAGCGATCCATCGGGCCGGGTCGTCGATCGGGGCGTTGATTTTTTTTCCTGTGCTGATCCGCTTCGTCGCGGTGTCCATCGAACTCCTGGCCTGCTCGACGGCGATCAGCGCCCGATCCAATGCTGTTCTGATTCCTTCCATAACGTGCCCTCCTGCCAGACAGGCATGGGGAGGGGCTCATCGCCCCTCCTCATGCGCGGCCTATGCGAGAGTCTGGTCTTGCATGGGGGCCTGCTCCGTCGGGACATAGGCACTCCCGTTTAGGTCCCCGTTACTAAAACAACCTCAGGACAGACTGGGCCGCCTGGGCGGAGAGGCTGAGTGCCGTCGTGCCCAGGGACTGTCGGACCTGGAGCATGAGCATGTTGGCACCCTCCTCGTTGGTGTCGGCCGCCGTGAGGTTCGTGGCGCCCTCCGTGAGAACGTTGATCATCCCTTGCGTGAATGAGTTTCGAGTGGTGATGATGTTGAGGTTGGAAGACAGGCTCTTGGCCTGCGTCCTCAGCGTGGTCAACGCATTGTCGAGGTCTTCGATGGCGCCGCCGGTTCCACTGATATTACTGACGTCGGCCCAGTTTCCC
>Ga0316626_10001229_pt1 | contig 11223 bp, 9 predicted proteins | sample OWC_Aug_T1_C1_D5_FD_207656 | JGI IMG/M metagenome (GOLD analysis project Ga0316626, IMG submission 207656) | Wetland soil microbial communities from Old Woman Creek delta, Ohio, United States - OWC_Aug_T1_C1_D5_A | ecosystem: Environmental > Terrestrial > Soil > Wetlands | place: USA: Ohio...
CGGCGAGCTGGGAGCGGCGACGGACGAGACGGAGAAGGTAGCTTTGCTCACTCAGCTCAACGACCGGACGGCGAGCGAGGAGCATGGCGCACAGGCCGCCGGAATGGAGATCGCCCGCTACCGGGCGGCCAACGCCACGATCGAGGAGATGATCATTCGCTGGCGCCGCTCGACGTTCGTCGCGCGCATGGCGGCGGACACGACCCGCCTCGCGAGCCTGCCGCCCGAGCGGCAGGCTCAGATGCGCGCGGCGATCGCCGCGGCCCGGACGCCGTATGCTGGCCTCCCGCCGGCGACGGTCGACGCGGCCGGGCCGCGCGTCGCCGAGCTCGACTCGCTCCACGTGATCGCAGGCGCGCTCGTGAACCAGGCACTGCGGGCCGCCAAGGGCGGCCCCGATGCCGGCGGCAGCGGGCATCCGTAGACGCCGGAGATAGGCTGCCACCGGATCAGCGGTGGCGAGCAGGGCCGCGGGCGCCGCCGCGGGCGCCGGCCAGCTCCGGACGGCCCTAGCGCTTCTGCGGGCGGGCGGCGTAGAGGCGGTCGGCGAGCGCGAGGATCTCGTCGCCCCGGGCCACGCGCCGGCACCACGTCGCAGGAATTCCCTCTAACCCGTAGAAAGCTCCAGCGAGCTGGCCGCAGACGGCCGCGGTCGTGTCGGCATCGTCGCCGAGGTTGGCCGCCTTGAGCACCGCATCGGCGAACGACCCGGTGTGGTGGAAGCACCAGAGCGCCGCCTCGAGGCTCTTCACCACATAGCCGGTGCCGGCGATCGCATCGCTATCGAGGCCGGCGTACTCGCCGCGGGCGAGGGCGGCGATCTTCTCCGCTCCCTTGAACCCGGCGTCCCCGCCGAGCACACCGTCCTTCGTCCGCCCGGCGAGAGCGCGGTAGAGCATGCCGCCGAAGAGCCGGCAGGCATCGACGCTCTCTTCGGCCCCGTGGGTCGGGCGCGAGCTCTCCGCCGAGTAGCGAATCGCCGCCTCCTCGTCCGGATAGTAGAACATGGGCACCGGCGCTAGCCGCATGATCGAACCGTTGCCGGCGGAGCGCTTGCCGCGCGGGCCGGCGATCGGGTCGCCGGTGTCGATGTACCGGCGCAACGCCGACTCGACGGTGCTCCCGATGTCGAAGCACCTCCCGGTCGAACTCAGGTAGCCGGTCTCCCACCAGCGAACATAGCGCTGCATCTGGTCTTCGGCGTCGAACCCGTTCTTCTCGAGCAGGCTCGTGGCGAGGCACAGTGCCATCGCGGTGTCGTCGGTCCACTCGCCGGGCTTGAGCCCGAACGCGCCACCGCCCACCATGTCGGTGAGCACCGCGCTGCCGCGGGAACAGAACTCGAGGGTCACCCCGACGGCGTCGCCCGCCGCCAGTCCGAGCAACGCTCCTCGGAATCGATCCTGCTCGTTCACTGGATCTGCTCCCCGCCGGCGAGGCCTTCGAGCTCCCTGACCGCGCGCTCGAGCTCTCGGAAAAGGGTGGACTGCGTCTTCTTCGCGTAGACATCGACGATAGCGCCGTAGTACCAGAGCGTCCCGCTCTTCCCGCCGTTGAATCGCTCCCAGAGCCGATCGCCGATCGCGCGGTAGTCGGTGATGATGGACCGTACATTGGCCAGCTTGTCGGCCATCGAGACCAGGATCACGTCAGGGGGCGCCTCAGCCAGGTGGGCCAGGTAGGCCTCCTTGCGCGCCCGATACGGGGGCTTGGGCTTCACGTCGGTGTCGGTGCATCCCTCGACGATAGCTGCGACCCGCGACCCGAAACGGGCGACGAGCGGCCGCACATCGGCGCCCGCATCCTCGATCGCGTCGTGGAGGAGCGCGGCTACAGCCTGCTCTTCGTCGCCTCCGTGCTCGAGGACGAGTGCGGTGACCGCGAGCAAATGGGCGAGATAGGGCACGGTCGTCCCTTTCTTCGCCTGCCCGCCGTGCAGCACCAGGGCGACGCTGAGCGCGTCGCGAAAACGTGGGCCGAGGGGTCGCGCTGCGGTTTCGGATTCAGCCATGGCACATCGACCTCGGGTCCGGGGCAGCTCGATCATCGCGGAGAAGGCGGCCGCCCGCAACTGCTTGAGCGCTCACTCCGGCCCGCCGCCCCGAGGATCTCTTCCACGTCCAGGGCATCGACGGCGGCCGCGAACGTGATGCCGGCGCGTCCGGTCCAGCGGACCTCGTAGGAGGCCCCGGCCGGGTCGCGAACGAGATACCCCTCATCGACCATGGTGCGCCGGAGGCTCACGTGATCCAGCTCGACGCGCGGACCAGCCGCCGCGAGCCAGCGCTTGAGCACCTCCCCGACCGCGCGCTCGGAATAGCGACCGGCGGGATCGAAGCGCATGGCCATGCTCCGGAGCAGGATGTGCGTGTCGCGCTGCTTGCGCGGCAGGCCGGGACCGACTCCGCTCGCGCAGAGAGCGACGAGCCGGCGCTTGAACTCCGCCGCGTCGATCGGCGGCTCCGGCCCGCGCTCGGGGCCGTCGGCACCGCGCTCGGCACCGCGCTCGGCACCGCGCTCGGCGCCCCTCATCGCCGGGCCTCCGGGACGCCGCCGAGCAGCCGCTGGACGATCCAGATGAAGAACCCGGTCAGCAGCAGATTCAACGCGAGGCTGAGGATGGCCACGGTCACGATCGGGCCGCCGAGGCCGTAACCCAGGCTGATGACGAGAATGCCGGCTCCCACCTCCCCGCGCGGCCACATGCCGATGGCCACGGCGAGGCGCTCGCGCCAGTGCGCCTCCCGGCGATAGACGAAGGCCGGGAACATCTTGCCGAGGTTGGCGAGGAGGGTAACGACCAGGACGTGCCAGAGGATGGCCGTGATCCCGAGCGCCGGCTGGGCCGCCGTGACCGTCGCCGAGAGAGCCGCCGGCGCCACCTTCGCCGCCGGCGCGGCGAAGATCGCGGGCATCGAGAGCCCGACGAGCACCATGAATGCAGCCGAGATGATCGTCGCCACGCGCTGCTCTCCGGCGCTCTCCGGGCCCTCCTGGTGTCCGGGGCGGGTGTCGTCGCCATGCGGGTCGGCGCCCTGCGGGCGCCGGAGCAGGCAACCGAGGACGAAGGCGGGGAGCAGGACCTCGATGTGGATCGGCACCTGGACGTCGATCGTCTTGCTCGCAAGATAGACGGCCTCGGTGACGGCGACGATCGCCGCCGCATACGCGAGCACCCACGGCCAGGCGACCGGAATCGCCCACTGATGGAGGTAACGCCACGCGAGCCAGAGGAGAACGACCATGAGGACCACGACGGCCGCGAGCTGCCAGGCGGGCCCGACGATCATCATCTTGAGCGGAATCATCAGCAGCACGGTGTCGAGGTCGTCGAAGATGGCGAGGACACGCGCCTTCTTGAACATCCACGTCGCGCTGAGGCCCGCCGCGGCGAGCATCGAGAAGAGGACGCCGGCCGATGTCGGCGCGGCGAAGCGGCCGGCAAGCAGCGCCTCCTTCCACGCCGCGAACTGCCCCCATGCCTCCGCCGGCAGCATCACGAACACGAAGTAGAAGGTGACGAGGATCCAGGGGAAGGCGGCGGCGGTCATCGCCACGACGTAATCCCACGCGTACTGCCCTGTGTTCTCCTTGTCGATCTCGAACTCGTAGCCGACGTGGATCATGATGAAGGCGAGTGCGATGAGCGTGAGCACGCTGATCGCCTCCGCCATCCACGCGGCGTGCGGCCCGGCGAGCGCAGGCAGGACCTGCGAGCCGACGAGCCCGATGATGAGGAGCGATGAAAAGAGAAGGACTCTTCCCATGCGGCACCTTTCCGCGCCGGCTCCCTCCGCGCCGGCTCCCTCCGCGCCAGCGCTTTTCCTGCCAGCGCCACCTGCCATCCGCTCGATGCGTGCATCCGCCACCGGCGATATTCGGACAAACGGCAGTCCGGGGCAAGGGTTCTGAAGGCCAGCCCGCCCTCTGCACATGATCACCCGCGCACCTCCACGAGGTGAGCGGTGGGTGAAGATCTCGCTCCCCGATTCCGCTGCGCGTTTCGATACGAGGGAGATCGCGGGCATCGGGATCCCGTTTCTCAAACTCGAGTGGATGCATGCCATGAGGTTCTCGTGAGAGTGGTGTTACACTCGCATTGACACTTCAGCATTCGGGGCGGGTTGAATGGAGGTATGGCCATGTTGACCCAGACCGCCACTGGCGCGCGCTGCAGCGCTTCCCTGACCTTTCCTCTCACCCTGATCTCACTTCTCGCGTTCCTTTCCCTGGCCACCCCGAGCCGCGCGCAGTCGCCGGCGTCGTGCATTCCCGCTGACGGCGCCGGCGATTCGTGGCTCGAGGAGATCACGAACACGCTCCTGGCGCAGGAGTACCACGCCTCACGCTTTGAAGACGGGGTCCAGGCCCTCAATCGAGCGAACAACTTCCGCACCTACTTCCGCCAGGACGGGATCACGCTGGTCCCCCGGACAACTCCCTCCCCCGGCGGAGGCTTCGCGTGGCGCACTGCCGCCTGGGGCCGGGAGAGCGAGCCTGGCACGCCGGCGCCCCCGACCTTGCGATGCGCCGGAGCCCGGGTCGAGTATGTGTATCCGGACGGCCTCGTCGAGTGGTACGAGAACGGGCCGCTGGGACTCGAGCAGGGCTTTCGGATCCCGTCTCGCCCCCGGGGCAACGGTCGGTTGGTCGTGATGGGGACGATCCCCGAGAAGCTGCACCCGGAGGTCTCCGCCGACGGACGGGAGATCGTCTTCTCGGATGGGGAAGCGACGAAGACTGCACTCATCCGCTACTCGAAGCTCCAGGTGGTGGATGCGGGGGGCAGGGAGATTCCCTCGCGACTCGCTGCCACTCGAGGCACGATCGAGATCCTCATCGACGACCGCGGGGCATCCTATCCACTGGCCGTCGATCCGCTCATGACCGCGCCGGCCTGGACCGCCGAGATCGACTCGCCCAACTCCGGATTCGGCTTCTCCGTTGCATCGGCGGGGGATGTGAACGGAGACGCGTACGGCGATGTGATCGTTGGTGCATGGCAGTACGACGCCGGCCGCGCCTTCGTGTGGTACGGCAGCGCCTCCGGCCTCGGTCCGAACGGGACCCTGGGCAACGCCGACTGGTCGGCTGAGCCATCCGACTTCAATGCCCGCCTTGGTATGTCCGTGGCGAGCGCCGGGGATGTGAACGGAGACGGCTACGACGACGTGATCATCGGAGCCGATGGCTACAACAACAACGCCGGCCGCGCCTTCGTGTGGTACGGCAGCGCCGCGGGCCTGGGCCCCAACGGAACTCCGGCCAACGCCGACTGGACCGCAAGGGGAACTTCGCAGTCCCTCCTCGGTTATCCGGTGGCGGCGGCTGGGGACGTGAATGGGGACGGCTACGACGACGTCATCATAGGCGCCGGCAACTATACGAACGGGGAGCAATTCGAAGGCGGCGCCTTCGTCTGGTATGGCAACTCCTCGGGCCTGGGCCCGAACGGGACTCCGGCCAACGCCGACTGGTCCGTCGAGAGCGATCAGATCGCAGGCTACTTCGGCTCCGCTGTGGCTGCTGCGGGCGATGTGAACCAGGATGGCTACGGCGACGTGGTCGTGGGCGGCCGAGCCTACGACGGCGGCGCGCAGGACTCAGGCATCGCTCTGGTCTTCAACGGCAGTGCCTCCGGGCTGGGTCCAAACGGGTCTCCGGCCAACGCCGACTGGAGAGCCGACTCCGATCAGCTCTTCAGCGATCTCGGGGGCACGGTGGCGAGCGCGGGGGACGTCAACGGGGACGGCTACGCCGATATTCTGGTGGGCGCCGAGAGCTACAGCAATGGACAGGTCGGGGAGGGGAGCGCCTTCCTCTGGTACGGCAGCGCCTCGGGCCTGGGCCCCAACGGGACCCCGGCCAACGCCGACTGGACCGCCGAGGGCGACTCGGTCGGCGCGCAACTCGGCAACCCGGTGGCGACCGCGGGAGACGTGGACGGGGACGGCTTCAGCGATGTGATCATCGGCTCGCGGTGCTACCGCCGCGGCAATACCTGCGTCGGCCGCGCCCTTGTCTGGTTCGGTAGCGCCTCCGGCCTGGGGCCGAACGGGACGCTGTTCAACGCCGACTGGATCAACATCTACCCGACCCCCAATTACGCAATGTCGCTCGCGACAGCCGGGAGCGTGAACGGCGATCCGTACGACGACGTGATCGTCGGCTGTCCCCAGTGTGCCAACGGGCAGTTCGACGAAGGCCGGGCCTTCGTCTATCACGGGGCCGGCAATCCAACGGCCATCGAGCCACCACCGGCGAGCGGGACCGTGGACCTCCGCCTGGCCGCAGCCCGCCCCAACCCGTTCAGCCCGGGCACCCAGATCGAGTACGTGGTTCCGCGGGCGGGCCACGTGCGACTGACGATCTATGACGCAGCAGGCCGGCAGGTCACGACGCTGGTGGATGAATGGGTGGAGGCGTACCGGCAAGTGGCGGCGTGGGACGGCCGGGACATGACGGGTTCTGCACTGCCCGCCGGAGCCTATTTCATACGACTGGAAGCTGGAGGCGAGGTGCGGACCACCAAGGTCACGCTCACTCGCTGACGGAGCAGGGAACGTGGTCGTGCGCCCCCCCTCCGCTCTCGGCCGGCTCCGCGCCTCGTCGCGGTCGGCACCAGCTTTTCGGCACCAGCTTTCCGGAAGATCGGGACCAGCGGCGTCACCGCATCCGGTTCCTGCCTTCGGGGCGTTGGCGAGGACTTCCGGAACGGGAAGGACGAATTCAGCGCACACTGTCGATTTCGGACAGCGTCTCCGCGAACCACGCCGCCGCGGTGTCCCGCTTCGCACGGAGATCGGCGGCATCACGAACGAAGAACAGGGCGCGGAGCCGGCTGGCGACAGCCGGCGGCAGGTCCAGGCTCGCGTAGTACGTGCCGAAGTCGTGATGCTCCGGCGAGTGGCGGATGCGGAGCACCTCGACCAGCGAGCCGAGGATCAACCGGTTGTAGAAGTCGATCGCCTCGATCTCGTGGCCGCGCGCAAGGAACTTGTCGAAGAAGATCCAGAACATGTCGGCGCGCGCGCGCAGGCGGGTTGAGCGCTCGCCGATGCGCCGCGCGAGCGCGGCGCGGTCGAGGGGCGGGATCCGGATCTGATCCCCCTTGTTGAAGAGGAAGATCGCCTTGCCGTGGATCTCGGGGACGAGGAACTTCTCCGGGCTCGAGTGCTTGATGACGGCGAGATCCACGAGCAGGAACGGACTCGTCCCGCGCAGGTGGAAGAACGCCTGCAGGTAGCCTCCGCCGGGCGGGTGCGGCGGATCGAATCGGCGCTCGATCGGCGCGAGGGCGAGGAGAGCGCGCTCGGCCGCGGCCAGGACCTCGGCGACGCACTCATCATCGGTATCGACGTAGAGGTCGATATCGGACCACTCGTCGGTCCGCCGGAAGGCGGGGGACCCGCCTTCCCACATGGCGCGCACGTGCGGGAGCGGCTCGAGCGCCGCGACCAGCGCGCCGATGATCGTGTCGCGGGTGAGGGAACCAGGGCTATTCATGCGGCTGATGGTAGCGACGCGGCCCGGTGTTGGCCAGGCGGCATCCTTGCGGCGGGCGCCGTGGCCGCTGCTACGCAGTCTCCTGCGGCCGAGCGCCGTTGCCGGGGGCGGATCGGACCAGGGTGCGCGTGAGCAACCTCTCCGCGGCCAGCATGCCGAGACCGATGGCGAACGGGGCCACGCCGTTCATGCTTTCGGCCAGACCTCCCTGGACGCCGAGCGTGATCATCACGGCCGCCCCGATGAACGTCATCACGGTACCGAGAACGAGGAGCCAGGCGCGGGCCGTGCGCAGGTCCCCAGTTGGCCTGGCGGCGCCAGGGTAGAGCGCGGCCGGGATCTCCAGACCTTTCTCGGCGAGGGTCATCCGTTCCCGATGCAAACGCTCCTGCGTGCGGTGCCGGAGCACCATGGCGATGACCGCGATCCAGAAGAGACTGAGGATCATCGCCAGCGGGCCGAGCTGCAGCATGACATCTCCGTTCATATCTCTCTCCCTCCTTCACGGCAGAGACCCTGGGGGCCTCGCCTCCGACCGTCCTGACTCCGCAGGCACCTCGCTTGTTTCACCGGGGACCGTGAAACAATTCGCGCCCGCCGGCGTCAATACGTTCCGGGACCCTGGTCCGGCAGGGAATGACCTATGCTTGGACCGATGCCCGACAAGAGGCCCGTTGCCATGGCCAGAAGTCGCCCCCTGCTCGAGCTTGCCGACGAGGATCTCGTCGCTCGCTGCCGGACCGCAGGCGACCATGACGCCTTCGCCCTGCTGGTGGAACGCCACCAGCAAGGCATCTGCCGCTTCGTCGCGCGCATGACGGGCCCCGCGGGGAGCGAGGATCTGGCGCAGGATGTCTTCATCCGGGCGCATCAGGCACTGCCCGGGTTCCGTGGCGACTCGAGCTTTCGCACGTGGCTCTACCGGATCGCGCGGAATCGATGCTGCTCGGAGCTGCGCGGGCGCGGGCGGCGCATCGAGACGGTGCCGCTCACGGCGGACGACGAGGAGACCATGCACCCCTTGCTGTCTGACTCGCCGCCGGACTTTGCCGATGACATCGCCCGGAAAGACGTGTCGGCGCGCGTCACCGAGCTCGTGGCTGCGCTGCCGCTCCCGTATCGCCAGGTGCTGACGCTCTTCTATATCGACGAGATGCAGTACGAGGAAATCGCCGCCGTTCTCGACGTGCCGATGGGCACGGTGAAGACCTGGCTCCATCGCGCGCGACTTCGGCTGCGCGATCTCGTCGTCGCAGATGGCACCCTCACGACTCGGAGAACAGAACTGGCGACAGGCGCGGGACTCGTCGCCGTCACGCCGGCCCCCGGTCGACCGGTCGCCGCATGAGGAGTTGATGACGATGGACTGCCGAACCGCCATCGAGGCCGTGGTCCGGGCTCGATCGGGCGCCCTTGCGCCGGCTGAGCGGCAAGCTTTGGATGCGCATGCGGCGACCTGTGCCCGCTGTCGCGCCGAGGCAGCGCTTGCTGCCGCGCTCGATGTCGCTCTCGCCGCGGATCCAGTTCCGCCTCCGAGCACCGACTTCACGCCGCGTGTGATCGCGCGCATACGCGCCGCAGAACAGCGGCGGCCTGCGCTGGCGCGCGCGCCAGCCTGGCCCGCGCAGTTCCTCGTGCGTTTCGCCCCGGCCGGCGCCATCGCCGCCACGATCGTCGGCGTCGCCCTCCTCGGTCCGTTCGCCGGCGGGTCCACACTCCTCGACTTCTTCACGCGTTCGCTCCCGCACCTCGCGCCCGCGACCTGGATGAGCCTCAGTGCGGGTGCTGCCCTCGCTGCCCTTGGCACGCTGGAGGTGACGCGCTTCTTTGCCGAGGGCTAGGCCGACTGGCGGCGGACCGGCCGGCCCAGAAAAGTTGGCTAGAGCTATACTTTTGTATTGACAGGCCCGAGCCCTCCCGTTAACTTGTCCGCACATAGGAGCTTCGGGCCGCGCCCTCGCCCCGCCCACCTTCCCGCCGCGGCCCCCCTCCTCAGATCGCCGAGCCTGAATGACCTGGGGCGGCGCGCCCTTTCCCGACCCCGCGCGCAGCCGCCCCGATCGACCCCGACATGATGCTTTCGCGCGTCCTAACCCTGTTCGGGTCCGGGCGGCGCGTGGGTGCCGCGGAGGCCGCCGCTGCGTGCGGCAGCCGGTGTTCGCGGGCGGGAGGGGTGTTGCCGTGTCCGTGCGACCGGTCGAACGGCAATGGGAGCCGGGGGAGTTCGCGCGCCACCCGCAGGGGGAGGTGCGCTCGCCCGCGGCCGCGCTCTGGGAAGCGCGCTCTCTCGATCGCGAGCTGTGGGCGCTCGTGCAGGCCGAGTCGCGCGCCGCGCGCGAGCTGGCCTGCGGCCTCGCCGCGCTGTGGGACGGCGAGCGCTATCGGCCGCTGGGTTACGTGCGCGCGATCGACTTCGTGCGCGAGCATCTGGGGATCGCGGAAGGGACGGCGCGGCGACTGGCGCGGCTCGGGCGGGTGCTGGAGACGACCCCGGTGCTCGATCGGGCCTTCGTGGCGGGGCGGCTGAGCGCCTCGCACGTGCTCGAGCTGGCGGCGGTGGTGACGGCGGAGACTTCAGCTGAGGAGAGCGCGCGCTGGATCGCGGCGGCGAGCGGGCTCACCTTCCGCGCGTTGCAGCGGCGCGTGCGCCAGGCGAGGGCGGAGCCGGGGGAGACAACCGAAGAGGAGAAGCAGAGCGACGTGGCGGCCGAGGGTATGGACCCCGCCCCCGACGGCGGCTGGATGGTAATCCCCGCGCCCGCGCGCGTCGGCGTGCTCTGGCACGAGACGCTCGCCGTGGCCCGCGCCACCGCGGGCGAGCACTTGCGGCACGGCCAGGCCGCCGAGCTCATCTTCGCCGAGTACCTCGCCGCCACCGGCGGCCGACCGGATCCGGACCCGGACCTGCTCGACGCCGCGATCCACGACTCCGCCCGCCAGCGCCTCATCGCCGAGGTGATGGCCGCCATGAACGCCCAGGCGCGCAAGAAGCGCAGGCGAGAGCGGCCCGCGGTGCCCGAGGAAGAGGAGCCCCGGGCCGCGCGCTTCCCGCGTGTCGACTGGACCGTGCCCGCCGACGTGCTGCCGGCCGACTGCCTGATCGATCCCGCGGCCGATCCCTGGGTGCTCGGCGCGACCCTCATCCGGATCTCCGCGTACCAGAGCCGCCTGCGGACCGAGATCACCTGCCACCTCGCTCGGCTCCACGGTGCGCTCCTGTGGGCCCAGGTCGGCTTCGCCGACTTCACGACCTACTGCGAGGAGCGCCTGGGCTTGGGCCTCCGTCAGGCCGAGCGGCTGATCCGCTTCCACCATGGCCTCGAGCGCTTCCCCGAGGTGCGCGCCGCGCACCAGGCCGGCGCCCTCTCGTACACCGCGGCGCTCCTTCTGTTACCGCTGCTGCACGAGACGACCGAGCGGCTGTGGGTGAACTGGGCGGTGGGGCTCACCTACCGCGAGATCGAGCGGGTGACCGAGTTCGCGCGGCTGTTCGCGTTGCCGGGTGCCGACCCGAGCGTGCTCGCCTCGTGGGCCGACGGTCTCATCGCCACGGGCTTCGCGCAAAGGAGGGAGGGACCCGGGGCCGGGAGTTCACATGACCCGACAGCGTTTGACGTCCCCTTCGGCTACCCGCTCCCGCCCACCACCCCGCGTGGCCTGCCCACGATCGTCGGCTTCCCCGCCGACCTCGCCCTCCTCCCCCAGGAGCGCTGCCTC
>Ga0316626_10001232_pt1 | contig 11211 bp, 9 predicted proteins | sample OWC_Aug_T1_C1_D5_FD_207656 | JGI IMG/M metagenome (GOLD analysis project Ga0316626, IMG submission 207656) | Wetland soil microbial communities from Old Woman Creek delta, Ohio, United States - OWC_Aug_T1_C1_D5_A | ecosystem: Environmental > Terrestrial > Soil > Wetlands | place: USA: Ohio...
CGCGAGGAGCTCGTGTTCAGCGCGAAGGTCACCACGCCGCGCGGCCACCTGCTCGATCTACGCCAGCGCGTCGACGGCGGCGTCCTCCGCATCGGCGAGTCGTCGATCGAGCTCGCGGCGATGGAGTTCGGCCTCCTCCAGCTGCTCGTCGAGCGCCGCCGCGCCGTCACCGATCCGGAGCTTGCATACGTCGCCTGGCACGAGATCGCGGACGCGCTGGCGTTTCGCTCGGTACAAGCCGACAGCGAGAACGTGCGCGAGCTCGTTCACCGCGTGCGTCGCAAGCTCGCCAGCGTCGCGGCCGACGACTTGATCGAGAGCAAACGCGGCGTCGGCTATCGCCTCGCCGGCGAGCCCGGCTGAGCCGATCAGCGCTATGCTCCGTCGCGATGGCCAATCCAACGGCGCGTCGACGACGACAGGTGCGGTGGGCAAAGCGACTGCGGCGGCTCGGGCTCATGTGGCAAAACGGGCTCGAGATCGCGCGCGCCGGGCGGTTGACCGCACCGTACGGTGCACCGTTCGAGGTGATCCACGAAGAGCGCGTCTATCGGCTACGTCGCTACGAGCAGACCGAAGCGCAACGCGTGAAGGCGCCGTTGCTCTTGGTGCCGCCGCTCATGGTCGCATCCGAGGTCTACGATATTTCGCCCGACGTCTCGGCCGTCGCGTTCTTGCAGAAGCAAGGCGTCGACGTCTGGCTCGTCGACTTCGGCGCGCCCGAGCGTGAGGAAGGCGGCATGAGCCGCACGCTCGACGATCACGTGCGCGCCGTCGCCGATGCGATCCGGCGGGTCCACGACACGACGGGCCAAAAGGTCCACCTCGCCGGTTACTCGCAAGGCGGCATGTTCTGTTATCAGGCCGCGGCGTTTCTGCGCAGCGAGCACCTCGCGTCGGTGATCACGATGGGCAGCCCCGTCGATCTGCACCGCACCGTCGAGCTCGGCGAAGAGACGACCGAGCGGCTCGTCGCGGGGCTGCGTGCCGCACTGTCGTGGCCGCTCGCGCGCATCGAGGGCCTGCCCGGCATGTTCACGTCGACGGGCTTCAAGCTGTTGTCGGCGCGCAAGGAGGTCACGCAGCTCGTCGACTTCGTGAAGAACTTGCACGATCGATCCGCGCTCGAGAAGCGCGAGGCGAAGCGGCTGTTCCTCGGGGGCGAGGGCTTCGTCGCGTGGCCCGGTCCCGCGTTTCGCAAGTTCGTCGACGAGCTGATCGTCTCGAACCGCATGCAATCGGGCGGCTTCGTGATCGACAGCCAGACGGTCACGCTCGCCGACATCACCTGCCCGATCCTCTACTTCGTCGGCTCGCGCGACGAGATGGGGAAGCCCGCGGCGGTACGCGGGATCCGGCGCGCCGCGCCGCGCGTCGACACGATGTACGAAGTGCCGCTCAAGGCCGGCCACTTCGGGCTCGTCGTCGGCTCGACGGCGCTCACGATCACGTGGCCGAGCGTGGTCGATTGGATGCGCTGGCACGAAGGCAACGGCACGGCGCCGCAGCACGGCTTCGACGTCCGTCGCGCGGACGCGCCCGATCCGTTCGCACGCCAAGTCGCCGGCGCGAACGACGACGACGACGACGACGACGATCACCTGCACGAGAGCACGTTCGATCTGATGCGCGACGTCGCCCAGAAGACCGCGCGTGCCGCGTACGAGCAGGTCGCGAACTGGGCCGAGGACCTCGGCGACTATGTCGACGGCGCGCGCTGGCAGCTGCCGCGCATCGCGCGCTTGCGCAACCTGCAAGACGACTCGCACGTGTCGCTCGGCAAAACGCTCGCGGAGCAAGCGCACGCGATCGGCGAGCGCACGTTCTTCCTCTGGCGCGGCCGCGCGTTCACGTACGCCGAGGCGAACCGGCGCGTCGACGCTGTCGTGCGCGGCTTGATCGCGGCGGGCCTGCGCAACGGCCAGAAGATCGGCGTGATGATGAAGTCGCGGCCGAGCCACCTCACGGTAGTCACCGCCATCAACCGGCTCGGCGCCGTCTCGGTCTTGATCTCGCCCGACACGGCCGACGAGGCGTTGCCGCGCGCGCTCGAGATGGGCGAAGCAGACATCCTGATCACCGATCCCGACAGCGCGGCGCGTGCGCGCGGCGTGATCGGCTGCAAGATCTTGGTGCTCGGTGGCGTCGGCGAGTCGCAGTGGGGCCGCTACGGCGACGGCGGCACCGCGGGGCCCGGTACCAAGCAGCGCCGCGAGTTGCCCGCCGGCGTCGTCGATCTCGAATCGATCGATCCCGAGACGGTCACCCTGCCCGCCTGGTACAAGCCCGACGCCGGCCGTGCGCGCGATCTCGCGATGGTGTTCGTGTCATCGGGACGCCACGAGCCCGCGCGCGCGATGCGCATCACGAATCGGCGGTGGGCGTTCTCCGCGCTCGGTGCCGCAGCGGCGGCGACGCTGACGACGCGCGACACCGTCTATTGCTGCCTCCCGCTGCACCACCCATCGGGCACGCTCGTCGCCGCCGGCAGCGCGCTCGTCGGCGGCTCGCGCCTCGCGCTCGCGAGCAAGTTCGAGCCGCAGACGTTCTGGGACGAAGTCCGCCGCTACGGGGTCAGCGTCGTCTACTACGCGGGCGAGATGTGCCGGCGTCTCGTCGACGCCGCGCCGGTGCTGGGCGAGAAGAACAACCCGGTTCGGTTGTTCGCGGGCTCGGGCATGCGCAAGGACGTGTGGCGACAGCTCGTCGATCGGTTCGGTCCCGTCGGCGTCCTCGAGCTCTACGCGTCGACGGAAGCGAACACGGTGCTCGCGAACGCGCGCGGCAAGAAGATCGGCTCGGTCGGTCGCCCGCTGCCGGGCTCGCCCGACGTCGCGGTCGCCGCGTGGTCGTTCGACACCGACGACTTCCTGCGCGACGGCGCCGGGCGGCTGCTGCGCGCACGGCTCGACGAGCCGGGCATGTTGGTCGCGCGGCTCAGCGAGCGCGCCGGCGCCGACGTCGCGCACATCGATCCGAAACGACTGATCCGCGATGCGTTCGAGGCCGGCGATCTGTGGTTCGTCACGGGCGACCTCATGCAGGTCGATGTCGAAGGCGACTACTGGTTCGTCGATCGCCAAGGTCAACCGATCGAGACGCGCATGGGGCCCGTGGCCTCGACGCGGATCGAAGACGCGCTCTACGAGGCGAGCTGCGTCGCGTTGTGCGTCGCGTCCTCGGAGCCCGGCACCGACGGCGCACAGGTCGCGGTCGCCGCGATCCAGCTCGGCGGACCGCTCGACCTCACCGCGATCAGCGCCGCCGTCGCGACGCTTCCCGAGTACGCACGGCCGCGCACGCTGCGTGTCGTCGAGGCGATCCCGCTCACCGACGGCTTCCGTCCGATCAAGCGCGCCGTTCGCGAGCTCGCGACGTCGGAAGCCTTCACGTGGGACGCACGCTCGCAGCGCTACGAAGCGGCGGGATCGATTTCGCGCGCCGGCTGAGCTTGGTATCGTCGCGCCATGGGGAAACTGAAGCTGGCGTCGGTACCACCGAAGGAAGTGATCAAGCAGACGCTCGAGCAGCGGCTGCCGCAGTACAAGTACAGCTTCCGCGGCAACATCATCGTCTGCGGCAAGACGTCGTTCGTCGGCGCGATGGTCGTCCCGAAGAAGGACGGCGTCGTCGTCAACGGTAACTTCCCGACGATGGGCGCGACGTTCGTCTACGTCATCCTGTTGTTCGGTACGGGCATCCTCATCGGGCTCTTGATCTGGCTCCTCGTGTGGAAGGGTGGCCAGGACAAGGTCCGCGACGAGGTGCAGGGCGTGCTGCAGCAAGCGTTCGGAGCCGCCCAAGCGGCCTGAACGTCGCCGGAGGATTCCGGCTTCAGCTGCGATAGAGCGCGGCAGCGACGGTAATTCCCGCACCCGCGGTCACGAACAGCGCGTGATTTGCGCGCGCGAGCTGCCCGGATTCGATCGCGGCTTCGAGCGCCGCGATCGGCCCCGCCGTGTACGAGCCCACGAGCTCGCGTGGTACGTGCGGAACGCTCTCCGCGGGAAGGCCGAGCCGGTGTGCGAGCCTGCCCGCGAAGTCTCGCGGGTACTGGCTCGCGATCAGCAGATCGATCTCGATGCCGGTGATCAGCTCGCGCACGACTTCCTCGGTGCACTCGACGAGCTGCGCGCAATAATCCGGTGCTTCGACGATCTCGAGCACGTTGCGTCCGCGCCGCGCGATGCCCCCCGAGGGATCCCAGTACAGTCGCGACTCGAACAACGACGCGTACTGCGGGAACGTCCGAATTCGAAAGTCGTGGAAGCCGGCGTCGCCCGACGTGTGCGAGATCACGACGGCACCGCCGACGGGCGGGAATCGAAAGTTCCGCGAGGTCAGCGGCGACGGGTCCGCGTCGGCCGCGACGATCATCGCGAGCCGTGCGCTGCCACTGCCGACGAACGCATCGACGAGCTGCGCGGACTGCATGACACCACACGCACCGTCGACGACGTCGAACGAGAACGTGCCGTGGTGCCCGATGCGCGGCGGACTCCCGGGATTCGCGCCGATGTCCTCTTGGATGATCGAGGCGAGCGCCGGCTCGGCCGCGCCGCGGTCTTTGTACATGCCCGCGTTGATCAGCAGATCGAGGTCGTCGGCGCCGTGATTCGCGCGCCGCAGGCACGCCGTCGCGGCATGGTCGGAGAGCTTCAACGCGCCGCTCCGGCGCCAGGGCCGGCGATGCGAGGTCGCGGCCGCCTCAATGCGTGTGCCCATGGGTAGCCTCCCATTCGTCCATGACGAACACGACGACACCGACCTCGAGTCCCGACGCGACGGACAACAGCATGATCTTGTCGCCCGGGTGGAACTTCTTGTCGGTGAGGTAGCGGTGCAGCGCCAGGAACAGCGTCGTCGATGCGGTGTTGCCGTACTCGTCGACGGTGACGACGACGTGCTTCGGCCGTTCGCCCATGCGTTTCGCGAGCTCCTTCTCGCCCGACCGGATCGCGCGCACCGAGGTCTGGTGAGGAATCAGCCAGTCGATCTCGCCGAGGTTTGTTCCGCCCGCCGCCAAGATGTCCTCGACGATCGGCGGACCGTCCTCCATCGCGACCTCGTGGATCTTGCGCGCGCGCGTGAACATCCGCGCGCCGGGCGCATGCCACGCCGGGAGCCCGACACAGAGCCGGCTGTGCTCCGCGAGCGTCGTGAACCCCGCGAGCACGATGCCCGCATGTTCCGGGGGCGCGCGATCGACGATCACCGCGGCGCCCGCGTCGCCGAGTGTCAGCGATGCGAGCTGCAGGCTCAGCAAGCTACGAATGTCCTTGGCCGCGTTCGTCCCGAGCCCGGTGATCTTCTCGCCGCTGACGACCATGCCGCGCCGGATCGCGCCGCGCCGGATGAAGTCGTTCAGGATGAACACGCCGGTCAACATGCCTGCACACGCGTTCGAGACGTCGAAGCTCGTCGCGGCCGATGCGCCGATCGCTTCTTTGATCGACAAGCTCAGCGGCGGCTCGTAACGGTGGATCGAACCGTCGACGTACCGCGTGATGCTCGCGTTGATGACCATGTCGAGATCGGCGCCCGTGTAGTTCGACCGCGCGAGGCAGTCGCGCGCCGCGCCGATCGCGAGCGAGAGCGACGACTCGTCGGGTCCGGCCATCCGGTGCTCGCGGATACCGGTCAGGTGCTCGAGATCGATACGGGTGTGGTGGCGCGTCGACGCCATCAGGTCGTGCGTCGTCACGTGCTTCTCGGGGAGCTGGACGCCAACGCTCTCGAACCGCGCGCTGAACGGTGCATTGCCGCGACGGGTCGTCTCTGCAAGCATCCACGGCGTCATGACGGCTTCTCCGTCGCTTGCACGCGCTCGCGGAGCGCCTGGTTCATCGCGTCGAAGCCACGCTGCGCTTCACGCGCGAGCAGGTGTGCCGCGAGCTTCGGTAGCAGGCCGCCGAACGTCTCGTGCTGGACGAAGCGAGAGCGCCCGCCGGGCAGCTGCTCGACCTCGAACGTGTGATCGCCGCTCGCGAGCCACGACGCGAGGACGTGGCCTTTCCAGCGCAGCAGCTTGTTCGGCTCGTGCGACGTCACCTTCGCGTGAAACCGGAGCGGTACGCCGAGCGACGGCCGCACGCGCACGTGCACGTCACCGCCGAGCGCCGTCGTACCGCGCGCCTTGCGGATGAACGGATTCCACGCCGCGAAGCCCGCGAGGTCCGTCAGCACGGACCACACGGCCTCGGCCGGTGCGTCGATCTCCGTCTCTGATTTGACGTGGATCATCTACGCCTCCGGTTGGTGATTGCCGAGCAGGCCGCGCTTGAGCGCGCCGGTCGGCGGATTCGGCCCGAGCCAGATCGAGAACAGCGAACGCGCGAAGTCGTCGCCCTTCAGCAGGCCCTTGCGGGTGCCGTTGATGTCGACGGCGACGCCTTCACCGGGGACGTACGTGAACGCGAGCGTGTCGCCCTTCTTGAACGCGGGCATCCAGGCGTTCAGCCGATCGACCAGCGGCTTGATCGTCGCGAGCGACACGGTCGAGTTCTTCTTGAAGCCCGTATTCCACGCGTCGAGGATGTCGTCGCGGTCGACATCGCGCACGAACCGCAAGACGAGCATCTTCACCTCGTTCGCGTTCACCAGCTTGGTCGCGTTCGACGACACGTGCTCGACGTAGAGTCCGGCGACGTAGACATCGACCTTGAGGAACGTCGCCTCGCGCAGCCCCATCCCGTTCAGGGTCAGCTGCTTGTTCGCGACGACCGCGGTATCGGGCAATGTTACGCCCGCTTTCTTGCCGGCGACCGCAGGATTTGCGACGACGGCGGCGAGAAAACTTAGCAGGATGAGCAACGGGCGCATGGCAACCTCCGCCCATCGATTCAGCAAAAACCGAGCCGCTACTGGCCCAGCAAAAACCGGCGCCCAGCGGAGATCCGATCGAGCTCGGTCTGCATCGCATGCTCGACATCTCGATAGCAGCGCTCGAGATCGTCGGGCCGCTCCACGTTCGCGTCGCCCCACGTCATCGGCGGCAAGAACGAGACGGTCGTCTGGGCGGGCAGCGGCAGATACGGAACGAATCCCGACGTGAGGCCCCACGGTATCGACAGCACGATCGGCAAGACCTCGCTGCGCGCCCACTGGTGCGCGTGCGTCCACCGTGCGAGCCGATCGCCGCGCCACAGCACGACGAGTTGTTCGTGTGTCCCGGCGGTCACGACCGGCACGATCGGCACGTGTTCGCGCAGTGCGAGCTTCACGAATCCCTTGCGCCCCGCGAGCACGACCTTTGCGCGGTCGCGGAACGGCCGGAACGTGTCCATGTCGGATCCGGGAAACACGAGCACGCAACCACCGACGGCAAATGCATGGCGTGCGCTCTCGTGGCCGGCGCGCAGGAGACCGAGCCGTCCCGCATAGCGCCGCAGCAGCGGATCTTCGAAGAGGAAGTCGTGCGCGAGCGCGTAGACCGCGCGGTCCTTGCCGAAGTGATCGTGGAGCGCGAGCTGGATGAAGAAGCCTTCACTCGGAAGGAACCCGCCGCAGTGATTGGCGACGAGCAGCACCGGCCCGTCGGCGGGCACGTTCTCGACGCCGTCGACGCGTAAGCGAAAGTAGTAGCGCGCGAGCACGCGCCACAGGTCACCGATCAGCATGAGGAGCTCGGGGTCGCGCGCATGTACGTCGTCGGCGGCCGTCTGCGCCGCGTGCCCCGTTGCCCGCTTGAGCGCGAACTTCGCGAACCGCGCGACCAGGCGCGGCGGGCACAGCAGGACCGCACGATCCTCCGCCGGGACGAGGCGGCGGGCTCGATCGAGCCAGTCCGTGAGCGAATCGACGATCTGCATGGTTCGAGGGCGTGCATGTCGCGCGCCCTCCCCCGCATCAGTTTTTCGACGGGGCCGTCTGCGATTCCGCCGAGTTGGCGGGGCTCGTACCTTGCTGCCCCCGCGGCGCATGCGCACCTGTGTTGGTTCTCTCGATCCTCCTCGCCGCGCCAGCGTCAGTGTGCGGTGCTCAGCTTGACCGTCACGTCGTCGGAGATCGCGTTCGCGGTGGCGAACTCGGGCTTGCCATCGCCGTTGAAGTCGCCGGTCGCGACCCCGTAGGGTGTGGTGCCGGTCGGGCCGGCATCGATCGGCGCCTCGAAGCGCCCATCCCCGATCCCGAGCAGCACGCTCGCGGTGCTGGTCTTGTAGTTCGCGGTGACCACGTCGGGCACGCCGTCGAGGTTGAAGTCCGCGACCGCGAGCGAGTAGGGCCCGGTGTCGGGACCCGTCGTCGAGATCGCCGGTGGCTCGAACGTGCCGTCGCCGTGGCCGAGCAGGACGGTGACGTCGTCGCTGCTGCGATTCGCGACCACGAGATCGATGTTGCCGTCGAGGTCGACGTCGCGGGCGAGCACGTTGAACGACGCCGCACCGCCGATCGCCGGCCGAGGCATCGCGATCTCGAACGTGCCGTCTCCGTTGCCGAGCAGCAGGTGGATGCTGAGGTTGCGGTTGTCCGCGATCGCGGCGTCGGCGAGCCCGTCGTGATCGAGGTCGGCGATCGCGACCGAGTACGGCTCGGCCTGGCCCGCGCCGAGGGCCAGCTGGACCGCCGGTGCGAGCGTGCCGTCGGCACGGCCGCGGAACACGCTGGCCGAGGACGCCTGCGGGTTGGTGGCGATCACATCGAGGTTGCCGTCGCCATCGAGATCGCCGACTGCGAGGTTCGAGGTCTCGGCGCCCGCCACCGTGGGATAGCTCGCACAGGCGGTCAGCGCGTACGCATCGCCGGTGCCGGTGCCGAGCAGGATGCTCACCGAGTTGCCGTGATAGTTGGAGGTGATGATGTCGGCGATCCCGTCGTGGTTGAAGTCGGCGATCGCGGCGCCGGTCGGATACTCGCCGGTCGGGAAGCCCGAGCCCGTCGGCGCCGGGACAGCCGTGAAGGTGCCCGCCGCGTTGCGAAACACCGCGACCGCGTTGCCGACCTCGTTCGCCGCCGCGAGGTCGGTGTCGCCGTCACCGTCGAGGTCTCCCGACAGCATGACGTACGGCTTGTACCCCGACGGGTAGGCGACCGCCGCGGCGAACGAGACCTCGAGCGCGTCGCACGCGCCCGCCTCGCAGTTGCCGCTGAAGCAGTCGTCGTCGGTCAGGCAGTGCCGCACGGCCGGGCACTTGCGGCACGAGCTGCCGCCGCAGTCGACGTCGGTCTCGAGCTGGTCCTGCTTCGCGTTGGTGCACGTCGCGGGCATGCACGCGTCGCCGACGCAGCGCTGCTCCTGTGGATCGTCGGTACAGCTCGTCAGTCCAATGCTGGCGATCGTGATGAGCGCCGCGCCGATCAGCATCCCCTCGTTCATCGAACCCTCCCATGATTTGCGTCGCCGTTACGGCGACCGCGTACGCGTGCGTAGCAGCGCCTTCGTTCACCGGCTCGTGAGAGGACGGTGAGCGGATGTTTGACTCGGGGGCACGTCGTGCGGCCGCGAGTGCGTGGGCGCGCGCTCCCGATCGCGCGTTGTACGACTTACGTGCGCGGAGGTCAGCGGTGAATCTTGCAGGTGCCGGCGCGTCATGTGCGGCATCACGGGCGTCTTCGCATTCGCGGCGGCTGCGCGCGACGAGGCCCCGCACCTGCGCAGGATGTCCGACGCTCTGATCCACCGGGGGCCCGACGATGCGGGCAGCTGGCAGGACCGCGTGCACGGCATCGCGCTCGCGCACAGGCGGCTGACGATCATCGATCTCAGCTCGGCCGGCCGCCAACCGATCTCGAACGAGGACGGCAGCGTGTGGCTCACGTTCAACGGCGAGATCTACAATCACGTCCGCCTCCGCGAAGCGCTGCAGCGCGACGGGCACGTGTTTCGCTCCCGCTGCGACGCCGAGGTGATCGTCCACGGCTACGAGACCGACGGCGTCGACGTCGTGCACCACCTCGACGGGATGTTCGCGTTCGGACTGTGGGACGCGCGCGCGCGCTCGCTCGTGCTCGTCCGCGACCGGCTCGGCAAGAAGCCGCTGCACTACATCGAGGTCGGCGGCCGGCTGCTGTTCGGCTCGGAGATCCGCGCGCTCCTCGCACATCCGGACGTCTCGCGCGAGCTCGATCCGATCGCGCTCGATCACTACCTGACGTTCTCCAACGTGCCCGCGCCGCGCACGCTGATCGCAGGCATCCGCAAGCTCCCGCCGGGTCACGTGCTCACGTGCAGCGCGGCGGGCGGCGTCGCGGTCCGTCGCTACTGGTCCGCGCTCGACGGTGCGGAGCTCGCGGCCGAAACGTCCGAGGAGGACGCATCCACACACGTCCGCGCGCTGCTGCGCACCGCGGTGCGGAAGCGGATGGTGAGTGACGTCCCGGTCGGCGCGCTGCTCAGCGGCGGGATCGACTCGAGCACCAACGTCGCACTCATGAGCGAGCTCGGTCGGCCGCCGCAGACGTTCTGCGTCGGCTTTCAGGGCTTCGGTGCAGCGCAGAACTTTCACGACCTGCCGTACGCCCGTCGCGTCGCCGCGCGGTTCGGGTGCGAGCACCACGAGCTGAGCGTCCCGCTGGACGCGTGTCGCGACCAGATCCCCGAGCTGGCGACGCTGCTCGACGAGCCGATCGGCGATCCCGCGTGCCTGCCGATGCACTTCATCTCGCAGGCCGTGCACGAGGCCGGCGTCAAGGTCGTGCTGGTCGGCGAGGGCAGCGACGAGCTGTTCGGGGGCTATGACGTGATGGCCCGGATCGTCGGCGTGTCGATGCCGCGGTTCGAGCGCGTGCGCCGGCTGCCGCGCGCGCTCCGGCACGCCCTGCATCGCGCCGCGCGCCTGCTGCGCTTGCCGCCGGGCCGCGTCGACGTGCTGCGCCGCGCCGCGTACGACGAACCGCTGTACTGGGGCCTCGACGTCGCGTTCTGGGATGGCGAGAAGCCCGAGCTGGTCGCACCGGCCGCGCACGGTGGACCCGCGAGCAGCGAGCTCGTTCGCGGGTTCTACAGCGAGCTCGCGGCGCGGCGGCCGCACGCCGATCGGCTCCAGCAGCTGTCGTGGATCGAGCTCTGTAACCGACTGCCGGAGCTGCTGCTTGCGCGCGTCGACCGGCTGACGATGGCGCACTCGGTCGAGGCGCGGGCGCCGTTCCTCGACGCCGACCTCGTGAGCTACGCGCTCGCGTTGCCGGCCCGGCTCAAGATCCGCGGCGCGACCACGAAGTACGTGCTCAAGCGGGCGGTGCGATCGCTGCTGCCCGCCGACGTGATCGATC
>Ga0316626_10001234_pt1 | contig 11199 bp, 10 predicted proteins | sample OWC_Aug_T1_C1_D5_FD_207656 | JGI IMG/M metagenome (GOLD analysis project Ga0316626, IMG submission 207656) | Wetland soil microbial communities from Old Woman Creek delta, Ohio, United States - OWC_Aug_T1_C1_D5_A | ecosystem: Environmental > Terrestrial > Soil > Wetlands | place: USA: Ohio...
GGACTCGAAACGGAATTTCTACTTTCTCGAGATGAACACCCGGCTTCAGGTCGAGCACCCGATCACGGAGATGGTGACCGGGGTCGACATCGTCAAGGAGCAGATCCGCGTGGCGGCGGGGGAGAAGCTCTCGATCCGCCAGGACGACGTGAAGCAGACGGGGCACGCGATCGAGTGCCGCGTCTACGCCGAGGACCCGGAACGCAACTTCATGCCGTGCCCCGGCGTGGTGACCTCGCTGCGCGTTCCGGGAGGCCCCGGCGTTCGGGACGACTCGGGCATGTACGAGGGGTTCGAGATCCCCATCTACTACGACCCGATCATCTCCAAACTGGTGGTGTGGGGGAAAGACCGGACGGAGGCGATCGCCCGGATGAAGCGCGCCCTCGCCGAGTACGTGGTCACCGGGGTGAAAACTACCATCCCCTTCCACATCCGCGTGATGAACAACCGGCACTTCATCTCGGGGAACTTCGACACGAACTTCATCGACAAGGTGTTCTTCAAGGAGGAAGAGGCGCGCGAGCTCGCCAACGAGGAGGTCGCCCTGGTCACTGCGGCGATCCAGGTGTTCACCGGGGAACGGAAGCGCGCGGTGGCCCAGCAACCCGGGGAGGCGGCCGGTCCCGTCTCGATGTGGAAATATTCCACACGCCCGGGCATCCGGAAGATCGGGTAGGTGCGGCGATGAGCTACGTGGCGACGATCGGCGAGCGGGAAGTGAAGATCTCCGTCGAGGAACTCGGCGGGGCGAACTACAAGGTGGCGATCGACGGGGTGGAGCACGTCGTGGACGCCCACCAGGTGGCCGGCCAGCTCTGGTCGATCCTGTACCGGGGCGCGTCGTTCGTGGTGGATGTGACCCAGCTGCCGACCGAGGAGTACGAGGTGCTCATCCAGGGCGACTGCCACAAGTTTGCCCTGATGAACGAGCAGCGCCGGGCGATGATGCGGGCGGGCGGCAAGGGATCCGCCGGGAAGGCGATGCTCACCTCCCCCATGCCCGGGAAGGTGGTCAAGCTCCTGGTGACGGAAGGGCAGGAGGTCGAGGCCGGCCAGGGGGTGATCGTCGTCGAGGCGATGAAGATGGAGAACGAGCTGAAGTCCGCCGTCGCGGGGAAGGTGAAGGAGATCTTCGTCGAGGAAGGACAGGTCGTCGAGTCCGGGGCGAAGCTGCTCCTCGTGGAATAGGAGGGCCCGATGGCGGGGAAGAACGCGAAGGGCGGGCTTCGTGAGGCCCGCGAGCGCTGGGAGCGCGACATTCTCGCGCCGGTGATTTCGAAGTCGCGGGAGCGTCGTCCCCGGTTCGAGAGCACCTCAGGAGAAGAGGTCCCCCGCCTCTACACGCCGGAGGACCTCGAGTCGTTCGATTATCTGCGGGACGCGGGCTTCCCGGGAGAGTTCCCCTTCACGCGCGGCGTCCAGCCGACGATGTTCCGCGGCCGCTTCTGGACGATGCGGCAATACGCGGGCTTCGGGGACGCGAAGGAGTCGAACCGCCGGTACCGGTACCTGCTGGACAACGGCCAGACGGGGCTGTCCGTGGCCTTCGATCTTCCGACCCAGATGGGGTACGACTCCGACGCCGCCATGTCGTTCGGGGAGGTCGGGAAGGTCGGCGTGGCGATCGACTCCCTCGAGGACATGGAGCTCCTGTTCGACCGGATCCCGCTCGGCAAGGTCTCCACCTCGATGACGATCAACTCGACCGCCGCCATCCTGCTCGCGATGTACATCGCCGTCGGCGAGAAACAGGGGGTGGCCGCCGCGGCGCTGAACGGCACCATCCAGAACGACATCCTGAAGGAGTACATCGCCCGGGGGACGTACATCTTTCCGCCCGCCCCCTCGATGCGGATCATCACCGACATCTTCGCCTTCTGCAAGGACGCGGTCCCCCGCTGGAACACGATCAGCATCTCCGGCTACCACATCCGCGAGGCGGGTTCGACGGCGGCGCAGGAGGTCGCCTTCACCCTCGCGAACGGGATCGCCTACGTGCAGGCCGCGATCGACGCCGGGATGTCGGTCGACTCCTTCGCGTCGCGCCTGGCCTTCTTCTTCAACGCCCACAACAACTTCCTCGAGGAGGTCGCGAAGTTCCGGGCCGCGCGGCGGCTGTGGGCGGGGATCATGCGGGACCGGTTCGGGGCGAAGGATCCCCGCTCCTGGATGCTCCGCTTCCACACGCAGACCGCCGGGTCGTCCCTCACCGCGCAGCAACCCGACAACAACGTCGTCCGGGTGACGATCCAGGCGCTTTCGGCCGTCCTGGGGGGCACCCAGTCGCTGCACACGAATTCCCGCGACGAGGCGCTGTCCCTTCCCACGGAGGCGTCGGTGCGCATCGCCCTCCGGACGCAGCAACTGATCGCACACGAAAGCGGGGTCGCGGATACGATCGATCCGCTCGGCGGCTCCTGGTGCATCGAGGCCCTGACGAACGGGATCGAGCGCCAGGCGCGGGAGTACATCGCCCGGATCGACCGGATGGGCGGCGTCATTCCGGCCGTGGACTCCGGCTACATCCAGAAAGAGATCCAGGACGCGGCGTACCGGTACCAGCTGCAGATCGAGCGGAAGGAGCAGGTCGTCGTCGGGGTGAACGATTTCGTCGTGCAGGAAGGGAAGCCCGACAACCTCCTCAAGGTCGATCCCCGGGTCGAAAAGGAACAGCGCAAGCGCCTTGCGGCTCTCCGTAAGCGGCGGAACTTCGCTGCGGTCCGCGCCGCCCTGGGCGCGATCGAGTCCGCCTGCCGGGGAAAGGAGAACGTCATGGATCCGATCCTTTCGGCCGTTCGCGCCTACGCGACGCTCGGCGAGATCTCCGACGTGATGCGCTCCGTCTTCGGCACCCACCAGGGGAAAGTGACCGTCTGAGTCCGGCCTCGCCCGCGCCATCCCCCCGATAAGCATTCCACAACAACCGTAACCACCTTCCGTACCGGGTTCTGCTTCCACGCCTCACTGCATTTGCGTGACAAAATTTGTCAAGTTTGCCGGGAGAAAGCCGCGTTGAGTGACATTTTTTGTCTCCACTGCCGGCTTCATACGAGAAGGATATGGGAAATACAGTACACAATTGAGTTAATCGTTTAAAAATATTTCAAGTATGAAATGAAAAATATGTACTTTTATGGGTATAATTTTTCCTATTCAATTTGTTACATTACGCTCTGTGTAGGAAATTCTCCATAAATCCTATATATAGCGATATTGTTGGACGATTAAGAGGTGGTTCTTTTAATTCTAATATTTACCTATTATTTCTAATTTCCATCCCTTCGAAATTCACAAAACGTGCCCAATAAATTTGGCATGTACCTTGTAGATGCGTATTCATAACAAAAGGTGAGGTTGACCCTGCCTCACGCCAAGGAAGGGGGCGGTACCCGGGGGGATGAAAGACAGGGGGCCAAGAACCCGCATCCGAATTCCCGGAGTAAAGGAAACCGGGCAACCAACCGATAAGGCCATCGGAAGATCGAACCCCGGGGCCAACCCGGAACAGCCGATGGGAAGTTTGTCGTACATAACGGTCCAAGGAGGTGAAAACGGAAAAGGCGGAGGGAATATCGCTGGATGGAAAGACCGCGAATATTGGACTGAAGAAAAATCGGCAACCAACCGAAAAGACCTGTGACGGGTCACTGACCGGGGATCGCCCCGGACAATAAAGGAGGAGAAAGAGATGAAGAAATTCTTCGCGAAGATGACGGACGAGCAGGGGCAGGGGCTGGTGGAGTACGCGCTGATCATCGTGTTGGTGTCCATCGTTGCCATGGTTTCCCTGAAACTTCTCGGCGTTACCGTAGACGGTGTATTCGCAACAATCAATGGCGTTTTGGCCGGTTGAGCCGAGCCTTAACGGCCGACGGCGCAGGAAACAATTGCCGGCGGGACGACCATAACTCCGCGACGGAGAGGGTTTTATGATGGAGGTCCAAAGGAAGTTTCATGAGGAGGGGGGGCAGTCCCTTGTGGAATATGCACTGATCCTCTTACTCGTCGCCTTGGGCGCCGTTGCGAGTCTGGGCTTATTCGGGAACGGGTTGCTGAACCTTTACACCTCCATCGTGTCGCAGTTTCCAGCGGTGTGACGATGGAACGCTTCGTCATCGGCATCAATGAAACCTGCTTGGACGGGCCTCCCGGGGTCAGAGAAGTCGGCAGCAGATCCGGGGAGGCCCGCCACGCAACGGTTTATGCGGTGAGGATAAGATGAAATCCATCCTGAAAGACGAGAAAGGGCAGAACATCGTCGAGTTCGCCCTTGTCGTTCCTATGCTGCTCCTCCTCGTTTTCGGCATCGCGGAGTTCGGGAGGGCCTGGATGACGAGAAACATTCTGACCGGCGCCGCCCGCGAGGCGGTGAGGATTGCGGTCGTGCCGGCCGGGACCATCGCCACGGCGACGGCCCGCGCGAACCAGGTCCTCGCATCAGCGGGGATCACAACGGCAACCGTCTCCTTGAACGACGACGGAATCTCGTTCGGGACCATCACCGCGACGGTGTCCTACAATTTCCCGGTGGTAGTCGTCGGTTTCATCCCGGGGCTGAACAGTTCGACGATTCCGCTCACCAGCACGACAACGATGCGCAAGGAATTTTAAGGAGGGGAGAGCCATCTGATGGACCGGAAGAAAATCTTGGTGGTTGTCGGCGTCGCCGCACTGCTTGCCCTGATCGCCAGCGCGGGGGCCTACAAGTTCCTCTCCGAGAGCGGCCGTGTCGCCGAGAAGGCCCGGCTTCAGACCGTGGGGATCGTGGTCGCCGTGGTCGACATCCCGCTCGGCTCAACGATCAACCCGAACCAGGTGGCGGTTTCCGCCTGGCCGAAGGACAACTACCCGAAGGACGCCATCGCGGATCCGAAGACCGTGGTTGGACGGACGGCCCTGAGGGACTTCGTCCGCGGGGAACCGGTGGTCGAGGGCAAACTCGTTCCGACGAACAAGCCGGCCGGCCTCCTCTCTCTCAGGGTCCCGCAGGGGATGAGGGCATTCTCCGTAAAGGTAAACGAGGTCGTCGGGGTGGGGGGGTTCATCGTCCCGGATGCCCTGGTCGACGTGGTCGTGACGACGGCTATCTCCCCCTCCCGGCAGCAGGACCAGATTTCGAAGATCGTCCTGGAGAACATCCGGGTGCTCGCCGCCGGACAGGTGGTGGAACAGCAGAAGGATAACAAGCCGGTCACCGTGAATACCGTCACTCTCGCCGTGACCCCCGACGATGCGGAGAAGCTCGCCCTTGCAAGCAACGACGGGAAGATACAGCTGATCCTGCGGAACTACGCGGACTCCGATAACGTGGTGACCGGAGGGATCGACAAGGGGCGTCTGCTGTCCTCGTATCGGAAGGCGCCCATCGCTCTCGCGGCCGCGACGGGCGACGAGGCGAAGCCCCGAAGGGTAGCGAAGAAGAAAGCTGCCCCTGCCGAGGCGCCGAAGAAGTTGTACTCCGTCGAGGTGATCAAGGGGAACAAGCGGTCGGAAGAGAACTTCCAGTAGGCGGCCCGGGATGAATTTCCGTGAGGGGGTGAGAGGAGTGGTTACGAGAACAAAAGGGCTTTTCATCGCGGTGAGCGTGCTCTGCCTCGGACTCCTGGCCGGCGTCCCGGCACGGGCCCTTACGGAGCCGGAAGCGGCGAAGGCCCCGGCGAAGACCCCGGCGAAGACGCTCTCCCTGTACGCCAACCAGTCGGTCCTGCTCGAAAGCGCCTTCGACATCCGGCGCGTCTCCATCGCACGGCCGGAAACCGCCGACGTCATGGTGGTCTCCCCCCGGCAGATGGTGGTCATCGGAAAGAGCGCCGGAACGACGACCCTCATCTACTGGAGCAGGGAGGAGGTCCCTACCTCGGTCGAGGTGATCGTCGGGATCAACCTGGACCTCGTGAGGGAAGATCTCGCGAAAATCGCCCCCGGTGAGGCGTTCGAGGTGACCGCCGCCGGGGAGAAGCTGGTACTCACCGGCACGGTGACGGACAACGTGGTGCAGACCCGTCTGGTGGAAGGCGCGCAGGCGTACACCAAGGGGGTTGTGAATCTCCTCAAGGTGAAGAAACTCGAGCAGGTTCTTCTCCAGATCCGAGTGTCCGAGGTCGACCGCACTCTTTCGAAGGAGCTCGGCTTCAATTACCTGTTCGAGGGGAACACCCTTCGCGGCACCGTGAGCACCGGGAACAATTTCAACCCCTTCTTCGGCAATCTGAGGGACCAAAATGTCGGAAACGTCGGGCCGAACAGCACGTTCAGCGACGCGATGAACGTCTTCGTCGCGAAGGCGGGATCGTTCCCGGATTTCGCCGCGTTCCTCCACGCTCTGGACGACAAGGGGGGGCTCAAGATTCTTGCCGAACCGAACCTCGTCGTCGCCAACGGCGCGGAGGGGAAATTCCTTGCGGGAGGAGAGTTCCCCGTCGTCATCGCCACGGGAACCGGGAATACGTCTTCCTTTTCCGTCGTCTACAAGGAGTTCGGCGTCAAGCTCGTTTTCCAGCCGAAGATTTCCCCGAACGGTGAGATCTATCTTAACGTCTCGCAGGAAGTAAGCGAGCTCGATTTCGCCAACGCCGTCATCCTTTCGGGGTTCCGGATCCCGGCGTTGAAAACCCGCAGGGCGGAGGCGGGACTCCAGCTGGCGGACGGCCAGACCTTCGTCCTCGCCGGGCTCATCGACAACAAGATATCGAAGCAGATCTCCAAGATTCCGCTTCTCGGGGACATACCGATTCTGGGAGCCCTCTTCCGGAACACGAGGTACCAGAACAACGAGACCGAGCTGATGGTGATGGTCACGCCGAAGATCGTCCGTTCGCTGAACCGGGACGAAATCCCGGCGCTCCCCTCCGAGAGGATGAATCCGGAGGAGACCAGCCCGAAGATGATCTGGTAGCTCGCAGCCGGATCGTGGTGCGGGAGGAAACGAATGAAAAATTTGAATGACAGAGGGCAGATCCTGGTGTTCGTCGCACTGGCCATCATCGCCATCCTGGGGTTTGCAGCCATCGGGATCGATGTGGGATTCATGTACAGCGTGCGACATGAACTCCAGCGCAGCGCGGACGCGGGAGCCCTGGCAGGCGCCTCGCGGTTCATCGAGTCGGGCGGCGATTGGTCGCCGAACCCGACGGATCCCGCGATGGTCGAGGCGGACGCCCGCGCGCGGCTGTTCGCCGCCAAGGATCCCGTCGCGACTACGCCGCTGGACCCGGCGGCGGAGGTGGCCGTGGCGTTTCCTTCCCTGTATCGGATCCAGGTGACCACCCTTCGCACGGTCCCCATGTCCTTCGCAAGAGTCTTTGGCCGGGACAACCAGGCAATCAGTGCGACGGCTGTCGCAGAAGCCGCCGTCGCGGACCGGAATGTGCAATGCCTGCAGCCGTGGGGGATCCCCATACCGTGGGACGATGTCAACAACAACGACCGGTACGATCCTCCGTCGGCAGGGGGCGACGATGTACTGTGGAATATCAACGAAATTCCCGAGGGAACCCGCATGATCCTCAAGATCGGCGAACCGTACAACAAGAACGACCAGCTGGATATCCCCACCTTGCAGCAGGAGCCGGGTCATTTCTTCGGCCTGGCCATGTGCGGAGACAGCGGTGCGGCCGACTATAGGAAGAGGATCATGGACCCTTGTTGGGACAGTTGCGGAATCGACAACAACTCTCCGGTACCCGTGGAGCCGGGGAACATGGTGGGTCCGACAAAGCAAGCGGTCGGCGAGTTGATAAAAGAGGATAAAAACGCGCAATGGGTGGGCCCCCCCGGTGACAGGAAGGATTGGGTGACTGGCAGTACCGCAGATGGAGGTTGGGAGAAATCAAAGCGGCTGGTGAAAATCCCCCTCTACGATCCGTCAAACATGCTCTCCCAGGGCAGAACAGAGATAATCGTGGCGGGATTTGCCGCTTTCTGGCTGGAAGATTACGAATCGAAAATGGGCACTGTGACCGCACGTTTCGTGTCGTCGAATATCAAGGGATCGAGCTCATCGGGACCTGCCCCTGGATTGGCGTTGAGAATCCTGCGGTTGGTCCAATAGGAGAGGGATGAACCGCATCAGTTGCCTGATCGTCGAGACGGACCAGGAAGCGATCGGTCAGATCGACATCCTGTGCCGGAGGATCGGCGCCATCGATGTGCGCTGGAAGACGCACTCCGTCAAGACAGGAGTCGACATCATCCGAAAACACCTCCCGGAGATGGCGATCGTCGGGATGGACGCGGCGAATCCGGATGCGTCGATCGGGGCGATTACCGCGATGGCGAGGGATTTCCCCTTCCTCTACCTTGTGGCCCTCTCCGGTCGAAGCGACTCCGACCTGATCCTGCGGACCATCCGGGCGGGAGCGCACGATTTCCTGTGCAAGCCGGTCCAGGAGGGCGACCTGAAGGCGGCGGCGGAAAAGGCGGCCAAGCTCAAGTCGACGCGGAAGGAGTCGGCCGGGCAGGGCGGCAAGATCCTGTCCATCTTCAGCAACAAGGGAGGGAACGGGACCACGACGATCGCCGTCAATCTGGCCGACGCCCTGGTGCGGCACTCCGGGAAGAAGATCGCCGTGGTCGACCTCGTGCTCTCCCACGGGGACGTCACGATGTTCTTCAACGTGAACCCGTCCTACTCGATCATGGACCTGGCGAAGAACGCCGAAAAGGCCGACTACGAATTCCTGCACACCCTCCTCATACGGCATGCCTGCGGGGTCTACGTCCTGGCCGACCCGCCGCTGGTCGAGGAGGCGGAGCAGATCTCGGCGTCCCAGGTGCGCGACGTCCTCTCCACGCTTCGCTCGATGTTCGACTACATCATCGTCGACACCCCGCACCAGTTCGACGAGCGAACGCTCACGGCCCTGGAGATGTCCGACATCGTCCTTCTCGTGTCCCTGCTGAATCTTCCCTCCCTCAAGAACACGCAGAAGTGCCTCGAACTCTTCAGCCGCATCGGGCTGCGGGACGAGAGGGTCCGCCTCCTGCTGAGCCGGTACCTGCCGAACGACGAGATCCCGAAGGAGAGCATCGAGGGGATCATGAACTGCCCGGTCTTCTTCTCGATTCCCAACGACTACCCGACCGTGATTTCCTCGGTCAACCGCGGCAAGCTCCTGTCGGAGATCGCCCCGGACAAGGAGGTCACGAAGAGCTTCGAACAGATGGCGGTACTGCTGGAGGGGGGCGTGCCGAAGCAGAGCGCTCCGGAGAAGAAAAAGGGAATCCTGGAAAACATCTTCCGACGGAGAGGTGCATGAGATGACGATCGGCCACTGGATGGCGTCGAAAAAGAACGGGGTTGCAGCGCCCACCCTGGCGGGGAACGGTACCGTTGCTGTGGTCTTCGGGGATTTCGCGCAGCGCTACGGGACCGTGGCCCCGGAGACGCAAACACAGGCCTACCAGAACCTCAAGACCAGCATCCACCGGAAGCTGATCGACCGGATGGACCTTTCCAGCGTGTCCGAAATCTCCCCGGAGCAGCTTTCCGGGATCATCAAGACCGTCGTGGAAGGCCTCATCGCCGCCGAGGGTACCCCTCTTACCCGCATGGAGAGGGAGCGGCTGATCGTCGAGATCCAGAATGAAACCTTGGGGCTGGGGCCCCTGGAGCCTCTCCTGCAGGATCCCGAGATCTCCGACATCATGGTCAACGGCCCCGGCAGCGTGTACATCGAGAAGCACGGGAAGCTGCACAAGACCGAGGTCACCTTCAAGGACGACGACCACCTGATGACGATCATCGAACGGATCGTCTCCAAGGTCGGGCGCCGGGTGGACGAGTCCTCGCCCCTGGTGGATGCGCGTCTGCCCGACGGCTCCCGCGTCAACGTCATCATCCCGCCCCTTGCGTTGGACGGTCCTTCCATGTCGATCCGCCGTTTCGGTGTCGACCCGCTGAAAATGGAGAATCTCGTTGCGAACGGGTCGCTGACCGCGGAGATGGCGAAGACGTTCGATGCGATGGTAAGGGCGCGGCTCAACATCCTGGTGTCAGGCGGAACGGGCGCCGGGAAGACGACCCTGCTCAACATCCTCTCCGCGTCGGTGCCGGACGACGAGCGGATCGTGACGATCGAGGACTCCGCCGAACTCATCCTCCAGCAGGAGCACGTGGTGCGTCTGGAGACCCGTCCGCCCAACATCGAGGGGAAGGGCGCCGTAGGCCAGCGGGACCTGGTCCGGAACGCCCTCCGGATGCGCCCTGACCGGATCATCGTCGGCGAGGTGCGGGGTGGTGAGGCGATGGACATGCTCCAGGCGATGAACACGGGGCACGACGGATCCATCTCCACCATCCACTCCAACTCCCCGCGGGACTCCCTGTCCCGTCTCGAGACCATGGTCCTGATGGCGGGATTCGAACTCCCCGCCAAGGCGATCCGGGAACAGGTCAGCTCCGCGCTGAACGCCGTCATCCAGGTGGCGCGCATGAGCGACGGCACGCGGAAGATCGTCAAGGTCACCGAAGTGACGGGGATGGAAGGGGACGTGGTGGTGATGCAGGACATCTTCGTCTTCGAGAAGCAGGGCCTCAACCCCGAAGGGAAGGTCGTCGGGCAATTCCGCTCGACCGGTGTCCGGCCGAAGTTCCTCGACACGATTCACACGGCGGGGATCCACCTCGGGACAGATATCTTCGCGAACCGGAAAAACTGAGGGGAGGCCGAAAATGACCTGGGTTCCCGTATTCGTCTTCCTCCTGGTCCTCCTGGTCTCCGCCGGGGGGTACTTTTTCCTGACGGCCGGAAGCACCGAGGCAACGGAGGTCAAGAAACGGCTCTCCCTGCTCGAGATCCGGGGCATCCGGGGGGACGACCTCCCGGAAGTTCTTAAGACCGAGGTGCTGAGCGATGTTCCGTTACTGAACCGGCTGCTGTCGCGGCTGGATATCGCGACCCGGATCGACCGGCGCCTGAACCAGGCCGACATGAAGATGCGCGTCGGGAGGTTCCTCCTTCTCACCGGGGTCCTCTTTTGCGCCGGGATCGTGGCCGGAATGATCCTGCATTGGCCCACCGTCATCTCGGTCGCCGTTGGCCTCGTGCTGATGATGATCCCCAACACCGTCGTCAACGTCAAGCGGCGCCTCCGGTTCAAGCGGTTCATGAACCATTTTCCGGAGGCGCTCGAGATGTTCGCCCGATCGTTGCGGGCCGGGCACTCGTTCACGGGGGCCATCCAGCTCGTCGCCCA
>Ga0316626_10001235_pt1 | contig 11199 bp, 10 predicted proteins | sample OWC_Aug_T1_C1_D5_FD_207656 | JGI IMG/M metagenome (GOLD analysis project Ga0316626, IMG submission 207656) | Wetland soil microbial communities from Old Woman Creek delta, Ohio, United States - OWC_Aug_T1_C1_D5_A | ecosystem: Environmental > Terrestrial > Soil > Wetlands | place: USA: Ohio...
AGCGTTTGACGCGGGCGGGTGGTGGCGGCCGGGGGGCAACCGGGCGAGACCGAGTTCACATCACCCGACAGCGTTTGACGCGGGCGGAGCAGCGAGCGGGCACAGGTGGCCAGAGGAGGCTTCGGCGTCCGCCCATCAATGGGCTTGCCTGGAAACGGGCCGATGGCTGATGATCGGCGCCCCGGAGCTTGCTCGCTTCCTGCTCCAGACCCGTCACCCCCCGCGAACGGAGCCGTCTCTCGATGCCGAGGATGACGACGACGATGCCGATCCTCGAATGGGCTGCGATGACCTGGGAAGAAGTGCGCGATCTCGATCGCGCGCGGGCCGTCGCCATCCTTCCGGTCGGCACCATCGAGGCACACGGACCGCATCTCCCGCTCGCGACCGACGTCATCATCGCCGAGGCGATGGCGCGCGCCGGGGCGGAGCGGCTGGCCGTGCGCGGCTACGCGCCCGTCCTCCTGCCGGCCCTCCCCTACACGGCGGCGCCCTTCGCCGCAGCCTTCCCGGGTACGCTTCCCGTCGCTCCGGGCACCGTGACCGCGCTCCTCCTCGATCTCGTGCGGGTGCTCACGCGCGAACGCTTCGCGGCGCTCGCGATCGCGAACGGCCATCTCGATCCCGCGCACGTGGCCTCGCTCGCAGCGGCAACCGCCGCGGCGCGCGCCGAGGGCGCGCTCCCGGTCGCTTTTCCCGATGTGACGCGGAAGCCGTGGGCGCTCCGTCTCGGCGAGGAGTTCCGGAGCGGCGCCTGCCACGCCGGGCGCTACGAGGGATCCATCGTCATGGCGGCGGAGCCCGACACCGTGCGCGAGGAGATCCGGCGCGCGCTCCCGCCGAACGAGGCCTCGCTCTCCGCGGCGATCCGCGCCGGGAAGACCTCGTTTGCCGAGGCGGGCGGACCGCGAGCCTACTTCGGCTGGCCGGCCGCGGCCTCGACCGCCGAGGGCGAAGGGCTCATCGCAACGCTCGGCGACATCCTCGCCGAGGCGGTGAGCGCGGCTCTCGCCGCACCGGAGGCCACGGCGTGAGCGCGAGCGCGGTCGAGAAACCGCTGGCCGGGCGCGGCGCCGTCGTGACCGGAGGCGGCCGCGGGATCGGCGCCGCGATCGCGCATGCGCTCGCCGCATCCGGCGCCGCGGTCGTCGTCTCGGCACGGACGGCCGCCGAGATCGAGGCGGTCGCCGCCGCGCTCCGCGCCGCGGGCGCGAACGCCTGGGCGGTCCCGGCCGACGTCACCGACGAGACGAGCGTCAAGGCGCTCGGCGCCGAGGTCCGCCGCCTTCTCGCCGCGTCCGGGCGCGCCGTCGACATCCTCGTCAACAACGCCGGGGACGCCGTGTCGGCGCCGCTCGCCAAGGTGACCCTCGCCGAATGGAACCGGATCCTCACCGTGAACGCGACCGGGACGTTTCTCTGCACGCGGGAGTTCGCTTCCGCGATGGCGGCGCGCGGCCGCGGGCGGATCGTGAACATCGCCTCGACCGCCGGGCTCGCCGGCGGGAAGTACATCTCGCACTACGCCGCGGCGAAGCATGCGGTCGTCGGTTTCACGCGCGCGATCGCGCTCGAGCTCGGGGCGCGAGGCGTGACCGTGAACGCGATCTGTCCCGGCTACGTCGCGACACCGCTCACCGAACGCACGATCGAGAACATCCGCGCCCGCACCGGGCTCGACCGCGCGGAGGCGATCGCCGCCGTCCTCAGGACGACCGGGCAGGCGCGCCTCATCTCACCGGAGGAGGTGGCGGCCGCAGCCGTCCGGCTCTGCCTCGACGAGGCGGCCGCTGTCACCGGGCAGGCGATCATTCTGGATGGAGGGACAGGAGGGACAGTGCCGCGATGAAGCTCGAGATCATCAATCCGGAGGAGCTCGGCGCGCCCCGCGGCTGGAACAACGGGATCCTCGCGCCACGCGACGGGCGGCTCCTCTTTGTCGCCGGGCAGACAGGACACGAGCCCGGCGCGCGCGACGCCGGCGCGTCGCCGCCCGACTTCGCGAGCCAGTTCACGCGCGCCCTCGATCGCGTCCTCGCCGTGATCCGCGCGGCGAATGGCGAGCCGACCGATCTCGCGCGCCTGACCGTCTACGTCACCGATCTGCCGGCCTATCGATCGAGCCTGCGCGCGCTCGGGGAGATCTGGCGCGACCGGCTCGGCAAGCACTACCCGGCGATGGCGCTCCTCGAGGTGAAGGGGCTCGTCGATCCAGGAGCGGTGGTCGAGATGGAAGCGACGGCCGTGATCGGCAGCGGGAGAAGCTAGATGGCGATCCAGCCCCGGTCCTTCCTCTACGCGCACGACGAGACGAGCGGGATCGCCACGATCACGCTCAACCGGCCCGATCGCATGAACGCGCTCACGTTCGACGTGTACGCCGAGCTCCGTGACACGTTCGCGGCGCTCGATGCCGAGCCCGGCGTCCGCGCCGTGATCGTGACCGGGACCGGCAAGGGCTTCTGCACGGGAGGCGACGTCGAGGACATCATCGGCCAGCTCTTCGCGCGCGACGCGGCGGGGCTCCACGCCTTCACCCGGATGACCTGCGACGTGATCCGGAACATCCGGCGCTGCCGCCACCCGGTGATCGCGGCTTTGAACGGCACGACGGCGGGCGCGGGCGCGGTGATCGCCATCGCCTCCGACTTCCGGATCGCCGCCGAGTCGGCGAAGATCGCGTTCCTCTTCGTGCGCGTCGGGCTCGCGGGCGCCGACATGGGCGCGGCCTGGCTCCTGCCGCGGCTGGTCGGCCTCGGCCGCTCGACCGAGCTCCTCATGACCGGAGACTTCCTCTCGCCCGAGCAGGCGCTCGCGATCGGGCTCTACCATCGCGTGGTGCCGGCGGCGGAGCTCCTGCCCACGGCGACCGCGCTCGCGGCGCGCCTCGCCCGCGGTCCCGCGTCCGCGCTCGCCGCCACCAAGCACGCGCTCGACCACGAGTTCACGCTCGATCTCGAGGCCGCGCTCGCGCACGAGGCGGCGACCCAGGCCGATCTCATGCTCCACCCGAACTTCCGCGAGGCGTACGAGGCGTTCCGCGCGAAGCGCGAGCCGAGGTTCACCTGATGGCGGCGCACATCGCGAGCGCCGCGACCCCCGACCCGGCGCCGATCGGCGCCTTCCTCGAGCCCGCGCACTTGGCGCTCGCCACGACCTTCGGCGCCTTCGCCGCCCGCGAGCTCGCGCCCGAGCTGGAGCCGGCTGACGACGCGGCCGCACGCTCGGCGGCGCGCGCGTTCCTCGGCGCGCTCGGGGCGGCCGGCTGGTTCGATGTCATCGCGCGCCAGGACTGGCGCGGCGCCTGTCTCGCGCGCGAGGCGCTCGCCGCGGCCTCCCCGCTCGCCGACGCGGTCTTCGCGCTGCAAGGGCTCGGCACGCTCCCGATCCTCTTAGCAGGGGACGCCGCGCTCCACGCGCGGTTCGCGGAGCCGGCGCTCGCCGGACGGGCCATGGCCGCCTTCGCCATGACCGAGCCCGAGGCCGGGTCCGATGTCGCGGCCATTGCGACGACCGCACGCCGGGACGGCGACGCGTACGTCCTCGATGGCGCGAAGACGTTGATCTCGAACGCGGGCCTCGCCGACTTCTACACCGTGTTCGCGTCCACCGACCCTGCGGCGGGCGGGAAGGGCATCTCCTGCTTCGTCGTGCCCACCGACACGCCCGGGCTCCGCTTCGTCCGCGCGCAGGTGCTCTCGGCACCGCACCCGCTCGGCGAGATCGCCTTCGAGGCCTGCCGGGTCCCGGCGAACCATCGTCTCGGCGCGGAGGGCCGCGGCTTCGGCCTGGGCTTGAAGACGCTCGATCGGCTCCGCGCCACGGTCGGCGCTGCCGCCTGCGGCATGGCCGCGCGCGCCCTCGCCGAAGCCCTGGCCCACGCCCGCGCGCGCCGGCAGTTCGGAAAGCCGCTCGCCGATTTCCAGCTCGTCCAGGAGAAACTCGCGCGCATGGCGACCGAGCTCACGGCGGCGCGCCTCCTCGTCTACCGCGCGGCGCACGCGGCGGATCGCGGCGCCGAGCGCGTCACGCTCGAGGCGGCGATGGCCAAGTACTATGCAACCGAGGCAGCGCAGCGCGTGATCGACGATGCGGTCCAGATCCTCGGTGGATCCGGGGTGCAGAAGGCGCACCCGGTCGACCGTCTCTACCGCTCGATCCGCGCGCTCCGCATCTACGAGGGGACGACCGAGATCCAGCACCTGATTATCGCGGGGGCGCTCCTCGCATCGGAGGGAACGGCGTGAAGGCGATCGCGATCGGAGGCGGCCCGGCGGGACTCTTCTTCGCGCTCCTCTTGAAGAAGCAGGACCCGCGGCACGAGGTCACGGTCTACGAGCGGAACCGGCTCGACGACACCTTCGGCTTCGGGGTCGTCTTCTCGGATGCGACCGAGGCGGCGCTCGAGGACGCCGATCCCGAGGTGATCGCGGCGATGGGCGCGCGTTGCCACCGCTGGGACGATATCGAGATCCACTACCGGGGCTCGATCCTCACCTCGAGCGGTCACGCCTTCTCCGGCATGTCACGGAAAGCGCTGCTCGCGATCCTCGCCGAGCGCTGCCGCGCCCTCGGCGTCACGATCTGCCATGGCCGGGAGATCGCCGATGTTGAGCCGATGCTCGGCGACGCCGATCTGGTCCTCGCCGCCGACGGGGTCAACTCTGCCATCCGCGAGCGCTACCAGGAGCACTTCCGCCCGCAGATCGACATCCGCCCCAACAAGTTCGTGTGGCTCGGCACGACCAAGCCGTTCCCGGCTTTCACCTTCTATTTCAAGGAGGACGTGCGCGGCCTCTGGCGCGTCCATGCCTACCAGTACGAGCCTGGGATGTCCACCTTCATCGTCGAGGCGCGCGAGGAGACCTGGCGCGCGGCGGGCCTCGATGGAGCCACCGAGGCGGACACGATCGCCTTCTGCGAGCAGCTCTGCGCCGCGGAGCTCGCCGGACACCGGCTGCTTTCGAACCGCTCGATCTGGCGGAGCTTCCCGACCATCCGGAACGAGCGCTGGTCCCACCGGAACCTGGTGCTGGTCGGAGACGCGGCGCACACCGCGCACTTCTCGGTCGGCTCGGGCACCAAGCTCGCGATGGAGGATGCGATCGCGCTCGCCGCGGCGCTCGCCGCGCACCCCAGGATCCCCGACGCGCTCGCGGCGTACGAGGCGGCGCGCCGCCCTGCGGTCGAGAGCCTGCAGCGCGCCGCCCAGGCCAGCCTCCAGTGGTTCGAGGACACCGAGCGCTACATGGCGATCGAGCCGCTCCAGTTCGCGTTCACCCTCCTCACGCGGAGTCTGCGCGTCACCCACGAGAACCTGAAGGTGCGCGACCCCGGGTTCGTCGCCGCAGTGGATCGGTGGTACGCTGGCGAAGCGGCACGGCAGTCTGGAGTCGCGGTCAGGACTGATCCGCCACCCCCGCCGATCTTCACACCCTTCCGGCTCCGCGACCTCGTCCTCGAGAACCGGATCGCGGTCTCCCCCATGTGCCAGTACTCGGCGACCGGCGGCCTGCCCGACGACTGGCATCTCGTGCATCTCGGCTCGCGTGCAATCGGCGGCGCCGGGCTCATCTTCACCGAGATGACCGACGTGAGCCTCGAGGGACGCATCTCGCCGGGCTGCACCACGATCACGTCGCCGGAGCATGCCGCCGCCTGGAAACGGATCGTCGACTTCGTGCACGGGGCGAGCCGCGCGAAAATCGCGCTCCAGCTCGGGCACGCGGGGCGGAAGGCGGCGACCAGGCTCCAGTGGGAGGGCGACAACGAGCCGCTCGCCGCGGGCGCGTGGCCCCTCGTCGCGCCCTCGGCCCTCCCCTTCTTCCCGCACAGCCAGCTGCCGCGGGAGATGACGCGTGCGGACATGGATCGGGTGCGCGAGGACTTCGTGCGCGCCACGGGGTACGCGATCACGGCGGGGTTCGATCTCCTCGAGATCCACATGGCGCATGGCTATCTCCTCGCGAGCTTTCTCTCGCCGCTGACCAACCGGCGGCGTGACGCCTACGGGGGCTCGCTCGAGAACCGCATGCGCTTCCCGCTCGAGGTGTTCGCGGCGGTGCGCGCCAAGTGGCCGGCCGAGCGCCCGATGTCGGTGCGCATCTCGGCCGTCGACTGGCATCCGGACGGGAATCAGGCCGCGGACGCGGTCGCGATCGCGTGCCTCCTCAGGGCCGCGGGCTGCGACGTGATCGATGTCTCGACGGGACAGACCGTGCCGGACCAGAAGCCCGTCTACGGGCGACTCTTCCAGACGCCCTTCGCCGACCGCATCCGGCACGAGGTGGAGATCGCGACCATGGCGGTCGGCGCCATCTCCTCCTATGCCGACGCCAACACGATCCTCGCCGCCGGGCGGGCTGACCTCTGCCTTCTCGCCCGCGCGCACCTCTGGGATCCGTACTGGACCCGGCACGCCGCCTACGAGCTCGGGCATCGCCTCCCCTGGCCCGCGCCCTACTCGACGCTCGACGACTACCGGCCTCGATTCGTGTAGCCGGTTTGAAGAGATATCCCGATCGGTTGCACGGCGGGATCACCGCCACGCTGCTCGATGCCGATGACCGGGAGGAAACGGGACGCCAGCAGGTGCGGCCGGCGGCCGCCGTGCGCCAGATCCTCCTCCTCCTCGCCGGCATGGGGACCATCGCAGTCATGCGTGCGAGCCCCATCGTGCTGCACTAGGGAATGCCCGGCAGGGATCAAGGTCCGGCTGTAACCTCCGATAAGTTCATGGATGCCGCAACTCCATGCACCACGGTGAGACACCGGCCGGCAGACCGGCGGAGGGTTGATGAGCTATACGGTGACCGCGCACAAGGGAGCCTTCATCGTTCGCATGCTGGTCAACCGTCTGGATTCGCACAACTCCCCTGCGCTGAAGCTCGAGCTCAAGCGGCTCGCCGACCGGCGGCCAACGACCGTGATCGTGGACCTCACAGGTGTGCGCTTCGTGGACCCGAACGGCCTCGCCGCGCTCCTCGCCGGCGATCACTTCGCCGCGCTCTGCGGGTGCCGGATTCGCGTGGCCGGCCTCTCGCCCGACGTGCACACGCTCTTCGCCCTCGCCCAGGTCGATCGCGTCCTCGACATCTTCCCGACGGAACGGGAAGCCCTCGGCGAATAGCCGGCGCACCGGATCCCGGATCCCGCCTCCCACCCCGCACCCGATTCCGCTTGGCCCGTCCCTCCCGCGCGTGCTACGACAGGGGCCTGGAGCCCCGTTCCGGAGTCCTCCGGAGCCCCATTCCGGAACGCCGCCCACCCCGGCGCCACCGCCACGGGCTTGTGACCGGCAGAAGGGAGTGACCAATGTCGAGTGGCCCATTCGATCCCCGCTCCTACGACCGCGGGGGCGGGCGCATCCAACCGCCGCGGATCCCCAAGCTCGAGGGCAGGACGCTCCGCATCGTGGTGGGAATCGCCGCTCTCCTCGTGGTCGTCGTCGGCAGCTACTACCAGGTGGAACCCGACGAGGTCGGCGTCATCCAGCGCTTCGGCGCCTTCGTGCGCACGACCGGTCCCGGACCGCACCTCAAGATCCCGTTCGCCGAGAAGGTGACCAAGGTGCCGGTGGAGCGCCAGCTCAAGATGGAGTTCGGCTTCCGTACCTTGCAGCCCGGCGTACGCAGCCGATACGCGCCGGCGAGCACCGACACCGACGCCGAGGCGCTGATGCTGACCGGCGACCTGAACGTTGCGGTGGTCGAGTGGATCGTGCAGTACCGGATCGACGATCCGCGGGCCTTCCTGTTCCACGTGCGGGACGTACCCGAGACCTTCCGCTACATGTCGGAGGCCGCCATGCGCCAGGTCGTGGGCGACCACTCGGTCGACGAGGTGCTCACCATCGGGCGCGAGTCGATCGCCTTGCAAGCGAAGGAAGAGCTGCAGCGGCTCTGTGAGCGCTACGGCATCGGCATCGAGGTGCAGCAGCTCGTGCTCCAGGATGTGAATCCGCCGGATCCGGTGAAGCCCGCGTTCAACGAGGTGAACCAGGCCATCCAGGAGAAGGAGCGCGCCATCAACGATGCCTGGGCCGAGTACAACAAGTCGGTACCGCTCGCCAAGGGCCAGGCAGAGCAGGCAGTGCGAGCCGCCGAGGGTTATGCCATCGAGCGGGTCAACAACGCCGAGGGGGACGCGAAGCGCTTCACCGCGCTCCACGACGAGTACCGCAAGGCGCCCGGCGTGACGCGCGACCGGATCTACCTCGAGACCATGGGGCAGCTGCTGCCGCGGCTCGGCCGCAAGCTGATCCTCGATGAGAGCGCCCGCGGCGTCGTGCCGCTCCTCGATTTCGACGGGATCAAGAAGGAGGTGAAGCAGCCATGACCAGGCCGATCGTGCTCGCGGCGGCGTTCCTGCTCGTGCTCCTCCTCTTCGGCGCGGTGTACTCGGTCTCCGAAACCGAGCAGGCGATCCTGACCCAGTTCGGGAAGCCGGTCGGCGGCCTCCAGACGCGCCCCGGGCTGCATCTCAAGGTGCCGCTCATCCAGGTCGTCCATCGCTTCGACAAGCGCTGGCTCGAGTTCGACGGCGACGCCAACGAGATCCCGACCAAGGACAAGAAGTACATCTGGGTCGACACCTACGCGCGGTGGCGGATCGCCGATCCGCTGCGCTTCTTCCAGGCTGTGACCGACGAACGCGGCGGCCAGAGCCGCCTCGACGACATCGTCGACGGCGAGACGCGGAACGCCGTCGCGTCCTACGATCTGATCGAGGTCGTGCGCTCGACCAATCGGTCCTTCGAGGTCACCGGGGAGCTCGAAGGCATCGGCGCCGCCGAGGCGATGGCCGAGGTCAAGGTGGGCCGCGAACGCATCGCCCAGATCATACTCGAGAAGGCCGCGCGCATCACCCCGCAGTTCGGCATCGAGCTCGTGGACGTGCGCTTCAAGCGGCTCAACTACGTCGAGAGCGTCCAGCAGAAGGTCTACGAGCGCATGATCTCGGAACGCCAGCGCATCGCCGAGCGCAGCCGGTCGGAAGGTCAGGGGCGTGCCGCCGAGATCCGCGGCCAGAAGGAGCGCGACATCCTGGCGGCGACCTCCGCGGGGTACAAGAGCGCCCAGGAGATCAAGGGCGCGGCCGACGGCAAGGCAACGGCGATCTACGCCGCGGCTTATTCCCGGGACCCGCAGTTCTATCAGTTCCTCAAGTCGATGGAGACCCTGAGCACGGGGCTCGACGAGGAGGCGTGGCTCATCCTGTCGACCGACTCGAAGCTGCTCAAGCACCTGAAGGGCGGCGGCGGGCCGTAGCGGCTGACAGCCGCCGCTGACGGCCGCCGGCGCTGCGGCTACAGGAGGTCGGTCCGCCCGCGCCGCTCGAGCTCGAGGACGACCTTCCGCACGTCCTGCGCCTTGTCGCGCGCGCAGACGAGAACCGCCTCGGGAGTAGAGATCACGATGAGATCTTCGACCCCGACGAGGGCGACGAGCGGGCCGCCCGCATGCACGACCGCATTCCGGGTGTCGGCGAGAACGGCATCCCCGGCGATCACGTTGCCCGCAGGATCGCGGGGCCGCACGTCGTAGAGAGCGGTCCAGCTGCCGACATCGTTCCAGCCGCAATCGACCGGCAGCATCCAGATCCGGCGCGAGCGCTCGAGCACACCGTAGTCGATCGAGACCGCCTCGATCCCGGCGTAGGCGGCGGCGAGAGCGGCCGCGGCGCCGCCGCCGTCCCGGACCAGGGCGGGGTCGGCGAGCGCGCGGGCAAGGGCCGGCAGATGAGTCGCGATCTCCTCCCGGATGACGCTCGCGCGCCAGACGAAGATCCCCGCGTTCCACGCATGCCGCCCGCCCGCGACGTAGCGTCGCGCCGTCTCGAGGTCCGGCTTCTCCCGGAAGGCGACGACCTCGTGAAAGGTGAGCTCGCCAACTCTCGCGACTGCGATCCCCGATTCGATGTAGCCGTAGCCGGTCTCCGGGCGCGACGGAGTGACCCCGAGCGTAACGATCTTCCTGTGCTCGGCGGCGGTGTGTGCCGCGGCGGCGAGCGCCGCCCGGAACGCCTCCGCATCGCCGATCGCATGATCGGCCGGGAGCACCGCCATCACCGCCTCGGGATCCCGCGCCAGGAGATGCACGGCGGCGAGCCCGATGGCCGGCGCGGTGTTCCTCCCCACCGGTTCGACGAGGATGCGATCGCGGTCGAGGAAGGCGAGCTGGCGCGCCACCTCCTCCGCCTGCTCCGCCCCGGTCACCACCCAGATGCGCTCGGGCGGTACGAGCGGGCGAATGCGGGCCGCCGTCTCCTGGATCATCGTGCGCTCGCTCACGATCGGGAGGAGCTGCTTCGGTCGCTTCGCCGTGGAGAGCGGCCAGAAACGCGTGCCGCGACCGCCGGCCATGATCACAGCGTGCAGATGGTCAATCACTTCAGTGGCCCTCATGCTCGGCGCCTGGAACCGCGCCGAAGCTCCTCGAAGCATGCCCCCCGGTCAAGCCGGAAAGCGCGGCGTGCGGTCTCGCCGCGCGAAACTGCGGTCCGAAAGTCCTTCTTGACGGCTGGTCCCGCGGGCCGGAAGATCCGCCGCCGAAAGGCGCGCCCCGCGGCCAGAGGTCGCGGCAGGCGACCCCGGCCGGAAAAGCCGCCCGGAAGCGAGGAGATGCCATGAATACGAAGCAGGTCCGTCCCGGTCGCGGCGCCATCGCACTCGCATGGCTGGCCGCCGGAGCCATTGCCATCATCGTCACGGCGCTCGTTCCCGGCTGCAGCTCGTCCCCGCCGCCGAGCCCCGCTCCCGGTACGGCGCCGCCGCCTGCCACCGGACAGGCGCCGCCTGCGGCCGGGCAGACGCCCCCGCCCGCCGGCGGGCAGACACCGCCCCCCGGAACCGAGGGCGCGGTCGTCCGCCGGCAGATGAACTATCGATTCAACATGGACTCCCCGGCCAACGACGAGTTCGCGTTCAACGACGACTTCGTCTTCATCTATGTCCGTCCCTATGACGATTACCTGTCGATGAAGGTCCAGGCCCGCCGCCAGATCCCGATCAAGATCCGGTGGAGCGAATCGGAGTTCGTGGACGTGATCGGGCGCCGCTACGTGCTCGTGCCGCCGTCGGTGTCGCTGGACATGGCGGCGCGCAACATCCTCCCGCCGACCGAGCTGAGAGCCGATGATCTCTTCTCCGGTCGCGTCCTGCTCCTCGATCCGACGCAAAAGGAACAGATCCGGAGCCTC